>ERZ724524.452-NODE-452-length-26730-cov-5.490159_pt1 | contig 26730 bp, 41 predicted proteins | sample MGYA00376057_ERZ724524 | MGnify/ENA primary metagenome ERZ724524 (study PRJEB28724, sample SAMN07190888) | wastewater metagenome | isolation source: influent of sewage treatment plant in Hong Hong | place: USA: Christiansburg, Virginia | collected 2016-03-01 ...
CCCATTGGGGTTGTATGAATGCCTTTCTTTTTTCATAGTGCTATGATGGTATGGTTTGTTAAACATAACATATATTTGCATATTTTATAGTGCATGTAAATTAAAGATTCACAAAAATGAATGAAATTAATGACCGATTACGCGAAGAGCGTGAGAGACTTGGCTATAAAAACCAGACTGAGTTTGCTGTTGCTGGTGGTGTAACTCGAAACACCCAAAGTGATTACGAGCGAGGTAATAGGTTTCCCGATGTACATTATTTGTCACGTATTTCGGCAATTGGTGCAGACATTATGTATATTGTGACTGGGGATAGGTCTTCTCCTTTGGCATTTCCTCATGATGAGCAATTGCTGTTATCAACTTATAGAAAAATTATAGGTGATGATAAAGCAGCACTATTACGTATTGTTTCATTGATTGCAGCGCATGGTCAGATACCTAACTAACCATGCTATCCATTACGACTTAATTAATAGTCGCCATTATTAATGTGCTTAGTAATGATTTCTAGGCGTGTTGCCATACTACCAACCATTTCAAACAAGGCTCTGTTTGAAAGTGTTACGTCTTTGCTAGTGCCAGCTAAAATATCTGACAATACGCGCACTGTGCTTGCGATTTGATGCAACGCTATCAAGTCGTCATGTGGGATGACGTGTACTTTGCCAGCCATTTCGTTACTCTCCATTTAGAACAATACAAGAGTGTTAATTATAATGCTCGGTACTAAGCCGCCTTTAACCCTAACTTCTTTTTCATTTCTGCAAACGCTGCGTCAGCCGCCGCTAGTTTTTGTGGGTCTTTAGGGGGTATGGCTTCGCGTTGGGCTTTTTGCTCGGCGATGGTTTCCCATAGTGGCTTTACGTCAACGATCACGAGCGGTGCAGGTGTTTTGTTTGGCGTTGTTTCGGGAGTGGCGACAGAGGCGACTGGTTTGTCTTTTTCGCGCTTGAGCCATTTGACGTAATGTAGCTCCCATTCTGCTTGGGTGTTTTGATAGCTTGAGCCGAGATAGTGGCCGACAAAGTTGGTTAGGTTATCGGCGGTGTTTTTGCTTTGGGCGACGTTGAATTTTTGCATGAGCAAGTCAAAGTTCGCTGTTTGAATTTGAAAATCAAAAAACATGGAAAATTTTGTTGTTGTTGTGGGGCATGCTGTTTGCGTTGTGGGGTATGCTGTTTGCGTTGTGGGGTATGCTGTTTGTTGAACTGCCTCGCGCACTACAACAACAACTTCTTTTTCTAAATTCTCTAATTTCAAATCTAAAATCTCCCCCCTACCCCCCAAATGTAACGTTTTTTCGTTACATGTAACGTTACTGGCCGTTACATCGGCGTTACAGGTAACGTTACTTGGCGTTACATTCACCGTTACAGGTGGCGTTACAGGTGGCGTTACATCGGCTGTGACTGCCTGCATCTCTGTTAAGGCTTTGGCCTTAGCCTGTTCTTCCTTGACTCTAGCACGGTGATTGGCGACCCGTTCCGCACTGGATGAAGGTTTTTTAATTTGGTGTAATTCCCCCGAATTATGGGGTGTTAATTCTGTCGAATTCGACGGTGATGAATAAAGCTCAACCAACATAGGGCTGTAATAGCGGTTGCTGTCTTTGTTAAAACTAAATTGTGACAACACGGCATCTTTGATTTTTTGCCAGCGTTTGACGGTTAGCCCCAGCCACAATGAGAGAGCCGTGTCGTCATTGGGAATAGACAAGGCAGGGGTTTGTTTCATGGCCAAACACAGCAGGTCTAAAAAGGCAGCTTTGGCGAGGGGGCTGGCGGTGAGGCGAAAGTTAAACATGTAGTCGTCGTGGGCAAACTTTAACCACGGTAGGCTTTGAATATTCATGGTGTTACCCCTTAATGCAAAGGCGTAGTAGCCGTGTGGCTAATGATTACGGCTTCGGACGCATACAAGACATTGCCTGTAGGGTCTTCCATTCGGTAGGTGTTACGTTCGGCTGCACGCTGGGCATTGGCGAGCCTGATGTATTTGAGTTGAAAGGTGCGCGTGGTGGCTTTAAGAAAGTCGGTATGGGTAACTTGGACACGGTAAGTAACCGTGACGCGAGCGGGTGCATTGCTCATGGTGGCGTTCCTTAGATGTTGGTTTTTATACCATCACCACCGAGTGTCAAATCAATGGTGACGGATTAAGCAGGGTTGACACTACCAGTCTAAGGGCTGGCCAGCCTTTCGGCTGCCCCACCTAACCCGTCATAACAACGCGCAGGCAGAAATTTAGCATAAAAAAACCGCTAGAGCGCGGTATTTATGCTCTTAGATTTGGCATGGTGTCAAACATGACTACCCATGTGGGGCAGTGTGCTAAGAATGGCGTGAAAAAAAAGACTTGTCAAGCGATGTTTAACACATCAAAAAAAAGGCTATACTTTGTTAAGCATCGTATAAAGTGATGTTGAGTAGAGGTGAGTATGAATACAGCAAAAATAACCACGACAGGGGGTGTACTGCCTGTACATCGTTTTGTACTGGTTGACAATATGGCAATGCCCGTGAGTGTTAGTCCTGTTGTTGATAGAAAAGTTGAGCCTCGTTGCCCTATTACGGGTATGACTGAAGAGCGTTCGGCTGAATTAAGCCGCGCTATGCTAGATGCGATAGAACGCATTGATCCACGCCAACAACGTTTCGTCAAAGCATAAATTAAATGGATAAACAATACCAAGGAGAGGTATTCCTTTCGGGATACATTACGTCATTGACTGAGCAATACCCTGAGCTTCTGATGCGCGTTGCTTAATTTCTTGCTCTTGTACTCCAATAAAGCGACCCAGCAATTCAATTTCACGCGCTTTATCGCTTTTTGAGGGTTGGTGAGTAGGAAGTTCTGGTAAGTTTGATTCAGACACTTGCTGATCTCACATGACGCAGCATTGCACTTTTGTAGGTGACTTCAAACTGACCAAAGCCACTAGAGCCAATACGAGGGGGAACAAAACAAACACTGGCAATGTTGTCGCTATGTTTTGATGTGGCAAGGAATTTCTTTGCAGACATTCTCTCTGTGCTAACAGGGACAAGCGTTATGTTTTTTTCTTTCATGGCGTGACCTTCTCGCAAGTGGGTGCTTTAAGGCAGCATTAATGCGGTTGTTTGTGTAGATTGAATTGAAAAAAAAGACTTGTCAAGCGATGTTTAACACATCAAAAAAAGGGCTATACTCTGTTAAGCATCTCATTATTGATTTTTGGGGGTATGTCGTGAATTTTAGCATTGAGTGCGAACGTGAATTAGATGGCCGTTGGTTGGCTGAAGTGTCTGAGCTGCCGGGCGTGTTGGCCTATGGCGTTTCTGCGGAAGAGGCGATGGCAAAGGCTGAGGTGTTGGCTTTACGTGTGTTGGCCGAGCGTCTTGAGTGCTACGAAACCCGTGCCTTTAATATCAATATTTCTATTCCTCAAGCCGCATGACACAGTGGCCGTCATCTAAAGCCAAGCGCGTTTTGGCGGCTTTGCTCCGATTAGGTTGGTCAGTCAAGCGTCAGTCGGGTTCGCACCGTACGTTGACACGAGAAGACTGGCCTGATTTTGTGTTCGCTTTTCACGATGGTGAGGAAATTGGGCCGCGTATGCTGGCGCGTATTGCCAAGCATACAGGGCTTACGCCGCAAGATTTGTAGAGGTGAGTATGAACACAGCAAAAGTTATTTCTATTAAAGATGTTGTTCCAATGGGTAGTTTTGTATTGGTTGGCCAAACAGAAGTGCCGTTTGAGCCAGCGGAGTTTGAGGACGACGAATGGGATTGTCAAATGAAGCGTGATGCCGAGGCTGGTAAGTTTGATGCACTAGCGGAGCGTGCGCTTGAGCATTATCGTGCGGGTCGGGTGACTGATATTTGAAACATAAAGCCACGCCAGAATTTTGGGAGCATTACAACGCCTTGCCCGCCGAAATACAAAAGATTAATGGCCAAGCAATATCAGCATTTTTATCCCGATAGTGCATGATTTTTTGACAATATCCTCTCTGTTTTTGATAGCGAATACCAAAAATGGATCATCGATAAATGCCGTTGATGCGTTTGTGTTTTGGCAGTCCATAAATTCATCAACAGTAAGAACGTGGGCAACAGGATTAAAGCGCAGCATGTACTGTTTCGCTTTGTCACTGTAAACAATGGCGCAGGCATCATCAATGGCATGATGGGCGATATAGTTGGTTTTGCCAGTCAGTCTGCCCACATCCATTTGAATGGTAGAAAAGTGTTCCAGCAGGCTTTCAGGAGAAACATCTCCATCTGCGTAATCCCAAAGGGCAAGGAATGTTTTGTTTGCCGAAATCATTTGATTGAGTGCTTGTGAAAATAAATCCCAAGGGTCTGATTGTTGCTTGTGCCATTGTTCAACAAAGATGCCAAGGTCGTGTTTTAACCCTGCAATGCCGCCGTTTGAGTTGGCAAAGTTGGGATGTTGTTCTGCATAAATATAATCAGAAGCGGCAAAGCATACCTTTGTACTTGTGCTTATGTTGTCGTTATTTAAGGCTTTGGCTCGTTCGGTAAGAAGTGTTGGCATATTGATCTTCAATAAAGAATAACTATTAAGTTTTATATTTTAATAGTTTTAACATTGCATGGCTATCAAGACTTCTAACAATATTATTTGTGAATCACATAAAACAAGAATTGTCATGAAGATTAAGATGAGGGTGTTTGTTTTTAGTTGTCTATTTTTTTTGACAGGATGCGCTACTGAACCCGCCTATAATCAAAGAAAATTTTCCACACTAAGCTGCGGCGTTTATTTGCCTAATACACCTTACGTCGCCTGTAAAAATGAAATGCAAAGTGGTGAGGGGTACACACCGACAAAAAATAATATTAGCCTAAATAGTCATCGTAACACTAAGCCGATTGCACCCAGCAGTACTGAAAACGTCAGCCCCAAGCCTCGCAGTAACCGTAGCGGTTTTGACTGTGCAGGTAAGTCAACGTGTGGGCAAATGACCAGTTGCGCTGAGGCGCGTTTTTATCTCAATTCGTGTGGTGTTAGGAAGCTGGATAGAGATGGGGATGGTATTCCGTGCGAGTCGATTTGTAACTGAGGGTATTAAGCGATGTGTGATAAAGTATTACACTTCTAAAATAAGCTGATGCTATACTTAGTAGAACACCGTCTCATGGTGTTTTGTGGAGGTAAACATGAATACAGCAAAAGCAATCACGACAGCGGATAATATCCGTGGTTTTGTTGTTGTAGGTTCAACAGGAATACCCGTTAATCTGACTCCAGTAAAGTCAGCATACACAGTTTTGGGTATGTCTGAAGAGCGTTCTGACGAGTTAAGTCGCGCCATGATGAAAGCGATTGAGACTATCGAACCTAAAAAACAGCGTTTTGTGAAGGCTTAATTTGGATGGATAAAAACTTCCAAGGAGAGGTCTATCTATCTGATTACATGACATCTTTAATGGTACAGTTTCCTGAGTTGTCAGGTAACATAATTAATGACTTTAAGACATATTGGCGTACTGGGCATCATCCTGATTTTGGCAAAGATGCGCCGTTGCACGACCCTGCTGCCATTCGTCAAAGTGCCGTTAGGCATGTGCATATTATCCCCATACCTGTTTCCCCTAAAGATGACCCACGATGGCTAAAGCCGTTTCACTGGTTGATACCGACACGTCGGCCAGCGAGTAATAGTTGGCTTGTCTATTGTGTTACCGAAAGTCGAAACTGTTGTTTGCTCGCTTTCTTGAACGGTGATGCTCACTTTATGGCTAGGCAGGGCTTTTTTGTTGGTCGGATGATTGATTCAGCAGAGGCGTTTTTTGACAGAATGGAAGAGTATCCATTGAGCGAGGGTGAACACGCAGAGCTTTTTGAAGATAAGTGGCAGCTTTAGAAGGTGGGTAAAGGAATGAGCCATTTAGAAGCTTTGAAACAGCAAATTATGCAACTAAGTCCTCAAGATTTTGAGCGGTTCAGGACTTGGTTTAATAGTCAGTTTGTTGAGTATGTGGTAACGCTAGAGCTAGATACGAATCATACTTACTGGGTAAAATGCCCTGATATTCCTGAAATGAATAGTGTGGGTGATACGATTGAGGATGCACTTAAAGAAGCGGTAGATGGTTTAGAAACTGCTTTGTCTATTTATAAAAATCAATGCCGTCCAATGCCTTCACCAACACCTGCTAAAAAAGGCGACTATACAGTACGTTTACGCATCACTACTTAGCCAACGTCTCCAGCTCCAGCCCTGTCGTCAAGCCTGAGCCACTCAAACTATGGGTGGCTTTAATCACCAGCCAAGAGTGCTTATCTATTTCCGCCTTCCAGCCATTTAATTTCATGGGTGTTTCAGGCGTAATATCAGGACGACCCAATGCCAACGTCAAGCTAAACGTGGCAGCATTGCGTTTGCTCCGATTCAACTCTGCATTGGCAGCACTCTTGGCTTCGGCTTCACTGCGGTACGTTTTGCGGATCACTTTGAGTTTGTCGGCTTTGCCGATGGTAACTTCTTGGCGTTTTGATCCTTTCTTATCGCACCAATACGCCTTCACACCCGTATAACCACTTTCTCGCTCAACAATGGCATAACGGTGTTGATCGCCATCGGCACGAGTGAGGGTGATAGGTGACATGGGTTTTCCGCTAACGGTCGTCGCTTGGCCTGCCTTAAACAATAACAAATGCCCTGATTTTACCGTGACAATGGCATCGTGGTCGGTGGCCAACCGTGAAAGCAAATTAAGATCGCTTTCATCCGTTTGGTCAACGTGGGCAATGTTGATGCTGGCTAAGTTTTTACTGACTTTAGGTGTGAGTTTGTGGGCTTTGGCAATAGTGGCCACAATCTCACCCAATGTTTTGGCGTGGTAACTGGTAGCTTTTTTCGCGTGAATGTTGTCCTTAAAGTCAGCACTGCGCGCCTTGATGATGAGTTTGTCGGGTGTGCCAGAATGTTCTATTTCATCAACGGTAAACGTGCCTTTGTGGGTTAAGCCGCTATCTTCCCAACCCAGTGACAATTGAATACTGGCACCGCGTGACGGCAAGGCGAGGGCGTTGTCGTGATCGTCTAAGGTGATATCCAGTTGATCCGCCTCGAGGCCACGATTATCGGTGAGCGTCAGCGACTCAAGGCGATCTTGAATTTTGAGCGTGATATCTATGCCGCCAACGACCAACGTAAAAGCAGGTTGATTATGTCCGTTCATACGCTGTTCACATAGTCAAAGATAATGTCGCTAAGTAAGTCAACACGGTCATCATCAACACGTTTTAGGCTAAGATCAAAGTCGATTTTTTTCGCTAGACCATTCGCCAGAAAAACGCTTTTTGTTTCGTTCAAGCTATCGATAATAAATAACCCATAAACCTTACCAAGCCCATCTACTAATGGCCATGCTTTGCCTGTATCGCCCATCGAGCGTAGGTAGTCTAGGCTAATGGATTTACCTGCAACTTCAAGGCGCAACTCACCACGCAGGGTAATGTCGTCGCTACCTAAACCGATAAATTGTTGACGTGGTCTTACTCCGACAACGCCTGTTTCAGCAAACCGCCATTTGGTTTGCCGTTGCAGCTCTTGATAAGCGAGGGTTGGAAGGCTAAAGATAAAAAAGCCGAGTGCCATCATCATGGGGTGCGTTCTCAGTCGGTGTCTATGAGGGAGGAGCGTCGAGCCGATTGTTTTTGCCGTTCCGCTTCTTTGATTTTTTGCATGACTAAATCAGCCAGTTTTTTCTCGTCCATACCTGCGGCCGCATTGATCGTAATTTGATAGGTGTAGCTGTTACTTGAGCCTGTACTGGCGGCGCGTGTCGCTAAGGGTGGACGTGTGTCTAAAGGAGTAGCTGTCGCAGTGCTAATGGTTGCACCCAACATCACGCCCGTGGCGGCGTGTTTTAGTTGTTTGCTTAACCCCATGACGGTGTTGAGAGGCGCGTTTTGGTTATCGCTCAAGCCTTGTTGTAAGCCTGTCATGGTGTGCAAGCCAATCTCAGCAAAGACACGGGAGGGCGATTTAATACCCAGTTTATCCTTAATCGTGGTGCTGATACTGTTGCCAATTTCTGCAACTTTGGCTTTAAGGGCTTCCCATTTTGCAGAGATACCATTCCATAAACCGTCAATAATTTGGCCGCCAATAGTGAGCATTTGGCTTGGCAGACTTTTTAAATAAGTCCACCAACCTGACATGGTGTTGATGACGTTTTCAATGCCGCGTGAAGCACTGCCCACGATGCTGTTCCAAATATCACTGAAGAAAGCTTTAATGGGTGTCCAGTTTTGATAGATCAGATAGACGGCAGTCGCCAGTAGGGTAATCGCTAAGATCAATGGATTGGCTAAGAGCATACGTCCTAAGCCCATGAGGGTAAAAAAGACGACACGTATGGCGGTGACAAGCCCTTTGAGAATGCCGATAAAACTTAGGCCCCCCATGCCCAAATAAGCCAACATAAAACGAAACATAGCAAAGGGAACTAGCACGCCAGCCATTGCAATAGTTAATGCTCCAAGCACAACTAAGACAATAGCCAGTAAGCCTAAAAACTTCATTAAAGAATTGGCTAAAATGGGGTTTTCTTTTGCCCAGTTACCTATCCCTTCGGACACATCAGCCAGCCATGTTGTTAAGGCTTTTAATTCGGGCGCAATCGCCTCACCAAAGTTAGCCATTGCATTGGTAAACGTACCTGTTGCCGAATCCCATAGGTTTTTTAAAGTGCCGAGCTGTTGATTAACACGCTTTTGTAAATCAGCTTGGGCTGACATTTTGGCTAAGGTTTCGTTATAACCGTCTTGCCCTTTATCAATGAGTAGATTTAAGGCTTGGATGGTTTCGGAATCATTACCAAATAAGCCACTTAATATGGGCAGACGTGCTTCGGTACTCATCGTCTTGAGTTGGGCAAGTTGCTTAAACATATTATCAAGACCACCAAACTCGCCCTTGCCGTTGGTGAAATTCATCTGTAAGGTTTGGCCAGTTGCCTTTTTATAGTCATCCAGTTGTTTTTTGATATTGCCTGTATCCATCATTTTGCCGAAAATTTTACTAAAAGCATTACCTGCGGCTTCACCAGCCATTGCTGCTTGATCGGCCATGACCAAGAGCGGAGCCATTGCTTGTGCGCCTTTTAATCCTTCAGCTTTAATGGTTTTCATGCCTGCCGCTAATTTAGCAAAGCCACTAAGCATATTGGTTTTATCAACACCCAAGTAATAAGTGCGTTGGATGGTGTCCATTAAACCCATCATGTCGCCTTCGGTCGTTTTGGTTGCGTCCTGCAATTTGGCGGCAAATTCGGCTGCTTCTTCAAAGGGTAGTTTCATCTGCACGGCAAGATAGCCAGAGGCTTCACCGACACCACCTAAAATGGCTTTAAATGACATGCCTTGTTTGACCAACATGGCCATCATGTTTTGAAAATCGGCAGTCGTTCCAGGTAGGCTATTGCCGAGTTTGTTCGCCAACTCGTTAATGGCGTTGAATTCAGGCGAGACCTGACCATTGGCTTTCATCATTGCGACGCGTAATTGAGTCGCGGCATCTTCGTTGTCGGCATAGGCTTTAACAGGCACAGATAGCATTGCACCCGTGGCAGCACCCGCAGCAATCATACCCGTGCCTTTACCTGCTAACTCACGACTTTGTTGCATGGTATGCTGATAGCGTTGATTGGCAGCATTTAAGCGTCGCAAGCGTTCTTGCTGTTGTTCCATGACTCTATTAGCCGCTCTTAAACGGTCAGCAAGTTCTCGCTCATGTTGAGACAAATTGTTGACATCTATGCCAGCTCGTTGCAGGTTTTGCCGTACTGTATTGAGTTGTGCGGTTTGGTCAGTCTCAGCTTGTTTCAACCGTTTAACGGCTTCTGTTGCCTGATTAAGCTCACGTAACATCTTGGCAGATGGGTTAGACGTAGCTTGTACCGCAGCACGCATCCGATTAACTTTATCGCGTGCTGCCACCAGTTCGCGTTGGGTGTCACTTAATCCCTGTGATAATTGCTTAAAGCTATGGATGTCGCCTTGCTGCCGTTGCAAGGCTTTGACTTGTTCACGGGCTGCTTTGAGTGCGGCGGCAGCATGAGAGCTACCGCCTGCAATTTGACGCAGTGGGGCAGTGGCTCGGTCAAGAACTTGTAACACTGCGGAAATGTTAAGATTAGCCATCACTTTCTACCCGTTCTCTGGCGCGTTCGCGCCACTGCATTAACTCGGTCAAACTCATGCCATCCATTGCTGACGGTGGCCAATGAAAGACCACCGCAATATCGGCCATTGCATCATCTACGCATTGGGGGATGGCTGTTCCTGATTGGCCTTCTTCACTAAAAAAAGAGCGATGCTACTCCCTAAGTCCACCAAGTCGGCAGGGTCTAAGCTGTCAATGTCCTGTTCCGTCAAGATTGGCGACGTAATACGCGGTAAGACTTTTTTCAGCGAATTGACATCCATTTGTAAGATGTCAGTCAGATTAAGACCGCGCAATTCACCCGATGACGGTTTGCGTAATGTCACACTGGTGATGGATTGGTCACCCCGTTTAATGGGCGAATCAAGGGTGATGGTTTTGCTAGTGGGTGCGTTCATGTTGATGTCTCACAGTAATGAAATAAAGGTTCAGGGCGCAGCGTTGCGCCCCTTAAAAAACGCTTACGCCAAGCCAATGGCACGCCGTTGTTCGTCTAACAGATCAACGCCATTGACGATAAAGACAAAGTTCAGTAAGTCGATTTCAATCAGGTTTTGACCATTGACGGCAAGGCGGTAATAACTCAGGCGAGCCTTGAGTTTGACCTCGGTGTCATCACCTGCTTTGGCTTTGCCTGAATCAATTTCCTGCCAACGTCCACGGGCAAACACTTCAACGGCGGCCATTTCGCAGGTGTCATCCTGTTGGTAAGCCCCTGCAAAACGGAGCGGTACGGCATCGACTTTTGCTGCACCGTATTGCTCCAGAGCCTTACGCATAAAACCACCTGCAGTCAGCTCCATTTCAAGATTTTCTTGCCCCATATCCACACCGACCGCGCCATCCATGCCGCCTGCGCGATAGTCTTCAAACTTGCGCGACAGCTTAGGCAACTGCACTTCGGGAACAAGGCCGAGCCAACTGATACCGTCATTAAAGACGTTCATGTTTTTTAGCTTTTTAGGTAATGCCATGACTTATATGCTCCTACTGGCCATTGATCGATTTAGCGAAGTCAACAAGGTAACGGTCGGTGATGCGTTGACGGAGCATCAAGTTTTCGAGTGGTGGTACGGGCGTGTAGTCGTAGTCGAGGTATAACTGTCCCGCTTTTAGCACTTCTTTCGTGTTCACTTCTGGGTCAAACCAACATGTCCCATCAATGATGTAACCCAAGGCTTTAAGTTCACGAAACTTGGCGTTAATGCCTTCGATGATGTCTTTAATCAAAGACGGGTGCATGGGTTTATCAACTGCCCAAAAATGCGCTTCAGCAAGAGTGTCGGCCAACACTTGCGCGGTACGGGTGTAGTTTTCAAAGGCAAACAACGGATCAGCCGAGCAAGTACGCGAACCCCAAAAGCGAAAGCCTTGTTGTTGAATCAGCGTGGTGACTTCGTTGGCGTTGAGATAGCCTGCATCGGTGGCAGGGTCTTGTAAGTCCCAAAAGATGTCCTTGCTAATGCCCATGACACCATTAACAGGAATGTTCGAGAGGGTTTTATGCCAGCCGACATCATTATCAATTTTGGCGCGTAAGCCGAGTGCGTAGGCAACAGATGACACGTCTTGGCTCACGGAAATGGTTTCAGTGGTAGCCGATCCTGCACCTTGATTATTTAATCCCCAAAAACCCAACATACCACCGATGACACTGGAGTCGTCAGCAACCGCTAAATTGGCGGCTGTACCAATCAGCGTGGTGGTCAAGGTAAAACGACCATCGGCATAGGTGAGTGTGACGGCATTTGAACCAATCACGGTATTAATGGCGGATTCAATGAGTTGCGCGACTGTCGCTAGTGATGAGACTTCGCTGAATTCCCAACCTGCGACCGTGTACACATTGCCATTGACGGTTAAGACCAGTTCTTCAATGCCGCGTGCTTGCCACGCCGAAAGATCAGTGTTTGCCGCTTCAACGGCTGACGTAATATGTGCAGGTGTGCCATTAGCAGCTTGCGTTAACGATACGACGTTGACGAACTGTGGCCATAACACCATCGCTTCACGCGCACCAAAATTGTCACGGTAGGCAACAGCCGCTTCTTTGTTTTCTGCGCCATCGGCATAGAAATAGGCGAAGGCGCGGAGCTTTTGCGCGAGGCTGATTAACTCATTGGCCACCGCTAAGGTATCAAGGTAGGGCGCACCTAAAATACGCGGTTTAACATTGAATTGAGACTGTGCGCTCAGTAAGGCTTTTAGCCCTGTTTTTTGCCCGTTTGGTAATACTGTCCCGATAACGTTGGCAGTCGTCGCGGCAGGACTTGAACCTTCAGCAACACGGACAATGACCATTAACGGTTTAGCATTGGCTTCAATGGCTTGTAGGGTTTTTAAGAGCGTGCCTGTAACACCTGCCTTAGCGATTGCCGCATAAATATCGGTGACTAAGACGGCACGATTTAACGGAAAAAAGTCGGGGTCAGCATCGGCAGCAATGGCAACAAAGCCAATGACGGCGGTGCTGACGGTGCGAATAGGGCGCGTGCCTTCGTTAATTTCAATAACGCGGACACCATGATGGTATTGTTCAGGCATGAATGATGCTCCTGTGTCGGGTGTTTTGGTGGTTGTTAGGGAATAAGTGTCCAGTCGGGAGGCGTAACGTGATTTTGCCAGTCATCTACCGTCTGATACCTAATAAACATATCTGACGTGATTCCTTGGCTATGACCTTGAAATATTATTTGGGCGTTAGTTTCTACCCCAGTAGGGTTATTAAAGTAGTCCGTTATTTTTATTGTAACAAGGAATAAAAAATGATTTTCGTCAGTAAATACTGTAGGGATGTTTTCAATGTTGTCGTTGAGTGTAAAGACATAAATACCCTCAAAAAAGGCATTGTTTAGATTGAAATTACGCAACGTAAATTGGCCATTATATCTAGCAAGAGCAATAAGGTTTCGTAAGGACTCAGAATCAAAAACACCACTAACACTACCATTCAAAGTGTCCAAATAATCATTTATTCTCGATAAATGTTGAATTGATAAAAAATAATTTACAAATTCATCGAACCAACCACTGTAATTATTATTGGTTAGTCCGCTATCAAGAAAAGACCTAACATAAAAACCATTAGAACCACTGACAATTGTAATATTATTTGCGACTTGTACTAATGTTTGTAACGTGTCTGAATTTTTGACATACACAATAAAAACAGAATATGAAGCCACTCCTGCTCCATCGGGCAAACCATCGTTAGTATCTTTCGTACACAAATACACACCTTCAGAACGAATGCCATCGATATTGGCATTGGTAATAATGTGCTCAATAGGCGCAGTTAATACCCATTGATTGTTCCAATTGCCGCTTTCTTTCACGCGCACAAATCCTGTATTGGTCGTTATATTCTTAACGATTTGGATAATGCCAGAGTTTGGCGTAACCAAAACTTGCATTTCATAATTGGCTTCAGAGCCTTGTGTCGGTGGTGCATGGACAATGTTGTCACTGGCACTAAAACTAAAATTGCCTGCGGTATTAAAGTTGTTTAAATCGGCATAGCTGCTAATCGGCACGAGTGGAACGGTATTCGGTGGAGGAGTGCCTACCGTCTGAAACACCCACGGCAACCATGTTGTGCCGTTAAACACCCGATTGCCTTCACGACCCGTTTCTAAAATCTCATGTTGATAAACTTTGTTGCCTGCTTGCTTTACCGTCAGAATCCCTGCGGTATCCTCCATTGACGCATTGATTGCATGGTCAAAATACCATGTGCCAGCGACACGAAACTGGGCATCATCAAGGTTTAAGCCAGTCGCATTGTTTGTTGCTGCTAAGTTGGCATCAATCCCATTAGCCGTCAGCCGTGTCATGAGTGCAATCAGGGCATTGCTACGGTTATCAACTTCTGCCTGCAACGATATTTTTGTTGCAAAATTGAGATTCACCCAGTCTTGAGAGGCTCGAATGATGTTGGGATCAACCACAACAGCAATGCTACCCACAGCACTTGCTTGCAAATACACAGGAATTTCTAACTCACCGCCCGCACCTTCGCTCAGTGTTGGCTTGTAGTTGTTTGGATAGTTCGCCAAATAAATAATATCGCCGTCATCGTCAATCAATGCGATTTCGCAGACACGCCAACCACCGACATTCGCGGCTAAATTGATCGTCGCAATAGATACATGAGCGTCAAACGGACTGACCAACACCGACTCAATGCCATTGCGATAACGTTCATTGACTAATGTGTTGTAGGCGATGCGAGTTTCGGGTAAGTACGGCGCACCATTGGCATCACCGACGGCAAATTCTGCGATCGTGATTGGCGATCCGCCAGTGGCAAATGCCGCCAGTTTTGTCAAACCGATATTCGTAGGTATGCAATAAAAATCAGACATAATTCAAACCCTAAACTTTTTGATACAAAGGAGTCGATAAACCACTGCTTAAACTGCCGCCATAAAATCGCTGATTGTTTAAATTGGGATTATCAAAATATGGCAATACTGAAAACGTTTGTGCGCTCACTAAACTACCGCCAAAAAACGTACGGTTATTCATGGCGGAAGTAATACGAATGGTGTAATGACTGCGTAGATTTTTAGCTGAATTAATAAATCCGATTAAATGTGGATAAATATCGGCATCCAAGTTGTTAATCGCTAAATGAATTTTCACAATAAATGTATATGGCGCAGCAGGTGGAGTTTGCTCAAACCATTCTAGTAATGTGGTTGGGTAGGGGTAGAGTGATAAAGCACGTTCGACAGCGGCTCGTGTACCTTTGTGTTTGTGAATAAATACACTGTCTTTGATGGCTTTTCTTTTTTTAGCTTCAGGCCATGCCGCATCCCATTCATCGACAGAAAATGCCCATGCTAACCACGGGAGCATAGCAACAGTGCATGTATCTGCATTCCATATTTGCTCAAAACTTGGAGGCAACAACTCTAGGCGTTCGGTTAGCCTTTCGATGTTACGCTCTAATTTTGAGGCGTTTGGAGGCAGGATTGTGTGCATGTTACCCATCACATAACGGTTATAAGTCTGTGATGAGATGTTGGGTGAGAGATAAAAAAAATGCACGGACTGGCCAGTTGTATGTGGCGTTTACAACTGGCGAATTGTGTTAACTTAAAGCCGATGAATAATTAAATCGTCGTAATAGCCACCAGATGATCCGACACCATAAAACAAATCAATCTGACTTTTTGCCGTAGTAAAATCAGTTATGCTAGTTGCTCCAGTATCTCTTAGTACGTCATCAACATACAATTTAATCACTCCCGAGTTAAAAGTAATTTTGAACTTATGTTTCGTACCATCCGCCCACGGTAATGCACTATCAAACCCACCACCGACATTTCCATAAATGTTGATTTGGATTTTGCCCCCACCAAAACTGGTTTTCCCTATCTGCAATCCAGTTCCAGCCGAACCTATAATTGTGTTGTAAACACCGTCATTCACCAGTGTTGCATAAAACTCAATGTAAAAATTAGTGCCTAGCGCATATGTTGGGGTCGTAGTTATTCGAGCACTGCTTGGGACTATTGACTGTCCTGCATTCGCATTTGATGAGCTATAAGACACACTGCCGCTCACTAATGTAGCAGTACACTCCAAGCTCCCGCCGTTTAACAGATTGCCGTCAAACTTAAACCAACGCTCAATACCTGCTGCTTTTCGTTGGCATAATGCACCAGAAATCATGTTAATGCTCCCACCACATCCCACTCATTCGCCCCGACTTTAATAAGCGTCTTAACCTCATTCACCACACTAAACACTAAAATTCCGTTTAGTACCGTGCCGTCTGCAACCAACGTAGTGAACCCAGCACCTACATTTCTCACGCTAATTTCAGCCAAAACGGGTAATGTTGATAGCGTTGCATCAACAGTGACGTTATTTGCCGTGGCGACATTCATGCGCAAGTAAACTTTATCGTACAAATCAACAGCATCTTGAAAGTCGGATAACTGCAATGCGTAAGAGGCGGCTTTATTGAGCAAGTTATACGACTTTTTCGCGCCAATATTGGCTAGAAACCGTGATTTGTCAGCATCAATTAGCACAGCGATTTGGTCGTAACGAGGGAAAGCGTTAGCCCCCACGCCAATAATATCAACACTTGTACCATCACCAATGAGTTGATAAGTAGAACCTGTCCAACGATAAATAAAATTCGTGTTGGCGGCGACATATATCTTGCCACTCTCGCCAATCAAAGGAAACGCGGCTAAATTGACAAACTCCAAAGCATCGTCAATATATGAAGGTAAATATTGTGATGGAATGAGTCCATTCAGTAGCGGCGCAATGCCATCACCGATTGTCAATCCAATCTTTGCAACGATACCGTCATAGAGTGATTTTAATGCCTTTGCTGTGTTTGCAGATGACTATGATGTGGTACTTGTAGAGTTAAAACCATCAATGACGACAATGCTGCTATTTTTTAATAACGCTTTAACTTGAATCGCTAAGGCATTCAATTTTTGGGCTAGATTACTCATGGATACTCCTACGGGTTAATGGCGGCTTGAATGGCGTTGAAAATAACGCCATTACCATCATTTGCTAACGCGGCAGTAATGGCATCATTGGCGATGGATTGAACAGCAACATGAATATCGCTCGTGATATTTTGTAGTTCGATAAGTATGGGCTGCTTAACATCGTCATTGCTGATGAGACGACTAATCGCTACGTCTATTGCGCCAGTGCCATCGTCAAAGAAGTTAACAAAGTCTCCCTCTTTTAGTCGCTTTCCATGAATAACGCTTTTATAGTAAGTCGCTTCTACATGGTACGTTTTGGCTAAATCAGAAGGAATGTAGAACTCTAGCAATTCCCTTTGTAGGTTGTAGTTAGCAGGGTCATTAAAGTTATAGTTGATACCTGCGGCAACAGTGGAATAAACCATCAATGACATGGATGTATCTGTAAATGCAGGGTATGAACTTAAATTGATTGTTGCGACTGTGCTACCGCCGTGTGATTCATTGGTAATATAAACCGTTCGAATAGCAGCTCTGTACCCAATGACAATCACATCACCTACATTCAGTGTACTTGTGAGTGGTGAGACATTTTGGTCTTGAGACTGTTTTCTGAGGAGGATATTAGCTCCATCCATTGCCCCAATGCCGATGATTGTGGATGATGGACTGCTAACTTCATTAACAGGGTAATGACTTTCGGTGACAGCAAAGCCAACAAAAAAAGCATTTCCACCTGAGGTATCAGGCCATGTAAATCTGACTTTTAGGTTTGTACCTGCGTCAGCATCACTGATGTTTGTTATCATTGCCCCGTAAGGTGACGCATTAAGAGGGGTTAGTGTACTTCCGCTATCTGTGCAGAATTGAAGGACATCAAATGCAGCATCAACATAGGTACTGGTAGGAATGGCATTGAACTCACCACCATACGCAAAACCACCACCTGCCTGTTGAGGTTCGTCCAGCATGGACAAGAAAAAAGGAATCGGTAGATATTTTGAGTAAACAAGAATGGGTTTATCTTGACCAACAAAGCGTACCAAGTCACCCACTAACAGGGTTCGGCCATAATATGACCCCGTATCAGACACTAAAAAAATATCATTTTGCTGCGTGTTGGCAGGTAAGTTATTAGCGACAGCATTTGGATTCCATTCGCCTTTATAAACACCATCTTTGAAAAACAATACATCGGAGTCTTCTATTTTTGATTTAGACGCAATGCTGGCAATGTGTGCGAGTGTTTTTGCACGACTGAGTGTGTTGCTCATGGTTTGCTCCTAAGGCTGATAGCCTTGATAAAAAATATTGACGATAGGCTAATCATTTAGACTTCCCATCGTCAGCGTTTGACTGACGCAATGACCTACTTGATGCCGCTGAATCACAATGTCGCTACTGGGGCTAATCAGATTGACGCGCTGAACACCTTGTTGATGTAAGGCATGGTGTAAACCTGAAATGGTGATGTCTAAACCATTGCTACGACTGGCGGCTAAGTAGTTATCTAGCTCAGTTTGAGCATTTGCCAACACCAATGCGCTATCTGGCCCGTTGAATAGTATCAATTCAGCACTGATAACAAAGTCCACGACTTCGACGCTATAGACGTTCACCTGATCGGTGAGAGGGCGGACGGTTTTTGCGCTCAGTGCGTTTTCAACTTTCGTAAGCAAATGAATATCTGCCTGTCCATTGCCAGTCCGCGCCAATACATAAATAGCCACCACACCTGGTGTTGGACTGAGTGCCGAAATATCCGCCACTTGACCATCAGCACTAAGGCCATGAAAGATATAACTGGCTTCACTGCCTGCGGTGGTAAAGGCTTCAAACGACAATTGGATGCGCCGCTTAAAATTGTCATCGCTTTCGTAAGTCGGAGGCACAGGAGGAATAGCAGCAGGATTACCGCTATCGAGTAGCAAACGTGGGACACCATAATTTGCTCCTAACTGGTCTAAGTCTGAGCATGTTGCAAAGGCCAACATCAAACTAATGGCTTTTTGGTTTTCGCGTTGCCGTGAGCGCATTTCACGAAAGGCATAGACCTGTAACAACTTGACCAATGGCTCAGATTCCAACGCCAAGACTTCGGTCAATTGCGGATCACGGCTGATTAGCTCGGCTTTGAGTTCTGACAGGATTTGCTCATAACTAATTTGTTCAACGACTTGCGGTTGAGGTAATAGCGACAGGTCAATACGTTGAAAAATACTCATGCCGACTCTCCATTGATGGGGGCTTGTAAGCTGACCGCACGACGTTGGTTATTGACTAATTGAAAGCCTTCAATATCAACAATACTTTGACCGTTACTTTGTTGGCTGATTTGGATGCGGCTTAGTTGTAGGCGCGGCTCCCAACGTAATAATGCGATGGCAATGGCGGCATACAAACGCAAATGCGTGGCAGGATTGGCGGCTTGGTCAATGAGGTTAAACAGTTGTGAGCCATAGTCTCGGCGCATCAAGCGCGAAACGGTGGGCGTTAATAACACGTCTTTGACGGATTGATTGAGATGGTCAATATCGTGAATTGCGCGGCCTGTTTGCGCGTTCATGCCTTTGTAGCTCATGGTGTGTTCATCTTAGGTTGTGGTGTGACAGTACCCACATGCCCACCATGCGCGTCATAGGTATCGCGCATACTTTGCATCGTGCCTTTGACATCTTTGACGTTGCCGCCCGACTCAATATCACTTTTCGCTATTAATTTGCCATCCGATTCAATATCCCCTGTTGCTGTTAATTTGCCATCGAGCGCAATGTCGCCAGTGATTTTTAGGCCACCATCGCTTTTTAATTCAAATGTTGCGCCCGTTGGCAAAATTGCACTGAGCTTGTGGCTTTGATAGTCATACTCAATGACAGCACCATCGGGATAGGTGCGTTTTGGCTTATGGGCGGTGGTATCAGGTGCAGGATTCAGCGTTGAACTTAACGAGGCTATAATGACGGCTTGGCTTAAATCACCGTTAGGGGATAACAGAACGACTTGTTCGCCTTTAGAGGGTGGATTCCAGTCTTTGACCACGCCCATGCGTGTATGGCCAATACTGAGCCAGTTGGTTTTAATCTCGCCAACCATGCAACGGCAGACAGGGTTTTCGGGGTCGTGATAGTCCACATCGCTAATTTCAGCAATGCGAATGAGGTTTTCGAGTCTGCGTTCAAGGTCGGCGGTATTCATGTCGACAATGATGTAGAGGATTTTTTAAGATTGCATGAGTTGGCAAGTTGTATGTGGCGTTTACAACTTGCCGTGAGGAACGATATGGAACTACAAGGCTTCCTATGGACTGATTTGACGGACGTAAGGTAGGTTGGTTAAAGCCTTAGCCATTTTTGACCGTCTAAATCGACAATATCAAACGTGGTGTTTTTGAAACTTAATGTTACACTGCTCATCGTAATTTACCTTATCGTTGTGGGTGGGTTGTTACACTGTTCACGCCCTGACGGTTGCAGCCGTCAGGGCGTTTTTGTTTAAGCCGTTCTCGGCGCATTTTCTAAACTCTCCTTTTGTTGTTTCAACTCTTTAACCGCTTGCAGCTTGAAAAACATCGTCAGTCGAATAAGTCTATCTAAACTTGCTTTGTTTACCATATTTGATATTATTTAAGCATGACCTATACTATTGACTACTACAGTCCTGATATTCAGGAACAAATACTCACATTACCCGATGGTTTAGCAGGACGTTATGTGATTTTGACCAAACGCATGAAGCAAGTGGGCGCAAACCTGCATGAGCCACATACTAAAGCGATGGGTGATGGCTTATTTGAGCTGCGATTAAAAGCCAGCGAAGGCATTGCTCGCGTGTTCTATTGCACATTAGTGGGTAAGCGCATCGTCATGCTGCATAGTTTTGTCAAGAAGACAGACAAAACACCGCCTGACGACCTCCGCCTTGCGATTAAACGAATGAAAGAGGTAAAAAATGCTAACACATGAAGAACTCGTCGCCAAACTCATGGAGCGTCCCGAAGTACGCGCCGAAGTCGAACGTTTGGAACGTGAAGAAATGCCCATGCTAGACGCTATTCTCAAAGCGCGAAAAGAGGCGGGACTTACTCAGGCAGAAATTGCCGAACGAATGAAAACTAGCATTCCTGCGGTATCTCGCTTAGAAAATGCGCTTATTACAGGCAAACCTTCGCCTTCCTTATCTACTTTAAAACGGTACGCGGCGGCAATGGGTAAAACGGTACAAATTAGTTTTGTTTGAAATTGTAGGTATTTGATGAGTTCACCGAAAACATGACAACGGTGGTCAAATTGACCACCATTACAGGTGAAGGGGCAGCCTTTCACGCCGTCAAATGGTCAATTAAAAAAATGGTTTAATCATGGTCTAAAAAATCCATAATCATATCGGTTATCCATACTTTATCAGTAGGTTCAAACCCCAATAATTCACGTTTAGGGTAGTTGTACTCCAAACCTGCGGCATTAACTTTATCGGTTAAGCCCAATTGATGAACGCCAGCGATATTTGCTGCACCACCATTAAAGCCAATAGCTGCCGAGTTTGTATCATTATCAATCAGAAAAAACTTTGGCTTACTTATTCGTTGAAACATCTTTTGTTTGATGTGGCCTTTCTTTTGACGCAATGGCTCGCCGCTTCCATTAGGCGTAGGTAAGTAGTGTTCAATGCGAGATTTTAAGACAGTACGCATCCCGTTAGCTTCACGGTCAAACCCTGTCATTCTAATGCCCTGATTTTGCCAACTTCTCATATAAATAATGCGGCTAATACCATTAGGTTTTTTGTATAAAAATCGAATAGGTGGATTTCTAGGTGGAGGTCTATTTGATTTTCTAGGAACAAAGCTAGAGCCGTCAGGATTTTGTTGTGCCTTGATTTTTTTAACACTTCTACGCCGCATCTCTAAGGCAAGTTTTTTTGTGAGCTGTTTTTTTTGACTGATGCTTAAACGGTTAATCAGTGGTTGTAGCCAGTCGTCTAATGCTTCAATGTCACTCATTCAGCCTCACCATTGATAAATAAATGAGACGGCCAGCTAATCACTTCGGTATCAATGACGGGTTCATCACAATAGTGCATTTCAGTATTACCTTCGGCATCCTTACTCACAATCACCCGTTCGGTTAAAGGCAACTTGAGCGATAAATCTACGGATTGGTGGTCTAGAATCTCCGCTTCAAAATCAATACTGCACGGAAATACTTTATCTTGTTGGTTTTGTTTGTACCAAGCAAGAACGCTTACCATCACAATATTAGCGTCGCCTGCAAAATCCGTGACAATCAGATTAACGGTGTAATCGTACTCAAAAGACAAGCTCAAGCTATTACTGATAACCTTGCCTTTATCAGCAAATACCAACAAACGCTCAGGGTTTTGAGTGAGGGTAGGGATATTGGCGAGTAAGTAATCGCGCAGACTCTTGAGCTTTTTCATAGTGGCTATTGCTCGTTATTTGAGAGTGACTCATTAGAGTCAACGAGTGGCAAACTGAAACGAGAAGGATGAGGCATCAATAATTTTCCGTGTACATCTGATGGCCAACGATAGCCTGATACACGACTGACACTAAACGGCTTAATGTTGACGGCATCCCCTTGATTTCCACCTAAAACCATTAAGTTGCCTTTTTTATCTTGACCCACGACAAACCCAACGTGTCCACCACCTTCACGAGTGAATATGACAATACAACCATAAGCAGGTCGTGTGAGTGATGTGCCGCAGTTTAAATAATCTATTGCTCGGTACCAGTGTGTTGGAATGCCTCTTCCAGTATTTTTGAGCGCATTAGCTACAAATACGCCACACCACGGTGTTTCATCATTAGCCCACCATGCCTTCAGATTTTGCAGCCAAGACAAAATTAATGGATTATTTTTGCCCCCTTTAACCTCGCGTTGGCCAATATATTTAATGGCCTCAGCAAGCCAAGGTAATTCATTTCTGTCATTAACAGTCATGGCTATGTTTCCTAAAAAAATGAGCAACGTTGCCTTTGGTTGACAACGTCAACCATGCCAGCCATACGCCCAATGCCGCCATTAACGGATTAACGTCGCAGGGGAATTGGTTCAACGCCAGTTTTACCATCACCGTAAAACACAACACCATGAGTAGCCATGCCCAAAAAGATATGACAGGGCGGTAACGTGCGCCTTTGCGTTGAAAGGTAAATAGGCGAAAACAAACAATAAAACAGGAAAAAAATAGAACCCATGCACTTATCATCATCATGGCCTCCGAAATAGCACGGCTAATAACGCCTGAACATCTACTGTTTTGATTTTCTCAATCAGAGCCAACGTCACCGTGACCACACAGGTTGATGCTAAAAAAGCTGCGACCGCCATTTCTTGCACCACACCTTTTTTCACCAACTCAGGGGCAACGAAGTAACCCATCACCAGTGACACAAAGGCATAACCAAAACGACTCAACAAATGTGGCTCTTTGGAAATCAAAAAGAACAGAATCGACCCTGCAAACGATCCGATTAGGGCATTACCATCAACAGTTGGAAATAATGCAGTGAGTCCTACGCCCGTGGCGGCGGCAGCGACAGCAACTGTGGTGGATGTCGGTTCTGTCATATATTTAATCCCATAACTGGACTTGAGGTGTTTCAGGTTTTACGTTTGGAAATTCTGGCATATTGACCGTTGTTCCCAATGGCAACAAAACAGGCATAAACGCCAATTTAGGATTAGCATCAAGAACCTTTTCGACCATGCCCGATGTGCTGCCGTAAACCCGCCAACACAAGGTATCCACCGTGTCGCCTTGCTGCGAAAGCACCTTCATTAAATTAACTCCACGACCGTGCGTGACTTGTTTTGCAAGTCAGCAATCGCCCAACGTGCATCCCGACGATGAATGTCGATATTGGGTTCTAAGTTATCGGCCTTTTTGCCGCCTTGATTGGTCGTGTCATAGTCACGGTATTTTTCAAGCAAATTAGCTTTAGTAAAACTGTAAACGGCTTGCTTATAAAAAGTGACTAAGGTGGAGACGTTATTGACACTGACGGCTGGCACGTCTGTTAAGGCCGAGTAGCCCGCTGTTTCTTTAGCCACTTGCCAACTATTTAATGCGCGGTTGGCATCGGTGATGGCGAGTGTTAACGCAAATACCAGTCGTTCATTAGTAAATGTCGCATCTAGCTTTTGTGTTTTCACAAAGTCATCGGTGTCGATATTAGGAAAAAAGCCATTATTATTGATGGTGACCGAAGCATTAACACCGCTGGCAACGAAGGACATGACACACTCCAATGAAAAGAGCGGTGGGGATTGTTAGCTCATCACAACACGTTGGATGGTGCTAAAAATCCGCCGCTCTGACTGTCGGGGTCCGACTCGTTAAGGACTCAAAGCATCGTCCAATGGGGTCACAACCAAACTCACCACATCCACAGATTCGTCACTGTTATCAGCGTTGATGCTAACGTCAACAGGGGTGATGGGTTCTAAAGTCTCGCCCAGCTTTTTAAGCTGTTTTTCCAACTGCCCAATATCCGTTTTAACACCCGACTTATCGTGCAGCTTAAACGCCCGTTTTAATTCAACGAGTGCTTGTTCAGGGTCAATGTCGCGTAAGCAATAACCCAATGCTTTGTGCAAGCGTGAACGCACTTCGTCGGGCATATCATGGTCACGGGTCAATAATTCGGCTTCGACAAGGTCTTCTAACAACAAGGCTTTGTCTGTGCCGTCTTGCGACAACATCGACAAGGCATTGATAGCGATTTCTTCCGCAATCACCGTCGCCGTGTTGCGTTGAAACTTGTCAGACATATTCAGTTGATATTGCAAGGCATAGCGAGCGATGACTAATGCACCATCAAAGTCTTTGGTATCTAAACGCCAAAGCATGACCATCATTAACACATCGTCTTGCGCGCCTTTGCCGCCTGCTAATACGCCGTTGATGTACGGCTCATAGTTAGGTAACAACGTGCGTTTAAGTTCGATTTTGGTTTCGATACTACGAATTTCTTTCAACTTGCGTTTGTCTTCATAGAGTTGGGCAAGCATCAATTCATACGCAGAAGCGTTTTTTAATAAATCGGTGTCTGAACCAGCCGCTTTCGCGGCTAATTCGGCTGTTTTGGCTTGAAAGTGTCGTTTAGCTAACGTCATGTCAATCTCGATATTAGGTAAGAACGATATTTTCAGCGACAGCACCCACGCCGTAATTTTCAACAACATAGGCATCATTGCTGCTCTCGAAGTTGCTTACGCGGTCATATTCGGACTCTTCTTTGACATTACGGCGACGTGCGCCATCTTGGTAATAAATACTCAAGTTGTCCAAGCGAGTGACCATGAGTGCGTTATCAGGGAAGAACGGGACACGAACACCCTGCAAGCCACCGATACGTTTTTGGCTGATAATGGTGTCAGCGGCAATCGTTTCGGTAGGGGCATTCAGGTTGTTAACAAGAGGAAAATACTTGTCGGCAAACAAAGAGCGACCACAAATAACCACTAACTGCGTGTCTTCCTGATACCACGGGTCAATGAAGTTATTCACCAAGTCGTACACCAGCGCGTCAAGATTTTTATAATCGCCAGCCGCCCCAATGGTGATTTGACCAGCCGTGACAGTACCTTCTGCTAAAACACGTTGTGGTGCGTTTAGGCGGTATTTTTCTAACCAACCGACATTAACATCCTGCAATAATGGGTTGAGTGTCGGGTTTGATGTGGCTGCACGATGAGTACCGTTGAAGCCAATCATGATACGGTCAAGCATTTGACGCTCTAAAATCAAATTGCGGATACGCAATTGAAAGTCAGCAAATTTCGCCCACATATCCAATTTGGCATAAGGGATAAAGGTGTCGTAATTAGTTTGAGTGCATTCGTATTCATCGACATTACTGAGGCCAGTGATGTCGCGTGGTGAGCGTGCTTGCAACGCCGTGTTGGTCGTGCTGGCGATTGGCCCGCTCACCCCTAAGCCAAGTTTTTGACCAGACTTTTCAGTCACGCCAACAATGTTAATCTTTTTCAAGAAGTCACTTTGTTCTTGAATCAAGGACTCAAGTTTTTGTTGCACACTGGGCGATACCGTGAATTTTTCGATAGCCGAGCCAACGCCATTTAAGGATGCAACTTGGGCGGTATAAGCATTAAACAATAATCGGGTTGGATTACGCATGGGAGATGACTCCTGAAATAAATAAAATAGGTCTTAGCAGTCCGTTTGTTGGATGCCATTACCGCCTGTTGAGATGGGGCGTTGCGAATGGTTAGCGGCAGGCTGACCTTCGACGGTGGTTTTGAATGTGGCAAAATCGGTTTCAAGTTTTTTTAGCTGGTCGCCAAAGGTTTTTACCTCTTTGCTTGCCGTATCAACTTTGCTTTCTAGAGCCATGCTGTGTGTCGTGACTTCTTTGAAACTGTTTTCAATATCAGAAAAATTAGCTTCAGTTTTCGCCTCTTTTGGCTTGAGCCAACCCATGACTTTGCTGAATAAAGTGGGCTCATTTGATACAGGCTCATCAAACGTGCCGTCAAACTCAGCCGAGCTAAATAACGTATTCTTATCGATTTTACGTGCAGCCAAAGGTGATTTTGATTTGTCAGCGAGAGTTGCATTGAACCGCATATACTCTGTGCCAAGTGAAGCAGGAGAGTCCGTGACACCCAAGCCATATAAATAGGCTTGGCCGCTATTAACAAAATTGGGGAAAATTTCTACCGAGAAGTAAACTTTTTGCTTATCTTTTGCCATAGCAATTAATGAGGGAGTGGGTTCAATAACCGCATAAAGGGCTAATTTACCTGCTAATGCACCATCGGTAATTTCTTCGGCAGAACAGGAAATAACATCCCCATAGGCTTTAAAATCCGTATCCGCGTAAACACTGCGATAATGCTCCATCCAAATTCGCGCACCGTATTTTTGCGGGCTGTATGTTGCCGCCATATCCTGAATATCTTGACGGCTAATATTACGGCCATCGGTGGTTTGGCCTTCAACAGCAACACGAAATTTTTTAGGCATGAGAGACTCCACAAAAGCTATTTGATATAAAAATAATCACTAGCCGTCATATTTTGCT
>ERZ724524.454-NODE-454-length-26679-cov-9.278696_pt1 | contig 26679 bp, 23 predicted proteins | sample MGYA00376057_ERZ724524 | MGnify/ENA primary metagenome ERZ724524 (study PRJEB28724, sample SAMN07190888) | wastewater metagenome | isolation source: influent of sewage treatment plant in Hong Hong | place: USA: Christiansburg, Virginia | collected 2016-03-01 ...
GCGCGGTTGTCATCGGTGATGAATATGTTGGCGGGCTTGATGTCCAAGTGCAGCATTTTGTGCTGATGCACGATGCGCAATCCACGCAAAACCTCATCAAACAAAGACCGGATGGTGGACTCGCGGAATACTTTTTGTTTTTTGAGTTCACGCGCAGTGATGATGAAATCCTGGAGAGAAGCACCCTCCAAATAATTCATCACCATGTACACCGTGTCGTTTTCTCGGAAGAAATTCAACACGCTGACCACCGATGCGTGTGAAATCTGGGCCAGCGCCCGGCCTTCTTCGAAGAAGCTTTTCAAGCCAAGCCGATACAGCGACAGCTTGTCAGGTTGAACCTGAGGCAGCAGCTCACCGGCAGCACGGGTGGCAAGCGAAGCAGGCAGGTACTCTTTGATGGCCACCTGCTGACCTTGCTGATCAATGGCGAGATAAACCACACCAAAGCCACCCGCTGCCAGCTTGCGCACAACGCGGTAGTCTCCGATCACGGTATCTGGGGGAAGTGAGGCTGGTTTGACCTTTGACATAATCCTGCATGATGCCCAAGATGTGTTTGACTGGGCCTGATACCACCCTAGGGACAAAGCCAATGCCAGTTTACAGCATGACCGGATACGCCACCTTGCAGAGCAAACCGGCAAACGCAGATGCCCCCCCTTCGCCCACCGTCGGCATTGAAATTCGCTCTGTCAACAGCCGTTTTCTTGACCTTACATTCAAACTGTCCGATGAAATGCGCGGAGCGGAACCCGCACTTCGCGAATTGCTTGGCAAAGAACTGAGCCGAGGCAAAGTGGAAGTGCGCGGATGGACAGAAGGTCGGGGTGATGGTGTTGCCAGGCAGCCCACAACGGCCGAACTTCAAAAACTGGTTTCCATTCAAGACGGCATCCGGGCATGGCTGCCCACAGCCGAGCCTTTGTCTGTGGCCGAGGTTTTGGGATTGACCAGCCGCCAGGCGGCGGCAACACCTGTGGGTTTGCAGGGGGCCTTTCTCACATTGGCGGCACAAGCCGTGGACGCTTTGAAAGAAGCCCGAGCCCGCGAAGGTGCCCGACTCACAGACATGCTGCTGGGACACGTGGCCCAGCTGCGCGATCTGGCCATTCTGGCCAGCCCGATGTTGCCCAAACTGGTCGAGCAACAACGTCTGCGTTTTTTGGAGCGCTGGAATGAAGCATTGGGCTCGACCGATGCCACAACATCGGCCAAAGAAGCCGCGCTGGATCGGGCTCTGTCGGAGGCCACTGCATTCGCCATCCGCATTGATGTGGCGGAGGAGCTGACACGGTTGACCTCGCACCTGGATGAAATTGATCGCCTTCTGCGCAAAGGCGGGGAACTGGGCAAACGGCTTGATTTCCTGATTCAGGAACTCCACCGTGAAGCCAACACACTGGGTTCCAAATCATCCAGTCTGGAGCTGACCAGAGTTTCTGTGGACATGAAGGTGCTCATTGAGCAATTGCGCGAGCAGGTTCAAAACATCGAGTGAGAAACCATACCAACGAAAGCAGAAACGGTTCAAGCATGGAATACGCAGGAAATTTGTTTGTGGTGGCCGCACCCAGCGGGGCTGGAAAGTCCAGTCTGGTGAATGCCCTCATGGAGGTGGACTCACGGCTGGCCCACTCCGTCTCCCACACCACCCGCCCTCCCAGAGGTCAGGAAGTGCATGGGCGTGAGTACTATTTTGTATCCCATGCCCAGTTTGATCAGATGGTGCAGCAAGGTGCCTTTCTGGAGTGGGCACATGTGCATGGCAACCGCTACGGCACATCCAAGCAAGCGATTGAAGAACGCATCTCCCAAGGGGGAGACATCATTCTCGAAATCGACTATCAGGGAGCCATCCAAGTCAAGCAGCTTTTTCACAATGCCATTCTGATTTTCATTCTCCCTCCCAGCTGGGAAGAGCTGAGATCCCGCCTTGAGCGGCGCGGTGAAGATGCCGATGACGTGATTGAAATGCGGCTTCAAAATGCCGCCCGCGAGATGGGGCAAGTCCAAGAATTCGACTTCGTTATAATTAACGAACGATTTGAGCTGGCACTGTTCGATTTAAAGTCGATTGTTCATGCCCAAAGACTCAAATACGCAGCACAGCGTCGCACCCGGACTGACGTGTTTTCCGCGCTGCAAATCTCCTGAACAACCCACAGACTGGTCAAAAATGGCACGCATTACCGTTGAAGATTGCCTGGAAAAAATTCCTAATCGTTTCGAACTTGTGTTGGCAGCCACCTACCGCGCCCGCATGCTGAGCCAAGGCCACACCGCCCGAATCGAAAGCAAGAACAAGCCTGGCGTGACCGCACTGCGTGAGATTGCATCCGGCAAAGTTGGCATCGAGATGCTGAAAAAAGTACCTATCTGAGCCTCGGCAAGATGTGGATGAAAAAAAGCACCTTTCGAGGTGCTTTTTGTTTTTGAAACCAGTGGTGTTGAGCCATTGATGTTGGATCGGTTGCCGTTAAAGTAGTGGCATGAGCCACCTGCCACCACCACCTGATCCGAACCGTCCAGCAACTTCCAATGTGGCTGTAGCCAGTTTTGCGCAGTTGATCGAACAAGTGCGCTACCTGTCTGAACATGATCTCGAACAAGTTCGCCAGGCATACCGGTTTGCAGACGAGTCCCATCTGGGACAGATGCGTAAAAACGGTGATCCATACATCACCCACCCCATCGCAGTTGCGCTTCAGTGCGCAGAATGGCAACTGGATGCCCATGCACTTATGGCCGCGCTCATGCACGATGCCATGGAAGATTGCGGGGTCACCAAGCAAGATTTGATACAGCGGTTTGGGGCTCCTGTGGCCGAGTTGGTAGATGGCTTGACCAAGCTCGACAAACTGGAATTCGATACGCGGGAGCAGAACCAAGCCGAGTCATTCCGCAAAATGCTTCTGGCCATGTCGCGGGATGTGCGTGTCATCTTGATCAAACTGGCAGATCGAACCCACAACATGCGCACAATGGGTGACATGCCCCGCAGCAAGTGGGGCCGCATTTCGCGCGAAACGCTGGAAATCTATGCCCCCATTGCCCACCGCCTGGGGCTGAATGTCACATTCAGGGAGCTACAGGACTTGTGTTTCAAACACATGCACCCGTGGCGGTACACCGTTTTGTCCAAGGCAACCAACAAGGCCAGGGCGAGACGAAAGGATCTGATTAAAAAAGTACAGGAAGAGGTGAAACACGCCTTGAAAGACCAAGGCCTGCAAGCCACCGTATTTGGTCGAGAGAAAACACTGTTCTCCATTTATTCAAAAATGGTGGAGAAGCACCTGACCTTCGCACAAGTCACAGACATGTACGGATTCAGGCTGATTTTCAACACACTGATGGAGTGCTACTCTGCTTTGGGTGTTCTGCACCAGCTTTACAAACCGCTGCCGGGAAAATTCAAAGACTACATTGCGATACCCAAAGTCAACGGTTACCAGTCATTGCACACAACGCTGGTTGGACCTGGTGGAACAAATGTGGAGTTTCAGCTGCGCACAACCGCAATGGACGTGGTGGCCGAGTCCGGGGTGGCGGCACATTGGCTGTACAAGGTGAATGCGCCCGAGAGTGAGGCCGCAACACGCCTGGGCACGCAATGGCTGCAATCCCTGCTCGATATTCAGCACGAAACCAAGGACGCAACGGAATTCTGGGATCACGTCAAAATTGACCTGTTTCCAGATGCGGTGTATGTGTTCACACCCAAAAGCAAGATCATGTCCATGCCCAGGGGCGCAACGGTCATTGACTTTGCATACGCCATTCACAGTGACATTGGTCACCGCACAGTCTCGGCCAATATCAATGGTGAACGCGTGCCACTGCGTACCGAATTGAAAAACGGTGATGTGATCGAAATCATCACCGCCAACATTCAAAAACCGAACCCAGCTTGGTTGAGCTTTGTGCGCACTGGGCGAGCCCGCTCCAAGATTCGGCATTTCCTGAAAACCATGGCTCTGGATGAGTCACTGGCTTTGGGTGAAAAAATGCTGTTGCAAGCCTTGAGAGTAGAAGGCATTGCCAACCTACCAGAATACGATGGCCCCTATCAACAAGTATGGGACAAATTGCTGCGATCCACATCCAACCGCACCAAAGAAGAACTCCTGGCAGACATCGGCATGGGGCAGCGCATTGCAAGCATGGTCAGCAAGAAACTGGCTACGCTGCTGGCAGAAGTTGGCATCAAACCTGACGTGGTACTCATCAGTCAGGAGCGCTATTCGCCACAGCACGAAACCATCAGCCAGGGTGTTCTTGCACTAGACGGCAGTGAGGGGGGCTCCATTCAATTTGCATCCTGTTGCCATCCAATTCCGGGTGACCCGATCATTGGCTATCTCGGACGGGGTGAAGGATTGGTTATCCACACAGAAGATTGCCATGTCGGAAAAAAATTGCTGACCCGTGATCGGGAGCGTTTTCTGGAAGTGGAGTGGTCTGATGAACCGACCCGGTCGTTTGAGGTCGGGTTGCTGGTAACCGTAGAAAACGGCAAAGGGGTCTTGGCTCGCGTTGCTTCCACACTGACGGCGGCCGAAGCCGACATTACCCATGTGGACATGCGGGATGAACGAGCTGAACAGGCAACCGACCTGAAATTCACTGTGGCCGTGAGAGACCGTGAACACCTGACCAACATCATGAAAGCACTGAAGCGAACGTCCTCGGTGTTAAAGGCTCAACGCACAGGGAACGGGGTGAAAACAAAACCCCAGACTTGACCTGTCAGCTGCACACGTCAATATCCAAGATATTGGATTGCCACCACCGCGACAAATTCTGATCCAGATGGTGTGCGAATAAGCACCTCGTCGCCCAGGCGCTTGCCAAGCAGCGCTCGCGCCACAGGAGATACCCAGGTGATTTCAGACAGAGAACTGTTGGCCTCATCCACCCCCAGGATACGAACCCGCACCAAGTCACCAGACTCACGGGCGTATGTCACATCTGCACCAAAAAATATCTGGTCTGAGCCAGCGTGGATGCTTGAATCGACGATTTCAGCAATTTCCAGTCGATGAGTCAGAAATCGAATGCGACGGTCAATTTCACGGAGTCGCTTTTTGCCGTAGAGATAGTCCCCGTTTTCTGAACGATCACCGTTGCTGGCCGCCCAATGAACAACCTCGACCACTTTGGGACGCTCGTTGTCAATTAAATCAAGCCACTCAGCCCTCAGCCTCTCATAGCCTTGACGGGTGATGTAATTTTTCGCACCCGAACCGACCGAAAGAGGGGCGTTATTTTCATCGTCTGCATCAGACTCAAAGTTGAACGAACGCATTTCCAATGTTGAGTTCAAGCAATAAAAAAGCCTGCAAGTAAATTTACTTGCAGGCTTCTAATTGGTGCGGCTGGCAGGAATCGAACCCACGACCCCTTGGTTCGTAGCCAAGTACTCTATCCAGCTGAGCTACAGCCGCTATGCAATTATTGTAACACGCTTTTTGGTAGGGCGTGGCGGACTTGAACCGACGACCAAAGGATTATGAGTCCTCTGCTCTAACCAACTGAGCTAACGCCCCCCAAGAGCCGCCGATTGTAATCGGCGCACACCGTTACCGACTCTGACTGAGGGCATTGCTGACGAGCTTGGCTGTAATGTCCACGATCTGAATCATTTTTTCATAAGGCATGCGCTGGGGCCCAATGACACCCAACGTGCCGACAACGGCCCCATCCACTTCGTAAGGAGCGGAAACAATAGACAGGTCGTGACTGGGTATCAGCTGACCTTCACCACCGATGTATATACGTACGCCCTCGGCCTCACTGGAACTCTCAAGCAGCTGCATGAGCTTTGCTTTTTGTTCAAACAAATCGAACATCTTGCGCAAATTTCCCAAGTCATTGGAAAACTCGGTAACCGACAGCAAGTTGCGTTCACCCGAAATGACGACTTCATCCTGAGTTGTCATCGCTTGCACACCCGCATCGACTGCAGCACGCATGAGGGTGGTGATTTCCCCACGCAGACTGTCCACCTCACTGCGCAAACGCTCGCGCACCACCTCCAGAGCCAGGCCGGCATAGTGGGCATTGAGGAAATTAGAGGCTTCAATGAGTTGACTCTGGCTGTGCGACACATTGGTATGAACCACCCTGTTCTGCACATCCCCATCAGGCGCAACAATGATGATCAGCACCCTGCGCTCGGACAAACCGAGAAACTCAATGTGCTTGAATACCGATGTTCGCTTGGGAGCCATGACAACCCCCACAAAATGCGAAAGACTGGACAGAAGTTGAGCAGCATTGGCAATCACCTTTTGAGGCTGATCGGGGGCAATGGCGGGACTCGACAGCTCACCGGCTGACAGATCCAGAGAATCCCGTCGAACAGTGAGCATGGTGTCCACAAACAGCCGATACCCTTTCGGAGTGGGTATGCGACCCGCAGATGTATGCGGACTGGCAATGAGGCCGAGATCCTCAAGGTCACTCATCACATTGCGGATGGTGGCGGGCGACAAATCAAGCCCTGCGGCCTTGGACAGGGTTCGGGAACCAACGGGTTGACCATCGGCAATGTAACGCTCAACCAATGCCCGGAGAAGTAACTTTGCGCGACTGTCTAACATGTGTGGTGATTGAGTAGCTGTGTTGTAATTTGATCATGAATTTGCCCAATGTCCATTCGCATCACCGTCCTGCAAACGACGCTGTCCGTTTTGCCCATGTGGCCATTGTTGGCAAATATCAGGCCATTGGATCGCGTTCCGCCCTGGATGAAATAGCCCACTTCCTTCATGATCAGGGCTGCGATGTCGCCTTGGAAAAAGAAACGGCCCTCAACACAGGCCTGAGCCAGTATCAGCCACTGAGTATTGAACAGATTGGCAAGCAGTGTGACCTCGCACTCGTGGTCGGGGGTGATGGCACCATGCTGGGTGTGGCACGACAACTGGCCAAGTTTCGGGTGCCCGTCATTGGCATCAATCAGGGTCGGCTGGGGTTCATGACCGATGTTCGATTTGAAGACTTCCCGTCCACCTTGGCGGGCATGCTGAGAGGCAAATACGAAGAAGATCCACGCACGTTGATGCAAGCCAGCGTCTGGCGCGATGGAGGTTCAATTTTTGATACGTTGGCCATGAATGACGTGGTCGTCAATCGCGCCTCGGCTGGCATGATTGAACTCAGGATCGATGTGGGTGGCCGCTTTGTGGCCATTCAGAGAGCAGATGGCCTGATCATTGCCACGCCGACTGGATCGACCGCATATGCCCTCTCGGCTGGTGGGCCACTGCTTCATCCGGCCATCGATGGTTGGGTCATGGCACCCATTGCACCACACACCCTGTCCAACCGCCCCATCGTCCTTCCATGTGCCCAGGAAATTGTGATTGAGATCATGGGGGGCCGAGAGATCAGTGCCAACTTTGACATGCAAACCTTCACCAGCCTCATCCACGGTGATCAAATCAAAGTCACCCGTTCTCAGCACCAATTGCGCCTGCTGCATCCCACGGGATGGAGTCACTTTGACACCTTGCGCAACAAGCTGCACTGGAATGAAGGTGCCATCGGATCTCAACACTGAAACCGCGCCATGAGCCTTTTGCGCCTTACCCTGAAAGACTTTGTCATTGTCAGCCAGCTGGAACTGGATTTGTCATCGGGTTTTACGGTTCTGACCGGAGAAACCGGGGCGGGAAAATCCATTCTGATCGATGCCTTGCAACTGGTACTGGGCGGACGGGCTGACCCCGGCACCATCCGGGACAAGCAAGCCAAGGCAGAAGTGAGCGCAGAGTTCAAACTCACACCCGAGGCCAGGGAATGGCTGCGCAAAATGGAGCTGGACGACACAGAGCCCACGCTGCTCCTGCGCAGAACCGTGGACACACAAGGGCGAAGCAAGGGCTGGATCAACAGCACGGCAGCCACAGCGGCCCAGTTGCGTGAGGTGGGCGGATTGCTGGTCGAAATTCATGGGCAGCATGCGTGGCAGGGCCTGATGCAACCAGAAACCACCCGAGCACTTCTCGATGGTTATGGACGTATTGACAGCGCAGCCCTCTTGCCGCTGTGGCAAGCATGGAAATCCGCCCGAGAAGCACTGGATCACGCACGATCCCATCAGACCGCTGCGCTGGCTGAACAAGATCGGCTGCTGTGGCAAATCGCTGAACTGGACAAGCTGGAACCCACACCAACGGGCTGGGATCAGCTGCAAGAGGAGCATGATCGTCTGGCCAATGTGCATGCCTTGCTGGAAGGAGCCCAGGCTGCCACGGGCATGCTCTCGGAGGCAGACGACAACGCGATCAGCCTGCTGTCAAGGGCCACACAGCAACTGCGCCAACGGCAGCACATGGAACCCCGCTTTCTGCCGCTGCTACAGAGCTTGGAACAGGCTGCGCTGTTGACAGATGAAGTGGCCAGGGAGCTGAATGCCTACCTCAGGCACACAGAAGCCGATCCAACCCGATTGGCAGAAATCGACCAGAAAATGGGAACTTGGATGAGCTTGTCCAAGCGCAACCGATGCACCCCAGAACAGTTGCCCCAGCTCTATCTGGAGAAAAAGCAACAGTTGGCCGCTTTGTCAGCTTCCATCGACACCGCCACACTGGAAGCAAACTGCCGGGAGTGTGAAGCGGTTTACATGAGCAGTGCGAAAGAAATATCGAAACTCAGACATGCTTGTCAGGCACAGCTGGCTTTTGATATCTCAGCTGTGATGCAGCGCCTTGGAATGGTTGGTGGCCGGTTTGAAGTGCGCCTGTCTGCCTTGCCTGTCGCCCAAGCATTCGGACTGGAGTCTGTGGAGTTTTTGGTTTCAGGACACACGGGTGCCGAAGCCAAACCCATCGCCAAAGTGGCATCAGGGGGTGAGTTGTCGCGCATTGCCCTGGCCATCGCAGTGACAACCAGCCAACTGGGAACATGCCCAACACTGATTTTTGATGAGGTGGATTCCGGTGTGGGCGGGGCCGTGGCCCATACCGTGGGCAAACTCATGGCTGCATTGGGGCAGCATCGGCAGGTATTGGCCGTCACACACCTGCCGCAGGTGGCCGCCTGTGCCAATCACCATTTGCATGTTTCCAAATCCGACATCGGGGGCCAAGTCATCAGCCGCGTCAGTACATTGGACACAGCTGCCAGGGAGCTGGAAATTGCCAGAATGCTGGGAGGCTCACAACTGAGCCATGCGGCTCTCAACCATGCAAGGGAAATGCTGGCCTTATGAAATCACTGCAACTCGTTTTGATCACCGGCATGTCAGGCTCCGGGAAGTCGCTGGCACTGGCAGCTTTGGAAGACGCTGGTTTTTACTGCGTTGACAACCTGCCTCCTGAGCTGCTGGAGGTTTTTGTGGCACTCCAGCATGGCAAACACAACAGCAAGGTCGCCGTGGCCATTGATGTGCGCAGCGCACACTCCCTGCCCGGCTTGCCAGCACGGCTGAAAAGCCTGGGTCACACGGGTGTGGAGATGACCAGCATCTTTCTGGATGCGAGAGATGACGCACTGGTCAGGCGTTTTTCGGAGACACGCCGGGGACATCCGCTGTCAACCAAGCAAGCATCCAATGACGAGCATGGACTGCTGGAAGCCATCCACCATGAACGGGACATGCTGAGCGAACTCCGGGAGCAAGCCATGGTCCTTGACACCAGCTTGCTTCGCCCCGCCAAACTGCTGAGTCAGATCAAGGAGATAGTCAACAATGCACGCCATGAGTTGACATTGCAGTTTGAATCGTTTGCGTTCAAGCGGGGAATTCCGATGGGGGCCGACTATGTGTTCGATGTACGCATGCTCCCCAACCCGCACTACGAACCGGGTCTGCGCGAACTAACAGGCCGGGATAAACCCGTGGCTGATTTTTTACAGGATCAACCTCAAGTCGGCTTGATGATCGAACACATCTCTGCATTTCTGACCCATTGGTTGCCCGAGCTGCAAAAAGACCACCGAAGTTACGTGACCGTGGCCATAGGCTGCACTGGTGGTCAGCACCGATCTGTTTACATTGCAGAAGCACTTGCCAAGGCCTTTGCAAAGCCTTGGCAAGCCAAGTGCAGACACCGGGAATTTCAGGTCTGATGCCGAAATAGCCCAACAGCTGGTGCAATCTGCACAATCATCTCAGCCTGTTGATTCACCCCATTGGGTAAGCCAACGTGAAACGGGAGCGGGCACCCCCCCCGCAACCGCACAACCAGGCTGTACCCATTGACCTGCTGCACCAAAAACGGCGTTCAACAGGTCTGCGTCCCATTTCGCACCCTCATCGGGCAAGCTCGCCACCACGGGCTGCAATATGAGATCGCGGTGAGTCAGTGCGTGGGTCACTGGGACGGGTACTTCAATGGCTGCCGGATTGAACCGGCTCACCACAGCGTCCAGTTCTGATCTGTCATTGAAGACAGGAAAACAATACATACGCGCCCAAATTCCAGTGGCTGGCCGTTGAGCAAGCCAGACTCTGCCCCCTGGCAACCTCAGTACCAACAGCCACCATCTGACAGTTGAGCGTTGGGTTCTTCGGCTTTTGAATGGCAACGTCAATTGGTTTCCAGAGCGCAATGCCTCACAACGACCAGCCAGCGGGCAGTCCGCACAAGCGGGTTGATGACGTGTGCAGACTGTGGCCCCCAGATCCATCAACCCCTGCGTGTAGCGCGCCATGTCTGACATCGCATCACAGCCAGTCTCACCGTTTGGCCTTGATGTATTCACAGCGGTGGCAATGTCAGCATCACTTGGCATGGTGACTTTGCATTGCGCCAGCACCATCAATTTTTTTTCAGCCGATTTTTGGGACAAGTCCTCATCAAAGCCGTGATACCTGGCCAGTACACGCTTCACGTTGCCATCAAAAATTGACACGCGCTCACCAAAGCAAAAAGCAGCAATGGCGGCCGCTGTGGATGGGCCAATACCCGGCAATTGGGCCAACGTCTCGGAATGGGAGGGAAACTGCCCGCCCCAGTCAGCAACCACCTTTTGGGCGCACAAGTGCAAGTTGCGGGCGCGGCTGTAATAGCCCAAGCCACTCCAGGCGGCCAACACATCGTCTTGCTGTGCCTGAGCCAAAACAAACACATTGGGAAAACGGGCAATGAATTTTTCGTAATAGCCCAATACGGCTGACACCTGTGTCTGCTGCAACATGATCTCAGACAGCCACACCCGGTATGGATCCCGGGTGTTCTGCCACGGCAAACTGTGCCGTCCTTTGACAGCCTGCCAAGCAACGATGGTCTGAAAGAAATCCGGCTCCGACTGCTTTTCAAGCATCACTGGCTATGCCAACACAGCATTGGGCTGCTCTGTCAGCGGATCTGCCACCACGGGCAAAAGCAAGTTTTGAGCGTGAGCGGACAGTTGCACTTGGTACTGGTTGTTCTGGTTCATCAGCTCAGTGATTTCCTGCATCCGTTCATCCAGTCCACCGGCGGCTTCCTGAATGCGTGTGACTGCTTCCATTCGCCTGGAAAAATTGCGCCTGCGGTCACGCAACTGCCCATCAAGTTGCGTGGCTGCCGACTTGTTCCACCCTTCCAACTCGGATGCGGCCAGCTCAAATACCTCGCGCAGCCTGGCCAGCAATGCCCGACCAAGGCGATCGGAGAATTCCGGTTTAGCCAACTTCAACGCATAGCCCACACTCAGATACTGCACATGGTCTTTCTCAATGTCATTGAGTAGTTGGCTGAAATGCATCAAGTCGGGTGGAGGAGTCATTTGCAATGACATACCAAACTCCGCATTCAGCTGGTTGAAGCTACTGGACAGCATCAAATTGATCTCTTGGGCAATCTGTCCGGCCTGGGTGAGCAACGCTCGCAAACCTTCGAAGGTCTGTGCGTATGTTTTGCGCACCCCCAACTTCAAACCTGGCTCTTTGAGACGACTGGTGAGACTCGCCACTTCGTTGCCGACCTGCGCATGCCCGAGTGCATCGTAGAGTCTGGTCAACATTTTCAGGTGGATGGTTCGCACTGCCTGAATGCGCCCTCCGCTTTGCTCAAACTCATGCTGCTCCTGCTCAATGCGCATTCGCATGTGTTTGATGACCGAGGTATTTTTCCCACGCAGACCTTCCAGCTCCTGCAACTGCTCGGTCAAATCCCGGTTGCGGGACTGGATGATCTTTTCTGCCCGCTTGACCAGCTTGGCCACACCCGCACCCACAGCCCCCATCAGCAACTGCCTGCGCTGACCGATGATGCCGTCCACCAGCACCTGCTCCAACTTGGGTAGCTGACTGGCATCGAGCAACGGTGCATCGCGTTGAATTTTGGCCACCAGCCCTTTTTGGGCCGATACGGCCAGCACACGCGCGGGTTCGACTCCCAGAATGGCCGCCGAATTTTCACGCTGGCGCTGAATCTGCTGCGCAACCTGCCCTGAAGTGCTGAGTTCATCCCAGAGCGTGTCAATTTTGTTCAGAACGACAAGGCGACCACCCGGATTGGAACCGGATGCATTCAAGTGTTCACGCCAGATACGCAGATCCGACTGTGTCACACCAGTGTCGGCACCCAGAATAAACACGATCGAGTGGGCCTGAGGCAACAAGCTGAGTGTCAGCTCTGGCTCAGCACCAATGGCATTGAGACCTGGGGTATCCAAAATGACCAGCCCCTGCTTCAAGATGGGATGGGCAATGTTGATCAGGGCATGCCGCCATTTGGGGATTTCGAGGCACCCGTCCTCGCCCAACATGCTTTTGTCCACGCCGCCTTCCGCCTGCCAGAAGCCAAGCTGCTCGGCCTCCTCGGGTTTCACACGGATCACTTCAGCCACCTTGGCCATGGAGTCGGCCAAGCCCTGCGCATCGGCCACATTCAGATGAACAGTTTCCCACTCTTCTGAGCGGTCACGCCACTCAGAAAGGGAGCGCGACTGCAAACGGGTGGCAATGGGTAGCAAACGCAAACAGGCCGGAAGCTCTGGGTCATACCCCAATTCAGTGGGGCACATGGTGGTGCGCCCTGCACTTGCCGGCATGATGCGCCGACCGTAGCCAGCAAAAAACAATGCATTGATCAGCTCGGATTTCCCGCGTGAGAACTCTGCCACAAAGGCGACCATCACCTTGTCGCCCTTGACACGCTGCTGCAAAAACTCCACTTGCTCCGCCACAGCAGCATCCAGCAAATCATGCTGCCGCAACCACTCAGTCAATCGGTGCAACTCGGAAGAAAAGCGCGAGCGCCAACGGCTGTGCTCGTCAAAGTTCTGATTGAAATTCATGGATGAATGGACAGACATAGTGCGCGCAATATACATCGCAGCCTCACGCACTGAGCGCACGCCGACATCAGCATTGCTGGCAAACTGCACAAAAGAAAGTAGAACGTTGCCCTTGCTGGATGCGGCCTATGGCATTCGCACACACCGGACAAGGCAACCCCTCTCGACCATAGACTGCGGCTTGTGTTTGAAAGTGCCCAGCCTGACCATCGGCGCTGGAAAAATCACGCAACGTGCTCCCACCTTGTGCCACAGCACGGGCCAACGTGGAGCGAATGGCCGCATGCAACCTACGCAATCGCACCATGTCCACCTGATCAGCACGGCGAGTGGGGGCAATGCCCGCTTGAAACAAAACTTCACACGCATAGATGTTGCCAACGCCAACCACAACATCACCAGCCAGAAGCACCTGCTTGATGGCCGAGCGCCGCTTGGCCATCTGTTGAACAAACACCTCTGCATCAAAGTCGTCCGACAACGGCTCCACACCCAGCCGCCCCAGCAGTTTGGTCACGATGGGTTGCTGTAGATCCGGGGCATACACAACGGCACCAAAACGCCGGGGGTCGTTCAAGCGCAATGTCCCCGCCGAAGTCCGCATGGAAAAATGGTCATGCGCGCCCGCTGGCGGCAAATCGGATGCAAACAAAAGGCTGCCGGACATGCCCAGATGGATCAACAAAACCCCTCCAGTGGACTGCACGGGCACACCCTCCGCCGGTTCACGATGAAGGTGCAGCAGCAAATACTTGCCACGTCGCCCGACATCCGTCACCCGCAAACCACACAACGAATCGGGCTCCACACCCAAAGGCCAGCGCAATGGTTTGCCCAAACAAACAGATTGAATCTGTCCACCTGCAATCCGGTCTGAAAAACTCAAACGAGTGACTTCGACTTCTGGCAGCTCAGGCATGGGCAGGGGTGGATCATGGTGAAGAATCGCGCCAACAAATACGCTGGCGGCATTCAATTATCATGGCCCGATGATTCTTCTGCCCATTTTTCGCCCTCTGGCAACCGCACAAAAAGCCTCTGTGCATTTTTGGCCTTGGACTCGGTCTGCGGCGAGATCCTTCCGGGCGAATCAGTCATGGCATGCACCGCAGATGGCCACAGATCACGCACATCTTCGTTGTTCACGCTGGGCATGGATCGTCCCGCTTGCGCTGACCTTGTGTACTCTGGGGAATCAAGCCACCGCAGCCCCCCAAACAAAAACCACACAATCCGCAACCACCAGCAACACCGCAGCGGACAACAGCGCTCTGGAAGCCGAACTGGTGTACATGGTGCTGCTGGGTGAAATGCAGATTCAGGCAGGCCATCCTGGGGCTGGATACTCACTCATTCTGGAGGCAGCCCGCAAGTCCGATCATCCCGAACTGTACCGACGCGCTGTCAATATTGCCGTGCAATCGCGCTCCGGAGATGCCGCTCTGGCTGCCACCAAAGCCTGGGCCAGTGCACACAAACGCTCACCTGAGCCGCTGCGCATTGCCCTGCAAATCATGCTGAATCTGAATCAGATTGAAGGCAGCCAGCACCAGCTTGATCAGCTGCTGGACATCACGCCGGAGGCCGAACGCAGCTCTTTACTCGATGCGATCGGTCAGACCTACGCCCGCACCTCCGACCACAGCGCTGCATTGCGGGTGGCCACGCAAAGCCTGCTCAAGTGGCAACACCCCCCCTCCACCGCTGGCAGTGCATGGGCGGCCTTGTCGCGCATTCAGCTGGCAGCTGGCCTCACGAAACAAGCCAGGGAGTCTCTGGACAACAGCCTGAACGCGACACCATCGACACCCGCCCCCGGCCTGCTTGCAGTGGAGTGGCTGAACACAGCGGTCGAACCCATTGCACACGAACGGCTTCAACGGTATTTGGATGCGCACCCCAACCTCCATACAGTCAGATTGGCCTATGCCCGACATCTGCTGGGTGCCAGCCAGTGGGCTGAGAGCGAAAAGCAACTGCTCACCCTGAGCACCCATCAACCGCAACTCGCCGAGCCCTGGCTGATGCTGGGCGCACTGCAGCTGCAAAGTCAGCGACTGGCCGATGCACAAGCCAGCTTGAAGCGTTACCTCGATCTGTCATCTTCACTGGAGCCCGAACAACGCGAACGCGGAGACACACAGGCCTACCTGTCACTGGCCCAAATAGCCGAACAACAAAAGCAGTTTGAGGAAGCCAGACAATGGCTGGATCGCATCGGTGTCACCGAAGATCTGCTGCGCATCCAGCTGCGGCGCGCCTCGTTGCTCAACCGCGAAGGCAAACTGCAAGAGGCGATTGAATTGATTCGGGCCACCCCAGAACAAAAAGCCACCGATGCACGGGCCAAACTGCTGGCGGAAGCCCAGTTGCTGAAAGATGCCAAGCAGACAGCAGCTGCATTCAAACTGCTCAACCAAGCCATCGAACAAGCACCGGATGATGCTGATGTGCTGTACGAGCAGGCCATGCTGGCCGAGAAACTGGGCCGGTTTGCAGAAATGGAGCGCAGCCTGCGCCGCGTCATCGAGATCGAACCCAACAACGCCCATGCCCACAATGCCCTGGGTTACTCACTGGCAGACCGCAATGAACGTTTGCCCCAGGCCAAGGAATTGATCGAAAAAGCCCTCGGTCTTTTGCCAAACGATCCGTTCATTCTTGACAGCTTGGGATGGGTGGAGTTTCGCCTCGGAAACACAGCAGAGGCTGTGCGCCTTTTGCGCAATGCAATGCAGTTGCGTGCAGATGCCGAAATCGCTGCCCACCTGGGTGAGGTTCTCTGGTTCATGGGCGAACGCGAAGAAGCTTTGCGCATCCTGCGCCAGGCACATACTCTTCAACCCGACAGCGAAACCCTGCAATCCACACTCCAGCGCCTTGGAATCAGACTGTAAACAAGCACTGGGCGGCCACCGTATCCTGGTCAGATATCGGTCGGCCCCACATCCTCACTTCACTGCACACATGACACTGCGCCCCCCCACGCGCCGCCAAATCATGGCGGCCCTGACCAGTTCAACCGTACTGTTGTTTGGCTGTGCAACACCAAGGGGGCAGCACAGTGGTGCTGGGCATGGATCTTCGGCTTGGTTCGGGCGCATCAGCATTCGCACACTGACCGACCCGCCACAACAGTTTTCCGCCTCGTTTGAACTGCGAGGCAACGCAGAAACAGGCCAACTCACACTCATCAGCCCCATCGGAACCACGCTGGCACAAGCTCGCTGGACACCTGCTGGTGCAGAGCTGGAGCAGGGCAATTCACATCAAACGTTCAGCAACATGAACGCATTGACCACCGCCCTGCATGGCAGCCCTTTACCCGTGACGGCCATGTTCAGCTGGCTGCAAGGCCAGCCCTTGGCCGCCGATGGCTGGAGCGTCCAACTCGACCAAGCCAGCACCGGGCGCATTCAGGCCACGCGCACAACACCTGAGCCAGCCACAGACATCCGCATCATCCTGGACAAGCCAGATTGACGATTGACACCATGAGAAGCCTGCTCGACATCCCCGCCCCCGCCAAAATCAACCTGTTTTTGCACATCACCGGGCGCAGGGCCGATGGCTACCACCTGATGCAATCGGTGTTTGTGCTGCTGGACTTGTGCGACACCTTGCACATCGAAACCAGGGCCGATGGCCGCATTTCGCGTGCTGACATCGGCAGTTCAACCCAGGGCAGCGACCCTCTGCCCGACAACGATTTGTGCGTGCGCGCTGCCCGCCTGCTGCAAGCCACCACCGGCTGCACACAGGGTGCGCACATCCAACTGGAAAAACGCATACCCACCCAGGCCGGACTGGGTGGCGGGTCGTCCGATGCAGCCAGCACCCTGCTCGCCTTGAACAAACTTTGGCGCACCCGTCTGAGCAGACAAGAACTGACCGCCATCGGCCTCCAACTCGGTGCGGATGTGCCCTTTTTTCTGCTGGGAGACAACGCCTGGGTCGAAGGCATTGGCGAACAACTGACCGCCATTGACTACCCGCCCACACCCTTCATGCTGCTCAAACCACCTGTCGGTTTGTCCACCATTCAGATTTTCAAAGATCCAAATTTGAAACGCGACACAAAGCCTGCTACAATCGCAGGCTTCGCGGAAATCGAGAACGAACACAAACATCTGTTTGGACGTAACGATCTCCAACCCGTCGCAGAAACCCATTGCCCTGACATCAGGCACTGTGTTGATCTGCTGAAAGCCTACCAGCCTTCAGCTAGAATGACGGGATCGGGAAGTACGGTGTTCGCACCTTGGTTTTTGAACCATGATTTGCAGGCAATTCCAAGCAATTGGTATCACCTTCGATGCATGAGTTTAAAAAATCATCCGCTGAAACATTGGGCTGATTAAATTCAGGTCAATTTTCAGAGTATGCTTCGCGGTGTTTTTTTGGATGACTGGGTCACCAGCCATCAGCGTAGGGGAGTCGCCAAGTTGGTAAAGGCACCGGATTTTGATTCCGGCATGCGAGGGTTCGAGTCCTTCCTCCCCTGCCACCAACATTCTTTTGCACATTCGCATCGCGGCCAGTCAGCACACCGCTGACTCGGTTTGTCGCTTCTGCTGGAACGCTCATGCAACCCCAACCCCCTGATTTCATGATTTTTACCGGCAATGCCAATCCGGTACTGGCCTCTGAAATTGCCCGTCACACGGGCACCACGTTGGGCTCTGCCAATGTGGGCCGCTTCTCCGATGGCGAAGTCACTGTTGAAATCACGCAGAACGTGCGCGCCCGCGATGTGTTCGTGATCCAGTCCACCTGCGCACCCACCAACGAGAACCTGATGGAACTCATCATCATGGTGGATGCCCTCAAGCGTGCATCGGCAGAGCGCATTTCTGCTGTCATCCCCTACTTCGGCTATGCACGCCAGGATCGTCGCCCCCGCTCCAGCCGCGTGCCCATCACAGCCAAAGTGGTTGCCAACATGCTGCAAGCTGTGGGCGTGTCCCGCGTGCTGACCATGGATCTGCACGCCGACCAAATCCAGGGTTTCTTCGACATCCCCGTGGACAACATCTACGCCTCGCCCGTGCTGCTGGGTGATCTGCGCCAGAAAAGCTACCCCGACCTGCTGGTGGTCTCCCCTGACGTGGGTGGTGTGGTGCGTGCCCGTGCGCTGGCCAAACAGCTCGATTGCGACATGGCCATCATCGACAAGCGCCGCCCCCGCGCCAACGTGTCCGAAGTGATGCACGTGATCGGTGACATCGAAGGCCGCAACTGCGTCATCATGGACGACATGATCGACACCGCTGGCACCCTGGTGAAAGCCGCCGAAGTGCTGAAAGAACGCGGTGCCAAGCATGTGTATGCCTACTGCACCCACGCCATCTTCTCCGGCCCGGCCATCGAGCGCATCTCCAAAGGTTCTGCCCTGGACGAAGTGGTCGTGACCAACACCATCCCCCTGAGCCAGGCAGCCCAGGCATGCAAGAAAATCCGCCAACTCTCCGTGGCACCGCTGATGGCCGAAACCATTGCGCGCATTGCTTCGGGCGAGTCGGTCATGAGTTTGTTTGCTGACCAAGAACATCTGGTCTGATCAGCCGACAACACCGCAACAACCGCGCACTCCGATGGGGCTGATCAAGCTCCCGATGCTGCGGTTGTTTTTTTAACTGGGGCGCTCTGGTCGCGGAGCCTACCCCGTCAGGAGTATCCAAATGATGAAATTTGTCGCTTTCGAGCGCGCTAAGCAGGGCACGGGTGCGAGCCGCCGTCTCCGCAACACAGGCCGTACACCCGGCATCGTTTTTGGCGGTTCCACCGACCCCGTTCAGATCGAACTCGATCACAACGCTCTGTGGCACGCCCTGAAGAAGGAAGCCTTCCACGCTTCCATCCTCGAAATGGAATTGGCTGGCCAAACCCAGCAAGTGGTTCTGCGCAACGTGCAATACCACCCTTTCAAGCAACTCGTGCTGCACGTTGACCTGCAACGCGTGGACGAGCGCACCCGCCTGCACAAGAAAGTGCCTCTGCACTTCATCAACGCTGACCAGTCTCCTGCTGTCAAGGCCGACAAATGCCTGGTCAACACCCCCATGACCGTGGTTGAAATCGAGTGCCTGGCCACCGCCCTGCCCGAATTCATCACCGTGGACCTGGGCAAGATGACCAAGGGCACCTCACTGCACATCAAGGATCTGGTGCTGCCCGCCGGCATCAAGGCCGTGACCCATGGCCGTCCCAACCAGACCGTGGCCAGCATGGTCGAGCCCGAGCCAGAAGTGGTGGCCGCACCCGTGGCCAAGGTTGACGACAAGAAAAAAGGCAAGGGCAAGAAGTAATTCTTCCCCCGCCGGTGTTCAACACCTCGCAGAAAAGCCCGCCCACAGCGGGCTTTTTTGTTGGAGAAAAGCATGATCAAACTGCTGGTGGGCCTGGGCAATCCTGGCCCGGATTACGAAGACACACGCCACAACGCCGGTTTCTGGTGGATAGATGGTCTGGCGCGTCAGCTGGGCGTGCGCCTGCAATTGGAGCGCGGCTATTTCGGACTGATGGCACGCACCACGGTGCAGGGCCAGACCGTCTGGCTGCTGGAGCCCCAGACCTTCATGAACAAATCGGGCCAGTCGGTAGCCAGCCTGGCACGGTTTTTCAAGATTGCGCCCCAGGAAATTCTGGTGGCCCACGACGAGCTGGATTTGCCTGCTGGCGAAACCAAACTCAAGCTGGGCGGCAGCCACGCAGGCCACAACGGGCTGCGCGACATCCACGGCCAACTGGGCAGTGCCGACTACTGGCGGCTGCGCATCGGCATCGGTCACCCCGGACACAAAGCCGAAGTGGTGAACTGGGTGCTGAAAAAACCCAGCCCCGAACAGCGCGATGCGATTGAACTGGGCATAGAACGCAGCCTCAAGGCCGTCAACGACCTGGTGCAGGGCCAGATGGACAAAGCCACCGTGCAAATCCACACCAGCAAACCGCCCCGCCCCAAGCCGCCACGCAAAGAACTGCCAGCTGGTTCACCACCAGCGGCCACCACAGCGGCGACGGAAACACCAGCCAAGTGACGGGGCGCAGCACATCCATCGCATCAGGCGAACCCATCCGCAGCGAGTTGAGCTTGCCGACGCATGCCAACTGATTCCGGCAAGGATCGGTCGGCTGCGGCCTGTCAGACTGTTTTTTGCAGACGCAGGTATTTCTGCATCAGTGTTTCGCGGCTTTCGACGTGTTCCGGGTTGACTGGGATGCAGCTCACCGGGCACACCTGCATGCACTGGGGCTCGTCAAAATGGCCCACGCATTCGGTGCATTTGGCCGGGTCGATTTCATAGATGGACTCGCCCATGTAAATGGCCTGGTTGGGGCATTCGGGCTCGCACACATCGCAGTTGATGCATTCCTCGGTGATCATCAGGGCCATGCTCTGCTCCTCACGCCTGCACCACGGGCGACAGGGCACTGGCCACCGGCGGGCTGACCATGCCGGAGACATCGCCTCCGAGCTTGGAAATCTCGCGCACCAGTGTGCTGGAAATGCACTGCAACTCGGCCTGCGGCAGCAGCAGCACAGTTTCCACACCCGGATGCAGCTTGCGGTTCATGGCCGCCATCTGGGCTTCATAGTCGAAGTCGGTCAGGTTGCGGATGCCGCGCACCACCGCACAGGCCGACTGCTGGCGGCAGAAATCCATGATCAGGCCATCGAAGGGCATGACCCGGATGTGCGGCTGGTCGGCCAGGGCCGCCTGGGCCAGCGCAATGCGCTGCGCCAGGCTGAACCGCGTGGTCTTGTGGTGGGCCACGGCCACGGCAATGATGAGCTCGTCAAACAGACCCGCAGCGCGGCGGGCCACATCTTCATGGCCGAGGGTGATGGGATCGAACGTGCCGCTGTAAACCGCTGTGCGCTTCATGGTGTGCCTGGAAGTGGATGCTGAAGTCTGGGGAAACTTGGGAAAAGGGTGGCGATTATCGGCGGCGGCTCATGCACCTGCTGGCGTGTCAACCGCTGCATCCGTTGCCGCTGCGCTGGCCATCTGGCTGCCGACTGCATCCGCCTGCGTGTTGACCGCGCTGGCAGGAATCAGCCGCTGCAACAGGCTGTGATGCACAGCCCCGGCCTGACCGCGCTTCAGAGCCACCAGCCCCACAGCGGCCAGCTCGGCATCGCTCCAGGCCCTGGGAGACTCCAGATACACCAGCCCCGTGGCAGCCAGTGCCTGAGCGGCTGCGGCCAATGCTTTGGCAAACATTGCGTCGTTGCCGCCCTGCTCGAACGGCGGATCGAGAAACACCACGTCCCAGCCCTGCCCGGCCAGACGTTGCAGGCTGGCCAGGGCATCGGCACGCTCCACACGCACCACGGGTGTACTGGCCGAAGCAGAAGCCGCCGCGCCCGCCAGCAGGCGGCGGGAAATCTGGCGCAGGCTGTCCACCAGCTGGGCGTTGTGCTCGATCAGCAGCACCTCGGCGGCTCCGCGCGAGGCGGCTTCGAGGCCGAGGGCACCCGAGCCTGCAAACGCATCCACGCAGCGCCAGCCGCTCAAATCCTGGCCCAGCCAGTTGAACAGGGTTTCGCGCACCCTGGCGGGTGTGGGGCGCAGGCCGGGCAGATCGGCCACGGGCAGCGGCGTGCGCTTCCACAGGCCACCGATGATGCGCACCTCCTGGGGTGCGTCTGCGCGGGTGCGCTGGGTGCGGACGGGCCGCGCCGGGCGGGTCGATGGATCCAGGCGCTGGGCAGCGGCGGACGGTTTGAGTTTGGAACGGGTCATGGCCTGAGCTTACCCGCCCTGCCCGCCCACCACCACCGACACCATGCGTGCTGGCTGCAACACACGGGCAAACGCACGCCGGATGTCGGCGGTGGTGACGGCCTGCACGGCCTGCGTCCAGGTTTGCAGATAGTCGGCAGGCAAGTCGAACCAGAGCATGTTGGCCACGTTGTCCAGCAGCTTGCGGTTGGTGTCGATGCGCAAGGCAAAGCCGTTGACCATGAAATCCTTGGCGGCAGCCAGTTCGGCCTCGGTGGGGCCTTCGTCCACAAACTGCTGCACCACCTGCCGGGCCACGGCCAGGGCCTGGTCGGCCTGGTCGGGGCGGGTTTGCAGGCCCACGGCAAAGGCACCGGCATGCATGCCAGGCGCAAAGTAGCTGTACACGCCGTAGCTCAGGCCACGCTTCTCGCGCACCTCGCTGGTCAGGCGGGAGACAAAGCCGCCGCCGCCCAGCACATAGTTGCCCAGCAGCAGCGGGAAAAAGTCAGGGTCGGCGCGGCGGTGTCCGGGCTGGCCCAGCAGCACATGGGCCTGGGCCGTGCCCAGCGGCACGCGGATGTCGCTGGCGGCCTGCAATGGCTGCACCTCGGGCACGGCGGGCAGCCGGGTGCAAGCCTCAGGGCGGGCCACCTGCAACGGAGCCATGAGCTGGGTCACGATGTCCTGCGCCTGCGCACGGCTGATGGCCCCCACCAGGCTGATGCGGGCATGGCAGGGCTGCACATGGCGCTGCCAGAAAGTCTGCATGTCGGCCAGGGCAATGCGCTCCAGCGTGTCGGGCGTGGATTCCAGCCCGTAGGGGTGGTTGCCGTACACCGCAGCCGCAAAGCGTTGCTGGGCGATGGTGGCAGGCTGGGTGCGGGCATTGCGCCAGGCAGCGGCCATGCGCTCGCGCTCACGCTGCCAGACCGCCTGGGTGGCCTGGGCCGCCTGGGTGGCGGCGGGGTCATGCCCCGTCCACACCGGATGGGCCAGCTGGCGGGCCGCCAGCGCCACCGCAGCGGGCAGCACATCGGGGGCGGTGAGCGTGCGCAGCGAGGCGCTGAGCCGGTCGGCCCCCGCACCCACCGACCACTGGGCCCCCAAGTCCATCCAGCGTTCGGTGAGCTGGTTTTCGTCCAGCGCAGGCTGCTGCGCACTGGCGGCCAGGCCGCGCTGGCTCATCAGGGCAGCGACACTGGCCAGCCCGGCCTGGGCGGGCGGATCAAAACGGCTGCCACCGTCAAAGTCCAGCCGGATGTCGAGCATGGGAATGCCGGGGCTGGCCACCAGCGCCACCTGGGCCCCGCTGTCATGCTGCCAACGCTCCACCAGCGGAGCGGCTGATGCATGCATGCCCCAGCACAACCACAAGAAAACCGCTGCCGCGCTTTTCTGAATTGACTTGCTTGCTGTGAATAATTTCATGGTGGATTTTTAAAAAGGAAAGAGCACATTGCGCTTTTTGGAAATGCGCAAGCAGCTATGAAATTTGATGACCAGGCTGATGGACGACTCAATGCCGCACATCCAGCCTGGGGCGTTGGGCCGCAGCCTGCTGGCGCTTGGCCAGGGCCTCGCGGTCGGGCACCAGCACGGCCTGGGTCAGTTGGTCGTCGGAAAAGTAGCGTTGGGCCACCGCTTGCACCTGCGCTGGCGTGACGCGGCCCAGGCTCTCCAGCAGCTGCTGCGCCGCGCCGGGTTGCCAGCCGTTGATCCAGTGGCGGCCCAGCTCCTGGGCCTGGGCCATCAGCGCATCCAGCTTGTACACCTCGGAAGCCCGCCACTGGTTGCGCACCCGCGCCAGCTCGGCAGGCTGCACGCCTTCACGGGCCACCCGCGCCACCTCGGCCTTGAGGGCATCGGCCACAGCCTGTGGAGCCTGGCCGGGAGCGGGGGTGGCATCCAGCACAAACTGGGCGGGGCCACGGCCTGTGCCGCTGTAGCCCGCACCGGCGGCATCGGCCAGCCGCTGCCCTGCGGGCAACTGCACCAGCTGGCGGCCCAGGCGTGCGCCCTCGTAACCATCCAGCACGGCAGCCAGCATCACCAGCGCCAGCGCGTCCTGGCTGTCGGCATCGGCAGCGGTGGGGTCGGTCAGCCGGGGAGCGCGGTAGGCCAGCGCAATGTAGGGCTGCTCGGCAGGGGCTTTCACATCCAGGCGGCGCAGGCCAGCCTGGGCCGGGTCGGTTTGCGGCTTGCGGGCAGGCACCGCGCCGGGCGCGATGGGCCCGTAATGCTGCATGGCCCAGGCCAGCACCTGTGCCGGGTCCACATCGCCCGCCACCACGATGGCGGCATTGGCAGGCACATACCAGCGGCGGTGAAACGCCCGCACGTCGTCGGGGGTGAGCGCCTCCAGGTCGCTGGCCCAGCCGATGACCGGGCGGCGGTAGGGGTGGGCCTGCCAGGCGGTGGCATTGAGGGCCTCGAACAGCACCGAATGGGGCTGGTCGTCCACCCGCTGGCGGCGCTCCTCTTTGATGACTTCGATCTCGCGGCGGAATTCATCATCGGCCCACTGGTTGCGGGCAAAGCGGTCGGCCTCCAGCGCCATCACGGCCTCCAGGCGGTCGGCAGGCACCTGCTGGTGGTACGCCGTCATGTCGCGGCTGGTGAAGGCGTTGTCGCGCCCGCCCAGGGCGGCCACGCGGCGCGAATACTCGCCCGGCTTCACGCTGGGGGTGCCCTTGAACATCATGTGCTCCAGCGCATGGGCCACGCCGCTGGTGCCATCGACCTCGTCCATCGCGCCCACCCGCACCCACAGCATGTGAACCGCCGTGGGCGCACGCCGGTCCGGCTTGACCAGCAGGGTGAATCCGTTGGGCAAGGTGGTGCGGAACACATCGCCCACGCGCTCCAGGGCCACCGGCTGTGCGGCTGAAGGAGCCAGCACATGCTGTGCTGACGCAGTTGAGGCGGCTGCATCGGTCACAGTCTGCGTTCGGGCCAGCGCGGGAACTTGGGCATGCACAGGCTGCGGCATCGCCAGCCAGCCAGCCAAGCCCAACCCCCAAGCCAGGCCAAAACCAGTGAAACCAGTGCAGGCACGCGCCCAGCAACGGCCAGCATGCCGCAATGGAGCACGGTCTGAATCGGCATGCACAACAGGCCGCCAAGAGACAACACGGGGAAAATTGACAAATAAAGAAGTCATGGTGGGTTTCATAGAATGCACTGGACACCAGAAAGCGCCCAATGTTCTCGTTTTTCAAAAAAAAATCCCCCTCCCCCCCGTCTGAAGCCCCCACAGCGCCAGCGAATCCGGCCACGGCGACACCCGAAACCGTCGCCCTGACTGCGGATGCAGCCGCCGTGCCTGCGCCATCCATCATGGCCAAGCTGAAGTCGGTGTTTGGTGCGGCCCCCACACCCGTCCAGCCGCCTGCCCCCACACCACCTGCTGCGCCTGCTGCCACGCCAGCAGCCACCACACCCGCATCCACCACCGCTGTGGCTGTGCCCAGTGCGCCCACACCACCGGCGGCCACCGTGGCAGCCCCGGCAGCGGTGACCCAGCCTCTGGCCACAGTCAGCACCGCACCGGAAAGCATGCCCACCCAGGCCAAACCCGAGCGCACGGGCTGGTTGGACAAGCTCAAAGCAGGCCTGAAAAAAACCGGCAGCGCCATTGCCACGGTGTTCACCGGCACCCAGATCGACGATGCCCTGTACGAAGAGCTGGAAACCGCCCTGCTGATGGCCGACACCGGCGTGAAAGCCACCGAGCACCTGCTGGCCGACCTGAAACGCCGCGTCAAGGAAAGCAAAACCACCGATCCCGCCGCCGTCAAAGGCCTGCTGGCCGATGCGCTGACCGATCTGCTCAAGCCACTGGAAAAAAGCCTGGCCGTGGGCCTGCGCAGCCACGGCGGCCCCGATGCGGTGGATGAGCCCACCGTCATCATGGTGGCGGGCGTGAACGGTGCGGGCAAAACCACCTCCATTGGCAAGCTCACACGCCACCTCAGCGACAGCGGAGCCAGCGTGCTGCTGGCCGCTGCCGACACCTTCCGCGCCGCTGCCCGCGAGCAGCTCGGAGTCTGGGCCAACCGCAACACCGTGGACATCATCAGCCAGGACGGGGGCGACCCCGCCGCCGTCAGCTACGACGCGGTGGCCGCAGGCAAGGCCCGTGGCAAAGACGTGGTGCTGGTGGACACCGCAGGCCGCCTGCCCACCCAGCTGCACCTGATGGAAGAGCTGCGGAAAATCCGCCGTGTGGTGCAAAAGGCCCAGGCCAGCGCCCCCAATGAAGTGCTGCTGGTGATCGACGGCAACACCGGCCAGAACGCACTGACCCAGGTGAAGGCGTTCGACGCGGCGCTCAGCCTGACCGGCCTCATCGTCACCAAGCTGGACGGCACCGCCAAGGGCGGCGTGCTGGCAGCCATTGCCCGCGAGCACCCGATTCCGGTGTACTTCATCGGTGTGGGCGAAAAACTGGAAGACCTGCAAACCTTCAACGCACGGGAATTCGCGCAGGCGCTGCTGAGTTGATGCACGGAAAGCGCTGACTCACTCCACCACAGGACAAGGTGGCGTTGCTTTGCTCTGCACCCGGTGCTGGTTGGTCGGGTGCTGCCAGGGAGAAGGTGCGCTGCTTCACTCTGCGCCCGGTGCTGGTTGGTCGGGCTCTGGTTGCGTTACTTCGCTCTGCGCCCGGACAAGGGGTGAGCCGTCCTCCGCACACTGCGAG
>ERZ724524.459-NODE-459-length-26551-cov-7.898513_pt1 | contig 26551 bp, 21 predicted proteins | sample MGYA00376057_ERZ724524 | MGnify/ENA primary metagenome ERZ724524 (study PRJEB28724, sample SAMN07190888) | wastewater metagenome | isolation source: influent of sewage treatment plant in Hong Hong | place: USA: Christiansburg, Virginia | collected 2016-03-01 ...
CCTTGATGATCATGTCCAACAAAGATGAGATCGAAACCGGGCACCATTTCGGCGACTAGCTGGGAAGCATTTTCATTGTTCGGAGTATCGCGCCCAACATTTCCGTAGCTATAGTCTACGCCGGCATGGAAAAGGCCGATTAGAAGGTCGGGCTTCTCTTTTTGTTGGATGATGGGGACCCACTTTTGAGCGCATTTGACCATGTCTTCAAATTGCATCCCGGTCCAGAACTGCGGAGGCAACCAATCTGGGATTTTGGGAGTGATCATGCCCAAAATCGCGATTCTTATGCCAGCTTTTTCTATGACAGTGTAGGGTTCGAAATAGGGAGTCCCATCGGGTTTTATGGCGTTTGCGCAGATTACTGGCGCCTGAAGCTCCTCATAGAGCTTGTCGTAGACTGCATGGCCAGCCTCGATGTCATGGTTGCCAACACCTACAGCATCATATCCGAGGAAATTAACCGCTTGAGACCAGATATGGGGACCATCGGTCTTTTCGAAGTTATAATAATAAACTGTAGGCTGTCCCTGGAGCGAATCGCCATTTTCAAGGAGTATTACCTCGGAATCTGTTAAAGATCGTTCCTCTTTAATGAGGCTCGCTACTTGTGCAAGCGATGTTCCGGCTGGCTTTGCGGTGATGAAATTGTAAGGGTAAACCGAGCCATGAATATCGCTAGTTTCGATGAATGTAAGATCGACTGATTTGCTCTGAGCGGATAATGTGAAAGTCATAGCAAGCAATGCACAGAGCACCATAAAGAATCTTTTCATAAGACCTCCTTATCTATGGTTTATTTGAGCATAATAATGATAAGCCCAATTCAATGAGAGCGCAACATGAATTTCAAAATGACATTCAAGAACAGCAAATGCTTTCGATAGCCTTTGCATGCTTAAAGCTTTGCTGAATTTATTTGACTTCTCTATAATAACTCTCCTATAATAAAAACACATTTTCTAGTATTAAGATCATAAAAAAAGGAGGGTAAGTTCATGAGATCATCCAGACATGCTCTATTATTATTGGTGATGCTTATTGGGACAATGGTCTTTAGTGCGAATGCACAGACAGCCAGTACACAGCCAGTAGTAAGCCAAAAACAGGACATTGCAGTATTTGCTCTAGGTTATTATGGGTGGCTCATTCCATCGCAGGCATTGGGCACTATCGATCTGAAGATTCAGGAAGTGTTCGCCAAGATTGGAAGATTCAATGTATTTGGAACAACACAGCGACTCTCGTCGAAAGGAGTGCAGGATTTCATCGATACACTGCGCAAGTCAAAACAAGCCAATTTCGTACTCCCAGAGCAGTATCAATTTGGTGAAGCCTTTCTTACAAAAGAGGATTTCGAACGCCTTACTGGAGCATTTATCGTTGTTGTGCCTGTTGTAACTAATTTTAAGGTCGATTGGGATTCCCGATCTAACACATGGGTTTGCAATATAACCACTGGCATAACCTTCATCGATGTAGCTCACGATGCAAAAGTTATCTCGATCGAATCGATCGATACATCGGGTAGCGATAAGAAAAATCCTAATGATGCCGTTAAGGCTGCAATAGATGCCATTCCAGCTGAGCTTGAATACAGAATAAGATCGATTCCCGAATTTCAAATCAGTACGCGAATACTGGAGGTTTCGGGTTCTACGGTCCAAATTCAACTTGGCAGCAATATGGGGCTCAAAAAAGGCGATGAATATGCCATTATTGAGACCAAAAACGTGGGTGGTATCCAGGATACGCAAGAAACAGGACTTATAATGATCACTAATGTGAGCAGTCAGGTTTCCACGGGGCACATCCTCTATAAGGCTGGCTCGGTCGGTCAGGATACGCAATTGAAAGAGATTGCCAGATATGGCTCAGACCTAGATGTGTATTTCCACATGAGTGGTTCAGAAATGCTCCCAGGCTTGAGAGTGACGGGGGCTAGAGGTTTCTTCCCCTTGCGGCCCTATGTAGGTATACAGATGCCCATAGATCTAGCATTCAATTTACTTAGCGTGACAGTAATTCCTATAAATGTCGCGATTGGCGGCGAATACATGATCCCGCTTGGAAGGCTTCATGTCGCACCATATGCTGGGGCAGGCATTACATATTTATATATCACAGAAGCTAGTACTAGCTATACAAACACAAGTTACCTGTCTCATTATGGTTTCCAGGCTGGTGCAAGGATTGGGTATCTCATCAATAGGAATATGCGTGTATTCCTAGATGCTGGATATGATTATTGGATTGATCTGAGTTCTGGCTTATTCCCCAATTACGGCGGCCTTACTATTGGCGCTGGGGTGACATTTAAGCTCTAGATTTAGTTGATCCCATGCCAAACCCAAGAGGCTTCAACTCAATCCAAAAAAGATCAGCCTAACTTTAATAGGCTTCAGCCCAACCCCAATAGGTGCCCTGCCATCGAGTTAAGAAAAGATAGCACCCAGGCCAGCGCAAGCGAGTAGGCAACCTGAAAAGCCATCCATTTGTCGCCGGCCTCGGCGCGTATCACGGCTAAAGAAGAAAAGCAGGGTGGCATAACCAGAATAAAAATCAATAAGGCAAGGGCTACGCGCGGAGACCAATCTGGAGAATCGCGAAGAGCTTGACGCAGCGAGGAATCTGCTTCATTTTCATCATTTACTGCTGTGCCATAGAGTACGCCTAATGTAGAGACCACAAGTTCCTTAGCCGTTAAGCCTGGAAGGAGCGCAACTCCAATTTTCCAATTGAAGCCAATAGGCGCAATTATTGGCTCGACTATCTTGCCTATACTTCCTGCGATACTATGTTCCAGTTGATATTGACGAAGCATTATCTCGATATTTGTGGCTATCTGCGACTCGTTGAGCTCAGGATGAGAAGCAATAATCTCTTTACGTACCTGCATCTCGTAGTTTTCAATCCCTTTTGCCTTTGGATAGGATGTTATGACCCACATGAGCACCGAGACGGCGAGGATAATGGTGCCTGCTTTGCGCACATAGCTCCATGTTTTTTCCCAGACATGCCAGAGCACTCCTTTAAGTGTGGGCATGCGATAGGGCGGCAGCTCCATGACAAAGGGCATGGATTGGCCCTTAAGTACAGTTCGTCTGAGAAAATAGGTTGAAAGAATACTCAAAACTACTCCGGTGGCATACACTAGCATGACAACAGTCGATGCATGATTTGGGAAAAAAGTTCCAGCCAGGAGCACATAGATTGGCAGCTTTCCACCACAAGAAATAAAAGGGATTGCCAGAATTGTGGCGATTCGCTCTTTGGGGCTTTTGAGCGTACGGGTGGCCATTATAGCGGGCACCGAGCAGCCAAATCCAAGCATAAGCGGCATGAACGACTGCCCATGCAATCCTATTGCGTGCAGAAAATGGTCGGTTAAGAAGGCGGCGCGAGCAATGTAGCCTGTATCTTCAAGAAAGGAGATGCAGAAGAAAAGAATCACGATCAGAGGCACAAAAGAAAGAACGCCTCCAACACCATGGATAACGGCATTGACAAGAAAATCTCTGATTCCGTTCGGCAGGGGCGAATTTTGGACGTACCTTGCGAGGGCTCCAAAAAGCCCTTCGAGCCAGGCCATGGGATACTCTCCAATGGCAAATGTCAGCCTGAAGATTGCCCAGATGACTAAAAAGAAAAGCGGCAAGCTGATAAAAGGATGCATTACCACATTATCGATCTGTTCGGTGAGCGGGATGCCACGCTGTCGAGTTCGATGTACAGCTTCTGCAACCGCTCCATGGATATAACCATAGCGCTGTTCGGATATGAGGATTTCCGGATCCTTGCGATAATGAAGCGCTATCCAGCGCCAGGTGTCCTCGAGAGCCGCAAGGATCTCGGCCTCTCTGATATGGCCAGAAATGCGTTTCTTGGCATCCGAATCTTTTTCGATGAGCTTTATTGCAATCCATCGAGGTGAATAGGCTGCGACGAAAGCGCTATCTTCCTTTAGAAGAGCGACTAGACTGGCAATATGGGCTTCTATGTCTTCGCCATAACTAGGCATACGTGGCTTTGACCCTGCTTCGTAAGTAGATATAGCTACCTCTAGAAGTTCTTCGACTCCTTCTCCGCGGGAACCGACGGTAGGTACCATTGGAACTCCAAGTGTCTTGGAGAGAATTCCATGATTGATGACTATACCTTTTTCTTTGGCCTCGTCTGCCATGTTAAGCGCAGCAACAACGGGAATTTTCAATTCTATAAGTTGAAGCAGAAGATATAGATTACGCTCGAGATTGGTGGAATCGATGATATCTATGACGATATCGGGCTTTTCGTTGAGCAAGAAGTCTCGGGCTACCACTTCGTCGAGGGAATATGCAGTTAGGCTATAGGTACCTGGTAAATCTACGATTCGAATTTCGCGATCCCGAAACTCGATTTTGCCTTCGCGTTTTTCTACAGTGACACCAGGATAGTTTCCTACCTTGTGGTGTGCGCCTGTTATAGCATTGAATACACTGGTCTTTCCTGAATTTGGATTGCCTGCAAGCGCAATAGTGAGAACAGCTCTATCCTGCATGGATTACTCCCGAAAAGTCTTTTACTCGAGGCAGCTAGAATCTTTGTCATGGGCGCCATAAGTCTTACCATGCGTGCCATGAGTGCCCTTAGCCTCACCATAGGCGCCATGAGAACGCCTTCGTCCGCGAGGGCGCAAATCGACATACATTGTGGCCAGTGCTTTCTTAGGCGCCTTGCTTGCCATCTGTGGCGCGGCTTCTGGAAGAATTTCGACATCTACAAGGCGAGCTTCGTATCGACGCATAATGAGATCGTAATCTCCAAGCCTGATCTGTATAGGACCGCGGAAGAATGCTGCACGTACTACCTCTCCTTCAGCTCCAGAGACAAGACCCATATCCGCGAGACGTTTTCCAATTTCTCCTCCGACTGCAACGTTTATAACTTTGAATCTCTGACCCGGACTAAGTTCGGCAAGCTGCATATCATTGGGCTCCTTTTTCTTTTGCCTGGCACTCAGGGCAGAGGCCGAGCAGTTCCATATTATGACCTATAGGTCTAAATCCATATTTTACAAAGATTTTTTGTTGTTCTTTCTCTATAGTGGGACTCAAGAATTCGATTATCTTGCCACATTCAGTGCAAAGCAGATGGTCGTGATGAGGGTGATCGGCAAGATGCTCGAAAGTGCGTGCACCATCTTCCTGCACGGCTTCGCGAGCCAGTCCCGCATCTTCTATTAGGCGAATAGTTCTGAAAACCGTAGCCTGACCTATTCCAGGGTCGTGTTTTTTTGCTTCTCGCAAGATGTCTTCGGTGCTGAGGTGGCCTTCGGTATTGAGGAATGCTTTGAGTATGATTCTACGCGGTTTTGTGATCTTCTGCCCATGCTCGCGCAGAAAGGTCTCGAATCTGTCGAGTTCATTCATTTTGATTGCCTTATCCAATACCAAAAATTATAAAGAAGAAAGTAAAAGCAATAAGAAGCGAAGAAAATGATAATTCTATCTCTCTTTGAGAATGATAATCATTTTCACTTAAAAAAGTCAAGATGGGCTTTTATCTCATATTTTCAAAGCGAACTTTTATAATTGTATTTTAAATTTCTTCTATATATGAATATAATTTGGGCTGAGCATTTTGTCGCAATCTGAATTTGGTACCATGATTATGTCCAGTACGAGCATCAAAATCTATAAATATATCACCATCAAGAATAGCTCTAATAAAATTTTCTATATCGAAACCTCTCAGGATTAGAATTCTATTATAATGAAAGAATTCCTTATCGTTTTCCTTTTTGACTTCAGCTTCAATATAAAAAGCATTGAGTAGTTTTGTTCCCGCTTTATGTTTTAGGTCATCAAAGCCCCAGTAAGGCTGTGGCTCCAATTCACCCAATCCTGCTCGGTGTTCGATACTTTCGAGCCATTCAGAATGTCTTGGGTCTACTTTTGTATAATCGAATGAAATGTAAATCTTATTTTTATTAAAATCAACTTCTACTTTGAATCCCCTATCAGTTCTTTGAGCGCCACTTATAGTCTGACGAAAACTCATCTCATTTTCAGGATATCTTGTACCAGCTTCTTCATGAGGCCAACCATATTTTGGCAATAATATATTTGGCACAAACTTAAAAGCTCTGGGTGATGGTTCCATATGAAAAAGGGTAATAAGCGAGGTGGTATTGCTTCTTTGACATTTAAGTTCCCATTCGGATGCATTAGGGAGAGGCAAATTATTTTCTTCTATACCTAACAGATCTTCGAGAGTATTTCCAACTCCACCAGCATTCCCAGGTCTTGCATTGAGTACCCATCCAAGATCTCTAATTGCCTTCAATGAATATATTAAATCTTCTTTTGTAAATACTTTCATGGTTCTGGTGGTCTCCAAAAGTCAAGGAGATATTCGAATGTAGTTCCCATGGTAATATAATTGCTTGGATAACCAAAGATACCTATATTATTGACTATATTTGTTCTATCCCATATGATTATGTTTCGTAATTCGTATCCTCGCTGGCGCAATTCATTGATTAGCGATACATGAATGGTTATGCGTTCATTTTCCCACCACATATCTGGTACATTGATTACACAATGCTTTTTTGGCATAAGGAGTGGCAACAGTTTTTCAAAAATATCTCCCATTGTCTTTGTGTATGCATCAAGAGGCATTGTCCCCAAATCCCTTGGGTCCTGGGAGTATTGTTCAATTTTATCTAATTGTTCGTTGTTCCTGTCTCTCCTGGATTTATTCTTTCTCTTTCTATTCAATAAGTTTGCATATGGTGGGGAGGTCCAGATAAGACTCAAAGAATTAGGATCGAGGTATTCTGAAATATACAAAGCATCATCTTGAACAGCAATTTGTTGCGTTTGGTTGAATAGATTATCTGTTGTAAGCCTTGTTCCACATAATTCAATATATTTCTTTTGAAGATCGAAACCTATAGCATTTCGATTTAGATCTTGAGCAGCTACAAGGGTTGTGCCGCTTCCTACAAATGGATCTAGCACCAATTCACCTTCATGAGTAAAAAGCGAAATTACTTTTTTTGCCAATGCGAGAGGAAAGGTTGCTGGATGTAGGTTTTTATCGCGAATATCTCGATTCTCATAAAAGAATTGCCATACTCCTATTTGACTTTTGAGCCACTCTTTTGCGGTCAAGCAGTTGAGATGGTTTTCTGGACAGGAACATAGCCTTTTTGTGCCAATTTGGATTTTCGTTCTGTAATATTGACTCTTTTCCATTACAATAAAAGACGGAATGATTCCTGATTTTTCCCCCATTATGATATCTCCCCTCAGCTGTGAATTTATCCTGTTCATCCTATAATATCAATAAGCAGGTCATTTGAATTTTACTTCAAATTGATGAATTATTATTTCGAAATTAGGGACTATTTCCGATATTACCATTGTGATATCTCTTGTCCTTGCTATACCATTGCCGTAGAATCGTAATATGGGAAAGCTTTACTATAGCTACCAGATGATTCATAAGCTGGCGCAGTCCATTGCGGAGCAGGTCAAGGAAAGCGGCTTTTCTCCAGATGTAATTGTGGCGATCGGTACCGGTGGTTTTATTCCAGCGCGAATTCTAAGGACTTATCTTGGCAAGCCGATACTGGCCGTTGGAATAGCTTATTATGACTTAAATGATAGGCCAATGGACTATCCTCGCAAGGTACAGTGGATCGAAGAGGCCGAAAAGCAGTTGGCAGGCAAACGAATTCTCCTTGTGGACGAAGTGGACGATTCTCGTGTCACGCTGGAATATTGTACTAAGGAACTACTCAACTATAGACCGGCAGCACTCGCGGTCTCGGTTCTGCATAACAAGCAAAAAGAGAAACGCGGCGCATTTCCTCCTGGCGTTCAGCATGTCTTTGTTGGAGAAAATCTTGGAGACGATTGGATTGTGTATCCTTGGGATGCTCGGGACATCGATGAGCACGACAAAAACGCCACTTTGGGCCATTAGCTTGGAACATTAGTTTAGAAAGGAGGTCATAAAAGCAAATGAGACATAAAAATTCTTTTTTTTGCATAATGCTGTCTCTTTTTTTTATGCTGTCAACGCTGGATATCGTTGTTGCCCAACAAGCAGAGGCAGTTCGGAATACAACGCTAGAGAACGGGCTCGAGGTCTTTGTTGTGGAAAACCATGCAGTGCCTCTTGTTACCGTGTGTATTGCCTTTCGTGGAGGCGCCATGGCTCATACACCAGAGACCGCTGGGCTTTTCCATTTGTATGAACATATGATGTTCAATGGCAACGACAAATACCCGACAAAAGATGCCTTCTCTGCTGCGCTAAACCGCATGGGCACAACAAACTGGAATGGAGCTACGGGCATAGAATATATAAACTATTTCATCAGCGTGCCTTCGGAAAAGCTCCCGGATGCAATCGATTTTTGGGCACATGCCGTCATGAATCCAACTCTAGATGCCAGAGTTCTGGAGAACGAAAAGCAGGTCGTGCTGAATGAAATCCGTGGATACCATAGCGACCCGTCACAGATTGCCTCTAATGGTCTTGAATCGCGTATGTTCAAGGATTTTCCATGGCGAAAGAATATCGATGGTCCTGAGTCGAATATACAAATAGCAAGCGTAACGGCGCTTCGAGATATTCAGAAGACCTACTATGTGCCTTCCAATATGGCGCTCCTCATAGGAGGGGATACCAGTCTTGAAGAAGTGGTAAAGCTAGCCAAGGCATCCTTTGGAAGTTGGGCAAGAGCGCCAGAGCCTGTGCTAGCCGAGCCACCTCATGGACCTATCCCCGACGGTATTCGTCTTGTAACTTCAGAGGATCAATTCTATCGGGGTATCGCTCAAGTTGAATTCAGGTGGAGGGGACCCGACGTGACACGTCAGACCTACGACACCTATATATCGGATGTGCTTTTGTTCTTATTGAGTTCTCCATCAGGGCCTTTCAAATCGGAGATAATGCGGAAAGTCTATGGCCTCTTTGATGCCGAATACATAGATTTTGTCTATCCAACCTCGCGCGATGGGGGGAATTACATTTTTTCTACTCTAATGCTCGTTCAAAGGCCAGCGGAAGAAGAGCCAGTACTTCAGCGAGTAGAGAATCTTAAGTCTACGGTGCTCGATGAATTCGCACTCATAGCAAAGGATCCCTGCGCGTATTTTGGAGGAGATGAGGCCCTAGAGGAAGCCAAGACAAAGCTGGTAGATCAGAACATCTACGCTCTTGAATCGGCAGGGTCTTTTGTTACCGATACGCTCACATTCTGGTGGTCTACCGCAAGCACCGAATATTTCTTCGATTACGAGGAAAATTGCCGCAAGGTTAGCTGGAGAGACATCTCTAGCCTTATAGAGAGATATCTGGCAGGGGCGTCGACTCCTTCGGTCGCTACCCTTGTTCGGCTGCGCACAAGCACATTCAATGCAGATCCACGCATGAGCGCGAAGATTTCCGAACTCGGGTATGCGCTTTTGACTGCGCAAAATGCCTTCTGGTGGCAAAAACAATGAGGAGGCAGGTATGAGGCATTCTAGTCATAATATTCTTAGGGTATTTATTGTTGTCATGATTATAGTAGGAGTAGCGACCGGAGCTTGTGCGACTACTCCCTATGTTCGAGAAAACGCTCCTACATACATGAATACAGTGCTTTCTAATGGCATTCCTCTGTATATGAAAGTGCAGCATGCGAATCAGGTATTTCACGTCTCGCTTGTCCTCAATGGAGCTTCTCTTGTGACTGCTCCAGAGCAGGCGGGCTGGGAGAAAATTGCCCTAGCCACCATGGCGAGGAGTTCGAAGAATTACCCTTACGAGAAGGCCGCTTCGATCCTCGATAGGAGATCGTCGGCCATTACAAGTGCCGTACAATTCGAATATTCAACTTTCAGCCTTACAACACTTGACAAGTATAGCGATGAACTTCTTGCGCTCTGGAGCGATATGCTCGTAAATCCTTCTTTCGATCAGTCCGATTTTGACAAAGAAAAAGAGAATGCCTTGCTTGCGCTGCAGGCGATAGAGCAGAATCCATGGACGATGACACAGAAGATAATGAACGAGGCTTATTTCAAGGGGCATCCCTATGGAGTCAATCCCGAAGGCACCGAGGAAAGTATTGCGCCTATGATGGTTGGAGATGCTCGAGATTGGTACGAGAAGCATTTTTCCGCAGATAGAATTTTTCTTGTGGCTGTAGGAGACTTCAATCCAGCCGAGCTTGCGTACAAGCTTGAAAAGCTTCTTGGTGATATTCCTAACTTGAATCTTGGACCAGTACCAAAACCTCCAAATTTTCCAATGGGATCTTCTGGATCGGAATTAGCCTTGGGATCTCTCATCACGCAAGCTCACGATCAGTCGAAGGGGATAATTTATCTAAGGGGCGATTTCTCAGCACCAGCGCCTGGAAGCGATGATTTTTTTGCGACAACCCTAGCAACACGCATTTTTTCGGATTTGCTTTTCGCAGTGGTGCGCGATAAGTATGGAGCAGTCTACACTCCTTCGGCAGCTATTAGGTCATACACAGCAAATTATGGTTCCATAATGATTTATAAATCAGACGCACCGCAAAAAATCAAGCAATATATCGATGAAGCGGTTGCTCTCATGGCAAAGGGTAGAGTTGTGTCAGTGGATCCTACCAGAACAGATGCCGATGGCTATATGGGGCTCTCAGATGCGCTCGATACCTACAAGCAGCTTTACATAAATGATTATTTCGAAGCTGTTCGAACCAATGCCGCCATAGCCTCTCTCATGATTCGCTCGATAAAACTGACAGGAAATCCGGCCGATTGGCTTAAAGACCAGAATCGCATAGAAATACTGGATGCCTCGGCAGTCTATAATGCCTTCGAGAAATATGTGCATAACGGCACTTTCCTTTGGGTCGCTGTTGGAGATCAAGCTTTACTCGATAAGCTCGACTGGAAAGCTTTCGAATCTATGCGCTAATTATGTACAGAAAGCTGGGCGGCTGTTTACTATCAGTGTACAGAAAGCCGCACAACCGGAGCCGGTAGCGTTAAGAGCGACTTCTCTGCTTGCTCCGGTGAGGTCATTACCGCTATCATCGAATGCTCAGCCGCTTCCGAAAGTAGCTTTCCCAAGCTGTGGAAATCCTCTATATCCGCTGCAAGAATCTGGTCGCGGATATGCTGACGCGTTTCTTGAGTGTACCCGGAAAGAATATTCATAAGGGCGTTGAATCCTTTAGCGTCTGGCAGCTGGTAGGCATCGACATCTCCAATCGTACCGATGATCGATTTTTGAATCTCTTCTCTTGGCAAATCGCAGGATTCCAGGAAAGCCCCCACCTTTCGGTAGACTTCTATCGTGCGATCTAGGTTTGGGTCCCGATAGGAAAGAAACATAAGCAACGCCGAGGCCAGATCGAGGCTGGAAAACCCTCCATATGCTCCACCGATGACTCTTATTTGCTCCCATAGATACGAGGTGTCAAGGTATTTTGTCGCTACGAGGGCTCCGCCAGCAATAGGATCGAGTCCTCTTAGCGGTAAAATCATGCCTACGCTATTCACCTGGGTCTGCAGCTCGATCGTTTCGAGAGCGGGGCGAGCGCTGTGGACAGATTCGGCTTCTAAAGAAATATTCTCTTGGTGTTTAGAGGTTCTAGAGATAGAAGTGTCACAATCATGTAATGCCTCGTTTATCCATGAATCGAGCTCGAAGGAAGGCTTATCAGAGAAAGATTGCGCAAGCGTCGATTGTATAGGCAGAGACTGCGCAAGGCGTAGAATAGACTCCGCGGATGCCTCGAGAATGGTTCGATCCGAAGTGATATTGACGAGTAAATTATCGCGCCGAATAAGTTCTCTGTGCAGCTCTCGTATTTCTGACAATACCGTCGGCCAATCTTCTTCTATACGATGCAAGAGCTTGCGAAGGAAAAAGAGGCGTTCTATACCCATAAGTTTTTCCGAAGCCCAATATGCCGGATTGAAGCGAGATCTAAGTCTAAGACCGACAATCCGCGCAGAAGCGGGAATGAGCATTGCCTCGGCTTGCGCTTTCTCCTCTAGGACAATCTGGCGAATGCGTTCACGGTCATCGAGCCGTGCACTCATGAGAATATCCAAGAGTATATCAGTAAGCATGCCGATCTTTTCGGGCAGGGCTTTGGCGCGTAGGAAAAACCATGGGACTGGCTTGTGCTCGGCCCAATGCGTTGTGGATATAACCATGCTTCGAATTCCGCCTGTATGCATGCCAATGCGCTGGATAAGCTGGACGAAATTGTATTTTTCCGTGCCTGTCTCGATTAAAAGACGACCCAAAAGACTAACATAAGGCAAAAGCTCAGATGGCAGCTTTCCAAAATCGAAACCAAGATCCAAGTAAAGGATGCCACTCGTCGAAAGCTCATGATAGTAGCCATAGATTCCAGAGCCTTTGAGCTTCTCGGTTGCCGATTCGAGGGGCTCAGAAGGCAGGATGGGCGATTCTGTTGGAATATCGTCGAGCGAGAGTACAGGAATTGTGGCGAGCGCTTCAGGACTATCCGGCTTGTCTTGAAGTTCTTTGAGAGTTTTGGCAGTATCTTCGATTTTTTTAAGCGCTTCGTCATCTAAGCTGGCTCGGGCTAGAGCTAACATAGCTTTTTCGGCGTCTTCCCGTTCGTGGTTTGAACTGGAGGAAGGCAGAAACCTGACTGTGGTTCTGTGCCTATTCTTCAAGATAAGCGAATCTATAAGCTCACTGAATAGCCTCGGGTTCTCTTTAACAGCTTTTTTGGTTTGTTCGAGTGGTTCGGCAAAAGCAAGCGCCGCGATTGGATCGAGGTCGTAGAGCCATTCATTTAGAGCATCCAGCATGATGGCGAGGCCACGCGGAAAAGAGCCAGTGTTTCGTTCACGCAATGCAAATTCGATGGTGTTGAGAGAAGCTGCGATAGTGTCGGGATCTATGCCATCTCGGGCGAGCCGCTCGAGGGTGGAGAAAATAAGCTCTTCTACCTTGGTTACATTGTTCGGCTTTACTCCCTTAAGCCCAATGGAGAACGCCGTCTGGCGCATCTCTTCGTAAAAGCCAAAACCTGCAATATCCTCTCCGAGCCCGGACTCTATCAAAGCCTTTCGTAAAGGTGAGGCTGGCGTGCCAGTCAAAATATGGAAGAGAACGAGAGCCTGCATCGAAAGGAGAAGATCTCCATGTTCATATAGCATCCAGTTAAGCGCTGTATAGGCTTTGGCTTCTTCTTTTGAATTTGTTTGATAGCTGCGTTCGATGAGCCGTGGCTCTGAGAAAGTTTGTTGGATAGCAGGAAGTGAGTCGATGGAAGCAGTTTCAAACGGCGATAGCCATTTATCCATAAAAGAAAGGCGCTTTTCTGGGTCATCATCGCCATAGAAATAGATAAAAGAATTGGAGGGATGATAATGTTTCTTGTAATATGCAATGAATTCTTCATAGCTAAGAGTAGGAATCTCCAGAGGATCACCGCCGGAATCGAGGCCATAGGGAGTATCGGGAAACAGGCTGCATTTGCATAGATGATCGTGGAGGCTATCTGGGTCTGAATAGGCGCCTTTCATCTCGTTGAATACGACACCTTTATAGCTGAGTTCTTTGGTCAAAGGGTCTACTTCATAATGCCAGCCCTCTTGCATGAAAGTATATTCGGTTAGATTTGGGTAGAAGACCGCATCTAAGTAGACATCGATGAGATTATAAAAATCTTTGAGATTCGTGCTTGCAACCGGGTAGCAGGTCTTATCCTCGAATGTTATTGCATTGAGAAAAGTATTTAGTGAGCCTTTCATCAGCTCGACAAAAGGTTCCTTTACTGGATACTTGCGAGAACCGCAAAGGGTGGAATGCTCGATAATGTGAACAACTCCATTGTTTCGTTCGGGTGGAGTTCTGAAGCTTATCCCGAAAACCTTATTTTCATCCTTGTTGATGACCGATAGAAGTCGAGCTCCCGTTGGTTCGTGGCGATAAAGTCGGAACAGGGAATCGAGTTCAGGCACCGAGGACTCATTTTGAAGCACAAATGGCATGCGAAACTCCTCTGGAAAATGATTATGGAAGAGAGCATAGAGAAGCAAAAAGCCTTATGTTCCGGCTCTCTTTTCTTATAGATTAACTCAATGCGCTTAAATAGAAAAGTGTCCCTAGTGTTATGAAGATTGGGTAGAATGACAGGATGGAAGGGATAGTGTGTTGACCGGATGAGCAGGATGAAGACGGATTAAAGGGATGAGATAGTATTTGGCGAAGAAAAAGAGGAAAGGATTCTATTCTTTTTGCCCAAGAAAAAATCCTGTCAATCCTGCATAATCCCATAAACCTGTCGAAATTATTCTGTGCATCTGTCCGAATTATCGCGTAAACCCTGTCTAGATTATTTAGCGTATCCTGCCTAAACTTCCTTTTAAATTCTGTCTGGAGTTATTCATCCCATCATGGCAAAGTTTTATTTTCCATGCAACCGATATTCCCTTTCCTGCGACATTATAGTGAAAGTCAAAGATCTTCATCGGAGGAAAGAGATGAGAACATCGAGAAAGGCAATTAAGCTTCTTATGGTAGGGGCCATGCTAGTGGCCGCAACTGCAGGTGCTTTTGCTCAAGGCTTTGGCAGAATGCCAAGTCCTCGCGCAAGGACTCCGGGGTATGGGTATCAAAGCATGCCGCCTGTGGCCTCCCCAATGGTCGATCCTTATGGGAATAGATTTGGCGATGCATCAAAAGGATTAGCTAATCCAAAGCAGAGCTTCTTTGGCGGCATGCGGTCTATGGGCGCGGGTGGCTATGGGGCATTTCACTATTTCCAGTATCAGAAGCTATCAGATGAAAACAAAGCCAAGGTAGATAAGATCATTGAGGATAATGCCTCCAAAATTCTTCCGCTCCGGAATGAGCTTCGCGCAGAAAAGCTGAATTTGGACAATCTCCTTTGGAGCCCAAATCCAGACAAGGCTAAAATAGATGAAACAATAGCCAAGATTGCGGATATTCAAAAACAAATACAGGAGATTCGCGCAGACAGCATTCTAGAGATTAATAAAATATTTCAATCTGCAAATAGTTAAGAAACCAGCTAGCTTAATAGCTGACTTACGGGTTATCCAAGCTCGATCTATACTAAAAGAATCTTGCAGCCAATTGGATATCTAATATAAAGGCCACGCGGCTACCGAAGCTGCGTGGCTTATTATACAGAAGGATATGTAATTAGAGGTATATGTAATTAAAGGTAGCGGAGGATTCAAATGAAAGCAAATAGGGCAAGGCTATCAGTCTTGCTCATCCTAATTACGAGCATTGCGTTTCTCGATATTCTTCCTGTGGCTGCACAGGCAGGTTCAGGAAAAGGAATGGGAAACCAGGGTGTTATGGGCCCCATAGTGGTGCGCGAGTGGTTTCGCAGTTTGAATCTAACAAACGAAGATCTCGACAAGCTCGAAAAGATTCTAGAATCCAGAGAATTCGAGCTTATCAAAGCGCAGAACGAGATCAGAATACTACAAGCACAGATTGCAAACATTCTAGTCGATCCAGATCCTGACCTAAAAGCGATAGAAGAAGCGATCTCGAAGAGCCTCCAATATGAAAAGACTGTAAGAATGATACAAATCGAGAGGCAAGTAGCTATCCGAAAAGTAGTTGGCGAAGATCGCTGGCAGACAATTCTGCTTCTTGTGAATGAAGCTCGGATGTCGGAAAAAACAGGGAAATTTGCGAATTCCTTCAGCACCAAAGGGCTTAGTGTCGAAGAATCAAACCGATACAGCCATCTTCTTGCTATACTCCGTAGAATTATGTAATGGAAGATATAATAAAGCATTATATTTATGAAAAGCGACAATAGAATGGCATGGACCATGAGCCAAGCAAAAAAAGATAGAGCCCAAATTGGGCAAAACAAGGCTGAAGCTTCATCTCTTGCTTTTTCGTCCGACGAGGAAACTCTGGATATCGAGCTTGCAACGAGAGCAGCAAAGGGAGATAAAGGAGCATTCGAGCGCCTGATATGGCGTTGGTGGGATCGTATTCGGGGCTATTGTGCCAGCTTTGTTGCATTCGATGAAGAGCTTTCCGAGGAAGCAGTGCAAGAGTCGCTTATTCGTATCTATAAAGCCTTGCCTAAGTGGCGTAAAGAGAGTTCTTTAGGCGGCTATATCTATGGTATTTGCCGAACAAGCTGCGCGGATGTCTTGCGTGTCAATGCTCGCAACCATGCGCGAAATTTTTCTGTGGAAGAATTCGAATCTCTATTTATCGAGAATCCGCATGGGTTGGTCGAGGAGGATATGCTGAGAAAAGAGGCTAGTCAGATGCTCGAGCTTGTCATGAAAAAGCTGGAGCCCGAGGATCGCTCCATGCTCTATCTGCATGAGGTAGAGGGAATTGAACTATCTGAGCTTGGGAGCATGTACAATCTTCCTCTTGGGACAGTCAAATCAAGACTTTTCCGTGCACGGGCAAAATTGAGTGAGATGCTCAAGGAGATGGGATATGAGCTCCACTGAAAAGAATAAAATCGATCTAAAGGCTGACCTCAAAGATGCAGCTATGAGGAAAGCACCTGCCTTTCCCGATTTTGCGCAGGTTTACAAAAAGGCGGAAGAGCAGTCGCGCAAAAGGAATAAATTCTTGATTTCGATGGCTCTTGCGATAACTGCCCTTGTTGTCAGCTTCTTCGTAGGAAGCTTTTGGAAAAGCCGTTCCTCTTTTAATGTAGCGCTGATTGACTCATGGTCTACGACGCCAGCTCCTATCGCTATTGCCATAAGTGGCTCTGAGAAAGAGGACGATCAGATTGTCCTTACTTCTTCTAAAAATGCTACAGTGAATCTCTATATTCAAGGTCTTTGGGAGAGTACATCGGCCGGTGGACTATGAGAATTCCTGCTTTTTATTCATTATCTAAATACTGAGTATGCAAATATCGGCGCTCAATAGTTACGCGCAAAAATAGCTTGGTACTTTGCGGGATCTCCGCAGATGGCACAAGTCCCTTCTATATGGTCTTGTTTGCCCAGCGGCAAGCAGCGAATTGTAGCCTTGGTTTTTTCCTTGATAGAGGCCTCGCAGGCAGCAGAACCACACCAGAGGGCTTCTGCAAATCCTCCAGGTGCTCCTTCAGTGCCCGCAGTCTCTGTGCCGAAAAATTCGATGAGACCACCAAGATCTGAAATCGGCTCTGTATTCTTTTCGCGGAAAGATCGAGCCCGCTCAAACAGAGAGCTCTGTATTAGATTATGCAATTCTTTGAGCTTGCTTGCGGCTTCGGTGCTGAGTGCAGTCAGCTTTTCGCCTGTATCTCTTCTCACCATTACAATCTGATTCGATTTTATATCGCGAGGTCCTATCTCGATTCGTACTGGCGTACCGCGAAGTTCCCATTCGGTGAATTTCCAGCCAGGGCTAGATGAATCGTCGATATCCAACACAACTTTAAAGCCGGCGGTTTTGAGATCGGCTTCGAGCTTTTTGGCATACGCAATAACAGCAGCTTTCGAATCGTTGCGATAGATGGGAATAATAACCGCATCCTCGGGAGACAAGGTAGGCGGCAAAACAAGTCCCTTGTCGTCGGAGTGCGTCATTATAACCGCACCTATAAGCCGTGTCGAAACGCCCCAGCTCGTTGCCCACACATAGTCCAGCTGGCCTTGTCTATTTTGGAACTGCACATCGAAAGCACGGGCAAAATTCTGTCCAAGGAAGTGACTCGTGCCCGCCTGCAGGGCTTTCTTGTCCTGCATCATTGCCTCGATGGTATAGGTCTCGACCGCTCCGGCGAATTTTTCGCTTTCGCTCTTCATGCCGGCGACTACTGGTACTGCAAGGCAGCGCTCTACTACGTCTCGATATATTTCGAGAATTCGCAAGGTTTCTTCGCGGGCTTCCTTTTCTGTTTCATGGGCCGTATGGCCTTCTTGCCATAGAAATTCCGAAGTCCTTAAAAAGAGCCGCGTGCGCTTTTCCCAACGAATGACATTAGCCCACTGATTTATAAGCAGAGGCAGATCGCGCCAGGACTGGATCCAGTTTCGATACATCGCCCAGATAATCGTCTCGCTTGTCGGGCGTATACAATATGGCTCTTCCAGCTCCTCTCCACCGCCGTGAGTAACAACAGCGAGCTCAGGAGCAAAGCCTTCGACATGCTCTGCTTCCTTTTTTAGAAAACTCATTGGAATGAGCAGCGGAAAGTAGGCATTTTCGTGGCCGGTCTCTTTGAACCGTCGGTCGAATTCGTCGCGGATTTTCTCCCAGATTGCATATCCACGCGGACGAATTACCATGCTGCCTTTGACAGGTGAATAATCGGCCAGCTTTGCATTTAAAACGATATCGATGTACCACTGTGAATAATCGATTTCGCGCGGAGTTATTTTTTCTGCCATTTTCGATACCTCTTGCGGTCGCGAGAATTCGTCATACTATAGTGAAAAGAAATGCTTCAATCAATCGTTGGAATAAAGTAAGATATAAATGTGACAAGGCGCAACTTTCGTTTTACATATTGGCTTTTTTCATGTATGAGCCTGGTGATGCTTGTTTCATCAGTTGTACTAGCTGTTCGCATTGGAACCGACAAAAGGCTCCCTTTTTTTCTTGCCGATTTGCATTTGTATACCGAGTATTTTTTTCTAGGTTCGCCAATGGGTATACAGTTGGCTGGGGCTTTAGAATGCTGTTTTCTTGTACTTGTCGCAACTGCAATGCTGATTGTCGTGCTTTTTACATTTCAAAAGACAGTCTCGGCGGAGATCCATCTGATTGCGCTTTGGATTTTTTTGGTCGAAGCTGAAGCTCTTAGGCTTCCGATGCTCATCATGGCACAGCGGAGCCCTTCCATCAGTTCTCTGATATCGCTCACGAGATTAGTGTATGGTGCAAGGTTTTCTGGGCTTATTTCGCTCTTTATTTCGGGCCTATATGCTGTAGGAATCGGAAAAGAGAAGCCGCAAACAGGCTATTTGTTCGCCCTCCTCTTGGGATCGATGTTTGCTATGCTTTTGCCTATTAGTATCGATCGCTTTCAGTCTTCGTTCATGCTTCAGGCAGGCTATAGCGAGCTTACAATGATTGTAACAGCTTCGCTTATAATCTTGAATGCTATAGATTATTTTGTTGCAGCAAGATTAAAAGAAGATAGGTCTTATGCATTTGTAGGTATTGCGCTTACAGCGGCGGCTGCTTCCTGGGTATGGCTTTGGGAAACAAGAGTCTTTGAATGGGGATTGATTGTCGTTATTGCATTCGTGCTCTGTGTGTTTGCGTCGATAAAAATTCTTCATCATGTCTATATATGGAAATAGTTGTCAGTGTATCAAACCTTGGGTATAGCCTAATGACTAGTATATACACCTAGTCTAAGCAATGAAGAAATATAGAATAATGCAGCACAATAGAATTAGAGTACAAGAGAAGCGACTATCCCGGCAGCAAGTGGTATAAGAATATTATCCCAATCCTTTGTGGGCCAGAATTCTGCAAAGGTTGTAGCCAATGCAATGATCATAGATGGCATAAAGCGACCGGTGAGCAAATAGACGGCAAGCAAAACTATGGCGAAACACAATACCGATCCTTCTACGGACTTTCCTCCAGAAAACGGCATTGGAATGCGACCAAAGGACTTACCTACAAGGCTCGAAAAACTGTCGCCAAGGCCTAGCGCAAGTATAGCCACTTTGGCTTGAAGAGGATCAAAAATCAATAGAGAAAAAAGCGCACCCAGAGCAAGGGTTATAGGTCCCCATACAAAGTGATTGTTGTCCCGGAGTCGCGCGGCTCTCTCCGTGATCGACGAAATAACAGGTACCATAATGCCGCGCTGACGGAGGGCCTCGCTAATCGAATAAATCACCATTCCAACTATCAATGCGAAAACAGGTAGCATTGGTGAAATGTCTAGAAGAGGTATGCAAAATAATATGAGTAAATGAAGAGATTTTCGCGTTAGTTCTATGCGCAGTTCATCAGCTGGAGATTGAAATCGAATATTGAGACGGCGGAGTGTCGGTTTAGTAGAATTAGGAGATGCTTCTTTCCGGCTTTTGCTCAATTTGCTAGTTTCCTTGGCCATCCTTGACATATCGCGGCATGCTTTGTTAGGATGCCGCAGAAGAGTGCTGATTGGGCGATTAACTCAGCGGGAGAGTGCCACCTTCACACGGTGGAAGTCATTGGTTCAAGTCCAATATCGCCCATGCAGCACTCTTTTTTTATCGGCATAAATTGCATGAGAGAAAATCGCCAATGTTATGAAATTTTAAAATTCGGAAATGAACCATTATAGGGATTTAATAAGAGCCTCATCTAATCAATTATTTTTTGTTGGCTCGTTTTTCCATCAATCCCAAATAAAAAATAGATAAACCTGCAAGAGCTGCTATGGCTCCTAGTATAGGCCAAGCCATCCTTAGTCCAAAATGGTCGGTGAAAGAGCCAACGATAGGTGGACTGATGGTCCAACCAATTCCACCCAAAAGAGGAAGGAATGCCTGAAATCTTGCCCTATGCGAAATTGGAGTATTATTTGCTACATAGGTACCTTCGTTTGTAGCATTGACAATCTCGCCTAATGTCCATATTGCAGTAGTCACATACATAAGCATTACAGAAGGTCTAAAACCGATAAATCCAAATCCAAGGGCGAACAAGAAGCCAGAGAAAGCTACTGCATTTATTGGCTTCCAGCGCTGAGTGATTGTCATAATTGGCGTGGAGAGTAAGATTACCATCACGGCGTTGAGCGTCATCAAAGTGCCATAGATAACTGAACCGCGAGCGCCAAAGAATTCTTTGGTCTGAAGTGGTAAAATAAAACGATGCTGTGCATAGACAAAGCCATAGAGTCCTGTCAGCAAAGTGAAAATAATTAGATTTGGCCTTGAAAGGAGGGCTTGGATAATATTGCCTCTATGAGCTTCATCCTGCCTGCCTGTACCGAAGCTCTTTTCGATTTGCCCACGAGAAGGTTTCGTTTCTGGAACCTTTAGCCCAACCAGTGTTATAGCTGCGAATATCGCGATTGCATTTCCCCAGAAAAGCCAAGAGGTATAGTTTTCAAACAGAAAGCCCGCTAGAAGCATTCCGACCGCAAAGCCTAGATTGTGACCTAGATAGATGAGAGAAAAAGCTGGGCGTCTATTTTCGGAGGAAGTGAGATCGGTCATCATTGCTGAGCGAGCGGGGTCTGTCAATCCGTCGAAGAAAACACTTGCAAGCAAGAACCAACGAATATTGCTGCCAACAGCAGGGAAGCCACATGGAATATAACATAGTCCCGACAAAAACTGCGCGATGACCATGAGTTTTTTTCGTCCAAAGCTATCAGCGAGCTTTCCGCCAATAAGAGAAGCTGGACCATAGACTAGGTAAAGCATCATGATAAAAAATCCAGCTTTCTCCTGGCTCATTCCAAGCCGCCCAGTCAAATACAAAGTTAGAAAAGGAAACACGAACATGCCCATTGAATTTATTATTGTAGCAAAGAAGAGCATATAGAGAGATGAAGGGAGCCCTCGATAAACATCGAAGTAGCGCTTGAATGCATTCATAAATAGTCAACATTACATGGCTTTGGATGACGAGGTCAAGGGAATTTGATCCATAGTATTCAGTGTTATGGGCATCATTTCGCCAATGTCAAAGCTTTGATACACTAAGGGCAGTATGCTGTACTGGACGGTAGAAAGAACAGGTAACCCTCGCTTTCCCTATCGAATTGCTATAAGCGACGAAAATGGCGACTTTTTCGCAGTCAGATCCCAGGACGCCTGGCCAGGACCCAAAGGCAATATCTTTTGCATAAGAGATGGATCGTCTCCAGCTGAGCGCGATCTTTTCATGGAAATAGAACGCATACCAGTTCTATCTTTCGAGCGCTTTGGAAGAAGTTTGAAGATTATCCTGGATCGACCTACCAAGAAGCGATGCGAATTTCTCATCTTGGAAAAAGCCTATAGAAACCGTGAAGGGAGCTACGAACAGATCTTCTTTAAGACAGATTCAGCCCAGAAAGAACACAAATCACGCTCTCGGGTCGCTTTGAGACCGGGGCTGACCAAGCTAGAGCTGACGGTGGCGATAGACAGCGCCGAACGCTATCCTTGGAAATTTCCCAAAGCAAAGGTTGAGCAGAGGCGATTGCCTGCTGGTGACTATGCTCTCATGCATAACGAGACGATTCTAGCGGTAGTCGAGCGCAAAACCTACGAAAATCTACTCACCGATTTCGATTCGATAGCAATTCTTCATCGAAGCCTGGATGAACTCTCGGGTTTACCGAACGCCGCTATGGTAATCGAGGCCCATTACGGCGATTTTATGAATCCCAAGAGACTCGAGGGTAGATGGCCAGCCGCTCATGCTTATAGGGTCATTTCCGAGCTTCAAGCGATGCATCCACATCTTCCCATCATCTTTGCCGGAACACGAAAAGAGGCGAATCTCTGGACCTACGCTTTTTTTAGGGCTATAGCATGGAAGCATGAACGAGAACGGCTAGACGAGGACTCTATTTTATTGAAAGAGCCATCGGCCTTTTTAGGTGCTATATCATCTAATATATCATCGGATATATCTCCAAGACTCGATGAGAAAGTATATGCAGTTCTGAATGCAAAAGAGAGCGGTTTGACTCTGAGGGAGCTTGCTCTCATGTTTGAGGATGTCGATGCCGGGAGCCTAAGGCATTGCCTCGAAAGGCTCAGACGTCGAGGAAGAGTGCAATGCGAAGGCCGAGGTATCAGTGCGCGATGGTATTTTTCTCCCCCGGATCATATGCAAGAATAAGAATTACTGTCTATTCTGGCTTATCTTCTGGCTCAACTTAATCCACCGTGATCGACTTGGAGACATTCTTTGGCGCGTCTGGGTGTACTCCATGATTTTGGATTCCCAGCGAATCTAGCCATTGCATTTTGCGTACAGACATACGGTAAGCGAGGTATTGCAGCGCTATTGTAGTCGAGAATACAAAAAGGCATGGATCGCCGGATTGTGGCAAGGGAATATACTTCGACCAATATTTCTCTATGCCCATCGGCGCGCCTTCCACTGCGAGAGCCAACTCCTGCGAAGGCTCGGCAATGAGCACGATATCCGCTCCTCGAATTTTGTGAGTGTGTATCTGGCTTATTGTGATGCGCCTATCGCGTTCTTCGGGTGGACATATGAATATGAGCGGGTAGTTGTGCGTAAGCTTCTCGAAGAGATCGTTGTTGATGGCGGTCAATGGCTCGGCTCCAACAAGTTTTTCGAGGTCTGCCAGCGAAAGGATTGTGTTCCTGCCAAGAATAGTGTTGGGTCCATGCTTGAACTCTGCGGCATCATAGCCTTCAGTGTGGTTCAGGACTACTTCGCGAATCTTGAGAGCGCCTTCTTTTGCTAGCCCTATTAAGCCTGTCCCTAGGATATGAATCGAAGAAGCGGCAAATAGATGCGCAGCTACACTCTCGATATCTCCCATCCTAGTCTCTATAGTCTCGGTCATCAGGTCTTTGGCCTTGAGCAAGTTTTCTCTAATCCTATGTTCCGGCATAGAGAAGCTTGCAGCTAAGAGGTAGAGGACGGCAATCTGGCTCGTAAAGGATTTCGTAGCCGCCACAGCGATTTCTGGTCCACACAAAAGAGGAAGATAGAAGTCCGAGAGCTCCTGAGGTATTCGGCTGTTTTCGTTGTTCACGATGCTCACAAGGCGCACCGAATTGTTGGCCTTTTTTACATCTTGAAATATATCCACAAGATCTTTCGTTTCGCCCGATTGCGATATTCCGATAATAAGATCGTTTTTCCCCAGACAATTGAAATACATCGATCGGAACATGCCGGGATTGCAGGGATAGACTGGGATATGGGCTATGGAATTGAAGAAATAAGCGGCAATTAGTGCTGCATGATAGGATGTGCCGGAAGCGACGAAGTAAATTCTGCCACCCGATTGTGTAGCTTCGCGTATGGCATTCTTGAGCTCGCCTGTATAGCGCAGAACTGCACGGCGCTTTCGCCAGACGATAACCTTGTCCATGAGAAGAAGTTTTCCTCGCGTGGGCGGATTGAGAGCGGCTAGCTCCTTGAGTAGTTCGGTCTCGTCCGAAATAAAGTCTTGACCGACAAAGTGCGCTGCACCTGTATTTTGAACTCTTGCTTCTATTTCATTCCAAGCTGGAGATTCGAAAACCTCCTTCATTCCAGCAAGTAGAGACTCGTTGCCGAAACGTTCGGAGAGCGAAGAGATCTTGTCTGCGGTTTCCTTGCAATCGTCTTTGTGCTCTTCGAAGAGCTCCGAAAGAGGCTCGGTGGCTGGATCGCGGAAATAATAACGTAAAATCTGGATTATATTGTTCGGGCTCGATGAAATTTCCTGTTCCATATAGTGCTGGTATTCGGGTGAAAGCTGAGTATCTTTGATCGAAAGCTTTGACCTTTTAAGGCGAGGATGTGAGAAGAATGGCTGACCTTGAAGGTTGAATACAAGGTATTTGTTCTCGGTAAACCAAATTCCCTCGCCTTCTGAAAGAGGGATAAGTGTGCGTGTTTTAGAAAGCACACTTGTTAGATCCGAAGAGAGCACGATGAAATTGCCAAAAGAGTCACTACCAACGCCAGCATAGAGTGAAGAGCCAGATTTGATAGCGAATACTCCTGGTAACTGCGGATCAGCGATGGCTGCAGCATAGGAGCCTTCGGCAAGAGCTTGAGCCCTGCGAATAGCCTCTATCATGCGCAGAACTCCGTCGGGCACGCCTTCTGCTAGGCCAGCGTTAGCGTAAGCCTTGCGGAGATAGGCAAGGTCGGAGCTGGCTAGCGATTGAGCGGCCGAATAGTGCTCTTCTATGAGGTGCACTATTATCTCGCCATCGTTGTCCGAAATCACAGCGTGGCCGCGAGCAGTAAGCCAGGTCTTGAGTGTATCTGTATTCGAAATATTTCCATTATGAGCCCCGACTAACTCCATCTTGCAATGCACATGGTGGGGCTGACTGTTGACATCGGTTACCCCTCCATATGTAGCCCAGCGTACTTGCCCAATGAATCGCTGACCACTAAAGGAGTCGATCTGAAGGAGTGGACAGACTTTGGAAGGAGCTCCGACCTTTTTTCGCAGTGTGATTCGTTTGTCCGCGTCGATAAAAGCAGCACCGGTCGAATCGTAGCCACGATACTCAAGACGCTTGAGAAGCGCCTCAGCCTCTTTCCCCATCGAAGGGTTTTCATCTTTGTAGACGAGTGAAACAATTCCGCACATAGCTATGCATTATACCATGATATTCCATAACTGCGGAGCACATTTGCCAAGCTCGTTATCGCAGTCTATTTGTTAGAGTCCATATGTAGGAACATATTTATAATAAGCAAAAAGCTTTCGAGTCCCCATAATGCCTTTCTAAGAGACATATAAGAAGGTAGTATATAGAATGTAAGGAGAAGACCGAACATTATTTGGAACTTATCTGCAATTATCAAATAAGAAAGACCATAAAAGGATAAGGATGCATCAATGATAAAACCTCTTGAAATTCATTATGAAGTGAGAGGATACGACTGCGGTTACGGCGGACCTCTAAAACCCTTTGCACTTGCCAATTTTTTTCAGGAGACGGCAGGAGCCCATGCTACGGTTTTGGGCATTGGTATGGAGGATATGTGGGCAAGAGGGCTCACATGGATGCTTTCGCGTATCGACATTCGTATCGAGGCAATGCCTGGAGCTGGACAAAGGGTTATCGCTAGAACTTGGCCTGTGGGAGCGAAGAGACTGTATGCTCAGAGGTGTCTTGAGCTCTTGGATGAATCTGGTTTTAGATACGCAGGTGCAATGTACGAATATATCATCGTGGATGTACAGACTAGACGTGTGGTTCGGCCCGAGCGGACACTTCCCCTCGACCTTACAACAAATTATCCTTGGCCTTTCGATGACCTTTCTCCTGGCATAGAAGAATCTCAATTTGGAGCGCTAGAAGAATTCTCCGAGGCTTTTACCCTAGAGGCTCGAGCACGACACATCGATCAAAATGGCCATGTAAACAATGCCCACTTCATCAACTGGCTATGCGATGCTGTGCCTCGCGCAGATGAAGAAACAATTTGTCGAATAAAAGTCGATTTTGTTCACGAGATTCTGAAAGGAGAAAAAGTAAGCGCATGGATCAAGCCAGCTCAGGCTGTAAGCAACCCTGTATATAGAAAGGCATTGAAGCAGGCTGAAAAAGTTAAGGCTCCTCACCCTACTTGGCTTTCAGCACTTACCTGCGATGGAATACTTGCAGCACGAGGCATGATAGAGCTCGATTCTCTCTAATTTTCAAAAAAACGCCGGAGCGGATATGTCACAAAGAGATTAGGCGCTCCCGTATACGGGATTAGCAGCCCATAAGGGTTATGTCCTGACGCCCCAAGTTCACGAATCTCATACTTGGTATTTGGACACGTGCTCCACCGCTCCGGCTATTAAATTATATCATATGAGCCTCTTTCAAAGGTCCACGAATATTCTGGCATGAATTGTAGGAATAAGAAATAGAGACAGGATTTTGCAGGATAAACCATGAAG
>ERZ724524.468-NODE-468-length-26274-cov-7.436744_pt1 | contig 26274 bp, 28 predicted proteins | sample MGYA00376057_ERZ724524 | MGnify/ENA primary metagenome ERZ724524 (study PRJEB28724, sample SAMN07190888) | wastewater metagenome | isolation source: influent of sewage treatment plant in Hong Hong | place: USA: Christiansburg, Virginia | collected 2016-03-01 ...
TTGTTACAATATATTTGATAAATGTTTTTGTTGCCAACAATTGTACTTCGTTGAAGATCGCTAATATTTTTTATGCTTGAATTTTTTACAATATCAATACTGCTATTGTTGTAAGCTATGATTAACTGTTGAGTTGCGTCGTCCCAGGCAGTACAATTTATACCTACATAACTTAAGCCTGTAACTTTAGTATACCGTTCCAATTCTCCCCCTTCATCTATACTAAAAACGGCGTATTGTGTTGCACAATACAACTTATTGCCTTGTACAACTTGTATGGCATTTTGATAAGGCAAATGCTCTTGCCAATGCCCAATGGGTGTTTGTGCTTTGCATAAAACAGCCAATAATATTGTAATAAAAAAAAGGAGGTTTTTTTTTATTACAATTTGTATTTTTTTATGAGTTGTTTGAAGCTGCATTGTTTTCGAAGTTAGCCCTTATTGTAAAATGGAAATACAGCTTGTAAAATGTTCAAAAAACGAGCAAGACTTCTTTTTAACTATTTTTTTGTTGAAGGAGTTACAAGTTTACTTGTTTTAATGGGCAGCGATACTTTAGTAGAACTTGTTGTTCTATTTGTCCATTTAAACGTATTAATCATGTGCTTTACATCTTCCATTAAAAAGCTGTTCACTAAGTTTAAGGAATCTTCGTTGGGTGTTGCATCAAAATACAAAGCACCACGTAAAAAATGTTTGGTGGTATCGCTTAAAAAAAATTGATTGGCTGTAGCCACATCTCCACCAACTTTAAAAAACATACCATGTATACCATTGTTGGTTACAATAGCAGAATCATCAATTGAATATGCTTTTTGAGAATGTTTGCCTGTTAACTTAAACGCATCGTTTACCAACGTATTAAAGTTGCCACCTGCAATGGTTTTATAGCTTACATAAACTTTGCCGTTGAATTGTGGAAATTGAATATTTACCCACCAAGGATTTTCTGTTTTTTCTCCAAAAAATAAACTGTCTTTTACAACTTCTGCATAAACAGGATATTCAAACGTATAAGGATAGCCGGGCTGATTAAAAACTTTGTATTCTTTTTTTGGTAAATCTATTTTAAAATAACCTTTGGGTTTTGGGGTAAATGTACTGTTACAGGCAAATAAAATAACGATTAAACCTACACATACAATCATCCATTTTTGTAGAATTTGTAAACGAACAATTGCTTGTTTTTTATTTCCCATTTGTCAAAATATTTATTCTGCCAACTGTGGCTTTATGGTTACTTTAATTTTATTAATTCTGTTTCTTTCTACCTCTAAAACGGTAAATTCAAAATCGCCACAAGGCACCACTTGTGCAGTAGTTGGAATAACGCCAGCAATTTCTAAAACCAATCCTGCTAAAGAATCGCTATCGCCTCTTACTTCATCAAAAGTTTCTAACGGTAATTGCATAAACTTACACACATCGTTAATCATTACCTTTCCTTCAAAAATATAATTGTACTCGTCTAATTTTTTATAACCAGCATCCTCTTCATCAAACTCGTCAGTTATTTCGCCAATAATTTCTTCTAAAATATCTTCTAAAGTAACAATGCCACTTGTGCCACCAAACTCATCAACAACAACTGCAAAATGTATTCTTTTACTTTGAAATTCTTTCAATAAATCTTCAATCATTTTTTGTTCGTGTACAAAATATGGCTGACGCATGATGGCATGCCAATCAAACTGATTTTCTTGATCTAAAAATGGAATTAAATCTTTGGTATGAATCATGCCAACAACTTCATCTAAATCTTCTTTATACACTGGTAAACGGCTATAATGTAAATCACCAACTTGTTGCATCAAATCTTCGAACGATGTTTCAAATTGAATACCATGTACATCTAAACGGGTTTTCATAATTTGCTTAACCGTTGTATTGCCAAATTTTAAAATGCCTTTTAAAATGTTTTTTTCTTTTTCGTTAGAGCCGGTGTGTGTAATATCAATTGCATGATATAGCTCATCGTTGGTATTAGATCCAGCACCTTTGTTGGCCAATTTTTTTTCAATAATATCGCTATACTTAACTAGCCAACCACTCATTCTTCCAAATAAATAATCTATTATTTCTACCAATCCTCCAACATCTTTTGCAAAACGAATATTGTTTTGTGTAGCCATTACTTTTGGCATAACCTCGCCAAATAAAACCAAGATGGATGTAACAATTAGCACTTTAATTAAAAATTCAACCCATTGTAAAGTGACATTAAAGTGTATTAAATCATCTATCAATAAATTGCTAATAATAATAATAGCAATGTTTACAAAACTGTTGGCAATCAGTAAAGATCCTAATAGTGTTTTGGGTTGTTCTAACAAATCAACAACACGTTTATAGGCAGGTTGCTGCTTTGTTTTTATAGCGTTAATATCTTTATACGTAAGTGAAAAAAATGCAACTTCGGCACCACTCATGGCAAATGAAAAAAACAACAAACACAGTAACAATACAATTAGTACAGTTGTACCTTGGGTGTTTATAAGAGCCCCTAAGATAATATTCAATAAAGCCGAATGATAATCCAAAATAATTGTTTTAATTAAGCAATCTTAAAGCCTACAATTGTAGCTTTAATTGGGTTAAGTTGCAAACTTACCAATACTTTATTAAAAAGGTAATGTTTCTCCACCATCTGTTATTGGCGGTAAATCATCTCCATTAAAATTGTCTATGGAATCTCCACCAATGGCTGCATGCCCATCGCCACGTTTCTCTAACATAATTAAATTGTCGCCAACAACCTCTGTCGCAAATTTTTTATTGCCTTCTTTATCTTCCCAGCTACGGGTTCTTAAACGCCCTTCTATATAAACCAAACTACCTTTGTGTAAATATTTACTTGCCAATTCTGCCAAGCCACGCCACAGAACAACTGTATGCCATTCGGTTTGACTAATCAATTTTCCGTTTCTATCTTTATAAGTTTCTGTTGTGGCTAATGGAAATTTTGCAACACCAATATTTCCTTCTAAATAATCCATGTGTGGATCTTTACCTAAGTTGCCAATAAGCATAACTCTGTTAACACCTCTCATAAAAATTATTTTTTTGTGGCTAATGATTTTTTGCTACACCTAAAATAATTTTTTTTTACGAAACAACATAATGAATTATAAAAAAATTGATTGGGTTGAAGCATTTTAAACAGAACTAAAGAGTCGTATTTGAACATTTATGTTTGATAACTTGAATTGAAGCTGCAGAAACACAATTGTTAATGATTGGTTTTCTTTTTATCAATTTCCATTTTTAATCTTTTATTTACATCAATTGTAGGATTGCTAAACACAAAAATGGTTGTTCTGTATTCTCTAGCCAACGTATTTGTTATTGAATCGGCTACAAAAGAAGTTTCAAAAAATGGACTTGTTTTTGTTAACTCCTCTTTGTAATTATCGGCTTCTTTAACCCTAATAAAATGTTTAATTGGAGCATTTAAATTAAACCAATCTATATAATCTGCATTAAACGAAACGGCTTTAATGTTTTTATTATTGGTGTAGTAATTTATTGCACCTGCTTGTCCGTAGTTATCGCATAAAATTAAAATTTGATTTTTGTTGGGCAGTTTATTCGTTTCTACATCTACTTTTTCTGCCAATTCTTTCCAGCCCAACATATCGGCAAAGTCTTGTGGCAAAACGTGGTTTTTTCCATCTTCCCAACGAAGCAGTCCTAGTTTTTTATATGCCTCTTCATTTTTTAAAATATATGCAGGATCCTTAATTGAAAACACTTTATTAAACAACAGTACATAAAATAAAATAGGAATTGCCAACAACAAGGGCTGTAAATATTTTTTCCAATTGGTGCTTAAAATTTCTCCAAAAAATGTTGCTCCAAAAGAAATATAAATTGGGTAAAGCCCAATTGCATAATAACTTTTTGCTTTAAAATATGTAAATACAAGTAACGTAAAAACCATTGCTCCAAAAAATAAATTGAACTTTTTAAAAGGCTTATAAAAAAGTAAAGCATACAACGATGCAATAATAACAGGCAAAGAGCCAATGAAAAAGTACAATTGCTCTTTAAGAAAACCTAAACGACTTACATTAACCAATTGCGTTTCTGCCAATTCTTTTAAATGATGAAATACAGGAAAATGATTGTTGTATTGCCATAAAATATTGGGTGTAATGAGTAGCAAGGCAACGATTAAAGCCCAATAAAATTCTTTTTTTGCAAATACTACACGTTGTTTTGATAATAGAACTGCAGGCAAAAGCCCAATGAGTAAAAAAGCAATATTGTACTTATTTAAAAAAGCAATGGCAAAAATTATGCTACCTATAAAAAGCCATTTTGTATTTTGAGTAGCAATATATTTTATAAGAATATAGTAAAAAGCAACCCAACATAAGACATCTAAAGAGTTGGGTTGAAATAAAAAGTTGATTCTTATTAACGCTGAAAATAAAATACAAGTTGCTCCTAAGATTAATGCAAATAAATTGCCTTTTAATGTTTCAATTGTTTTCCAAACTAGCCAAATAGTGCATGCTCCGAATAAAGCAGGAAAAAACCTCACCCAAAATATACCGTTGCCCAATAGTTTAATTATATAAGCAATCCAAGAGCTAACAGGAGGAAGAGATAAGTAACCCCAAGCTAAATGATTGGCTTGATCAAGATGCAAATACTCATCTCTATGTAAGTTGTAGTAAGGATTAACTAACCAATATTGTAAAAGAAATTTTAATAAAATAAATCCAATTAGAATGATTGTATTTTTTTTCATTAAGTGCTTATATTAAATAACTTGCAATTTGAACGTATATGTAAATATAAATGTTACAAAACATTTTAGTTCTTGCTGAATTTGTAAATTTGGGAACATGGGAATGTGAAGTGCTGTCATTCTACTCGATCACTCTGTAAATTCAAGTGGTCAGAAGCAACCATCGACAAAAACTATTATTTTAGCAAACAAATATTAATGCAAGAATAAATGAAAAATAAATACGTAAACTTCATTTCAGACGACCATTTGTTAGCTTGTATTGTCAATCTACATAAAGCATATTTGAAGGCTAAAAACAACATCAACAAAAAGAATTTCTATTCAAATAAAGTAGATACAATTAAATTGACTTTTGACGCAAAGTTTAACAGCATTGACGAGGAAAGCCTTATTCAATCTGAAATTTTAAGGCAAATTGATAAATCAATCAACAATTCAATAGGTACATTTCACGAACAAATTTTAGGAGGAATAAAAGGATTTGAAGTAGGCAATTTAAGTGGTTTTGACATTAAAGCCAAAGATGATACATTGTTTGCCGACATCAAAAATAAGCACAACACAATGAACAGCAGTTCGGCAGAGAGTTTATTTCAAAAACTAAAAGGATATGCCGACAAATACAAAAAAGCAAAATGTTATTGGGTTCAAATTTTAGCAAAAGGTAGTTTTTGCGAATTATGGACAGCAGACATAAATGGCAAGGAATATAGCCATAGTAGAGTTTACAAAATTTCTGGCGACCAGTTTTACGCCTTACTCTCTAAACAAGACGATGCTTTGTTTAAGCTTTACAAAGCATTGCCAACAGCCATCAAAGACTATTTGAAATTAATTAACCATAGCGAAGAAGTGGTCGAAAATTCAGCACTTGACGAGATTAAATCTGAAATTAAAACAACAAAACGTAGCGTTTTAGACCAAATAACATTTGAAAATTACAGCTACTATTTGGGTTTTGACAAGTTGTAGTATTGGTTCAAAAATTTTACTATAGAATATCCAACTTCTCTGCCCAAATTTACAGGAACTGCATTCCCGATTTGTTTATATTGTTGGGCAATCGAACCCTCAAACTTCCAATCGTCGGGAAAGGTTTGAATCCTTGCATATTCACGAATCGTAAAGGGACGAGTTTCTTCTGGATGACAACGTTCTGTTTGCTTTTGTGCAGGACTGCAAGTCAAAGTTAAACAAGGTTCGTCCCAACCGATACGTCTTGCAATACCAGTTTTTCCGCCACTTAAATGAAAGCTACCGCCCATAAATTGTTTCTGAATATCTAAAGGCAAATCACGCCAATAACCTTTTGGTGGAACTAAATCTAAAACATCGATTTTACTTTTTGGATATTTTGCACCTTCTGATTTTGGCACATTACTTTCAAACAATTCGCCTTTTTTCAAAGCATCTTTTAAGGTGTAAATTTTTTTGTATGGTTTTGGGTATTCATATTTCAAATCAATATCTTTTCTAATTCCTACTAAAATTAAACGTTCCCTTTTTTGTGGAACTTTAAAATTAATAGCTTTTAAAACCTCTATAGGAACTACATTGTATCCAATTTCATCTAAAATTGAAATCATTCCTTGTAACGTTTTTCCGTTTTCGTGACTTAATAGTCCACGAACATTTTCACCAATACAAATTGGTGGGTTAACTTCTTTTACAACTCTTGCAAACTCATAAAACAAAGTTCCTCTTGCATCGGCAAGACCTAGTTTTTTGCCTGCATAACTAAACGCTTGACAAGGAAAACCGCCAGTAACAACATCAACTTTATTATGATATTCAGAAAAATCAAAGGCTTTAATATCTCCTTCCATTACCTTCCAATTAGGACGGTTTTTGCGTAGTGTTTGACAAGCCCATTTATCAATCTCATTTAAAGCCACACATTTTAAACCAGCTTTTTCCATACCAACAGCTAAACCACCTGCTCCAGCAAACAATTCTAAAACCCTATACTCATTTTCAGGCTTTACAAAATTGGATGTAGTTTCTTTAGTTGCCTGACTTAGAAAGCTGGTAAACAAAGTTTGGACTTCAGCTTTTTTGTAGACACGGTAATTACTCATTGGCTCACGAACTGCAGACAATTTGCCTTCTCTATCCCAACGCCTTAAGGTTTCTTTGCTTTTGCCAATTAGTTTAGACGCTTCCGACAACGATAAATATTTGCTCATAACCAAGTTATTTAACCTTATACAATGGTTACAAATTTAAGGGTAAAAAAATGAATTATGCAAAACCGAAGCAAAGAAAAAGAACAGCAACTAACATTGATTTTATATAAGGTTGGCTTCACATGGTAACATCGGCTTTTGTATTTAACTTCAAGTTTATATTCTCAATTAGTAGTGCTTATTGGTGGAAGGAAAACAAGTTATCAACCTGAATAAAGTACTACCCTGTAGGCAATATGTTTACGAAAAAATTCTTTCAACCATCAATCAATTAAAATGAAAAAATTAGAAAGTCTCTTCAAAAAGTTGGAAAATAAAATTGAATATTCAACAGTATTAAACCCAAAAGTTTCTAAAGGATCTGTTGGCTGGCATATAGAACATATACTCTTAACAACTAGTTTAATTATTAGGACCATTGAAAAATCAAATCCTTTAGACTATAAAAGTAAATTTAACTTTGTAAAAATGTGTGTATTTACGTTGAATAAAATTCCTAGAGGGAAAGTTCAAGCACCCAATTCAGTAAGACCAGTTGAAAATTTTAGCGAAGCAGATATAAAAAACAATTTTAAAACTTGTTGTAATTTAATTGATAAACTACCTTCTTTAAAAGAAAATAATTTTTTTGTGCATCCATTTTTTGGACACTTAAATTTAAAATCGTCCGTGAAGTTTCTAGCAATTCATACCAAACATCATCTCAACATAATCGATGATATTTTAAAAGCTAAAAATGGTGAATTACAATAAAATAATTGCACAAAAAAAGGGTTTTACAAACCCTTTTTTTAATTTTGTGTAGTCATTTTGGCACTATTCTCAGCCATTTGTAACGATTCTATAAACTCTTCAATTTCTCCATTGATTACAGCATCTAAATTGTAAGAAGTTAAACCAATTCTATGATCTGTAACACGACCTTGTGGCCAATTGTATGTTCTAATTTTTGCACTTCTATCGCCAGTACTTACCAATGTTTTTCTTTGACGAGAAATTTCGTCTTCATGTTTGCGTACTTGCTCTTCGTACAATTTAGTACGCATCATATTCATTGCTTTTTCTCTATTGCCCAACTGACTTCTTTCTGTTTGACAAACAACCACAACACCAGTTGGTATATGTGTTAAGAAAACTTTTGTTTCTACTTTGTTTACATTTTGTCCGCCAGCACCACCACTTCTAGCAGTTTCCATTTTTACATCACTTTCTTTCAATTCAAAATCTATTTCCTCTGCTTCTGGCATTACAGCAACAGTTGCAGCACTTGTATGCACCCTTCCTTGAGTTTCTGTATTGGGTACACGTTGTACACGGTGTACGCCACTTTCAAATTTCAATGTTCCGTAAACATCTTCTCCTGTAACTTCTAAAATTACTTCCTTATAACCTCCTGCACTTCCCTCACTTTCGCTAACAATTGCAGTTTTCCAACCTTTTTTATTGCAGTAACGCAAATACATACCAAGCAAATCTCCAGCAAATAAACTTGCTTCATCGCCACCAGTACCAGCTCTTATTTCAATTATTGCATTTCTATCGTCTTGTGGATCTTTTGGAATTAATAATTGAGTTAATTCTTTTTCCAACCTTTCTTTTTCAGCTTCAATTTCTGGCAATTCCATTTTAGCCAATTCTCTCATTTCGTCATCATTGCTATTCATGGTTTCTTTAGCAAACTCGTAGTTAGACAATGCTCTTTTGTATTGTTCGTAGGGTTGAACAATTTTTTCTAAAGAACGATACTCCTTACTCATTGTACCAAATTCTTTTTGGTTGTTAATGATTTCAGGATTGGTTAAAGCAATACCCACTTGTTCAAACCTTGCTTTAATAGCATCTAACTTATCAATCATACTACTTTTTTATGGCTGCAAAAGTAAAGGTTTGCAGCCGAAGCGTTTTAATTTTACTAAAGTGAATACTTGCTACAATTAAAACTTCCTATAAATCAATGCTTGTAGTTAATGGTTCCTATTCAAGCCTTTCTGCTCAAACCACTGATTTTTCTACTTTGATAAAAGGAAGCTTATGAAATTATTGGTAAAACCTCAGATTTTAAACCCATACTACATAAAAATTTAGAGTTGCATACTCTACTGAAAATATTAGTTTACAGGTTTTGCAACGGTCATTGCTTTTTGCTTTTCAATTTTTTCTCTAATTTCTTTAATGCTAAAAAAACGGTACACTTCAGGCATTTTGTCTCCATCTTTTTCAATGGTAGTAATGTTGTGAAAAGGGCCAACAATAAAAGCGTTTACATTGTTGGTTACTTTAACTGCTGTAAATGGCAACACATAATAATTTTTGTTTGCAGTACTTACATTTTTACCCTCGGTTAAAGCAATTAACGAATCAATACTTTTTTGTATCATTTCTTGTGTAATCATTTTTGAAGTATCAGTTGGTGAGCCTGCTTCTGTATAGTTTTGATAACTACCAATTAAAGTATCGTTTTTTGTATTGAGTATATAATATCCATTTTCTGGAATATCAATGGCAACTTCTTTGTCTTCAGATTTTACTTTTAAAACAACTTTATCGGCTGTATTGTAAAGCATTTCTGCTTCTTCACTTCCTGCACCATCTTTCACTGCAATGGTTTTTCCAGTAACATCAATGGTTGCCTTTCCTTTACTAATTACCATTATTTTTTTTTCGTTACTACTACAAGCAGTAAACAAAATTGCAGCAAATGCTACCAAGCAAAAATTTAATTTCATACAACAGTTTTTGGGTAATAAAAAATCCTCATCAATATTGTTTTTGATGAGGATTTAAAAGTACTTGTTTTTGAACAATTATTTTGCAGCAGCAAAACGTTCAGCCACTTTTGTCCAGTTTACAACATTCCAAATTGCTGCTAAATAATCTGGACGTTTATTTTGATATTTTAAATAATAAGCATGTTCCCAAACATCTACACCTAAAATTGGAGTTCCTTTTACATCGGCAACATCCATTAACGGATTGTCTTGATTTGGTGTAGAACTTACTTCTAACTTACCATCTTTTACAATTAACCAAGCCCAACCACTACCAAAACGAGTTGCACCAGCAGCAGCAAATTTTGCTTTAAACTCATCTAAGTTTCCAAAAGCTGCATTAATTGCATCTGCCAATTCACCTGTTGGTGTACCACCTGCATTGGGTGCTAAACTTTCCCAAAAGAAAGTATGGTTCCAATGTCCACCACCATTGTTTCGAACTGCTGGAGAAATTGCACCAGCATGTTTTACCAATTCTTCAATGGTTTTATTTTCATGTTCAGTACCAGCAATAGCTTTGTTTACATTATCTACATAAGCTTGATGGTGTTTACCATGATGTATTTGCATAGTCAAAGTATCAATATGTGGTTCTAATGCTTCATGAGCATACGGCAAAGCCGGTAATGTAAATGCCATAATTATAATTTTTTATTTGTTTAATAATGAGAGAAACAAATGTACTTAATGATTGGGAAAGATAAAATAATGAGAGGGATTGTTTCTCAACTCGAAAAATGAACGAGAAATTATTTATTTCAAAAAGATTGCTGCTTACATTTATCTTTTACTCCTAAAAAAAGTTTTCATTAACATCCCACACTCTTCGGCCAATACATCTTTTACCAGTTCTGTTTTTGGATGAAATGGCCATTTTTCTGGAATAATTAATCCATCTAAATCTGTAAAAAAACGCAAGCCACCACTTTTTTCATCGCCTGCTCCATACACAATTCTTCCTAATTTGCCCCAATACAAAGCCCCACAACACATTAAGCATGGCTCTACAGTTACATACAAAGTTGCTTCGGGTAAATACTTTGCTCCTAAATAATTGTATGCACTGGTTAATGCCAAAATTTCTGCATGTGCCGTACTATCATTTAGCATTTCTGTTTGATTGTGTCCACGAGCAATAATTTTATTATTCAATACAACTACTGCACCAATGGGTACTTCATCTTCATCAAAAGCTTGCCTAGCTTCTTTTAACGCTTGTTGCATAAAATATTCATCAGAGAAAGGGATTGCTTCCATGTGTTGTATTTATATGTACAAACTTCGCTGTATTCTATTGAAATGCAAAAAGACGATATTGTTATATCCAATCACTTTGCAAAAATTAAACCCATCTATTTTTTGTTCAATACTTAACTTGTGCTAGTAATTCAATTATTATGCTTGCTCAACTTAATTCTGTTAAACAATATTTTGAAACTGGTGCTACACAATCGTTTGCTTTTCGTAAGCAACAATTACAACTATTGAGCAATACCATTAAAAAATATGAAGAAGAAATTTACGATGCTTTGTATAAAGATTTAGGCAAAAGCAAAGCCGAATCTTACGCAAGTGAAATTGCATTGGTGCAAATGGAAATTGCTTTTTTCTTAAAAAATTTAAGGCAATTAATGCAGCCACAAAAAGTTACTACCAACTTAATTAACTTACCCGCTAGCAGCAAAATTTACTATGACCCATTGGGTGTTGTGTTAATTGTTGTTCCATGGAATTATCCATTTCAATTGTTGTTCAATCCTTTGGTTGGTGCAATTGCTGGCGGCAATTGTGTTGTATTAAAACCTAGTGAATTTACGCCTGCAACCAATATTGTAAGTCAAAAAATTATTGCAGAAATATATGATAAGCAATATATACAAATTGTAGAAGGCGATGGATCGATAGTAATTCCTGAAATGATGAATAATTTTCGTTTTAACCATGTTTTTTTTACAGGAAGTACTGCTGTTGGCAAAGCTGTTTATACTTTGGCGGCTAAAAATTTAGTGCCAGTTACTTTGGAGTTGGGAGGAAAAAGCCCTTGTATAATTGAAGCAGACGCCAACTTAACAGTTGCTGCAAAACGAATTGTAATGGGCAAATTTTTAAATGCAGGACAAACCTGTATTGCCCCAGATTATTTGTTGATACACGAATCGGTTAAAGAAAAATTGATTCACTTATTGAAACAATCAATACAAGATTTTTATTCTACCAATGCTGCCAATAGCGAAGATTATGGTAGAATAATTAACGAAAAAAGATTCAATGCTTTGCTTGCATATTTAAATGAAGGAGAAATTATTTTTGGTGGAAAAAATGATGCAACTAAACTATTTATAGAACCTACAATTTTACAAAATGTACCTCTTGACGCAAGGGTGATGACAGAAGAAATATTTGGTCCAATATTGCCCATTTTTACTTTTACCACTCAAGAAGAAGCATTGAAAATTATACAAAAGAATCCAAACCCATTGGCATTTTATGTATTTACTGCATCTTCAAAAAAGGAAAAAAGTTGGCTACAAAAAGTACAATTTGGTGGTGGTTGTGTAAACAATACCATTTATCATATTACCAACCATCATTTGCCTTTTGGTGGTGTTGGTTATAGTGGTTTGGGTAGTTACCATGGGCAAAAATCTTTTGAAATTTTTACGCATGCCAAGCCTGTTTTAAAAACAGCTACATGGATAGATCCTTCAATTAAATATCCTCCATTTAAAGGGAAGCTAAAATGGTTTAAACTATTTTTAAAATGAGTATAACTAACAACAAATGGCTTAAAAGATTTTGTATTGTTACAACCATTGCTGCAATTGCTTTGTTGTGTATAAAAAGAAAAGATATGACGTGGAGACAATCAATCATGAAAACTGTTTATTCAGCAATAATGTTAAAGGGTAAAGTATTTGGAACATCGAGTGGCATTTTGTTAAACGAGAAAAAAACAACACCAATTATTCCTTTTTATAATTTAACTACAACAGCAAATAATGGAACTAGTATAAACCTGAATGACTTTAAAGGGAAGAAAATTTTATTGGTAAATACTGCTAGCGATTGTGGTTATACTGGTCAGTACAGTGAATTGGAAGAATTGTACCAACAGTACAAAAACAAATTGGTGGTAATTGGTTTTCCTGCAAATGATTTTAAAAATCAAGAGAGTAAAAACGATGATGCCATTGCTTCTTTTTGTAAAATAAATTATGGGGTTACTTTTCCATTGGCACAAAAAAGTAGCGTTATTAAAGGATCTCAGCAAAACGAAGTTTTTAATTGGTTAAGCGATAGCACAAAAAATGGTTGGTGCAATCAACCACCCACTTGGAATTTTTCAAAGTATTTGGTAGATGAAAATGGAATGTTGATTGGATATTTTAGTAAAGATGTATCTCCATTAAATGAAAAAATTATTAGAGCCTTGCAATAAATCTGCAGGTTAATCGTCCTATATTAAAACATAAAAAAGTATGCTTACCAAAACAGATATTGAAAAATATTTTATTGCTGAAAAGCAAGAAAGCTTCTTGTTTTTAGGTATAGGTATTGCTGCAATTATTATTTCTTTAATTGGAATATTTGTTTGGAAAACACAATTTTGGAAAGGAGCTTCCATTCCTTTAATAACAATTGCTATACTGCAAATAATTGTTGGCTTTACTGTGTATACTAGAAGCGATGCAGATAGAATACGAGTTGTATATGCATTGGATATGAACCCAACTGATTTGAAAGAAAAAGAACTGCCAAGAATGGAAACGGTAAACAAAAATTTTGTTGTGTATCGTTATGTAGAAATTGTACTGCTTGTTATTGGTGGAATTTTAATTTATAAAGGTAGAAACGAGGATAATCAACAATTTATTTATGGTATAGGTGTTGCATTGGCAATACAAACCTTAATTATTTTAAATGCGGATAGATTTGCCGAAAAAAGAGCATTTAACTATATGCAGCAGGTTAAAGAAACAGTAAAATAATTTCTATTATGAGTTATTTAGTACCCTACGAATTTACTTTGCAAAAATTATATCCTGTTCGACCAAAAATTAAAAAATTATTGGGTGGTTATGGCTTGTACCTAAACAACAAACTCATTATTTATTTAAGAGAACAAGAAACACTTATGCCAGAATTTAATGGCGTTTATATTGCAACAGTACCAGAGTTTTATGAAGAATTACAAAAAGAAATTCATACAAGTCGAATGGAGTTTGATTTTGATGGAAGTAAAAACAGTTGGATTTTTATAAGTGAGGATTTGCCCGATTTTGAACAAAAAGTTGAACTAGCTTGTGAGCTGGTTAAACAAGGAGACGAAAGGATTGGGAAAGTTAGTTAGTGATTCAGCATTTTGGTGTGAATGAGGCTACAAAAAAGCAGTTATTTAAAAACTTATTTGGTTTCGTTCCAGGGTTTATACAAATGTTCTTGCTGTTGTGCATATTCTGTAGGAACACTTCTTAATGGTTCTACAACTTTACAATATTGCATCATTTCTGCAGGTAATTGTTGGTACAATTTTGTGCCTTCAGTTTTCCAAGCCATCATTTCATTGCTTACGTCTTTAATTTTTTTTGCAGGATTTCCTACAATTAAACTTCTGCTTTCAAATTGTTCATTGGCTTTAATAAAACTCAAAGCACCAACAATACATTCATCACCCAAAATAACATTGTCCATAATTACGGCATTCATGCCTACTAAACAATTTTTACCAATTGTAGCCCCATGTATTACTGCTCCATGTCCAATATGTGCAGCAGTTTTTAATAAAACTGTTGTACCAGGAAACATGTGAATGGTACAATTTTCTTGCACATTGCAACCATCTTCAATAACAATGGCTCCCCAATCGCCACGTATAGCAGCTCCTGGGCCAACATAAACATTTTTGCCAATAATTACATTGCCCGTTACAGCAGCTTGCGGATGAATGAAAGAAGATTCGTGTACTACTGGAATAAAATTATTAAACTGATAAATCATATTATGAAGTTAGTTGTTCTATAGAATTCCTTATTGCGTAATTCAGTTTCCCGATATTAACAATACTGCTTTGTGTGTAAAGATACTTTCGTGAAAACTTACAAAAGAATGAGAGACAAAAAATTTGTTGCAGTAAACTACATACACTGTACACCTGAATATAAAGAACGATTTGAGTTTTTGTTTAGCACAAGAACAAAAGCAATTGATACAATGCCTGGATTTATTGATATGCATGTGTTGAAACCTAGTAAAGAAACAGATCCATATTTAATTGTAAGTTATTGGAGCAACGAATTGGCATTTAAAGATTGGACAAAAAGCGATGCATTTTTAAAAGGCCATGTAAGAGGTTTTGAAGATGTGGCTAAAGCCAGAGAAGAAGGAAAACCAGCACCCATGAGTAGTGTATTTAAAACCTATGAAATTATTGCCAATTAATATGAATACAACTACACAACCAACTAAACCATTGGTAAAATGGATGAAGAAAATTGGCTTATGGGGATTTATTTTCTTTTTGGTTAAAGGCTTGCTATGGCTAGCTTTGGGCTATTGGTTTGTACAGTAATTATAATAACGGTTTGTTGGTTCTAAAACAAGTGCCCTTAAACAATGCTACCAATTTTTCTTGTTGATTGGTAATGGTTATATGGTACAAACCTGTGCTTCTACCATTGTGTAATTCTTTGGCTTCAGCTATCAAAACATCGCCTACATGCACAGCTTTTGTAAAGTTGATACTTGTATCTAAAGCTACTGATAAGTTGTTGCGATTGTTGCATGCAAAGGCAAATGCACTATCTGCCAAACTAAAACAAATACCCCCATGTACAATGCCAAATCCATTAATCATTTCTGTACGAACAGTCATGGTTATTTTGCTATAACCTTCTGCTATTTCTAGTACAGAAATACCCAACCATTGAGAAAACAAATCGTTTTCCATCATGTGATTAACTACTGCTTGTGGAGTTGGTTGCATGAATAATTAATTTAAAAAACTACATTTCTACCAATACTTTATTTTGTATGATATGAAAGAGTTTTATGGTAAGTGCTTGAAATAAAATTTTGCCATTGGCATTGCGTTCAATGTAATAAGCAGCTTTGTCTAACTCTTCAATCATACATTGCATTTGGCTAACACTTGCAATTTTATTTAGGCGTTGAGCAAAATCTTTTTCATTTTCTGGCAAAGCAATATTATCAACTCCCAATACTTTTATTCGTATTGCTTGTTCAAGCATGTGATTAAAATAACGCAAAAACTGTTTTTGTTTTTCACGCCCAAGTTTATTGATTTCCTCAGTCCATTTAACTTGTTCTTGCAACATTCTTCTAATAATAAATTTCAGCCAATCGCCCAATAAAGATTTCCAATCTTCATCGGCATGTTGCAATAAATGCAATGCTTCACGAAAATTGCCCTCTGTAATGGCAGCAAGTTGATGTGCAGTTTCGGGATTAGCATTTGCTCTTGTAATTAATGCTTGTTCTACATCTGCATTTTCTAAATAAGGCACTTTTACCAATTGACATCTACTTAAAATAGTTGGTAAAATTTGTTCTTCATTCTCTGCAACTAAAATAAATAGAGTATTGGGTGGTGGCTCTTCAATAAGCTTTAATAGTTTATTTCCTTCTTTTCCTAAATATTCGGGCATCCAAAGTAATAATATTTTATGCCCAGCTTCAAAGCTTTTAAGGCTTAGTTTTCGCATTATATCGTTGCACTCTTCAGCAGTAATATTTCCTTGTTTATTTTCAGCTCCAATCATTTGTAACCAATCGTACACATTGCCATACGGAAACTGTTTGATGAACTCTCTAAACTGAGTTATAAAGTCTGAACTAGTTGGTTTTTCTCCTGCTTTTTTTGTAATTACAGGAAAGGTAAAATGCAAATCGGGATGTACCAATTGATTGGCTTTTTGGTACGATTCTACTTCTTCTAAATTATCTGGATGAATAAACTTGGGACCGCTATTTAATGCACTCATTCCACCAAACAAATCTTCTACAATTGGTGCTTCTGGTGGCTGACAAACTACAAATTGTGCAAATGCTAAGGCCAATGGCAAAGCCCCACTGCCAGCTTTCCCTAAAAAAAGTAGAGCATGAGACAAACGATTTTGCTCCACCATTTCGGTGAGGTGTTGTTTTACTGCATGTTGACCAATTACATCTTTAAATAGCATAAGCAAGCGAAGATAAGTGTTGCAAATTTTTAAAGAAAGAAGATTAATGCACAAAAAAAGGAAGCAATGCTTCCCTTATATTTTATTTACTTTTTTGTTGCTTTTCTTTAAACTTAGCAATGAATTTTTTGCTATAATCGCTTAAAATTAGTTTGCCACTAATGGCGGCTCTTTCTTTTAAGAGGTGATCCCAATGATCGGTTCCATGCCAAAATATTTTCTTTAATTCTTTTATTGCTTCTGGGCTATATTTAGATAAAGTAGTTGATAAACGAGAAATGCTATCATCCATTCCTGCAGTATCACTATGTAATTCAGCAAATAAGCCTTTTTTTCTTGCCCAATCGGCTGGTCTAAATAAACTAGCATCAATTGCTAATTGAGAAAATGCACTTAATCCTAGTTTTCTTTCAACTGCTGGGCCAACAACAAAAGGTCCAATGCCAACAGCCAATTCACTCAATTTTATTTCAGCACCTTCACAAGCAACTGCATAATCTGCAGCTGCTGCTAAACCAACTCCACCACCAACACATTTGCCTTGTACTCTTACAATAATTATTTGTGGTGCTTTACGCATGGCATTAATCACATTGGCGAAACCACTGAAAAATTTTAAGCCTTGTTCTTCTGTTTGTATTGCAGCCAATTCATCGAAGCTTGCACCACTGCAAAAAACTTTATCGCCTGTACTTTTAAGAATAATGACTTTGGTATCTTTATTCAACCCTTCGGCATGAATATCTTTTGCTAACGTATCTAAAATTTTGCCTGGCAAAGAATTGCTTTGAGGATGATGAAACTCTATAGTTACAATTCCATGTTCACGTTCTACATTTACGTGGCCTTCGTTTATTTGTTCTATCATGATTTATAATTTTTTTTCTATAAGAATTAATGAAAAAAAGGCTTTATTGTACTTTCCTCTCCACCATTGTTAGTATAGTTGCAATTCCTGTTAACTCATTTGTTTCATCTAACATCTCAACCAACCATTTTACAATCCCTTTTGGAATATCATTTTCATCTTTTGTTTCTTGTACAATTTTTTCCTTACAAGTAAATCGAATATAAATCTCTGATCCTGGATATACTGGTTTTGTAAATCTCAAATCATCTATACCATAATTTAATAGTACAGGGTTCTTTTTATAGCCATCTACAAATAACCCAGCAGCAATGCTCATAATAAAATAACCATGAGCTACTTGCTGCTCAAACATTGTGCCTGTAAAATCAGTATCGGTTTTATGTGCATAAAAATGATCCCCACTTAAATCTGCAAAACGATTGATGTCTTCTGTTGTAATTAATCTTTTTTCTGTTATTAATTGATCGCCAATTTTCAATTCTTCGAAATATTTTGTAAAAGGATGAATGCCATCGGCAGTTCCTTTTGCTCCTGGTTGATATACTTGACTAATGGCTGTAATCATATCAGGACTTCCTTGTACAGCTAAACGTTGCATATAATGTTTTATACCACGTAAACCACCCATTTCTTCTCCACCACCAGCACGTCCTGGACCACCATGAACCAACAATGGCAATGGACTTCCATGACCTGTACTTTCTTTAGCACAATCACTGTTTAGCACTAAAATTCTACCATGATATGCACCTGCACCCAACACGTATTCTTGAGCATTTTTAGCAGAAGTAGTTACAATTGAACTTACCAATGAGCCTTTACCCATTTTAGAAAGTTCAATTGCTTCCTCCATATTTTTATAAGGCATTAATGTACTTACAGGGCCAAAAGCTTCTACATCGTGAACTTCACTTGACGTAAGTGGGTTTTCGTTCAACAATAAAATAGGACTAATAAAAGCACCCATATTTGCATCTGCATCTATAACATCAACACTATCTAAACTTCCATAAATTATTTTAGATGATGCCATTAGTTTTTGTACTTGGCTTTTTACCTCATCTCTTTGTGTGTTACCTGCTAAACTACCCATTCTCACTTTTTCGTTCAAAGGATTCCCAATGGTTGTTTGAGCCAAAGCTTTTGTCAACACAGCTTGAACTTCTTCCAATTTATTTTCAGGTACAAAAATTCTGCGAATGGCAGTACATTTTTGACCACATTTGGTAGTCATTTCTTTTCGTACTTCTTTAATAAAAATATCCCACTCAGGAGAAGAAGGAGTTACGTCATCTCCCAAAACAATACAATTTAATGAATCTGCTTCCATGGTAAATGGAACATTTTTCTCTAGTATTCTTTTTTGAGATTTTAGCATTAAACCTGTTGATGCACTACCTGTAAAAGTTATAACATCTTGGCTAGTTACAAAATCTAACATATTGCCTGCACTGCCACAAACCAATTGCAATGCACCTTCTGGAAGAATTTTTGATGCAATAATTTCGGCAACAACAGCTTCTGTTAAATAGGATGTAACTGTTGCAGGCTTTACAACACAAGGCATTCCTGCCAATAAATTCACAGCAATTTTTTCTAACATTCCCCAAACAGGAAAATTAAAAGCATTAATATGTATAGCAACTCCTTCTTTTGGCACCAATAAATGATGTCCCATAAAAGTGTTCATTTTACCTAAAGGATGATGCTCACCATCTAAACAAAAAGGTGTGTTGGGTAATTTTCTTCTTAACGATGCATTGGCAAATAAATTACCAATTCCACCTTCAATATCAACCCAACTATCGGCTTTTGTTGCACCAGTTTTATAGCTAATTGCATAAAATTCGTCTAAATGTTCACGTAAGTGTATGGCCAATGCTCTTAACATTAATCCACGTTCGTGAAAAGTCATTTTTCGCAATGCACTTCCACTTTTTCTAGCATAGTTCAATACATCTTCATAATTTATTCCTTTTGTACTAGCAGTTGCAATTGGTTCTCCAGTTACAGCATTGTATAAAAGTTGGCCATCGCCATCGCCAATAACTTGTTTGCCTAAAATATAGTTGTGAAGTTTTTGCATAAAATTTATTTGAAAAATTTAGAAATGTAGATGGAAAATTATTTCACATCAAAATCTACCACTACTTTTTCTGTAAGTGGATGGCTTTGGCAAGTAAGTATAAAACCTTGTTCTATTTCTTCTTGTTCTAAACCCCAATGAACATCCATTTGTACTTGACCTTCTAACAATTTTGCCTTGCAAGTGCAGCAAACGCCACCTTTACAGGCATAAGGTAAATCGGCACCTTGTTGTAAAGCCGCATCTAAAATATTCGTGCCACTATAGGGTAAATTAAAATCAAAACTTCTACCATCAACCGTGATTGAAATTTTACTTTTTGCAGTAGTATCGGTATTGATAGTAGTATGATTGTTGGTTTTTTTAGGAGCTGCGGCTGCAAATAATTCAAAATGAATTTTCTTTGAATCAATTTGCTGGGCAATTAAAAAATTCTTCACACAAAATATCATTTCTTCTGGGCCACAAATAAAAAATTCATCTGTTGTTGCATAGTTAATAAGGCCATTGAGTTGCTCTAGTTTTTGAGTATCTATTCTGCCATAGTTTATTGCTGCATCTGTTCTTTCTCTACTTAAAATATGTGTTAGTTGAAATCGTTGTAAAAATTTATTTTTAAGAGCTTCTAAAGCTTCTTTAAAAATAATTGAACTTACATTTTTGTTGCCATAGACTAATGTAAATTGGCTGTGAGGCTCAGTAAGTAAAGTGGTTTCTATAATGGATAAAATTGGAGTTATTCCACTACCTGCAGCAAAAGCCACATAATTTTTTTGATTGTTTTTATTAAGTGCAGTAAAGAACTTTCCTATTGGCGGCATTACATCTATTGTACTGCCAACTTTTAGTTTCGTATTTGCAAAAGTTGAAAACACACCTCCGTCAACCTGTTTAACTGCTATTCTATATTCATTGTTTAATGGAGATGAGCATAGTGAGTAAGAACGCCTTACGTCAACACCATCAATCATTGTTTTAAGTGTAAGACTTTGCCCTTGCACATATACAAATTGTTCTTTTAAATGTGCAGGTATATTAAATGAAATGGAAACACAATCTTTTGTTTCTTGCTGAATATCTTGAATAGTTAGTGCATGAAAATGTAGCAACATAAGGCAAGCAATCTATTTTAAGTGCGTTAATTAATTATGTACAATTGTACAGAAAGAGAAATTATTTTTTTAGTCCGCCAACTAAAATGGCAATCATGTTTTCTTCTAATTCGGAGCCATTAATTTTTTGTTTACTCCTATGCCAACTTTCTATTCCACTAATTGCATGTAGCATAATTAGTACAGCAGTTGTTGCGTCTATTTTTTTAATTTCTTTTTTCTTTATGCCTTCTTCTATAATGGCTGCAAAACGTTTTCGATAAGTACGACGTTGATTTTGAAAATTAGATAAATATGGCTCTGATAAATATTTCCATTCTCTATCACTTACAAAAACTTCTTCAAAATGTGTAACCATACCTTCAATATGAAAACGCAATAAGGTTTCTACTTTTTGCAAAGAGTTAGCAGTTTCTTGCGTTTCTAATTCATCTAATTTTTGATTGTACCTGTTAGCAACACTAAAACATATTTCGTGCAGCAACTCGTTTTTACTTTTAATATGGTTGTATAAGCTTGCAGCTTCTACACCAACTACTTCTGCCAACTCTCTCATGCTAGCAGCTTTAAACCCTTTTTCTTTAAAAAGAATTGCAGCCTTTTGTACAATTACATCTTTACGGCTGGCATTGTCTGAAGTTTTAATTCGTCCCATATGCACAAAAATACACTAACAAACGTTAGCGAAAAAGAAAGTTTTTGTTAGTTGGAAAAAAGTTCTTTAATCTTTGTTTTCCTTAAGAAAGTCTTTTATGCCTGAATAAATTTTTTCAGCTACTTTTTTATGAAATTTTGAATCGAGAATCTTTTTCTCATCTTCTTCGTTGCTTAAAAAGGCAACTTCTACCAAACAATTGGGAAAGTCTGTGATAGCATTGGGAGTAAAATTGAAATTGCCCACATTGCCAAATTCGTTCAAATCTAACTCTAACATTTTTTGTAAAATACTTACCGATAATGGCCTAAAACCAACATGTTTGTAATAAGTACTTACACCTTGTACTTCTTTTTTTGACGATGAGTTTAAATGAATACTAATAAACAATCTTGGCTTTTGTTCTTGCAAAAACAATACCCTGTCTTTGTTATCAATAGTTGTATCACTGCTTCTTGTCATTATAACAGTGGCACCCTTTTTTATAAGAAGTTTTTCTAATGCTTTTGCAAAAAGTAATGTGTACTCTTTTTCTCTAATTTTTGTTGTAATACCACTTGCACCAGTATTTGTACCACCATGGCCAGCATCAATTGCAATTACCATATTACTGATTGAAAAACTTGTTGGTGGATGTTGCACTTTTATAGTAAGTGTTTTGTTTTTATATGCAGCTGTATAACCCCAATGCTGTTGATGAGTTAAATCAATGGTAACTTGTATTACGTCATCTTCAATTTGATTGAAATAAATATTTTTTACTTCTTTTACATTTTGCAATTGTGTAATCCAATTGGTATTGCTTTGTACTCCATACAATTCCAACATAATTTTAGTTGGATTTGTTTCCATCCAAATTTTATAGGGCAACCGCTCATCCATGCTTATACTTACTAAATCAAAACTATCTTCAACTCCTTTTACACTCCACGAATTGGTTAAATAATATGGTTTTAATTTTAAAGCCGTATCAATTTTGGTATATGATTTTTCTAAAAAAGCTGTTCTGTTTTTAGCAAGCTGAATAATATAATTTGTTGCAGTAGAATCTACCACTTTTACTAAAATATTGGTATCAATATAATTCATTTTTGCACCACCCAATCTATCTTCTCCAAGCCCATAAGCCATCATGGGCAATTTGCCTGTAGTACGTAAGTAACGATATTTTTCTTGGGCTGCAGATACAATACATAAACAGGTAAATAAAATGATGCAGGCAATATTTCTCATGCCATGAAGATAAAAAGTTTTGAAATACAAATTTTTAATTCAGTAATGCAAAGAACTTGTTTAAAAAATAATTATCGTATTTGTACGATAAATAAAATTATTCCTTTAGTTTCGTTTATCGTATTTAAACGATGAAAATTATGGCCATACATAAAACCGAAGAGTTTGGACAGAAGGAGCAAGACTTAGCAGCATTTGCAAAAGCAATGAGCCATCCTGCAAGAATTGCTATATTAAAAGTATTGGCTCAAAAAAATGAATGTATTTGTGGCGAAATTGTAGAAGTATTGCCATTGGCACAAAGTACCGTGAGTCAACATTTAAAAGCTTTAAAAGCGGCCGACTTAATTAAAGGCACTGTAGATGGGCCTAAAAGTTGTTACTGTATTAACTGGAAAGCATTTGAAAAATTTAATGATGCTTTCAGCAGTTTATTTAGCAAATTAAAAGAGCAAAATAAAAAAGCTTGTTGTTAAAACTTAAAATTAATTAACTTTTTATGAGTGCTCAAAATTGTTTTCCTGCAACCGAAAGAAAAAAGCTTAGCTTTTTAGATAGTTATTTAACCCTATGGATTTTTTTAGCAATGGCTATTGGTGTTGGCATTGGTTTTTGGTTTCCCTCATCTTCTACCATCATCAATTATTTTTCTACCGGCACAACCAATATACCTTTAGCAATTGGATTAATTTTAATGATGTATCCACCATTGGCTAAAGTAAAGTATGAAAAAATGGGCGAAGTATTTACCAATGTTAAAGTACTCTCTACTTCACTTATTTTAAATTGGATTATTGGCCCTTTACTTATGTTTTTTTTAGCAATTATTTTTTTAGCCGATTATCCAGCATACATGGTTGGATTGATTTTAATTGGTTTGGCTCGTTGTATTGCTATGGTTGTAGTTTGGAATGAATTGGCAGAAGGGAATAGAGAATATGCCGCCGGACTTATTGCATTGAATAGTATTTTTCAAGTATTATTTTTTAGTGTATATGCCTATATTTTCATTACTATTTTGCCACCCATTTTTGGGTTAAAAGGATTTGCTGTAAACATTACCATTGCTGAAATAGCAAAAACAGTAGCTATTTATTTAGGGATTCCTTTTTTAGCAGGAATAATTAGTAGGTACACTTTAATAAAATGGAAAGGTGAAGAATGGTTTTACACAAAATATGTTCCGTTCATTTCTCCTATCACCTTAATTGCATTGCTGTTCACTATTTTGGTTATGTTTAGTTTAAAAGGAGCATTGATTGTTCAAATTCCACTTGACGTTATTCGTATTGCAGTTCCGTTGCTTATTTATTTTGTGATCATGTTTATTATTAGTTTTTTTCTAGGTAAATATTTTGGAGCCGATTATTCACGTTCTACCTCTATGGCTTTTACTGCAACTGGTAACAACTTTGAATTGGCAATTGCAGTAGCAATTGGTGTGTTTGGCGTAAACAGTGGGCAAGCATTTGCTGGCGTTATAGGTCCTTTGGTTGAAGTGCCAGCTTTGATTGCTTTAGTGAATTTGGCTTTTTGGTTTAGAAAAAAATATTTTAAAACAGCATAACTTTTATACCACTAGAATATGAAAAAGAAATTACTTTTTGTTTGTATTGAAAACAGCAATCGTTCTCAAATGAGTCAGGCATTTGCAACTATTATTGGTGGCTCAGCTATACAAGCTTTTAGTGCTGGAAGCAAACCAAGTGGCATTGTAAACCCCAAAGCCATTGCTGCTATGCAAGAGTTGGGGTATGATTTAAGTACACACGATAGCAAAAGTTTAGAAGAAGTGAAAGCTTTTGCTCCTTTTGATGCTGTGGTTACTATGGGTTGTGGTGATGCTTGCCCTTGGATGCCTGCCAAACAATTTATCGATTGGCAAATACCCGATCCTAAACACATGGAACCCAAAGAGTTTAATGAAGTGAGAGATTTTATTAAAGGAAAAGTAGAAGCGTTGATTAGTAATTTGTAAAAGAGCTTCACATGACGAATCAAAAAATGCAAAGCTCACAAAATTGATACCATTTTAGTAAAATTCCGTTGCTCATTTGCTTTATGTACTCTGTGAAAAATTTTTGTTTCATCTGTGGTTAAGCAATTGCCAAACGCAATCAATATAACCTAAGGTTCTAAGAAACTTGTAACAGCACCTTTCCATTTGTCGTTTTCATTTTTGCATAAACTTACATGGCCACAGTTTTCGTACTTAATCCATTTTTTGTTTGAAGTAGCTAAATTATTAAATAATTCCTCTGTTTCAGTTGCAGTAACTCTTGCGTCATTAACACCCCATTGTAATAAAGTAGGACAAGTAATTTTTTGTGCATACTCATAAGGATTGTGGTTAAATGCCCAAAAACCTTGTTCGGCACCACCCCAAAAACAAAGCAATGTGCTAATGGGTTGTTCTGGTAAACCCATTGTTCTAACTCTGCCCTCTACTGCATTGTTTAAACTACCAAATGGCATTTCTAAAATTATTTTTGAAGGCTGCAAATTGTAATCGTATATGGCTTTTGTAATGGTTGATGCTCCTAAAGAAATACCCCAAAGTACAATATTGGTTTCACCTTTTTGTTGTATGTAATCATATACAGCTTTAACATCTTTACTTTCATTGTAGCCAATGGTACAAATAGTTCCTTCGCTGTTTCCATGTGCTCTAAAGTCTGTTGTTATAACATTGTAACCTAAAGAATAAAATTCTTCTGCTTCTCTTATTACAGCACTTTTGTTGCTGCCATGCCCATGAAACATTAATACAGTGCCTTTATGCATATTCACATCACTATCAAACTTAGGTTGTTGTAAATACCAAGCTTCTAATTGTAAAGAGTCGCTAGTAGTAATTTTTATGGTTGAATGTGGAATTAATAAAGAATCAATTACTTTACTTTTTGGGTAATTCACACCAAAAAATATTGCCGATAGTTTGTCGCCAATATTCATTTGTTCTGGCTTTTTTATTGGCTTTGCATCGGCATAAAAATGAGTGAACTTATATGCATGAAATGCGGTAATTATATTTAATAAAATGAACAACACGAATATTGTTAAACCAATTCTTTTAAACCATTTTTTCATACGAAAATTTTTAAACGAAGTAATATTAATTAGAACGAAAATACATTAACCACAAAGGCACTAAGACACAAAGGTTTCACAAAGAAAAAATTTCTGTGAGAACTATATTAACCACAAAGACACTAAGACACAAAAGTTTCACAAAGAAAAAATTTCTGCGTTATCTGTGCTTTCTGTGAGAACTATATTAACCACAAAGGCATAAAGACACAAAGGTTTCACAAAGAAAAAATTTCTGCGTTATCTGTGCTTTCTGTGAGAACTATATTAACCACAAAGGCATAAAGACACAAAGGTTTCACAAAGAAAA
>ERZ724524.470-NODE-470-length-26268-cov-5.171365_pt1 | contig 26268 bp, 23 predicted proteins | sample MGYA00376057_ERZ724524 | MGnify/ENA primary metagenome ERZ724524 (study PRJEB28724, sample SAMN07190888) | wastewater metagenome | isolation source: influent of sewage treatment plant in Hong Hong | place: USA: Christiansburg, Virginia | collected 2016-03-01 ...
GCTCATTGCATTTTGTGTGCTATTGAATTCTATTGGTGCGGCCACCTGCAGTTGCATTAACACTTTTTTCCACGGTGCTATCACACCCATTGTCACGGCCGTTAATTGTTCCTCCGAAATGTTTCCACTCGCCGCTGGAGAAAAGCCTAACTCAACACCAATCTGTGGCCTTATTGTTTTGAATCCCTTCCAGTCAAAAAAGAAAGGTCGCGCCCACTCTATTCGGCTAGCCATACCTGTTGCGGCATTAAGACTAAGCGGAGAAAAACCTTTTACATTGCCGGCAAGTGCAAATTGCTCACTCGGCGACAAAATGCTATCGCTCCATTGCCCACTCACTGACCAACTTAGACTTGATTTTTTCCAGTGATACTGCAGGCGAGTATTTGCTATCACACGAGAGTAATCGGCATCTACCGGCGATGGCATTGCCAAAGTGCGCGCCTCACCCTGTTCGGCAGACAGGCTAGCATCCATCACCCAAGGTGCTGCTACTCGCGATATATCTGCACGCAATCCCATGGCCTTGAGCCGACTAGTGCTCACTCCGATAGCAATACTATCAATGTAATTATTATTAATGCGTTGCTTTCCGAGCAGTGCAATGTTTAGACGGTGTTTGTTATCTCGCCACACCACTCGCGACACTTCGGCACGTATTGATTGGCTTTTGCCGCTGGACACAAATGTAGTCAAACCAGATGTGATTGGATTCCGATACTCGAACTGATCGGCACCAACAGCTATACGCCACCAACCAATTGGCGCATCGTAATCAATACTGCCGCCATAGGCATTATCGACTTCCGTGCCTCGCACAGTGGCATTAGCACCTACTATCAAGCGATCTGCCAACTTTAATGGGCTGTCTAGCGTAAGGCTGGCACGCGCCGTATTAACCGGATGCTGCTCCATCGCTTCGCTGTCCCAGACGGCCGCGAGATGCCAGGGCTGTAACCGGTTAACGGTGAAGGCTGCAATCGAACCTCCGGGTTTCTCACCTGGCCTCAACTCAACCGATGCCTGCAAGGACTCCAGACGATTTAAATTGTCGATGGCTTGTTCTAATGCCCTCAGATTTAACACGTCGCCATTGCTCAGTGGCAGTGCCGCCTCCAGCTCCATTCGATAAGGCGAGTTCAGAGTAGCGGCCTCCATATGGCCTGGCCATACTTCCAACTGGAGAATACCGCTACTGAGATTTTGCTCAGGAATGACAACGCGTGTTGTGACTAAGCCACGGGAAAGCGCCAAGCTGTTCATCCCCTGCTGCAGTGCCTGCAGGTCAGAGGAACTCAGACAGCGCCCTTCATAAGCAGCAATCAGGCGTGCTAATGGTTTGGCCGGCAGTATTTGTGCTTGGGTAACATGAATTTCACGAATAGAGAAACAGGTGTCACTTGCAGGCTGCCCACTTGCCCTTTCTAGCTCTGGCGCTGGCAGCGGCGTACTTGTCCGCGGCTCATCCCAGCGACGGTCCCGCCGCTCTTGCTCTTGACGGTCAATATCCTGTTTGAGTAACCGCTCCGAGGTTGTATCTGCCCTGGCGATAGCAGTCCCTAGCAGTATTACTGCTAGCAGTGTCCTTATAATCATTTGTGCTGCCACCTTCCTTGTGGGGCGCGCATTTTATGCGTTGTAGCCAGCTGAATACAAATAAGGGAAAATACGCCCTCAATTTTCGTACCACAGAAACTCTTGGAATCTCCTTGCCATGGATGGCTATTACTTCTTTCGTACCCAGCAACTGGCTGGTCTCGTGCTATCTCTTTTGCTGCTACTCTCAGCTGGCAGTGTAACCGCCATAGAATCCTGTGCAGCACTCAACCTTAATGGTAAAGATGCTTTTTCTGGCGCTGGAGTAGAGAAAGGCGCACCGTCTTACGTCCATATTAATCACATTCTACAGCTCACTAATGATGTCGAACGACGCTCTGCGCTGCGTGAGCAAATTGCATCACTCCAATCCGCTCACGTAGTCGAAACACAAGCTCTGATCCCTCGATTACAAATTGCCCTTGCGCACTCCGAGCTACGCTTGGGTAAGCCTGATGAGGCCATGAATGCTCTTCGAAAAGTGCCCCTTGGGAGCACACAGACCGCTGCTGCTCTACTATTGATGGGCGAAGTGGCGCACTCGACAGACTCTCTAGAAAAGGCTAACGCATGGATACAGCACGCGGCTCAGCTTTATCCATATCAACCAGAAACGATTGAAGGGCTGCTCCGGGCCTCACAGTGGCAAACTGACCTAGAAGAAGCACTTCCCTTGCTAATACAAGCAAGCTCACTGGCGGACAGTCAGCTGTACGCTATTTCAAAGATTGTTAATCAATCCAATTCAGCCACTTTTATTCAGTCCCTAGGCTTAGCAAAGCCTAATGCTGATATATGGTCGCTAACAAACGAGGCGCTAACGGATCCGGCATTCGCAATTGCATTCATTGATCATCAAAAATCACTCTCTTTTCGAAATTGCTTAAAGGAGCATATGGAGAGATTGGCTAATCATCGGGTCAATAATCCAAGTCTTGTTCGTGACTTGGGACAGACCCTACAGCAACTTGATGCATTGCTCCCTATTGCTCGAGCTTCACTTTCTTTAGCAGAAGGGTCGTATATGGAATCCTCGCCATACTTAAAGCATTGCGCCTCCGATACTAATTTATGCAGCGCCCATAAGCTTCAGCAAAAGATGCGCGGCCAGAAACTGACTCAAATGCGCAATAGCGTTAGATTAATGGAACAGCAACGTAGTTTTCTGCTTTCTGAACAAAATAAACTGCATGAACGTATTCGCGATGAACAACGTGACATGGCTGCCATTGGCCTAGCATTACTTCAGAAGGACTCGGAAAGCCAGAGAGTTATGGTAGAGCTGCTGCAGCGAGCACTGGAAAAATCTTACGTGCGTTGGCGTGAATTATCAGCACGTGCACATTTTGAACTGGCTAGTACGCAGGATAAACTAATTAAACAAAGCGCCAAGCACTAATCTTCGCTTTCACGAATATAGCTTAATTGACGATTTTGATATTTTTCTCGTGTTAGCATTTTCCTGAGATTACGCAGTGTTTGTACGGGCTCATCCGGCAAGTTGTAGTTAAAGAGAATAGAGGGCACATACCCACCAGGTTCCCCCTCACCCCAGAACTCAATACGTACCATGCCTCCTTCTTCTGGTGTCAGCTTCCAAGTGCTATTCATATTAGTTAGGCGTACACGATCTTTATGAGCAGTCAAAAAGCCAGGCACGCTTTTCGTGGTAATAGTCACTACCTTTGTAAGTGAATCCTGCTTCATCAAAGAGTACAGAACCGTCTCGCGCTCCAAAAAGGGATACGGCAGTTGATAGCGAGCATGCACCCATAATTCTTTATTCGCATTACGCCGCAACAACTTCACGGACTTCATGCGTGCAATCCATTCCGGCATGGCGGGCACATCTGACAGCACGGCAACTACCGCGCCCATTGTATTTTTGACATGCGTGACCGCATAAAAGGATTTGTAGGAAGACGCCGGGTTGTCCCGCAGATAGACACGAATACCACGCTCACCATCATTGCGCGATAACTCCCATGCCGTTACCTGCATCGGCAACGTCATGAAAAAAATCAGGCTATAGGCAAGTAGTCGTCGCACGGTAAGTGTCCTGTCAAACAGCAAAGCACCTGTACGGCGGTAACCCGTTACTTGATATGAGCGAGAATGCCGTCCAACTCATCCAACGTATTGTAGTTGATCACCAAGCGGCCTTTGCCCTTAGCGTTGTATTCAATCTGAACCGGCGCACCAATTTTGTCCGCTAGTTCATCCTGCAATTTACGCACATTCGGATCAAGAGCTTTCTCACTTTCAGTGCTTTCATTTTTTTGTGCCAGCAGAGCACGCACCATGGCTTCTGTCTGACGAACGGACAAGTCCTTAGCAACCACGGCACGGGCAGCCCGTCCCTGCATATTGTCAGGCAGGCCCAACAATGCCTTGGCATGACCCATTTCCATATCGCCATGTTCCAGCAGTGACTTGGCTTCTGCATTGAGCGACATCAGGCGCAACAGGTTCGTCACCGTGGCGCGTGACTTACCGACGGCATCGGCAATTTGCTGGTGGGTAAACTGAAACTCATCAGCAAAACGTTGCATGGCAACGGCTTCTTCCATCGGGTTCAGGTTTTCACGCTGAATATTTTCGATGAGCGCCATGGCGATAGCGGTTTCATCCGGAATATCACGAATAATGACAGGGATCGTGTCGATGCCAGCCAGCTGCGTAGCGCGCCAACGACGCTCACCCGCAATTATTTCGTATTTATTCTCGCCTACCGGGCGCACAACAATCGGCTGCATCACTCCTTGTAGCTTGATGGAATCCGCCAATTCTTGCAGCGCACCTGGATCCATATCGCGACGAGGCTGGTAGCGCCCGCGATGCATAAACTCCACCGGCAAATTTTTCAGCTCACCATCAACCGGCACCTTGCCTTCTTCAACGGCTGTCACGGTTTCCTGCACCTGCTTCACACCCGAGAGCAGGGCATTCAATCCACGGCCGCCGCCGAGTCCGCGCTTTTTTGTCGTTGTCATTTCCATATCACCATTTTCCACTTCTTTTCAGAAATGGTAAGAATCAAAATTAAACTGTTTCAGTAGCTACTTCACGCGGGCTGTCTTGTCGACGCAGTAATTCTGCGGCCAACGCCAGATAAGACATGGCACCCCGAGAAGCCTTGTCATAGAGCAGCGCCGGCATACCATGGGCAGGTGCTTCGGCCAGGCGCACATTACGCGGAATAATGGTTTCAAAGACGCTATCCGGGAAATGCGTCAATAGCTCTGCGGACACATCGGTTGCCAGTGTATTACGGGGATCAAACATCGTGCGCAGTATGCCGGTAATATGCAGTTTCGGATTTACTGTCTGCGTCACCTGATCAATCGTGTCCATCAGGGCCGCTAGGCCCTCCAGCGCAAAGTATTCGCATTGCATGGGAATGATGACGCCGTCAGCCGCAACAAGTCCATTCACCGTCAGCATGTTCAGCGATGGTGCACAATCAATAATGATGTAGTCATAGCGATCGCGCACCACATCCAGTGCCTGCTTAAGACGTAGCTCACGGCCAATGGCATTCATTAGCTCGACTTCAGCTGCAACCAGATCACCGTTTGCGCCGATGAGATGATAGCCTGCATCAAGACCGGTGATGATGGCTTGCTCAGCCGTACTCTGCCGAGTCAGTACATCGTAGGCGCTGTGTGCAATCTCATGTTTATCGACACCCGATCCCATGGTCGCATTGCCCTGCGGATCGAGATCAATCAACAGCACGCGACGCTTGGTCGCAGCCAGTGAGGCGGCCAGATTGACGCTGGTAGTGGTTTTACCCACGCCACCTTTCTGATTCGTCACGGCCAGTATCTTGTCCATGTATTCCCCACTGTCTTGTTTTCCGTTGTCCTGCAATCAGGACACGGATCAATTGCGCACAATACGCACCAGATGCCGTTCTTCATCCAGAAACGGCACCGTGAGCGGCACAACGTCCTTTACCGAAAATCCTTCCGGCAAGGCCGCGTTTTCTTCTGTCGGGCTCACGCCCTTCATGGCAAGAAACTCACCATTTCTCGCCAACAACTGCTGGCTACCGTTCACCATGTCGGCGAGCGTAGCAAAGGCACGGCTGCTGACCAGATCAAACTGACGGTCAAACTCTTCCACCCGCGCATGGACTGCGCTGGCATTAGTAATCTTGAGGTCGGCAATCACCTGACGCAAGAAACGTACTTTCTTGCCATTACTGTCAAGCAAGGTGACCTCTAACTCAGGCAGCGCTATCGCTAATACGAGCCCCGGCAATCCCGCCCCCGTACCTACATCAATCAGTGACGCGCCTTGTACATACGGCACGATACTTAAGCTGTCGAGCAAATGCTTTACCACCATCTGGCCAGGATCACGGATGGCCGTCAGGTTGTAGGCGCCATTCCACTTCACCAGTAGGTCTAAATAGGACTGCAGTTTTTCTATCGCACCTTCCGGCAGCGACAGCGACAACTTTTCTACGCCAGTACGAATCCGTTTTTCAGTTTCTACACTCACGATACGGCCTGCTCTGTTATACGAGCGCTGGCACTGTTCCTTTTCAACCAGACCATCAGTACCGATATTGCCGCCTTGGTCACGCCAGGAATACGCGCGGCCTGTGCCAGCGTTTCAGGGCGTACTTGCATCAGCTTGGCCCGCACTTCATTCGACAGACTACTGACTTGCTGATAATCAAAGTTATCCGGTAGCCGGGTTTCTTCATGGCGCTTGATGCGCTCAATTTCCTCTGCCTGACGATCGATATATCCGGCATAACGCGCCATGATCTCAATCTGCTCGCCCACCGCTTCGCTTTCTTCGCTGCCACCTAATGCCTGAATCTGCGGATAGGTCACCTGCGGACGACGTAGCAAATCCATCAACGTATATTCGCGTGAAAGATCCTGCCCTGTGCTGGCGATAAATTCTGCGGCCATGGTCGTTCCGGGACGCACCCAGGTTGATTTCATGCGCTGCGTTTCGCGTGCGATCGCATCCATTTTTTCACAGTATGCAGCCCAGCGTGTGTCATCTATAAGACCAAGCTCACGGCCCTTAGCAGTTAAACGCTGGTCGGCATTGTCTTCACGCAGCATCAATCGATATTCTGCACGCGAGGTGAACATACGGTACGGCTCTTTTGTGCCCAGCGTAATCAAGTCATCAACCAATACACCGAGATAGGCTTCATCGCGGGTCGGGTACCAGCCGTCTTTTTCCTGTGCACGCAGCCCCGCATTTAACCCAGCCAACAAGCCCTGTGCGCCCGCCTCTTCATAACCTGTTGTCCCATTGATCTGGCCAGCAAAGAATAGATTATGGATAACTTTGGTTTCCAGCGTGTGCTTGAGATCACGCGGGTCGAAGTAGTCGTATTCAATGGCATAGCCTGGGCGTGTGATGTGGGCATTTTCCAAACCGCGAATAGAACGAACCAGACTCAGTTGCACATCAAATGGCAGCGATGTCGAAATGCCATTGGGATACAGCTCGTGTGTTGTTAGGCCTTCGGGCTCGATGAATATCTGATGCGAATTCTTGTCGGCAAAACGATGGATCTTGTCTTCAATGGATGGGCAGTAGCGCGGGCCTACTCCGTCAATCACACCGGTATACATCGGTGAGCGGTCTAGACCCCCACGAATAATGTCGTGGGTTTGCAAATTAGTCTGCGTGATCCAGCAGTTCACCTGCTGCGGATGCATCTCTCGCGAGCCCATAAAAGACATGACCGGTATTGGCATATCTCCTGATTGTGCCTTCATTACGGAGAAGTCAACGGAGCGCGCATCTATACGGGGTGGTGTACCTGTTTTGAGGCGTCCCACATTTGGCAGCAATTCGCGCAGACGGTCGGCCAGCGCAATCGAAGGCGGATCACCTGCGCGCCCACCGCGATGGCTTTGCAAGCCGATATGAATGGTGCCGCCAAGAAAGGTACCCGTGGTCAAGACCACGGTCTTCGCTTCGAAATGAATACCTGTCTGAGTGACCACGCCCTTGGCCGTGTCACCCTCAACGATTAGGTCATCCACCGCCTGCTGGAAAATATCGAGGTTGGGTTGGTTCTCCAGCATGGCGCGGATCGCCGCCTTGTAGAGAACACGATCAGCTTGGGCGCGCGTAGCACGTACCGCCGGGCCCTTGCTTGAGTTAAGCACTCGAAACTGGATGCCCCCTTGGTCAGTGGCCAGTGCCATCGCACCGCCCAACGCATCAATCTCACGCACCAGATGCGACTTGCCAATACCACCGATCGCCGGGTTACAGCTCATTTGCCCTAACGTTTCTATATTATGGGTGAGCAGCAGCGTGCGACAGCCCATGCGTGCGGCCGCAAGTGCGGCTTCAGTGCCGGCATGGCCGCCGCCGATCACGATCACATCATAGGGAGTCGGGTAGCGCATGGGTGTCTGACTTCAAGAAAAAAAGAGGGAACGTAGTATACGGGTAGACCCGCTAAAAAGAACGGGGTGGTTATTTTTTAGCCATTTTTCTATCTGGTCATTAGCCGGTGGCCATTTTTTACTATGACCCCTTTAGTTCGTCAGTGCTTACTCACTTGCCAATACAAAAGCTGGAGAATATTCGACCGAGCAAGTCATCCGGGGTGAACTCACCGGTAATTTCTGACAGCGCCTCCTGTGCCTGTCGTAGGTCTTCTGCCAGCAACTCCCCAGCTCCAGTGCCTTGTAATTGGGCCAGCCCAGTGGCGAGTGACAGACGGGCCTGTTCCAGAGCATCAAGATGACGACGGCGAGCGGTGAAGAGGCCCGCACCTTCGGTCTGAAAACCCATGGCTTCCTTAAGAGTCTGGCGCAGCACATCAAGGCCCTGCCCTTGCCGTGCCGACAGCACGACCTCGGTGTAGGCCCTACCAGCGTCATCGCTTCGCTCACGACGGCCTACCATCAACCCCGCGTGCAGATCACACTTGTTGGCAATGAGTAGCAGCTTGTCAGGTGTTGGTAGTGGACGGAAGAACGCTGTTGCCAAGGCCAACGGATCGGTGTCACTGGCGGCATCAAATACGAATAAGACACGGTCTGCTTGCTCAACTTCCTTCAGGGCACGGCGTACCCCTTCCTGCTCAACAATATCGGTTGTCTCACGCAGACCTGCAGTGTCGATGATGTGCAGCGGCATTCCGTCGATCTGAATTTGCTCACGCAGCACATCGCGCGTGGTACCGGCAACGTCGGTCACAATGGCCGCATCAAAACCGGCCAGCGCATTGAGTAAGCTGGACTTGCCGGCATTAGGTTTGCCCGCAATCACGACGCGCATCCCTTCTCTCAGCAGTGCTCCTTGTCTGGCTTCGGCCATCACTTCTGCCAAGTGTGCCTGTACGGCACATAACTCACCTTCGACACGTCCATCACTGAGGAAATCTATTTCTTCTTCTGGAAAATCAATGGCGGCTTCTACATACAGACGAAGCTGTATCAGAGCCTCTACTAACGCATGAATTTTTTGCGAAAACACACCGGCCAGCGAACGCACGGCAGAGCGCGCTGCCTCGGCAGAGCCTGCATCAATAAGATCTGCAATGGCTTCGGCTTGGGCCAGATCCAGTTTGTCGTTGAGGAATGCGCGCTCGGAAAACTCACCGGGTCTCGCCATGCGAGCGCCTAGCGCGAGCACGCGCTGCAGCAGCATATCCATGACAACAGGGCCCCCATGCCCCTGCAACTCAAGAACGTCTTCGCCCGTGAATGAGTGTGGCCCCTGAAAAAACAATACCAAGCCTTCGTCAATGTCTCCGCCGTCGGCCGCATGGAAATGGCCAAACAGAACATGTCGAACGGGTAAGGCCTGCTCGCGTAACAAAATTGCTTGCCCGATGTTCTGCGCCTTCGACCCCGACACACGCACGATACCCACACCACCACGCCCTGGTGGTGTGGCAATAGCTGCAATGGTGTCTGTACTTTTCATCATGTTATCCATGGTAGCAAAAAGGCTCCGTTAGGAGCCTTTTTGTCATTTCACATAAGCAAAACTACTTACGCCTTAGCCGCGCTGGCCTTTTCAATCTGGCGGGTAATTATCCACTGCTGCAGAATCGATAGTGAATTATTCACCACCCAATACAACACCAAACCAGCAGGGAACCACAAGAACATCACGGTGAATACTACCGGCATGATCTTCATCACTTTGGCCTGCATAGGATCTGGCGGAGCCGGGTTAAGCTGCTGCTGAATAAACATAGTGGCGCCCATGATCAGGGGCAGCACAAAGAAAGGATCCATTACTGCAAGATCGTGAATCCAGCCCAACCACGGCGCATGACGCAGTTCTACTGATTCCATCAAACAATAGTAAAGTGCAATAAACACCGGCATCTGAACCAGAATTGGCAAGCAGCCACCGAGTGGATTGATCTTTTCCTTCTTGTACAACTCCATCATCGCTTGTGACTGTTTGGCGCGATCACCAGTATGCTGCTCTTTGATACGCTGCATTTCCGGCATTGCGGTGCGCATCTTGGCCATCGACTTATAGCTAGTCGCAGAAAGCTGAAAGAAAGCCGCCTTAACTAGAATTGTTAGGAACACAATGGACCAACCCCAGTTGCCGATCCAGCCGTGAATGGTGCTGAGCAACCAGTACAGAAATTGTGACACCGGCCACAGCCAACCGTAATCAACCGTCAGTTCCAAACCAGGGGATACTGATTCCAGTACCTTTTGAATTTTAGGTCCGGCATACAATGTGGCATTAATTGATTGCTGTGCGCCTGGCGCTATAAAAATAGGGGCGCCGGTATAGCCGATGATATTGTCATCGCCACTTTTACGGGTGACAAAAACATTAGAGCTTTTTGCATCAGGTACCCATGCCGCTACAAAATAATGTTGGACCATCGCGGCCCAGCCACCGGTAACTGACTCTTTCACTGGCTCTTCAGCAAATTTTTCCAGTTTGAGTTTGTTGTAGGGCTTGTCTTTCGTCCACCATGCGCCGCCCAAGAACGTCGACATGCCAAAGCCTTGATTGCTGGCACTTGGGTCTTTGCTGCTGTCACGCTTCAACTGCGCATACATCAAACCGCTCCACGGCGCCGTACCGCGGTTGATGATGTCGTAGTGCATCTTCACCTGATAATTATTGCGGGTGAACTCAAACACCTTGCGAATCTCGACACCGTTTTCTTGTTGCAATACCAAGGTAACGGCAAGTGCATCTTGGCCATCTGCCAATACATATTCACGGGCACTGGTCTGGTATTGTGGACGGCCAGAGGCTGCTGCATCCGGGCCATCCGTACCAATCAATCCACTCTGTGCTACATAAGTGCGGGCGGCAGAGTGGTCGAGAAATACAAAGGCTTTTTTGCTATCGATACTTTCAGTGTACTTAGGCAGCGCAATGCGCACGATATCGCCGCCACGCGTGTCTATTTGGATATCGAGAACATCCGTTTTGACGCTGACCCGTCCATTGGACTGGCCTTCAACTGCAAGGGGTGTTTCCGCAGAATTGGCTGTTGCTGTTGGTGCAACCGGTATATCCGCGTTAACCGCTGCGGCCGGTACCGTTGGCATGTCACTGTTACCAGCGACAGGGGCCTCTGCTTCAGCAACCGCATCAGCGGCTGGCTGAGCGCCATAATCCTTTTGCCAGTTCAGGATGAGCATATAGCCAATTACTGCCATGGCCACAATGAGCAACGTGCGTCGGAGTTCCATAGATCAGGGCGCCTTGGAAATGCGTTGGGATTCAGTGGTATCAGTTACCGGAGTAACGTGACGAAAAGAAAATTTTTCAGGGACGGGATCGAGCCCGCCCTCTGCCCAGGGATGACAGCGAAGGATACGATTCACGGTCAGCACCATACCTTTCATCGCACCATGATGGCGGATGGCTTCTTCAGCATAGGCAGAGCAAGAGGGATAAAAACGGCAATGCGGCGCCATCATTGGACTGATGGCGATACGGTAGAAGCGTATCGGCAAAATGAAAAGAATTTTCATGCCTTGAGCTCTGCCACGTCTGTGGGTGGAATTACCACAGGTGCTTCGGTCTTGCGGATCAAACGCTTCCAGCTTTTTTCCAGCTGCATGGCCAGATCGGCGGAAACCAGACTACCAAGATCGTTGCGCGCCATGAAAATTATATCTACCGCTGGCAATGTTGCTTGATGCCTGCGGAAACTGTCTCTGACAGTGCGCTTGAGCCGGTTTCGTTCAACAGAAAGCCGGACTTTTTTTTTCGCAATCACCAACCCAAGCCGGGGGTGATCTAAACCGTTAGGACGAATCAGCAACAGAAAATGCTGCTCACCAACCTTGAATGCTGTGCTATCGAATACGGTCTTAAAGTCCTCTGGACGCAGCAAACGATGCGTCCGGGGAAAGCGATAGCACGCAGTCACATCGAACGTTGCGCTGTTCAGACGGTCAGGTTCTTGCGACCCTTGGCACGACGGCGAGCCAGAACGTTACGACCGTTCTTGGTGGCCATACGGGCGCGGAAACCGTGTGTACGGGCGCGCTTCAGGGTGCTGGGCTGGAATGTACGTTTCATGATGATCGCTCAAAAATGAACATGACCCAAGAGGGTCGGAAAAGGCCGGCTATTCTATGTAACGACCGTAGGCGTGTCAAACGAAAACAGACCTGTTTGGTTTTGGTCGAGCGGCGTGCCGCGAGGCCGGTTTACCCTTCCTGTCCTAAAAAAGAACTAATAGATCTTAAAGGTAGTAGTTGTTAGTGATAGGGGAAGATCTTTTCTGGGGATAAGTACTTTTTGGTATTTAATATCAGTAAGTTAGATGATGGTAAAAACTGTGGCAAGGTGAGCCCTTAGGTACTTGATAAGCTGTGGTCAGTTGTGGATAACTTAGCCCTCAGGATTTATCCCCGGGTTTGTACCGGTGTTACCCTCCCGGTTTTCCACAACTCTCTGACAGTCTCGAAAATTGGCTTAAAAGGTCGAATTTTCTCCTGGTGCTGGCGGCTGCCCTGACTTGTGGATAAAATCGCGCCCCTTGTTGGTTTTGTTGTTTTAGGATGATTTAGTGGCGATTTGGCCCGTTTGTCTAGAGCGTCTGCAGGACGAGTTACCTCAGAACCTCTTTAATATGTGGATACGGCCGCTTCAGGCCGAAGAACAGGCTGGTGCCCTGCGTTTGCTGGCGCCTAATCCTTTCTTTGTCCGCCATATTGCCGACAAATATCTTGCGCGCATCCGTGAACTGGTAAAAGAGTTAAGCCAAGGCAGTATGGATCATGTATTGCTGGAAGTAGGAAACCGTCAGGACAATGAAGTGTCTGCGCCGGTGACCAAGTCCAGTAATGCAACAACTTCTACTTCAGCTCCGAGCCGCGAGCCGCCGCCGACAGAATTGTTACCGCGGCCACCAAACAATTTGAACTCACTGTTCACATTTGAAAATTTTGTTATTGGTAAATCTAACCAGATTGCTTTAGCTGCCTGCCAACAGGTTGCCGATAAGCCAGGTCTTATTGGGCACAATCCCCTTTTTATATACGGTCATACCGGGTTGGGTAAAACGCATCTCATGCACTCTGTGGGCAATGCTGTACTTAAAACAAATCCCTCGGCCCGTATTCTTTATCTGACCTCTGATCGCTTTGTGCAAGATTTTATTACGGCCCTTCGGCACGGGCTGATGAATGATTTCAAACGTCTTTATCGTTCACTGGATTTACTGCTGATCGATGATATTCAGTTTTTTGCGGGCAAGACCAGCACGCAGGAAGAGTTCTTTCACACCTTCAATACTCTGCTCGAAGGTTCTCGCCAAGTCATTGTAACTTCTGATAAGTATCCTAAGGAAATCAAGGAGTTAGATGAGAGATTGAAGTCGCGTTTCTCCAGTGGACTGGCGCTTCAAGTGGAACCACCAGAGGTAGAAACGCGTACTGCCATCTTAATGAAAAAGGCAGAATTGAATTCAATTCGCTTACCGCACAGCTCTGCTTTTTTTATTGCACAGCATGTTCAGGCGAATGTGCGCGAGCTTGAAGGTGCACTGAATAAAGTGATTGCGACTGCTCGTTTCAAGGGCTCTGAACTTGATCTTGAGCTGGTGCGTGAGTCACTTAAAGATGTGTTAGCTGTTCGTGCTAAACAGATTAATATCGAGAACATTCAGAAGGTAGTAGCGGAGTATTTTCGCATCCCTTTACGTGAACTGATTGGCAAGAAGCGTAACCGTTCGTATGCGCGCCCACGTCAGGTAGCAATGGCATTGTCACGCGAGTTGACCTCGCACAGTTACCCCGAAATCGGGCACAGCTTTGATGGCCGTGATCATTCCACGGTTATTCATGCCTGCAACCTGATTGATAATTTACGCAAGTCTGATCCGAATATGGATGAGGACTACACCAATCTTTTACGTCTGCTACAGGCGTGATGACCAGATGAAACTTAGGAAGCCGACCCATGAAACTTTCGATTTCGCGTGACCAGTTGCTGAAACCGCTCCAGCAGGTATCTGGAGTGGTTGAGAAGCGTCAGACTTTGCCGGTACTGGCCAACGTTCTCATGGTAGTGGATGCTGGCAAACTGTCCCTTACCGGTACAGACCTAGAGGTGGAGCTGATTGCCCGCACTGAATTGGTCGGTGAATTTGGTGATGGCGAAATCACAGTACCTGCCCGTAAGCTGCTTGATATCTGTAAATCACTGCCAAGTAGCGCTGAAATTGAGCTGAAGCAGGATGGTTCAAAATTAGTGCTGAAGTCGGGTAAAAGCCGCTTCACTCTGGTGACACTGCCTGCCAATGAGTTTCCTAATCTGGAAGAAGGCGTTGGGGCTTTTAGTTTCGCTATTACCCAAAAGAACCTGAAGAAGCTCATCGACAAGACCGCTTTTGCCATGGCCCAGCAGGATGTTCGCTACTACTTGAATGGTATGCTGTTTGAAGTGACTGCGGGCCGCCTCCGTACCGTGGCGACAGATGGCCACCGTCTGGCCATGTGTGATGCAGATACCCAGACTGACTCTGGCGAGCGTATGCAGGTGATTGTGCCGCGTAAGGGTGTGCAGGAGTTGGCTCGCCTTCTTAATGATGACGACGGTATTGTCACTATTACGTTGGGTAATAATCATATTCGCGCCACTGTGGGCACGGTAACGTTTACGTCAAAGCTAATTGATGGCAAATTTCCAGACTACGAACGCGTACTGCCTAAGGGTGGCGATAAGATCGTGCTGGCCAATCGTGAAGAGCTGCGTCATTCACTGACCCGTGCGGCTATTCTCTCTAATGAAAAGTTTCGTGGTATCCGTCTGCAACTGACTCCAGACATGCTTCGTATTCAGGCGAACAATCCAGATCAGGAAGAGGCCGAAGACGACCTGACCGTGGAGTACAACGGCGCATCACTCGAAATTGGCTTTAATGTTCAGTACCTGATGGATGTGCTGGGGGTGTTGGATAACTCCACTGCCAAGCTCACATTGGGCGACTCAAATAGCTCGGCGCTGGTTCAGGATGCTGAGGGCGGCTCGTCCGTCTACGTCGTCATGCCGATGCGCCTCTAAGACGTAATAGACTCGGTCCCCTCCTTCTCATGGCCGTTATTCGACTGGAGATTGCCAATCTACGCAATCTTCAGTCTGTCGCTATTCTCCCCCACCCCCATCTCAATTTATTGACCGGTGCTAATGGTAGCGGCAAGACCTCTGTATTGGAGGCTTTGCATCTACTGGGCCTTGGGCGCTCATTTCGCTCTGGTCGCGCCCGTAGGCTGGTTAATGAGGCAGAGTCTGCTTGCACGGTGTTTGCTCAGTTTGAAGATGGGGGCCAGGCCGGTATCCGCCGTGGGGCTAATGGCGAGACGGCCCTTAAAGTTAATAACAGTTCGCAAGTCACTATTGCACAACTTGTCCACAGGTTACCCCTCTGTTTATTAGACCCTGAATCCATGGATTTACTGGACTCAGGGTCTAAACCAAGGCGTGCGCAGCTTGATTGGGGAGTGTTCCACGTGGAACATCTCTTTTACCCGGTCTGGCTGAGATATCAGCGGGCACTCAAACAAAGGAATTCCTTGCTCAGATCGGGTAGTATGGCAAGGCTAGAAGCCGCTGTTTGGCATCGTGAATTAGCGGAGTCTGCTCGGCAGTTGCATACTTTTCGCGAGTATTATTTGGCGAAATGGCAGCCGCAGTGGGAATCCCGAATGGCAGTTTTTCTGCCAGATCAGTCTCTATCCCTAGATTACATTCCGGGGTGGGATTTGGCTTTGCCTCTGGAAGATCAGCTGGCGGATTGCTGGGAAAAGGATGTTGATCGGGGTCATACCCAGATTGGTCCGCATCGTGCTGATTTACGGGTTAAGCGTGGAACGGCACCAGCAGACGAGGTTCTCTCACGAGGACAGAAGAAGCTGGTGGTCTGTGCGCTAAAGCTATCGCAAGTGGCACTCTTGCAGGCGACAGGTCAGCAGTGTGTTTTACTGGTGGATGACTTGGCATCTGAGCTTGATGCCCTTGCCCGTCAGAGATTGATTGAGGTTTTAGCGGCGTCTGGTGCACAGGTGTTTATCACCAGTATTGAATCAGGTGCTGTTGTTCCCCAGCTCGAGAGCACGGGAAGCAGTTTTAAAATGTTCCACGTGGAACATGGAACAGTAGTGGAAGTGACGTAAACCAAGGGTTTACGGCCTTCAAGCCGGCCCTCCTTAAGAGGAGAGCCCACACAGAAGAGGCAGAGTCAGCCGTGGAGCGCGCAGGCGCAGCGGACAGATGGAAGCCCGGAGATGATGATGAGCGAGCAAGATAAAGAGTATGACTCCAGTAGCATCAAAGTGCTGAAAGGCCTAGATGCGGTACGCAAGCGCCCAGGCATGTATATCGGAGATACCGATGATGGGTCAGGCTTGCATCACATGGTGTTCGAAGTGGTGGATAACGCCATTGATGAAGCGCTCGCCGGGCACTGTAATGAAGTTAACGTCATTATCCATCCCGATGAGTCTATTACTGTTACCGATAACGGCCGTGGCATTCCCGTGGATATCCATGAGGAAGAAGGTATTTCCGCCGCTGAAGTCATTATGACGGTGCTGCATGCCGGCGGTAAGTTTGATGACAACAGCTATAAGGTTTCCGGCGGCTTGCATGGCGTGGGTGTGTCCGTCGTAAATGCGCTTTCCAAAAAACTGGTTTTAACCATTCGCCGTAATGGCAAGGTTTACGAGCAGGAATATCAGCACGGCGAGCCACAGTACCGGCTACGTGAAGTCGGTGAGACTACGGGCCGAGGCACTGAGGTGCGTTTTCACCCTTCCTCTGGCACATTCACTAATATTGAATACAAATACGACATCCTGGCCAAGCGCCTTCGCGAGCTCAGCTTCTTGAACTCTGGCGTCCGTATTGTGCTGAAGGATGAGCGCTCAGGCCAAGAAGACATCTTTGAGTATGTCGGTGGGCTGGCGGCATTCGTGGAGTATCTGAATACCAATAAGACGACCCTCTCCAAAGTATTCCACTTTAATGTGCCACAGAGCGAAGCGCTCAACGGTATTGGTGTGGAAGTGGCGTTGCAGTGGAATGATGGCTATCAGGAAGGCGTGTATTGCTTTACGAATAATATTCCACAGCGTGATGGGGGGACTCATTTACAGGGTTTCCGTACGGCGCTTACCCGCACATTGAACAACTATGTGGAAAAAGAAGGCCTGCTCAAAAAAGAGAAGGTGACCACGACAGGTGAGGACATGCGAGAAGGCCTTACCGCCATTGTGTCGGTAAAGGTGCCAGATCCTAAATTTTCCAGCCAGACCAAGGATAAATTGGTGTCTTCGGAGGTCACTAACGTGGTGGCCTCAACCATGAACGAGAAGTTTGAAGAATACCTGCTGGAAAACCCAAGCGTTGGCAAGACGATTGTAGGCAAGGTTATTGATGCCGCCCGTGCCCGTGAAGCGGCACGCAAGGCTCGTGAAATGACCCGTCGTAAGGGTGCTTTGGATATTGCCGGTTTGCCAGGAAAGCTGGCCGACTGTCAGGAAAAAGATCCTGCCCTTTCCGAGCTTTATCTCGTGGAAGGTGACTCCGCCGGCGGCTCCGCCAAGCAGGGCCGTAACCGTAAGATGCAGGCTATTTTGCCCCTGAAGGGCAAGATTCTAAACGTGGAAAAAGCCCGTTTTGACAAGATGATTTCCTCGGTTGAGGTCGGCACTCTGATTACAGCATTAGGCTGTGGCATTGGTCGTGATGAATACAATATTGCGAAACTGCGCTATCACAAAATCATCATCATGACCGACGCCGACGTCGACGGCTCGCATATTCGCACCCTGTTACTGACTTTCTTCTTTAGGCAGTTGCCGGAGCTGATCGAGAAGGGCTACATCTATATTGCCCAGCCGCCGCTATACAAGGTGAAGAAGGGTAAGCAGGAGCAGTACCTGAAGGACGACGATGCCATGGGGGAGTTTCTCACGGCGGCGGCTATCGAGAACTCCGCACTGTTCACCGCCCCTGGCGCCCCTGGCATTACGGGCCTTGGCCTGGAAACCCTGATCAACGATTACCGTAAGGCTCAGGGTGTCATCAGCCGAATTTCTCGTTTGTATCCGGCGACTTTGCTTAATGCCCTACTCTATTCACCTGGGCTGAGTGTGGAAGCGCTTACTGACAAGGCAGAGGTTGAGTCTTGGGTAAAAGTGGTACAAGAGCGGGTGAGTAATGATGCCGATGCGAGTGAGCGCTTCCTTATTCAGGTGGTAGAAGACATAGAGCACCGTCGCTTCCTGCCACAGGTTGAGTTGGTCGCGCATGGGGTGCCTTACACCTATCGCTTGGGTGCCGACTTCTTCGGTTCTGGTGAGTACCGCACTATCAACGGTATGGCCCGTACACTGGAGGGCCTGCTCGAAGTGGGCGCTTACGTACAGCGTGGCGAAAAGCAGTTGGCTATCATCAACTTCCAGCAGGCACTGGATTGGTTAATGGCTGAGGCTCGCCGTGGCACTACTATTCAGCGTTATAAAGGTCTGGGCGAAATGAATCCTGGCCAGCTGTGGGAAACCACCATGGACCCGGAGGCACGTCGTATGCTGAGGGTGACCATTGAGGATGCCATTGGCGCTGACCAGATGTTTACTTGCCTAATGGGCGATGCGGTAGAGCCGCGTCGTGAGTTTATTGAGACGAATGCGCTGCTGGTTGCTAATCTCGATATCTAGGTAAGTAAGCACTTGCTTAGCATTAGGGCCCCAAGATATTGGGGCCTTTTTGTTGCCAGCCGGATTAACGTGATCTACCACCCTCCTCTGCTCTCTCTTATTTCAACTTTTCTCGTGATGTGTTGCCATGGAACATAGCGGAAGTCTCTACACTGATCTGTCTGTTTACTATGACGGCTTCTGTCATGAGGTGGACTATGCCGCGCAAGCCGAATTTGCCGAGCGGGCATTCGCCTGCTTTGGCCATTCTGAGGGGCGAGCCTGCATGGACTTGGCATGTGGCACCGGGCAACTACTGGCGCAGATGGGTGCGAGAGGATTCACTCTGTCGGGTCTGGATAATAGTGCCGAGATGTTGGCTGCAACGGCGGTGCGCTGTCCGGACGCAGAGTTGGTGTTGTGTGATCTAGCGAGCTTCTCCTTTACGTCACGCTTTGATGTGATTACCTGCTTTCTTTATTCCCTGCATTACAGTCATCCGGTCGCCGCAATCCGAGAGACGTTGATACGCGCATATCAGGCCCTGAAGCCAGGTGGGGTGATTATGTTTGATCTAGTGGATTGCCAGGGAATTACCCCTCATAACGATGTCATCACACGTTTGGAGCAGGATGGTGCGCATTTCACTTTTCAGTCTGGCTGGCGCTATTCGGGAGAGGGAGAAGAACTGGCGCTGCACGTGTCCATTTGCCGAGATGATGTAAACGATACGCAGCGTTGGACCGACCGACATGTGATGACGGCAACCACGATTGCGGATGTGAACAAATTGATGGAAGCGGCCGGATTTGAGGTAACTACCCTTGAGCGGGATTTTACTGCGCTGCGACAGTGGGATGAGCAAAGTTTTAATGTGGTGATGGTCGGTCAGAAAGCGCTAGCAGACGAGGAGCTATAACTATTGTTGTCATAGAGAGTACTTACTGACGACAACACAACAGTGGTCTGTCTATAAAGGCACATAATGAAGGTAAGGGAGCGTATTGCGCCCGTTGGATCTGGAGTATCACCATGGTTAACCCGAATACAGCAGCCTTACACCCACTGATTAAAGTTGCTGCCGGTGCTGTGATTGTAGCGAGTGCCCTTGCTGTCGCTAGCTTGACCGGGTTGTTACCAAGCGCCTCCTCTCCTGATCTGGCGCCAGTGGTGGCGACAGCCCCTGGCACGACTACGGAAGCAACAGCGCCTGCTCTGGAGTCATTGTCTGCACCAGTTAATTCGGCAGTAGCAAAAAATGCAGCTGCTCCTGTTGTGCATAAGTCTAAGCACTCTACCGTAGCGTATAAGCAGTCAACGACTGCACCATCTATCTGCTACAGCTGTGGAACGGTTCAGGCTGTAAACGTGGTAACGGAAAGTGGACGTGCTAATGGCACCGGTGCTGTGACCGGTGCGGTGCTGGGTGGTGTGGCTGGGCATCAGATGGGTAATGGTAAAGGTAAAGATGCCATGACCGTAGTTGGTGTGATTGGTGGTGCGTTTGCTGGGAATGCTGCGGAAAAAGCATTAAGGAAGACGCAGCACTATGAAGTGACTGTGCGCATGGAAGATGGAAATACACAGACGTTTAACTATCAGGCGGTACCTCCATATAGCTCGGGTGATGCCGTTCGAGTGGATGGTGGTCAACTAATGCGCCGCTGATTTACGCGGCTCTAATGGATAAAAAGCCGCATCTTTTGATGCGGCTTTTGTTTGGGTGATATTTAGATGAAGGAAATACTTAATCATTGCAAAGTAGCTTAGGCGTTTTCTAGATTAACGAAAGTACTACCAGTGCGCTCACGCTCTAGTAGGGCACGTTTTCGCTCTACTCCCCATCGATAGCCAGAAAGTGCGCCATCTGAACGTACGACACGATGACAAGGAATGGCTACCGCAAGAGCATTTGCCGCACAAGCTCCTGCGACGGCACGCACTGATTTGGGTGCACCCATGCGAGAGGCAATGTCGGTATAGCTGGAAGTTTTACCGGCCGGAATTTCAAGCAGTGCTTGCCACACTTTTTGTTGGAACGGTGTCCCGCGAATATCCAAGGGAAAACTCAGGCCGCGAGAAGGCATGTTGATAAAATCAGCAATTTGCGCAACCGTGTGGCTAAAGCGGTTATCCGCCAGCGTTAACCGGGCATCAGGAAAACGCTGCTGAAGATCTTGCCGTAGCGCATCAGGATCGTCTCCTAGAAGAATGGCGCAAATTCCATTGTCACTTTGTGCCACCAAAAAAGCACCTAACCAACTTGAACCAAAGGCAAAGTAAATAAAAGGAATACTGGTAGAGACAGTTGGCGGAGCGTTCATGGCAAGTACCTTACGGCCAAGATGATGTCAGAAAGAAATAGTCGTCTTTCTATTCAAGGATGATACGACATCATCGCGCCGACGCGTGTGATGCCGAGGGGTCAGGCGCTCCTGTTCAGCCGGGGGATAGTGCGCTAATGCCTTGTTCAGCAGCGCCTCCAGTTCACTCAGAAAAGGATAATGTGGATTAAGTAGATAAACGCGAGTACGGCCTTGCGGCTGGCAGTAGATAACCCCCGCCTCCTCCAACGCCAGTAACTGTTTTTGTATGGGCGTGACGGCAGACTGGAAAGCGGCTGCAATCTCACGGGCATAGCCTGAACCCTGAGTATGCAGGTACATAAGCACCCGCTCCCGATTGGTACTGCCCAGAATGGCTTCTAGCATAAAAAGATACCAATAACCTCTTTTAGAGTTTTTATAGACTATAAATGAGTCTTTATAAACCCATTTATAGCTTATATTACAGCAAGTACTCCGCTTTCACTTATCTACAAAAAGACAAGATAGAATGCGGCTATCTCTTTCCCCCTTCCTCCGAGCTCTATGTCCTCTCTCGTTCTCGCCCCCATGGAAGGTCTTACGGACTTTCACATGCGTGATGTGCTTACTCGTCTTGGTCATTACGACTGGTGCGTGACGGAATTTATTCGAGTGACGGATGGAGTGCATTCATCTCGGGTGTTTTTTCATGCCTGCCCAGAGCTGCATACCGGGGGGCTGACAGCGTCCGGTACGCCAGTGCATGTGCAGTTGCTGGGCAGCGATAAGCAGATGCTGGCCATGAATGCCGCCCGAGCAGTAAAGCTGGGGGCATTGGCGATTGACCTGAATTTTGGCTGTCCGGCAAAAAAAGTGAATAACCATGGGGGTGGCGCTATTTTGCTGGATACACCAGAAACAGTGCATGCAATTGTAGCCGCGGTACGAGCGGCGGTGCCGGCGGGTGTGCCCGTAAGTGCCAAGATGCGTTTGGGGGTAAAGGATCGTTCGCGCATGATCGAAAATGCACAGGGTATTAAAGCCGCCGGTGCGGCTTGGCTGACGGTGCATGCGCGTACCAAGGAGGATGGCTATCGCCCTCCGGCACATTGGGAAGCGATTGCTGAAATACGCGAGCGCGTCCCAATACAGGTAATTGCCAATGGTGAGGTGTGGTCTCGGGAGGATGCCCAGCGCTGTCGCGAGGTGTCGGGCTGTACGGACTTGATGCTGGGGCGTGGTGCGGTGACACGGCCGGATCTGGTGAACCGGATTCGTCATAATGACGAGGCACTGAGGATGCCTTGGGAAGAAATTGTCTTGGCACAACTGGCGTTTCTGGAACATATGGAGGATGCCCGGCGTACCACTACCCTTCCCTCCCCTGGCAATCTGGAGCAGGAGCCGGCACGCTGGACGGAACGCGGCGCGGTGGGTCGCTATAAGCAGTGGCTAGGAATGATGACGCGGGGATATGCAGAGGCCGTGCCGGTGTTTGAACAAGTGAAACATATGCGGACGTTGACGGAGGTTAGGGAGTTGTTGACGGGAGCGTGAATACTGACTGGCAAGTCTGTACACTCCTGCCTAGCATGGATGAAATATCAACACCCTCTGGTTCAGAGCGGTAACTTATAAAAAATACAGAGGGTTGCATGCAGTATTCCCGTCGCACCATTTTCAATACGCCTGTGCTCAATGTTGTTCTACGCGGTCTATCGATTCTTATCTTGAAGCTGACTGGTTGGAAAGTCAGCGGTGCAATTCCGTCAGACTTGAAGAAAATGGTATTTATTGCAGCGCCTCATACCAGTAATTGGGATTTACCGTTCACGCTATTTGTTGCATTTGCGCTGAAAATCGAAATTCATTGGATGGGCAAGGAAGAAATTTTTAAGCCACCGCTTCGGGGCGTGATGATGTGGCTAGGTGGTATTCCGGTACAGCGCACAGCGGCCACTAATATGGTCGATGCGTCGGCAGCAGCACTTAAGGCGGCGGACAAATTGATTTTAATTGTGGCGCCAGAGGGTACTCGTAGTAAGGCACTTTACTGGAAGTCAGGATTTTATTTCATTGCACATGCTGCGCAAGTGCCGATTGTAATGGCATTTCTGGATTATGGACGCAAGGTGGGTGGTGTTGGCCCAGTACTGATGCCAAGTGGCGACGTAGAAAAAGACATGGTGACTATTAAAGGATTCTACAAAGGTATTCGCGGCAAGCGTGCTGATCTATTTCACGCGGATTGATCGAATAAAAATGTAGAATCAAAAAGGCTCACAGCAAATGTTGTGAGCCTTTTTTATTGGCCCAATAAAAAAGGTTAATCAGCGATGAGTGTGGTTGTAACCGCACACGCCTGCGGCTACTTCAAGTTCGCGAATACTGTTTTCCAGATACTCGAGCAGGCGCTGCATACTAGGTAAAGTACGGCGGCAACCAATCAAACCAAACTCAAGCGAGTCAGCATAACTGGTTACTGTAATATTAAGCGCAATGCGGTCGAGAACGATAGAAACCGGGTACATGCCTTGCAAGCGCGCACCGTTCCAGTACAACGGATCTTTAGGGCCTGGCACGTTGGAAATAACGACATTAAATGCCTGCCATCTAGGCGCAAGACCCGTGAGCAGTGCGACGCCGGTAGGAGCTAGCGTAAGCGCGGTGTAATTAAGAATTTCTTCTGGGCTCATGCCTTTGAAGCGTTGTTTGGCTTCTTCTACCGATGCTTTGATGACGCGCATACGGTTAGTGGGGTCGGCAATATGGGTGCCAAGATTGGCAAGAAGTACGGCGATCTGATTGCCAGAGTCACTGTCGTCCTGACGTAGTGACATGGGCACCATGGCAATCAAGGGTTGGTCTGGCAGAGCATTCTGACTGATGAGGTAGTCGCGTAGGGCGCTGCTGCACATGGCCAGCACTACGTCGTTGAGCGTGACGCCAAATGCTTTGGCAATGGTTTTGATGCGAGTCATGGAATAAGACTGCGCCGCAAAACGACGTGAGCCAGTGATGGGTTCATTAAGAATGGAGTGTGGAGCCTGAAAAATGGAAACATAATTCGGATCGTTCTTGGCCTTTTTTGAGGCCTTCATTACTTCACGAATCACATTGGGCAGCGTGGCAGCTTGTTTGCTCAGCCCGGAGGTAAGACGAGCCAGTCCGCCGGCAACATCGGTGGGGCTTAAGCTAATAGTTTTTTTGCGCGGGGGCATTGCCCATACCGGTGGCAAGTCTCGCGCCTCTGGGTCGGTAGATAAGGCGCGCATACCAAGACGCATGGCAGCGACGCCATCGCACATGGAGTGATGAATCTTGGAATACAAGGCAAAGCGCTTACCCTGAATGCCTTCAATCAGATGTACTTCCCACAATGGCCGCTGACGGTCGAGCAGATTGGAGTGCTCAGCAGATACCAGTGACAGCAGCTCACGGATACGCCCAGGCTTAGGTAGCGCCTCATGACGGAAGTGATGGTCAATATCAAAATGCTCATCTTCTTCCCAGAATGGCTGGCCAAAACGGGTGACCATGCGACGCCTAAACAATCCCTGAGGCTGGCAGCATTCGCGCATCTGCTCAGCCAGTTCGCGAATGTATTTAGGGCCCGCATCTTCAGGAAATGTGAAGAGCTGGAGGCCTGCAACGTGCATGGGTTGCTGGCGCTTCTCCATAAGGAGGAATAACTGGTCGGCGGGACCGAGAGGCGTCATAGGGGGAATCCTTGCTGCTGACTACTGGGCGGGGTGCCGGCGACTTCTTCCCTGACGACTACCCCAGTACCCGCATAGGATAACGCAAGTGCCTTGCGGCGGGCAGCGGTAGTGGTCGGAAGGCGAGTCACTTTATTTAATGCTTTGAGTCTTGTGCTTGAGCAGTTTTGCCGTGTCGACCAAGGCGCTACACTTAAAAGATTGATGACGGAGTTTTTATGACCAAGCGCGATGATCTAGCCCCTATCCGCAAAGAGTATGCCCGAGCCAGCATGGCGCCGGAGGATTGTCTGGCGAATCCGCTAGAGCAGTTTAGTCGTTGGTTGGATGAGGCCATTGCTGCTCAGGTAAATGAGCCGACGGCGATGAATGTGGCGACGGTGGAGAATGGCCGTCCATCGGCACGCATGGTGCTGTTAAAGGGCATTGAGCACGGTGCCTTTGTTTTCTATACAAACTATGAAAGTCGCAAAGGCCGGCAGATGGGGGATAACCCATTTGTGGCATTGACGATGTTCTGGCCAGAGCTGGAGCGGTCGGCGCGAGTGGAGGGCCGAGTGGAGAAAGTGCCGGCAGCGGTGTCGGATGCCTATTTTGCATCTCGTCCTTACCAAAGCCGCGTGGGGGCGTGGGCCTCGTTACAAAGTCAGCCGTTGGACGGGACTGCCACACTGGTGGCGCGGGCGGCTAAATTTGCAGCTCAGTATGTAACCGGTGTTCCCCGTCCTCCGCACTGGGGTGGTTTTGCAGTGACGCCAGATCGTATCGAGTTTTGGCAAGGTCGCCCTTCGCGCTTGCATGATCGCGTGCTGTATCAGCCGGACGGTAACGGTGGCTGGACGCGGGAACGTTTGTACCCGTAAGGCATCTCTTGGAACAGAGGCGGGTGACAAAAGTGCTCCCGCAGCACAGCTAAATGAGCAATTAGAATACCCGAGTTTTGATGCTGTCCGGGATTAAGCGGAGCACCGGCATGATTAAGCCCCAAGGCAGCCGAGGCACAACTATGTTCTTTTTCTTCTTGGCGATCCCGTTGGCAATTTCTCTGGCGACATTTTCTGGAGTAGCCACGAAAGGGTATTTCTCCATGCCGGGAGCGATGTCGGTATTCACAAATCCAGGATGCACGATGGTGATCGCAATCTTGAATTTGGTCACCTCCAAGCGCAAGGCTTCAAGATAGTTAGTAAGTGCTGCCTTACTGGCAGAGTATGCACCACTGCCGGGAATGGCAAAATTAGCTGAGACCGACGAGATGCCAACAAGGTGGCCGCTACCCTGCTGCTTGAATTGCGCCATGGCAACATCGATCACCGCAATTGCCCCCAGCAGGTTGGTTTCGATAATACGGCGATCCTCTGCAATGTTGCCGTCACCGGCTTTGCGGGCACCGGCAACGCCAGAATTAACGATAACCAAATCAACCTGACCGAAGATTTGGAACAGGTGTTGCAGAGTAGGTGCCACGCTGGCTTGGTCGCAGACATCCAGCGA
>ERZ724524.479-NODE-479-length-26112-cov-10.635990_pt1 | contig 26112 bp, 18 predicted proteins | sample MGYA00376057_ERZ724524 | MGnify/ENA primary metagenome ERZ724524 (study PRJEB28724, sample SAMN07190888) | wastewater metagenome | isolation source: influent of sewage treatment plant in Hong Hong | place: USA: Christiansburg, Virginia | collected 2016-03-01 ...
CGAAACCCAGCGCCCCTTCGCGGTGGTGATCGTCGGCGGCATCGTCAGCGCCACCCTCTTCACCCTGCTGCTGCTGCCCGTGCTGTTGTCCTTCGGCGGCCCTGACAGGCCAGCAGCAAAACGGAACTGAAGATGCGCGTCCTGATCGTCGAAGACGACCCCCTGCTGGCCGATGGCGTCGCCCAGCTCCTGCGCGGCAGCGGCCTGACCGCCGACTACGTAGGCAGCGCCGAACTCGCCGAAGCGGCCCTCGCCACCGAGCAGTTCGACCTGCTGGTGCTCGACATCGGCCTGCCCGGCATGGACGGCCTGGAGCTGCTGAGCCGCCTGCGGGCCCGCCACAACCCGGTGCACGTGCTCATGCTGACCGCCCGCGACGCCCTCAACGAGCGGGTCCGCGGCCTCAACCTGGGCGCCGACGACTACCTCACCAAACCCTTCGCCGCCGTCGAACTGATCGCCCGCGTCAATGCCCTCGTCCGGCGCAGCCGCGGCCAGGGCGCCCAGCGCCGCGAGTTCGGCCCCCTCACCCTCGACGAGGACGCCCACCGGGCCTGGCTGGGCGGTCAGCCCCTCGACCTGCCCCGGCGGGAATGGGCGATCCTGCTGTTCCTTCTCGACAACCTGGAGCGGGTGCTCAGCAAGGAGCGCATCGTCGCCGCCGTATGCACCTGGGACCAGGACATGAGCGTGAATGCCGTCGAAGTCTATATCTCGCGCCTGCGCACCAAGCTCGAACCGGCCGGGATCCGCATCCGCACGGTGCGCGGACTGGGCTACATGCTCGAAGGCCTGACCCATGACCCGAAGCCTGCGTAAGGCGCTGCTGCAGTGGCTGCTGCTGCCCGCCGGGCTGGCCCTCATCACCTTTCTGCCGCTGGCCTTCCACCTGGTGCACCAACCGGCCATGGAGGCCCTTGACCGGGCCCTCGCCGACGCCAGCCTGGCCCTCGTTCCGCACCTGGAAGTGGTCGACGGCAAACCACGCTTCGTCTTCCCTGCCGCCGCCGAACAAGTCCTGCGCGCCGACCGGGTGGATGACATCTACTATCTGGTTCTCGGCCCCAACGACCGCTTCGTGGCGGGCGATGCCGGCCTGCCCCATGAGCCCCCCGACGGCGAAGACAGCCACGCCGACCGGGTCAGCTTCTACTCCCATTTCCGCGACCACCCGATCCGCGTCAGCGCCGTCCGCCGCACCATCTCCGGCGAGCCCTTCGTCTTCGTCACCGCCGAAACCACCCGCAAGCGCGACCAGTTGCGTGTCGACCTGGCTTTTGCGCTGATCCTGCCGCTGATCTTCTTCGCCGGCGCCACCGGGCTGACCATCTGGTTCGGCATCCGCCACGCCCTGCTCCCCGTCGAAGACATCCGGCGCGCCCTCCACGGCATGGAGCACCGCGCCATGAAACCCCTCGACGCGGCCTCCGCCCCCGGCGAAATCCGCCCGCTGGTCGAAGAGTTCAACCTCGCCCTCGAACGCCTGGAACAGGCCTCCGGTGCCCAGCAACGCTTCGTCGCCAACGCCGCCCATCAGTTGCGCACCCCGCTGGCCGGCATCCGCACCCAGCTCGAACTGCTGCAGCGGGAACCCGACGCCACCGAACGGGAAACCCGCAGCCACCAGTGCATCGGCGCCATCGAGCGCCTTGGCCACCTGATCAACCAGATGCTGGTGCTGCTGTCGGCCGAACCGGGTGGGCGCCATGCCAGCCTGGCCGAAGCCCTCGACGTACCCGAACTGATCCGCGAGCGCAGCCCGGAATGGATTCGCCTGGCCGAAACCCGGGGCATCGACCTGGGTTTCGAGCTGGAACCCGCCCGCGTCACCGGCGACGGCCTGCTCCTCGGCGAAATGGTCGCCAACCTGGTGGTGAATGCCCTCAGCTACACCCCGGCCAGTGGCGAGGTAACCATCCGCAGCCGCGAAGCCGGCGGGCAGGCCATCATCGAAGTGGAGGACAACGGCCCCGGCATTCCGCCCGAAGCCCGGGAACGGGTCTTCGAACGCTTCTTCCGCCTGCCTTCTGCCAGCAGCCCGGGCAGCGGGCTCGGTCTGGCCATCGTGCGGGAAATCGCCCACGGTTTCGGCGGTGAAGTAAGCATCCAGACACCACCCGGCGGGCGCGGCGCGCTGCTGCAAGTGCGCCTGCCCGCCAGTAACCGCCACAGCCCCTCGTCCTGAGCGCCCAGCAGTCCACAACAGCACACCCATTTTGTGCATTGCTGCGCAAACCGGGACCATCGGGGCCGGGCCACGATTTACAAAATGGAGGGAGGTCGTCATTATTGGCGAGCAAGCCATCCATCATGACGACCTTATCCGGGGCATTCATCACGTCGTCCTTCCAGGCACCCTGCCGGAAAAACGAGGATTGCCCCGACAGCATTGCAGCAGGCTGGGAATACCAAAACACAGGCCCGAGATGGGAAACTCGATACAAGATCCGACAGTCGCCGGCTACATGGGCGCGGCCGACAGGCAGCTGTTTTACTGCTACCACGCTCCCCAGGGAGCCAGCACCCGTCCCTTCGGCGTCGTTCTTTGCCCGCCGGCCGGACGTGAGTATGTATTCGCCCACCGCACCTTCCGGCAACTGGCCACCCGCCTGTCGCGGGCGGGTTTTCCCGTGCTGCGCTTCGACTACTTTGCCAGCGGCGACTCGGCCGGCGAAGACGACGAGGGCAGCGTCGAGCAATGGCTGGACGACATCGCCAGCGCCATCGACACCTTCCGCAACCACACGGCGGGCGCCCGTGTGTGCCTGGCCGGCTTTCGCATCGGCGCCAGTCTGGCCGCCCTGCATGCGGCCACCCACCAGGACGTGGACAGCCTGATCCTGTGGGACCCGGTAATCAGCGGGGAGCGTTACGTGGATGGTCTTCTTGCCGATCACGAACACTTTCTGCGCCTGCGCCTGTGGCGCGAAAAAACAGCCATGGGCGCCGACGGCGTGCGCGAGATCGTCGGCTTTCTGCTCTCCCCGCGCCTCGAAAGCGGCCTGCGCAGCATCAGGCTCGACACGCTACCAGCGCCAGCCCGGCGCGCCCTGCTGATGAGCAGCAGCCCGACGGCCGACCCCGAACGTTTCGGCGAGCATCTCGAAGCCCTCGGCATGCAGATCGACCGCCAACACGTGGCGTGGCCCGAATTCTGGACCGGCAATGAAGAACTGGATGACGTCCTGATGCCGCCCGCCCGCGTGCTGCAGGCCATCGTCGGCTGGGCTCAGGGCCAGGAAGTGCCGGCATGAACGAACACGCTCTGCGCTTTGGCGACAACGGCAACCTGATCGGCATCTATACCGCGACCAGCCGCCCCGCCACCCGGCCCGGCATCGTGCTGGTGAACTCCGGCGTGATCCACCGCACCGGCCCCAACCGGCTGTACGTCAACATCGCCCGCCAGCTGGCTGCCGCCGGCTATCCGGTGCTGCGCTTCGATCTCTCGGCGATTGGCGACAGCAGCCCGCGCAGCGATGCCCTGAGCTTCGAGAAAAGCGCCATCAGCGAAACATCGGCGGCCATGGCAGCCCTCGGCACCCACAGCGGGGCCACCGGCTTCATCCTGTGCGGCATCTGCTCGGGTGCCGACATCGCCTTCCTGACCGCCCGCGACAACCCCGCGGTGGTCGGCGCCGTACTCATCAATGGCCGCGGCCTGCACAGCGTCACCGACAACTCCGGCGACGACGGCATCGAGACCCACGCCAGCACCCTCGGCTCCGACGCCTCGGCCCGCTACCTGCTCAAGAGCGCCCTCTTCAACCCGAAGAGCTGGCGCAAGCTGATCAGCGGCCAAGTCAATTACCTGGAACTGCTGCGCCTTCTCGGCGGCGAACTGCTGCGCCCCATGGCCCCCCGCGAGTCGAGACCGGACAGCGCGCCGGCACTGCACGCAGCCTTCCATCAGGTCCTCGGCCGCGGCACCGCGCTGCTGATGGTGTATTCGGAAGGCGATCTGGCCCTCGACTACATGAAGCTGATGTTCGGCAAGGAGATCAAAAAGTTCGCGGCCTATGCCAACTTCGGCGAAGTGCACCTGCCCGGCGCCGATCACACCTTCACCCCGCGCCACAGCCGGGACGAACTGATTGCCACCCTGCGCAACTGGGCCGATGCCCGCTTCACCCACTGAAACGTCGCAGCCCGTCACGTCAGCAAGCCTGGCGGCGGGAAACGCGTCGTTCCCGCCCCTTGCCGGCGACGAACTCCAGCTCTGGCGATTTCCCCTGCCGCTGCCCGACAGCCCCTTGCGCAGGGCCGTCGAAAGTCTCCCCAACGCCACCGAACACGCCCGCGCCGGGCGCCTGGTCTTTGCCGCCGACCGCCTGCGCCAGTTGCACAGCCGCGGCCTGCTGCGACTCCTGCTCGGCGCCAGCCTGGGCCACCCGCCCCACAGCCTGCGCTTCATCGCCAACCCCCATGGCAAACCGGCGCTGGCCGATGCCCCCGAGCTGCATTTCAATCTGTCCCATTGCCGCGACCGGGCCCTCATCGGCCTGACCCGTGCGGCCCCCATCGGCGTGGACGTGGAGCGCATCCGCCCACTCGCCGACCGCGACGCCCTCATCGCCCACTGCTTCAGCCCCGCCGAACAGGCCTGGCTGGCCGGCCGGCCGGCAAGCAGCCGGGAGTCTGACTTCTTCCGCATCTGGACCGCCAAGGAAGCCGTCCTCAAGGCCCTCGGCAGCGGCCTCGCCACCGCGCCGGAAAGCCTCACCATCCACCTCGCGGAAAACGGCGACAAATGCGCTGGCGTGGATGGCGCACCGGGCCCGTGGACGCTTTTCACCCACCGCCCGGAACCTGCGCATGTCATGACAACGGCCGTCCGCGCCCTCCTCGCGCCGGGCCGGATCCGCCAGTTTCACCTGACCGACGACGCTTGCCCGGCCTGGATGGACAACGGCACCTCAGTACAGCAAGACACATTTCACGGAAACCCCTAAATGGCGGCCCCACCGCCCCGGCGGAGCTGCCCAAAGGGGTGGCTGGCAGGGTAGGATAATGGTAGTCGGATAGGCATGAACCTGACGCCCTCCGGTTCCGGAGTGCAGAGCAGGCAACAACCGACCGCAATGGCGCTGCGGCGCATTCCCACAAGATCACATCAAGACTGCCGGGGCCGGAGGGGCTATGTCGCATGTAATTTCAGAGACGGAAGGTCGCGGCGGCGTCCAGCAGTCTGAATCCGGCCACAACCAGACTGCGGCCTGGTCGTACGCCCAGGAGCGCAACTGGTTCCTCGAACAAGCCTATCCGGGCCATGCCCAGCACCGCCATGCCATCGGCGCGACCATCGCCGGCCCCCTTGACGTGGATGCCCTGCGCGCGGCGCTGCATCGTGTTTGCGCCCGTCATGACACTTTCCAGCGCAGCTTCGGCCCGGGCGCCAGCGTGCCCGCCAGCCCGACGCTGACCCTCGACAGCCTCTCCGGCGAAGACACCCGCACCCGCTGGATCGCCGAACGCAGTGGCACCCCCTTCAACCCGGCCAGCGAGCCCATGCTGCGCGCCCACCTGCTGCGCATCCGCGCCGACGAGCACGTCTTGCTGCTGGTGGCTCACCGCTACATCCTCGACGAAGAAGGCCTCGGCCTGCTGCTGCACGAGATCGCCGCCGACCTCGCCGGCCCCCAGCCCGACGAGCCGGCCCGCCCGCGTTTCGCCGACTTCATCGACACCCAGCGCCACAACCCGCAGCAGGCCGAGCTTCTCGCCCACTGGCGCAGCCGCCTGGCCGGCGCGGCACCGGTGCTCGAACTGCCCACCGATCTGCCCCGCCCGCCCATCCAGGCCTACGCCGGCGCCAGCCTGCCCGTCGATCTGGCGGACGATCTCACCGTCCGCCTGCGCAGCCTCGCCAGCCGCCACAGCGTAGATCTGCAGGCCGTGCTGCTGGCCGCCTTCGCCACCCTGCTGCAGCGCCACAGCGGCCAGGGCGACCTGGTCATCGGCCTGCGCAGCAGCTACCGTATCAACCCGGCCCTCGCCCGCCTCGTCGGCCCCCTCGACAACACCCTGGCCCTGCGCCTCGACCTCTCTGCCGACCCGGCCAGCAACGCCCTGCTGCAGCTCACCGGCAGCGCCCTCGACGACGCCCGCCGCCACGCCGCGCTGCCCTTCGAACAGCTCATCGAGGCCCTGCAGCCAGCCCGCAACCTGGGCTATGCGCCGATATGCCAGGTGCTCTTCGACTACCGCCTCGCACCGCCGGCACGGCTCACGGCCGGCAAGCTCACGCTGCAGCCGTTCCCCATCGAATCCGCCAGCACGGCCCACGACCTGGGCCTGCGCATAGAAGTGCAGGGCGATCAGCTGAGCGGCCGCCTCATCTACGACCCGGCCCTGTTCAGCGCCGCCACCGCCCAGCGCATGGCCGGCCACTACCGCAGCCTGCTCGACGACCTGGCCAGCGACACGCCCAAGCCGACCTCGGCGCTGCGCCTCCTTACCGCCACCGAATGGCAGCAGCTCGTCATCGACTGGAACGCCACCGACGCCGACTACCCGGCCGATTCGTCCCTGTCGCGCCTCTTCGAAGCCCAGGCCGAACGCACGCCGGACGCCCCGGCCATCCTCGGCCCCGGCCCGGCCCTCAGCTACCGGGAACTCGACGCGCGCGCCAACCGCCTCGCCCATCATCTCGCCAGCCTCGGGGTCGCCCACGAAACCCTCGTCGGCGTGTCCATGGAGCGCTCGCCCGAACTCTTCATCGCCGTTCTCGCCATCCTCAAGGCCGGCGCCTGCTACGTGCCCCTCGACCCGGACTACCCGGCGGCGCGCCTCACGGCCATGCTCGAAGACACCGCCGTCAGCCTGCTCCTCAGCAAGGAGCGCTGGCTCGACGTGCTGCCGCCGCACACGGCCCGGGTGCTGTGCCTCGACCGCGACTGGCCGGCCATCGCCGCCCAGCCCGCCAGCCGCCCGCCCAGCCTCGCCGGCGCCGCCAGCCTGGCCTACGTGGTGTTCACCTCCGGCTCCACCGGCCGCCCCAAGGGCGTGATGGTCGAACAGCGCCAGCTCCTCAACCGCTTTGCCTGGATGTGGCGCGAATATCCCTTCGCCCCCGGCGACGTATCCGCCTGCAAAACCGCCCTCAACTTCGTCGATTCCCTGTGGGAACTCCTCGGCCCGCTGCTCCACGGCGTACCGAGCGTGCTGGTCCAGCGCGAGATGCTCCTCGAACCGCGGGCCTTCGTCGCCCTGCTGGCCGAATACCGGGTCACGCGCATGATGCTGGTGCCGTCCCTGATGCGCATGATGCTCGACGCCCACGACGACCTTGCCGCCCGCCTGCCGCTGCTGCGCGACTGGTGCATCGGCGGCGAGCCGCTCACCGTCGAGCTCGCCCGGCGCTTCGCCCGTGCCATGCCGGGCCGCCTGCTGCTCAACCTGTACGGCCTGTCAGAAGCCTTCGACGCCTGTTACTTCGACGCCGGCCAACTCACCGATGCCGACACCCTGGTGCCCATCGGCCGGCCGCTCTCCAACGTGCAGGCCTACGTCCTCGACGCCCACCGCCAGCCGGTGCCCGTCGGCGTGATCGGCGAACTCTACGTAGGCGGTGCGGGCCTCGCCCGCGGCTACCTCGGCCAGCCGGCCATGAGCGCCGAGAAGTTCCTGCCCAACCCCTTCCGCGACGCACCGGGCTCCCGCATCTACCGCACCGGCGACCTGGCCCGCCTGCGCCCGGACGGCCTCATCGACTACCTCGGACGCAGCGATCACCAGGTCAAGATCCGCGGCTTCCGCATCGAGCCCGACGAAGTCGCCAGCGTGCTGCGCAGCCACCCGGACATCGCCGCGGCGGTCGTCGTGGCCCGCCCCGACGACACCGGTGAACTGGCCCTGGCCGCCTACTTCGTGGCCCGCGACAGCACCCCGGCCATCGCCCCCCTGCAGGGCTGGCTGCGCGAACGCCTGCCCGACTACATGGTGCCGGCCAGCTACACGCCCCTCGCCGCCCTGCCGATGACCCCCAGCGGCAAGGTGGACCGCCTGTCCCTGCCGGCGCCCGACAAGCGCAGCGCCGTGGCCAGCGCCTACGTGGCCCCGGCCGACGAGACCGAGCAGATCATCGCCCGCCTGTGGCAGGACGTGCTCCAGATCGAGCGCGTCGGCAGCCAGGACAACTTCTTCGACCTGGGCGGCACCTCGCTGCGCATGGTCCAGATCAACCGCCGCCTGTGCGACGCGCTGCAGCGGGCCATCCCCGTGCTGCAGATGTACCAGCACCCCACAGTATCCAGCCTGGCCCGCTCCCTGGCCGCCGACAGCAGCAGCGCCCCCGCCTCCAGCGCCGCCCAGACCGGGCGCGAGCGCGCCGGCCAGCGCCGCGACATGCTCGCCCGCCGACAGACCACCGCCCGGCGCAGTCCGGGCTGAACACCCCACATCCGAGATCACCATGAACCCCACCGACTCCGACCGGAACCTCTCCGACATCGCCATCATCGGCATGAGCTGCCGCGTGCCGGGCGCCGACGACGTGTCGGCCTTGTGGCGCAACCTCGAACAGGGTGTCGAATCAATCAGCTTCTTCTCCGAAGCCGAACTGCTGGCCGCCGGCGTCACACCCGAAACCCTCGCCGACCCGGCCTACGTGCGCGCCGGCGCGGTCATCGACAACATCGACTGCTTCGACGCGGCCTTCTTCGGCTACAGCCCGCGGGAAGCCAGCCTGATGGAACCCCAGCAGCGCATCTTCCTCGAATGTGCCTGGGAAGCCCTCGAACGGGCCGGCTACACGCCGCATGCGTCCAACACCCACGGCGGCGCCATCGGCGTCTTCGGCGGCTCGGCGATGAACGGCTACCTCATCTACAACCTGGCCACGCGCCCCGACGTCGCCCCCGCCCTGTTCGAATTCCAGGTCCAGATCGGCAACGACAAGGACTACCTGGCCAGCCGCGTCGCCTACAAGCTCAACCTAACGGGCCCCAGCGTGGTCGTGCAGTCGGCCTGCTCCACCTCGCTTACCGCCATCCACGTGGCCTGCCAGAGCCTGCTCGGCGGCGAATGCAACCTGGCGCTGGCTGGTGGCATCTCCATCGCCGTACCGCACCGCGTCGGCTACCTGTACCAGGAAGGCGGCGTCAATTCGGCCGACGGCCACTGTCGCGCCTTCGACGCCGACGCCCGCGGCACCGTGCTCGGCAGCGGGGTCGGCATCGTCGCCCTCAAGCGCCTGGCCGACGCCCTGGCCAACGGCGACCACATCCACGCCGTCATCAAGGGCTCGGCCATCAACAACGACGGCAGCGCCAAGGTCGGCTTCACCGCCCCCAGCGTGGACGGCCAGGCCGCGGTGGTCGCCGAAGCCCTCGCCATCGCCGGCATCGAGGCCGACGAGATCGGCTACGTCGAAACCCACGGCACCGCCACCCCGATGGGCGACCCGATCGAGGTCAAGGCCCTCACCCAGGCCTTTCGCGAAAGCACCGACGCCACCGGCTACTGCGCCATCGGCTCGGTGAAAAGCAACATCGGCCACCTCGACGTGGCCTCCGGCGTGGCCGGGCTGATCAAGACCGCGCTGATGCTCGAACACCGGCGCATCCCCGGCACCCTGCACTACCGCCGCGCCAACCCCGAGATCGACTTCGCCAGCAGCCCCTTCTACGTCAACACCGCCCTTTGCGACTGGCAACAGCCGGTGCGCCGGGCCGGCGTCAGCTCCTTCGGGCTGGGTGGCACCAACGCCCACGTGGTGATGGAAGAAGCCCCGGCCCGTGCCGCGGCCGCCGCGTCGCGCCCCTGGCAACTGATCCTTCTGTCGGCCCGCAACCCGGAAGCCCTCGGGCGCATGGGCGAACGCCTCGCCGGGCACCTCGAACACCATCCCGACCAGCCCCTCGCCGACATCGCCTACACCCTGCAAACCGGCCGCCAGGGCTTCACCCAGCGCCGCATGCTGGTCGTCTCCAGCCGCGACGATCTGGCCAGTACGCTGCTGTCCGGCGAACGCCAGCGCAGTGCCGATGCCATCTGCGAGCACAGCGACCGCCCGCTGGTTTTCATGTTCCCCGGCCAGGGCGCCCAGTACCTGGGCATGGGCCGCGGCCTGTATGACAGCGAACCCCTGTTCCGCGCCGAAGTCGACCGTTGCTGCGAACTGCTCGCGCCGCACCTCGGCCACGACCTGAAGAACCTGATGTGGCCCGCCGACAGCGCCACCGCCGAAGCCCTCACCGCCACCTGGATCGTCCAGCCGGCCCTGTTCGTCATCGAATACGCCCTCGCCCGCCTGTGGATGAGCTGGGGCGTGCAGCCCTCCGCCATGATCGGCCACAGCATCGGCGAATACCCGGCCCTGTGCCTGGCCGGCGTGATGAGCCTGCCCGACGCCCTCAAGCTGGTCACCGCCCGCGGCCGCCTGATGCAGGAAATGCAGCCCGGCAGCATGCTCGCCGTAGACCTGCCCGAAAACCAACTCGGCGATCTGGCCGCCCGCGGCCTGTCGCTGGCCGGCGTCAATTCCCCCGGCCGCAGCGTGGTGGCCGGCCCGTCCGAAGCCATCGCCGCCTTCCGCGCCGACATGGAAGCGCGTGGCCAGCAAGTCAGCGCCCTGCACACCTCCCATGCCTTCCACTCGGCCATGATGGATCCGATGCTCGAGCGCTTCGCCGCCGTCGTCGCCACCATCCCGCTGCAGGCCCCGCAGATTCCGGTGGTGTCCAACCTCAGCGGCACCTGGCTGACTGCCGCACAGGCCACCGATCCGGCCTACTACACCCAACACCTGCGCCGCACCGTGCGCTTTGCCGACGGCATCCTCACCGCGGTGGGCGACGGCGACCCGCTGCTGCTCGAAGTCGGCCCCGGCCGCACCCTCGGCACCCTCGCCCAGCAATGCGCCAACACCTCCGGCGCCAAGGGCGCCCTGTGGTCGATGCGCCACCCGCAACAGGACGAGCCCGACCAGGCCATGCTCCTCACCACCCTCGGCAAGCTGTGGCTGGCCGGCGTGAGCGTGGACTGGGCCGGCTTCTACGCCGACGAAACGCGCTGCCGCGTGCCGCTGCCCGGCTACCCCTTCGAGCGCCAGCGCCACTGGATCGAACCCGGCAAGCTGGTCGCCCAGGCTACCGGCAACACCCCCACGGCCCGTTCGGCCCCTGGCAAGCGCCCGCTGGCCGACTGGTTCTACACCCCGGCCTGGAAGCAGAGCCCGCTGCCCGATGGCGGCCCCGCCGCAAGCGGTCCATGGCTGATCTTCACCACCGGCGAAGGCTTCGCCGAAACCCTCGCCCGCGATCTGGAACAGGCTGGCCAGGACGTGCTCCGGGTGCTCCCCGGTGCCAAGGCCGGCTGGTGCGGCGAGCGCCGCTACAGCGTCAGCCCCGGCCAGCGCGCCGACTACGACAGCCTGATCAACGCCCTCGCCACCGCCGGCAAGCTGCCGCGCAGCGTGCTGCACGGCTGGAACCTCGGCGAAGCCGGCGACACCACCGACCACGACAGCTTCGGCCGCGCCCAGGGCCTCGGTTTTCGCAGCCTGCTGTGCCTGGCCCAGGCCCTCGGCGCCCGCGACTACACCGAATCCGTGCGCATCGGCGTGCTCGGCAGCGGCATCCAGGCGCTCACCCCCACCGAACTCCCGCAGCCCGACCGCGCGCCACTGGTCGCCGCCTGCGTGGTGATCGCCCAGGAGTATTCCAACCTCGACGCCCGCTGCTTCGACATCATGCCGCCCGCCGCCGGCACGCCGGCCGAGCAGGGCCTGGCCCGCCAGATCCTGCGCGAGATGGGCTGCGATGCCCCCAACCCCGTCGTCGCCTGGCGCGACGGCGTGCGCTGGGTGCAGGACTACCGCCCGCTGCACCTGCCCGCAACGACTGAAAACCCGACCCGCCTGCGCCAGCAAGGCGTGTACCTCATCACCGGTGGCCTCGGCGCCATCGGCTTCGCGCTGGCCGAAGACCTGGCCCACAGCGTGCAGGCGCGCCTCGTCCTCACCGGTCGCAGCGCCATGCCCGCCGCCGAATGGGACGCCCTCATCGCTACCCATGGCGCCGACCACCCAGTCAGCCAGCGCATCGCCAAAGTCCGCGCCCTCGAAGCCCTCGGCGCCGAAGTGCTGGTGGTGGCGGCCGACGTGGCCGACGCTGCCGCCATGGCCGGGGCCCTGGAACAGACACGCAGCCGCTTCGGGCACATCGACGGCGTCATCCACGGCGCCGGCATCGTTGCCGAAGAAGCCTTCCTCGCCGTGCAGGACACCAGCCCGGAAAACTGCACCGAACACTTCCGCCCCAAGGTGGATGGCCTTCTGGTCCTCCATAACCTGCTGAAGAACGACCCGCCCGATTTCTACGTGCTGCTGTCGTCCATCTCCGCGGTGGTCGGCGGGCTCGGCTACGCGGCCTACGCCGCCGCCAACCGCTACCTGGATGCCTACGCTGCCCGCCAGAACCGCCTCGGCGGCACCGGCGGCCCGGCCTGGCTGGCCATCGGCTGGGACGCCTGGCAATCCGCCGCGTCCCGCTCCGACAAGCCCGGCATGGGCGCCGTCGTCAACGAACTGGCCCTGTCCACCGCAGACGGCGTCGATGCCTTCCGACGCATCCTCGCCAGCAATTCCGGCGACACGGTCGTCGTGTCCACCACCGACCTGTCCACCCGCATCGCCCAGTGGGTCCTGCGCAAGCCCCGCGCCAGCGCAGCAGCGGCCAGTGCCGCCGCAGCCGCTCCGACTGTCGCCTACGCCACCGCAATGCAGACGGCCATCGCCGGCATCTGGCAAAGCGCCCTGGGCGTCGGCCACATCGAGCCGCGCGACAACTTCTTCGACCTGGGCGGCGACTCGCTGCTGCTGATGGAAGTCATCGCGCGCCTCAAGAGCGGCTACGGTATCGTTCTCAACCCGCGGGAAATCATGTTCCAGACCCTCGCCCAACTCGCCGCCGTCTGCGAGGAAAGGCAGGCCGCGAAGAAGGCCGGCAGCACCAGCACGCCGGCGCCCAGCCCGGTACCGGCCACGGCACCCGCACCAGTGACACCGGCCTCCACAACTCCCGCGCCGGAGCCCGAACGCCCCGGCGGCCTCTTCAGCGCCCTGAAGCGCAAGCTGCGCGGCTAAGCGCCACCCCCTGTGGGTCGGACTTCAGTCCGACTACACGGGTGCAGGCAGCGGCTGTAGGACTGAAGTCCGACCCACGGAGCGCCCGGCCAGCTATGCTTCATGCTGACAGCGCAGACCATCGGAGCCCCCGTGAGTGACGTGTTCATCAGCTACGCCAGCGCAGACCGGGAACAGGCTGGACGCCTGGCCCATGCTTTCGAAGCGCTCGGCTGGTCTGTCTGGTGGGATCGCAAGATCATCACCGGCCAGGTTTTCGATCAGGCCATCGAACACGAACTCGACACGGCGCGCAGCGTGGTCGTGCTGTGGTCACCTTATTCCATCGTCTCCGAATGGGTCAGGAACGAAGCCGCTGCCGCCGCAGCACGGGGTGTGCTGCTGCCGGCCCTGATCGCACCGGTACGCCTGCCCCTCGAATTCCGCCGCAAGCAGACCGCCGACCTTGGCAACTGGCGGGGCGACCCGCAGGATCACGGCTTTCAGGCCCTCTGCGCAGGCATCCGCCACCTGCTCGGCCAGCCGCCAGCCACGTCGAATCCCCCACCCCCGTGGCCCGCCCAGCTCAAGTGGTCCGCGCTCGGCGCCCTGATCCTGGTGGCGGCGATTGGCTTCTTCACCAACAACGCCCGGCAGCCCCCCACCGACACCGCAGCGACTCCGGACGCACGTCCCATGACCGGCATGGCCTCCTGGACCACGCCGCTGACGAGCCCCGCCGGGCTGGCCGATCTGATCGTCGGTACCTATTCCGGTGACGTGATCTCCGACGCGCATGGCAGTTCGCGCAGCGGCGTGCTCATCACCGTTACCCGACTGGGGCCCGACCGGGTCCGCATTCACTCCGACTACACCCGTGTGGGCACGACCGACATCGCCCTGCAACGCGTCGACCAGCAAGTTCTGGCCGACGGGGGCGATTCCAGCCTCATCGTGTACCTGGATCGCCAGCCACCCACCATCCTCTTCAACCCGCGCCTGGAACTGGCCTATGCCGGAACCCGGCAATAGAAGGGTTTCACGCACCGCCCCTGGAGAAACCATGTCGACACCCTTGACCCGCCGGACGGCCATGGGGCGATTGCTGCTCGCACTGATCTGCTGCTGGACACTCATCCACGGGCTCGCCGTCTTCGCCGAAGTCCGCGCCGAAGCGCCGGCCCCACCACCGCGTCCGCTCCACGTGGTCAGCGACGATAACTACCCCCCTTACCTGTTCCGCAACTCGGAGGGCAAGGTGGAAGGCTATCTGGTGGATATCTGGGCCTTGTGGGAGAAGAAAACCGGCGTCCGGACCATCCTGACCGCCACCAACTGGGCCGAGGCCCAGCGGATGATCCAGGCGGGCGAAGCCGACGTGATCGACATGATCTATCGCACGCCGCCCCGCGAACCGCTGTACGACTTTTCGCCTCCCTACGCCGACCTGCCGGTCGTGATCTACACGCATACCTCGATCGGCGGCATCAGCAGCACAAGCACGCTCAAGGGCTTTCAGATCGGCGTCCAGGCGGGCGACGCCTGCATTGACATCCTCGCCGGGAACGGCATCACCACCCTGGTGCAATACCGGAATTACAGCGACCTGATTACCGCCGCCCAACGCGAGGAGATCAAGGTCTTCTGCCTCGACGAAGCCCCGGCCAACTTCTATCTGTACCAGGCCGGTGCCCAAAACATCTTTCGCCGGGCATTCGAGCTTTACAAGGGGCAGTTTCACCGGGCCGTGCGCAAGGGCGACGCGGCCGCCCTGCAGCAGGTCACACAAGGAATGACGGCCATCACCGCCGAAGAAGAAGAAGCCCTGCGCAAGAAATGGTTCGGCACGCCGCTCGCCGTCGATCTGCGCGCGTACAGCCGCTACGTCGGCTGGGGCGTACTCGCGGCAGCGGCTGTCGGCACCCTGTTGCTGGTCTGGAATATCACCCTGCGCCGCCAGGTAAGTGCCAAGACGGCCACCGTCAGCAGCACCCTGAACGAACTGCGCCAGGCGCACCAGGCCACCGAAGAAGCCAGGGAAAACCTCACCGCCACCCTGCAGGCGATTCCCGACCCGCTGTTCGAACTGGATCTCACGGGCCGCTATGTGGATGTCTTCGCCAGCCAGGAATTCCTCCTGGCCACCCCCAAGCAGAACCTGATCGGCAAGCATGTGACCGAAGTTCTGCCCGCGGAAGCGGCACACACGGTGACCGAGGCGATCGCCGGAGCAGCCCGGGACGGTGGCGATTTCGGACGGCTCATCCAGCTTGAGTTCGACGGCAAATCCCACTGGTTCGAGCTCTCGGCCACCCGCAAGCATCCGGCAGCGGCCCCCCTCCCGCACGTTCTCATGCTGTCGCATGACATCACCCAGCGCCGCGAGGCCGAAGACGTCCTGCGCCAGGCCAAGGAAGCCGCATTGCTGGCCGAGCGCGACAAGCGCTTCCGCGCGCTCTTCAACGCCGCCCCGGTTGCCTTGCTCTACGCCCGCGGCAACGCCATCGAATCGATCAACCAGCGCTTCATCGACCTCTTCGGCTACCGGGAAGACGACGTTTCCGGGCTGGACGACTGGTGGACGCTGGCCTACCCCGATCCAGCCTACCGTCAATGGGTGCAACACACCTGGAAATCCGCCCTGGAGCGCTCACGCAGCACCAGCGGCGAGGTAGCCAGCCTCGAGTACCGGGTCACCTGCAAGGACGGCCGGCAGCTGGACCTGCTGATCGGCGGGCAGGTGCTGGGCGACGGCCTCATCGCCACCTTCACCGACATCACGCCGCTCAAGGTGGCAGAGGCGGCCATGAAGGATGCGAAGGACGCGGCCGATGCGGCCAACACGGCCAAGAGCAGCTTTCTGGCCAACATGAGCCACGAGATCCGGACCCCGATGAATGCAATCCTGGGCTATGCCTACACGCTCAGGAAGAGCCCCCTGCAGCCCGACCAGATGGAGCGCCTGGAGAAGATCGAGGATGCCGGCAAGCATCTGCTGGCGATCATCAACGACATCCTCGACATCTCGAAGATCGAAGCCGGCAAGCTGGTGCTGGACGACACCACCTTCCACCTGGGCTCGATCGTCGACTACGTCCACTCGCTGATTGCCGAACCGGCGGCAGCCAAGGGCCTGCACATCACCGTGGAATACGACAACGAGCCCGCCCTGCTGGAGGGCGACGCCACCCGTCTGCGCCAGGGCTTGCTCAATTTCGCCAGCAACGCCGTCAAGTTTACCGAGACGGGCAGCATCACCCTGCGGGCCAGGCTCCTTGAGCGCAAGGGCGAACAAGTGCTGGTGCGCTTCGAAGTCCAGGACACCGGGCCGGGCATTCCACCCGAAAGCTGCCAGCAGCTATTCCAGGCCTTCAAGCAGGTGGATGCGTCAACCACCCGCCGCTATGGCGGCACCGGCCTCGGACTGGCCATCACCCAGCGCCTCGCCCGCCTGATGGGCGGCGACGCCGGCGTGGACAGCACACCGGGCGACGGCAGCCTGTTCTGGTTCACCGCCCGCCTGCACATCGGCACGGCCGAAGCCCGGGAGATCGCGCCCGCGCCGTCCGGCGCCGAAGACATGATCCGTCGCCACCACCGCGGCACCCGTGTCCTGCTGGTCGAGGACGATCCGGTCAACCAGGAGGTCGCGCTGGAGCTGGTGGGTGAAACCGGACTGCTGGTGGATGTGGCCGAAAACGGCCAGCAGGCTGTGAACATGGTCATGGATACCCACTACGCGATCATCCTGATGGACATGCAGATGCCGGTGATGGGCGGCCTCGAAGCCACCACCCGGATCCGCGACCTGCCCGGGCGCGGCGAAACCCCCATCATCGCCATGACCGCCAATGCCTTCGACGAAGACCGGCAACGCTGCATCAAGGCCGGCATGAGTGATTTCGTCGCCAAGCCAGTGGATCCGGACATCCTGTTCGACACCCTGCTGCGCTGGCTGCCACCCTTGAAAGATCAACCCGGTGCCCGCATATAGCGCTCACCACACAATGGAGAACCCAGCATGGCCATGGACGTCGTCGATTACGAAATCTTCGGAAACGAAATGCAGTACGTCGAGGTGGAGCTCGACCCCGGCGAAGCCGCCATCGGGGAGGCCGGTGTGATGATGTACATGCAGGACGGCATCCAGATGGACACCATCTTCGGTGACGGCTCGGCTCAGCAACGCGGCCTGTTCGGCAAACTGATGGGCGCCGGCAAGCGCCTGCTCACCGGCGAGACCCTGTTCACCACCGTGTATCACAACGAGGGCAGCGGCAAGCGCCGGGTCGCCTTTGCCGCGCCCTACCCGGGCAAGATCGTGGCGGTGGACCTGTCCACCGTCGGCGGCACGCTGATCTGCCAGAAGGACGCGTTCCTGGCCGCCGCCAAGGGCGTCTCGCTGGGCATCGCCTTCCAGAAGAAGATCGGCGTCGGCCTGTTTGGCGGTGAAGGCTTCATCATGCAAAAGCTCGACGGTGACGGCATGGCCTTCATCCATGCTGGCGGCACGCTGATGGAAAAGACCCTCGCCCCCGGCGAAACCCTGCGCGTCGATACCGGCTGCGTGGTGGCCTTTCAGCCCAGCGTCGACTTCGACATCCAGTACGCCGGCAAAATCAAGACGGCCCTGTTTGGCGGTGAAGGCCTGTTCTTCGCCACCCTCACCGGCCCCGGCAAGATCTGGCTGCAATCGCTGCCCCTGTCACGCATGGCCGACCGCATCGTGATGGCCTCCCGCGCCGCTGGCGGTGGCGGCAAGGAAGGCGGCTCGCTGCTCGGCGGCATCGGCCTCGGCTCCCTGCTCGGCAGGGACGAGTGAGCGACGCGCCCATCCCGGCGCGTTTTTATCCGGCGGGTGGCGCGGCTCACGGCCACCCGGCCCGACTCGCCTGGCAGGACGGCACCTTGCTCGTCCTGCCAGAAGACTCACCACCCCAACGGGTAGACATCGCCGCCCTGCAGGTGGAGGCCCGCGGCTTCAACCACAGCCAGTGGGCCCTGCAGTGGAACGACGCTGACGGCAACCAGTTGCTGATGGTGGACGACGCGCACATCGCCCCTCTGCGCGACGCCGCACCGGCCCTCTTCGCCGGTGGCCACCAGATACGGCAACGCACCCACCGCCGCTTTGGCGCCGGCATCCTGTTCCTCATCGCCCTGCCGCTGCTCCTGCTGGCCGGCTTCTTCCTGTCCATCGATCCGCTGGCCGAGCGCGTCGTCGCCCACATCCCGTCCGGCATTGAACGGCAGATCGGCGCAGCCGTCCTTGCCCGCACCCGGGCCGAGGGCAGGATGATCGACAGCGGGCCGGCCTGGGAAGCCGTGCAGATAGTCGGTAAACGCCTGGCCCGCCCGGCCGAAAGCCTCGAATTCCATCTGGTGGACAAACCCGACATCAACGCCTTCGCCGCCCCGGGCGGCATCGTCGTGGTGTATGCAGGCCTTATCGACAAGAGCGCCTCCGCCGAAGAACTGGCTGGCGTACTGGCCCATGAAATCGCCCACGTGGAGCTGCGCCACAGCCTCCGCCAGCTCGTCAAATCGGCGGGCCTGCGGGTCATCGTCGCGGCCCTGCTGGGCGACTACGGCGGCCTCGGCGGCTGGGCCGCCCAGCTCGGTGAGCTCAAGTTCTCCCGCGACGCCGAACGCGAAGCCGACCTGCGCGGCCTGGCCCGCCTGCACGAAGCGCACATCGACCCAAGCGGCATGCCGCGCTTCTTCGAGACCCTGGCAAAGAGCGAAGCCGGCCGGATGCCGGCGCTGTTCTCCACCCACCCGGCCACGACCGAACGCCTTGATGCGCTGCAAAAAGCCATCGCCGCCGGCGACCGGGGGCCGGTGGAACCCATCGACGTCAATTGGAGCGCCGTCCGGAAAGGCCTGTCGACATCGGCTTCGGAGACGGCGCCTGGCCGTCGATGAACTCACTCATCGCGGCCACCACCTCGTACGGGGCGCTGACATGGGGCAGATGCCCCGTGGCGTTGATGAGCGCCAGACGGCTACCCTTGATGTGCTGGTGAAGATACTCGGCGACCTCGAGGGGCACGGCAGGATCATCCTGCGACTGGATCACGAGCGTCGGGATGTCCAGCGTGGGGACATCGGCGCGGTGATCTGACTGAAAGATCGAGCACAGTACGGTCAGGGCGCGATCGGCCGGGATGCTCTTCATCGTCTCGGCAAAATGGCGGGCCAACTGCGGCTTGTCGGCATTGCCCATGGCTGCCGGGGCAAAAGCGTCGGCCCATTCCGAATAGCGCAGGCTGACCTCCTGATACAGCGCCTTCAGGTCAGCCTCCGCGAAGCCGCCCCGATAACCTTCATCATCAAGGTAACGCGGGGAGGCGCCAATCATCACCAGACGGGAAAAACGCCCCGGCCGCCTGGCGGCCGCCAGCAGGCAGATCATCGCCCCCACCGAGTGGCCCACCAAAATGGCATCCTGCAAGAGCAAGGCATCGCAAACCTCGAACAGGTCGGAAACGTAACCGCCCAGGTTCAGGTAGCGAGACTGCTGGAAGGCCGCGGGCTCCGACTGCCCCGCGCCGACGTTGTCGAGAAGGACCAGGCTGAAGTCCTCCCGAAAGCTTTCCACCACCGTTTTCCAGGCCCGCTGGTCGGTTCCGAAACCATGCCCAAAAACCATCGCACGGCGGGCCTGCGATTGCCCGCAAGGGTGACGTTGTTCCGTTCGAGCGGATCAAGTTTGTTCATGTGGCCTGACTCACACGGGTTCATGGCACATTCTAGACACGAATTTTAACAAAACCAATTCCGTAGCTTGCCGGAGCGGACCGCCAGACATTTCAGTGCCGGGTGAATCGCCCCAATTTTCGGCATGGGCGGAGCAAGCTGACCAGGCGCGCTAAAATCACCTTATAACTGTGAGGAAAAAATGAGCCGTATCTTGATCGTCGACGACGAAATCGGCATCCTCAAGGCACAGCAGCCCGACGCAGCGCGGCAGATCCTGTCCGGCTGCGCCGAGCTGCCCCCAGAAGACTGAGCCATGCCCGATCAAGACGCCACCAGCCTGAGCTTCAAGCTGGTCTATTACGGGCCCGCCCAGAGCGGCAAGACAACCAACCTGCTGCGTCTGCACGATCTCCTGTCACCCGAACTGAAGGGCGAGGTGATGACCATGGAGACCAAGGATGACCGCACCCTGTTCTTCGACCTCCTGCCATTGGGTTTTCGTGCGCCCTCAGGCCTCCTGATCAAGCTGCGCCTGTTTACGGTGCCCGGCCAGGTGGCCCACGACGGCACGCGCAAGGCCGTGCTGTCGCGGGCCGACGGCATCGTCTTCGTGGCCGACTCCGACAGCGCCCAGGAAACCAACAACGGCGAAGCCTTCCAGAGCATGGCCGACAACTGCCACCGGGTCGGCCTGGATTTCGAGCACATTCCGCTCGTCGTCCAGTTCAACAAGCGCGACCTGCCGAGCGCCGTGCCGGAAGCCGAGGTCCGTGAACGCTGGGAGGCGGCCCCGTGGCCCCTGTGCTTCGCCGTCGCCCTCCGCGGCGAAGGCGTCGCAAGCACCTTCGAGGCGCTGCTGCGGGCACTCTACCGGCACCATGCCGAAGCCCTCGGGCTGGCCCGGGAACACGGCATCTCTGAAAACGCCTTCGTGGCCGGCATGCTCGGGCAAACCGGAACGCCCGCATGAGCGCCGCCGACTTCGACCGCGAATGGCATCTGGGCGAATTGTTCGACGCCACCATGCTGGCGCGGGTCGGCCCGCCGCTGGCCGAATTGCTCGACGGCGACCTGGCCATCCTCGACCGCAATGGCGAGCTGCTGTGGGGCCTGGCAGCCCCCGACGCCAGGCGCGAAGCACTGGTGCTGGAACTCGAACCCGCCGGTTTTCTGGCCAGCACCGCCGCCAGCCAGGTACGTCTGCACGCCGCCGGCCGGATGTTCACCGCCCTGCTGCGCGCCGAAGCCCGCTATCGCATGGCCTCGGCCCTGCATCTGGAAGCAGTCACCCAGGATTTCGAGACCCTCAAGCTCGAACACGTGCGCCTGCTGGCCTCGGAAGCCCGTTACCGCAAACTGTCGGAAGAACTCGAAGCACGCGTCAAAGCCCAGGTCGCCGACCTCGAAGCGCGCCAGCAGATGCTCTACCAGGCCGAAAAATTCGCCTCCGTCGGCCAGCTCGCCGCCGGCATGGCCCACGAAATCAACAACCCGCTCGGTTTCGTCAGCAGCAACCTCGGCACCTTCAAGCTCTACCTCGACAAGTTCACCGCCCTGCGCGACCGGCTGGCCGAAGGCGAAGCGGCCTGGCACAACCTCGACCTGGATTTTGTCCTCGAGGACGGCGTCGATCTGCTGGCCGACTGCAGCAGCGGGCTCGGGCGGATCGCCCGCATCGTCGCCGACCTGAAGAGTTTCTCCAATGTCGATCGCCCCCCCGAAGAGCGGGCCGACCTCAACGCCTGCCTGCAGCATGCCGTCAGCGTCGCCGGCAACCCGCTGCCAGCCGGGGTCGCGCTGCGCACCGAACTGCACCCGCTGCCGCCCTTGAGCTGCAATCCGGGGCACCTCAACCAGGTCTTTTTCAGTTTGATCCGCAACGGCATGCAGGCCATCCAGGATGCCGGACGCCCCGGCGCAGTGTGCATCGACAGCGCCGCCGACGCCTCGGGCATCACGATCCACATCGCCGACAACGGCGTCGGCATGAGTCCGGCCCAACTGGAACGAGCCTTCGAGCCCTTCTACACGACACGCTCGGTCGGCGCCGGCACCGGGCTGGGGCTGTCCACCGCCCGCAACATCGTGCTCGCCCACCACGGCCGCATCGCGATCGACAGCACACCCGGCGCTGGCACGACCGTGAGCCTGTTCTTCCCGAACACGCCATGACCGACTACAAGCGCTTTTTCACCGGCAAGACAGGCGCGCCGCAAGCGCCGGCCAGCCATCTCACGCCGCCGAAGTACCGCCTGTTGCTGGTGGATGACGAGATCGGCATCGTGCGGGCGCTGGGGCGCGTGTTTCGCCAGGAACACTACGACATCCTCACCGCCGGCAGCGGCCAGGAAGGACTCGAACGCCTGGCCGAGGGTCCGGTGCACCTGGTCATCAGCGACTTCATGATGCCGGGCATGAACGGCGCCCAGTTTTTGCAGGAGGTGAAACAGCGTTCGCCCGACACGATCCGCATCATGCTCACCGGCCACGCCAACACCGACGCGGTCATGGGCGCGATCAACGAAGGCGCGGTGTACAAGTTCATCCTCAAGCCCTGGAACGACGACGACCTGCGCGTCACCGTGGCCCTGGCGCTGGAGCAGTTCGATCTGATCAGCCGCAACCGGGCGCTCAAATCGGAGAACGAAAAGAAGACCAAGGAAATCTCGGCCCTGTCCAAGCTGGCGGCCACCCACCGCAGCCGGCTCGGCATCATGCTGCACAAGAAGAACCTGCTGTCGGCCGCCCAGTTGCAGGAGCTGACCTTTCAGCAGGAGCGCCGCTCGGAACCGCTGATCGCCCTGTTGCTCGAAAAGGACTGGGTCGAGGAACGCAAGATCCGCGCGCTGCTCAAGCAGGACCTGCTCATCGAAGAGGTGCAGTTGCCGGAATTCCAGGTCGATCCGGCGCTGACCGACCTCATTCCCCGCAGCCTGTGCGCGCGCCAGTTGGTCGTGCCCCTCAAGCTGGACGGCAAGCACCTGCTGCTGGCCATGGCCGACCCGCTCGACGAAGGCCTGATCGACGAAATCCGCTTCACCGCCGGGCTCGACCTGCAGATCGTCACCGCCGACATTGCCGCCATTCGCAAGAAAATCGATGAGATCTACAGCGGCGACATGGATTTCAAGGCGCTGGAAAACCTCGTTTTCTCGGCCGATCCCTACGAAGGCATCGAGATCGTCATCGAGGACGTGGATGACACCCGCCTCGAAGACCTGCTGCGCGACACCGAGGCACCACCGGCGATCCGCCTCGCCAATGCCATCATTCTCGAAGCGATCCGCCTGGGCGCCTCCGACATCCACATCCAGCCGCGCACCACCAGCGTGGTTGTGCGCTATCGCATCGACGGCGTGCTGATCGACAAGATCCAGATCCCGCACCAGTTGCACAACTCGCTCGTGTCGCGCCTCAAGATCATGTCCGAACTGGACATCTCCGAGCGACGCCATCCGCAGGACGGCCGCATTACCGTCAAGACCCCCATGCGCATGGTGGACCTGCGCATCTCCACGCTGCCCACCCTCAACGGCGAAAAGGTGGTGATGCGGATTCTCGACCGCAACTCGTCGGTGCACAGTCTGGAGAAGCTGGGTTTCTCACCCATCGACCTACCCCGGATCCACGACATGATCGCCCATCCGCAGGGCATCATCCTCGCCACCGGCCCAACCGGCAGCGGCAAGACGACCACGCTGTACTCACTGCTGCAGCACAATGCGACACCCGAAAAGAACTACGTCACCATCGAAGACCCGGTCGAATACCACCTCGACATGGCCAGCCAGGTGTTTGTCCGCGAGAAGATCGGCCTGACCTTCCCGTCGATTCTGCGGGCAATGCTGCGCCAGGATCCGGACGTGATCCTGCTCGGTGAAATCCGCGATTTCGAAACCGCCGAAGTCGCCTTCCATGCAGCCCTTACCGGCCACCTGGTGTTCTCGACGCTGCACACCAACTCCGCCGTCACCACCGTCGCCCGCCTGTTCGATCTCGGCCTCAAGCCCTACGTAGTGGCCAGCGCCCTCGAAGGCATCATCGCCCAGCGCCTGGTGCGCCAGGTGTGCCCGGACTGTCGGGAACCGGTCACCACCGACCCGGCGCTGCGCCAGCGTCTCGGTGGCACCTTCGCCCGCATCGAGCACAGTTTCCGGGGCAAGGGCTGCACCAACTGCCACGGCACCGGCTACAAGGGCCGGGTCGCGCTGTACGAGGTGCTGGCGCTGGACGACGACCTGCGCGACTGCATCGGCAGCGGTGCCAGCATTCTCGACATTCGTCGCAAGGTGCGCGAAAAAGGCCTGCGCGACATCAGCGAGCACGCCCTCGAAAAGGTTCAGGACGGCACTACCACCCTCGAAGAAATCCTCCGTACCCTCGGGCCGCAGGCAGGCGCAGGGTAATCACGGAGAATGGACAGCAAGGGCGAGATCCTGCGGCGTGTCCACGTCGCGCAGCACACCCGCGTCAGCGGTGTCGATCCTGCTCAGCAAGCCCCGGTTGTTGCCGACGACGGCGCGCGCCCCTTCGTCACCGGTAAGGGCGAGGAGTTGATCGCGCCAGCGGGCGGCGAAGGCCACCGGGTGGCCGCGCTGACCGTTATGGAAGGGGGCGGCGAGCGCGGCGCCGGCATGGAGGGCATCGGCCACGCTGCGCAACGTGGCGACCTGCACAAAAGGCATGTCGGCCAGCGCGACGAGCCAGCCGGCGGCCTCAAGGCTGGCAGCCACACCGGCGGCCAGGCTGTGGCCCATGCCGGCGCTGGCCTCCGGGCAGATGACAACTTCCAGCCCTTCGGCAAGCAGCAGCGCGGCGAGCGTGGTTTGCTCGGGCCGCAGCACCGCGATGGCCCGCGGGCAGGCCTCCTTCAGCTTGCGTGCCGAGACGACGGCCAGCGGCGTGCCGTCGTCCAGCGGATGCAGCAGCTTGTCGCTGCCGAAGCGCCGGCCCTGCCCGGCGGCCAGCAGCAGGCCGACGATCTGCGCCACGCCCTTAACGCACGCCGCAACCGGCGCTGGCCGGGTTGGCCGGTTCCGGCCGGGCGACGCTGACACCGTTCTTCACGGCCGTCATTTCGGCGAGGATCGAAACGGCGATTTCGGGCGGCGTACGGCTGCCGATGTGCAGGCCCACCGGGCCGTGCAATCGGCCGACTTCATCCTCCGACAGGTCGAAGTATTCGAGCAGGCGCGCCTTGCGGGCCGCGTTGTTCACCCGCGAGCCGAGAGCGCCAACGTAGAAGGCCGGTGACTTGAGGGCTTCAAGCAGCGCCATGTCGTCGAGCTTGGGGTCGTGGGTCAGGGCCACGATGGCGCTGTGCGGGTCGGGCGCCATGGCCATCACCACGTCGTCGGGCATGCCGGCCACCAGCGGGGCGCCGGGCACGTCCCATTCGACGGAATACTCCTCGCGCGGGTCGCAAATGGTCACCGCGTAGTCCAGCGCCTGGGCCATCTGGGCCAGGTAACGGGAGATCTGCCCGGCACCGATGATGAGCAGGCGCCAGTGCGGGCCGTGAATGGTGGACAGGCGCTGGCCGTCCCACTGCAGGGCTTCGCCGCGGCAGGCATCGAAGATGCGCACCTGGCCGCTGGCCAGTTCGACCTCGCGGCGCACCAGCTGGCCGCCTTCGAGACGGGCGGCGAGGTCGGTGAGCAGGGCATGGTCGGGCGCCGGTTCGACGACCAGTTCCAGCGTGCCGCCGCAGGGCAGGCCGAAGCGGTTGGCTTCTTCCCGGGTCACCCCGTAGGTGAGCACGAAGGGCTGGCTACCGCCGATGCGGCCGTCCAGCATGCGGGCAATCATGTCGTCCTCGATGCAGCCGCCCGACACCGAGCCCTGCACCCGGCCATCGTCCCGCAGGGCCATCCAGGCCCCTGCCGGGCGGGGCGCCGAGCCCCAGGTCTGGGCGACGGTCACCAGCGCCGCCCGGTGCCCTTCGGCCCGCCAGCGGCGCACGGCGGCAAGGACTTGCAGGTCCTGGCTGTCCATGTCAGGCCTCCTTCAGGCTTGAGCTTCGTGGGCGAATGAATTCGCCCCTACAGGTGGGCATTTGCATGCTCAGGCCTTCAGCTGCTCGGTGGCGAAGGGCATCCGCGTGAGCCACTTGCCGGTGGCTGCGGCAATCGCGTTGGCCACGGCCGGCGCCACCGGCGGCACGCCGGGTTCGCCGATGCCGGTCGGCTTTTCGGCCGAGGCGACGATGTGCACTTCCACCTTGGGCATCTCGTTGATGCGGATCGGCGCGTACTCGCCGAAGTTGCCCTGCTCCACCACGCCGTCCTTCAGCGTGATCTCGCCGTGCAGCGCCGCCGACAGCGCGAAGCCGACCGAGCCTTCGA
>ERZ724524.489-NODE-489-length-25967-cov-10.125695_pt1 | contig 25967 bp, 19 predicted proteins | sample MGYA00376057_ERZ724524 | MGnify/ENA primary metagenome ERZ724524 (study PRJEB28724, sample SAMN07190888) | wastewater metagenome | isolation source: influent of sewage treatment plant in Hong Hong | place: USA: Christiansburg, Virginia | collected 2016-03-01 ...
TCAGGCCAGGGGCGGCAATCAGCGACGCATCGAGTCGAAGAACTGCTGGTTGCTCTTGGTGGCCTTGATCTTGTCGAGCAGGAATTCCATGGCGTCCAGATCGTCCATCGGGTAGAGCAGCTTGCGCAGCACCCAGATTTTTTGCAGCTGTTCCTGGGCAATCAGCAACTCTTCGCGGCGGGTACCGGAGCGGTTGACGTTGATGGCCGGGTACTGGCGTTTTTCGGCCATACGGCGATCCAGATGGATTTCCATATTGCCGGTGCCCTTGAATTCTTCGTAGATCACATCGTCCATGCGGCTGCCGGTGTCAATCAGCGCGGTGGCGATGATGGTCAGGCTGCCGCCTTCTTCGATATTGCGTGCCGCGCCAAAAAAGCGCTTGGGGCGTTGCAGCGCGTTGGCGTCCACACCGCCGGTCAGCACCTTGCCCGAGCTGGGCACCACGGTGTTGTAGGCGCGGGCCAGGCGGGTGATGGAATCCAGCAGGATCACCACGTCTTTTTTATGCTCAACCAGACGCTTGGCCTTCTCGATCACCATTTCGGCCACTTGCACATGGCGGGTGGCGGGTTCGTCGAAGGTGGAGGCCACCACTTCGCCCTTGACCGTACGGGTCATTTCGGTGACTTCTTCCGGGCGTTCGTCGATCAGCAGCACAATCAGGATCACATCCGGGTGGTTGGAGGTGATGGCATGGGCAATATGCTGCAACATCACGGTTTTACCCGATTTGGGCGGTGCCACCAGCAGGCCACGCTGGCCCTTGCCGATGGGGGCGATCAGGTCGATCACCCGCCCGGTGATGTTTTCTTCAGACTTGATGTCGCGTTCCAGCTCCAGACGGCGGGTGGGGTGCAGCGGCGTCAGGTTCTCGAACAGGATCTTGTGCTTGGATTTTTCTGGGGCTTCGCTGTTGATGCGGTCCACCTTGACCAGGGCAAAATAGCGCTCGCCCTCTTTTGGGGTGCGGATTTCGCCTTCAATGGTGTCGCCGGTGTGCAGGTTGAAGCGGCGGATTTGCGAGGGCGACACATAGATGTCGTCGGGGCCTGCCAGGTAGGAGGTGTCCGGGCTGCGCAGAAAGCCAAACCCGTCTGGTAAAACCTCCAGCGTGCCATCGCCGTAAATGCTCTCGCCTTTCTTGGCCTGATTTTTCAGCAATGCAAAAATCAGGTCTTGTTTGCGCAGGCGATTGGCGCCGTCAATCTCGTTGCTGATGGCCATCTCAACCAGTTGGCTGACATGCAGGTGTTTTAAGTCGGATAGATGCATAAGGGGAGGTCAACTCTAGACGAGTGATCGGAAAAGACGTGGGGAATCACTGATAAGGTGCGGGGGAATCCGGGCGGCATTGCGCCACCCGTAATCAAACATGACAGCTAGAGAATAGACGCTTTAGATGTGGCTGTCAATAAACGCGGTCAGCTGGCTTTTGGACAATGCGCCCACCTTGGTGGCCACCACCTGGCCGTCCTTGAACAGCATCAGGGTGGGGATGCCACGGATGCCAAATTTTGGCGGGGTGTCGGCGTTTTCGTCGATGTTCAGCTTGGCCACGGTCAGGCGGCCATCGTAGCTTTCAGCCACTTCGTCCAGAATCGGGGCGATCATTTTGCACGGGCCACACCATTCGGCCCAATAATCCACCAACACCGGACCGCTGACCTTCAGTACATCGGCTTCAAAGCTGGCATCGCTTACGTGCAAAATCTTTTCGCTGCTCATGTGTGTGTCTCCAAAAACGGCACAGATATAAGGGGGGAGTAAAACGGTTAGCCTGCGGCCCTGGCGGCCACAGCGCAGAATAGGGGTTCAAGCGGTCTGTCTTTTGATAGTAACAAGGCTGCTGCCTTGCAGCAAGATTGAATCGGCACAAAGCCGCTGCCCCCAAGTACATTGTAGACAATTAAATTGTGTGCAATGATATTTTCTGTTGCCCTTTGCCCAGGAACCCATCATGTCCGCTGCTGCCCTCTATCAATTTAGCGCCACCCGCCTGGATGGCAGCCCGCTGGCGCTGACCGACTACCAGGGCCAGGTGTTGCTGCTGGTCAATACCGCCAGCCAGTGCGGTTTTACCGGCCAGTATGCCGGGCTGGAAGCGCTGCACCGCCAGTACGGCCCGCGCGGGCTGGCGGTGGTGGGGTTTCCCTGCAACCAGTTTGGCCATCAGGAGCCGGGCAGCGCCGACGAGATTGGCGCATTTTGCCAGCGCAATTATGGCGTGAGTTTTCCGCTGTCGGCCAAGGTGGACGTCAATGGCGAGCACGCCCACCCACTGTGGCGTTATCTGGCTGAACAGCGCCCTGGCCTGCTGGGAATTCGCGCCATCAAGTGGAATTTCACCAAGTTTCTGGTCAATCGCCAGGGCGAAGTGGTGGCCCGATTCGCCCCGCAAACCACACCGCAGGCGCTGGCCAGCGAGATTGAGGCGCTGCTGTGAGCGCCTTGCCGCCACCGCCAGAAGCCCAGCTGTGCTTTGCCCTGTACACCGCCAGCCGGGCGATGACCCAGGCTTACCAGCCGCTGCTGGCCGAACTGGGGCTGACCTACCCGCAGTATCTGGTGATGTGCGTGCTATGGCATGGCGATGGCCTGAGCGTGCGCGTGCTGGGTGAGCGCTTGCAGCTGGATTCCGGCACGCTGACCCCGCTGCTCAAGCGCCTGGAAGCCCAAGGCCAGATTCGCCGCGCGCGCGCCGCCAGCGACGAACGCCAGCGGCAAATCTGGCTGACCGAATCGGGCCGGGCGCTGGCAGAGCCCGCCAGCCAGGTGCCTGCCCGGCTGCGCCAGTGTGCCTCTGAGGTTGAACTGACCCGGCTGGCCAGCCTGCGTGAGCAACTGACCGAACTGCGTGATGCCCTGCAGCATCCGCACCGTGCCGCCACGCCCTGAATACCGGCTCTAGCCGGCGGGCGATTCGCGCAGTAACTGCCCCAGCAAACCAATACCGCGCTGCAGGCTGGCCGGGTCGCTGTGGCTGAAATTCAGCCGCATGGTGCTGGCTGCCGCTGGCGCTGCCGGGAAAAATGGCTCGCCGGGCATAAACGCCAACCCACGTTCCAGTGCCTTGGGCAGCAGGGTGCGGGTGTCCACCCCTTCGTGATTCAGTTGCAACCAAAAAAACAGGCCGCCGGGCGGACATTGCCAGTGCGCCAGCCCGCCCAGTTCGGCACTGAGCGCGGCGTGCATCTGGTCGCGCCGGTCGCGGTACAGCGCGCGCAAGCGGGCCAGATGGCCGGGATAATCGCCCTGTTCCAGCTGGCGTAACACCAGCCACTGGCCCAGCCGGTTGCTGTGCAGGTCCGATGCCTGTTTAAGCCGCAGCAGCAGCGGAAACAGCTCGGGCGAGGCAATCAGATAGCCCACCCGCAGGCCGGGTGCCAGGGTTTTCGAGAACGTGCCCAAGTACACCCACGGTGCCCGCTCCAGCCGGGCACAGATTGGCGTGCGGTCACAGCTTGGGTCATACACCAGCTCGCGGTAAGGGTCGTCTTCCACCAGCATGACCTGGGCGGCGTCCAGCTCGGCTGCCACGGCATCGCGGTGGGCGCGGTCGTAACAGCGCCCGGAGGGGTTCTGGAAGGTGGGAATCAGATAGCTGAACGCCGGACGACGGGCCAGCTGGGCGCGAAATTGCGCCAGGTCGGGGCCGTTGGCTTCCAGGGGCGTGGCCAGGCAGTCCGCCCCAAAAAAATGGAAAGACTGCAAGGCGGCCAGGTAGGTGGGCGCTTCCAGCAGCACCGGGGTGCCGGGGTCAATCATCAGCTTGGCCACCAGATCAATCCCTTGTTGCGAGCCCGTCAGGATCAGCACCTGGCTGGCGTCGCAGCGCAGCCCCATCTGGCGCGCCTGTTCGGCCACCGCGTCGCGCAGCGCGGGTTCGCCCTCGGACGGCCCATACTGCAGCACGCTGGCCGGTACACCGGCCAGATCTGGCAGCTGCAGGGTTTCGCTGGCGGGCAGGCCGCCGGCAAATGAAATCATGCCGGGGCGCTGGGCGGCGGCCAGCACGTCGCGAATCAAGGAAGAGGTGAGTCGTTCAACGCGGCGGGATACCATAGGGCAGTCTCCAACAGTTATATGGTCAACAATATTGACCTATTATCGGAACACAAAGGAAAATAGTCAACATGGTTGACCAAAATCGTGACCCGGCGCTCGACGAAGCGCTGGAACTGTTCTTTTATGGTTTTCGTGCGTTTACCGCCCTGCCAGACCAGGTGCTGGCCCAGCGCGGCTTGCAGCGGGTGCATCATCGGGTGTTGTATTTTGTGGGCCGCCATCCGCGCCTGAGCGTTAACGCCCTGCTGGGCATTCTGGCGGTCAGCAAGCAGGCGTTGAATGCGCCGCTGCGTCAGCTGGTGGAGCGTGGCCTGATTGCGGTGGAAGTGGCCAGCCATGACCGGCGGGTGCGTGAACTGACGCTGACCGAAGACGGCAGCCAGCTGGAAGCGGCGTTATCAGCCGCCCAGCATGCGCTGATGGGCAAGGTGTTTGCCGAAGTGGGCCCGCAGGCCGAACAGCAATGGAAAACCGTGATGCGGGCGCTGGCCGCCCGCTAAGCGTTGCACCAGACTGCCGCGAGTGCGGGGCCGGGGTAAGCGTTCCGCCAACGGAGCCGTCGGGTGAGATCACACAAGATTGTCTGGTTTGCTTCAGCTTTCCAGCGCCGAGGTTTCCGACGACAGTAAGGTGCCGTCCGGGCTGAAGCGCATCAGCGTGCTTTCTTCTTCCGCCACCATCACCACGGTGGCTTCGCTCAGGCTGCCATCGGCGTGGTAGCGATAGTCGTGAAACGATTCAATTTCACCGTACACCACTTTTTCTACCTTGGTCATCTGCTCGGCGGCGTTGTAATAGGCACGGTAAAAGGTAATCCGGTGGCGCAGGTCGGCGTCTTCCAGCGGGGTGTTCAGTTTCAGCGGCAGTTTCACACCGGAGTAGCTGACGAAGTGGCGAATTGAGGCAAGGTTTGAGGTCATGGCGCGCTCGTGGCGGCCAGGTCTGCCCGTATGGCGGGGCTGGCCTGGCAAAATGGAATGGACAGGATAAACAGCAATAAGCCTGCCAGCCTGGCCACGGCCACGGGGGCATCATCGACGCGCACGCTATACCCCCCGTCGGCACCCACAGGCGGGACGGGGGTAAGGGCAGCGGATGCTAAGCAGCGCAATCAGGCGGCGGGCGGGGTGTCCGGGTGGTCTGCCGGGGCATCTGTGGTGTCAGCAGTGGGCGCATCGTCATCCAGGCCGTCATCCGGCGCAGCCGGCACATCATCGACTTCCAGGTCGCTTTCGCCCTGCATCTGGGCATTGCCCGGCAGCAGGCGATGCGCCCGCTCGGCATCAATGGCGTACACAAACAGCTTGATCAGCTCAGCCAGGGTACTGACCTCCAGCTTGTCGAACAGGCTGGCGCGGTGGGCTTCGATGGTGCGCGGCGACAGCCCCAGCCGGGTGCCAATTTCCTTGCTCGACATGCCTTCGGTGACCAGCTCCAGCACTTCGCGCTCGCGGCCAGACAGGCGGGCCAGGCGGATTTCGGCTTCTTGGGTACGGCTGGCTTTTTCATAGGTGGCAATGCAGTGGCGCAGCGCCTTGCGGATGGCTTCCAGCAGCAGTTCGCCGTCAATTGGCTTGGTGAGGAAATCGCTGGCACCGGCCTTGAATGCGCGGGTGCATTGCGCCACGTCGCCGTGGCCGGTGATGAACACAATCGGCAGGGTCACCCCGGCACCTTCCAGCTCGGCTTGCAAATCCAGGCCGGTGGTGCCCGGCATGCGGATATCCAGCACCAGGCAGGCAATCTGGTTGGGAATGAACGCAGCCAGAAATTCCAGCGCTGACGGAAACGCCATCACTTTCAGGCCGGCGCTGCGAATCAGCAGGCTGACCGAGTCGAGTACCGCCGGATCGTCGTCCACCACATAAACAATCGGGTCAAAGCTGAGGGTTGGGTTCATGGGGAGAGGTGTCCTTTTCACACAATGAGGCTGCGCTGGGCTGCGCATGTTGCAGTGGCAGGGTAATACGGAAGCTGCTGCCGCCATCTGGCAGGCTACGCCCGGAAATATGCCCCTGGTGCGATTCGATGATCGACTGGCAAATGGTCAGCCCCAGCCCCATGCCATGGGGTTTGGTGGTGCTGAACGGGGTAAACAGTTTATGCACCATGGCTTCCGGAATGCCGGGGCCATTGTCCACCACGCGCAAACAGGCCAGTTCGTCGGTGCAGCTGGTTTCCAGACGAATCTGCCGGGGTTGCGGCTTGTGCTTAAGCGCATCCATGGCATTGGTCAGCAGGTTTAGCGTCACCTGTTCAATCTGGATGGCATCACCCATTACCGGGGGCAGAGTGTCCTGCAGCTTGATCAGGGTTTCAATGCCGTTTTCGCGCAGGGCGTGATCGGCCAGCATCAGGGTGTTGTGTACGATCTGATTCAGGCTGATAGGCTCCCAGCGCACGGGTTGCTTGGACACAAACGCCCGCAGCCGCTGCAGGATGTCACCGGCCCGGGTGGCCTGCTGGGCGGTGCTGCGCATGGCTTGCTCAACCAGATCCAGGTCGGGGTGCTCGTCCTCGAGCATGCGCAGGCAGGCCTGGTTGTAGCTGACAATGGCGGACAAGGGCTGATTCAGTTCGTGGGCAATCCCCGAGGCCATTTCACCCATGGTGTTGAGCCGGGCAACATGGGCCAGTTTTTCTTCATGCTCGCGCAGGCGCTTCTGGCTGGCCGACAGCCGGGCCAGCACCTTGTTATGGGTGGGGCCGAGGTTGCGAAAGGTGATCAGCGCACCGGCATGCAGATGCTGACGGGATGGCAAGGGCGAAATATTGCCCTCAATCAGCAGGTTTTGTCCATCTTTTCGCAATAATGCGGTGTTTTCTGGCAGTTCGACAGAGCGGCGAAACTTCAGGCTTTCGTTAACCGGGTTTTCCTGCATATGCTGCGACATCTCGAAATGCAGGCGAAACACCGAAAACACCGGTTCGCCAATCACCGTGCCAGGCGACACCTGCAGCAGCGAGGCGGCCATCGGATTGAGGTAATCAATCCGGGCCTGGCTGTCGATGCGTATCACTCCGTCGTGAATATGCTGCAGGGTCATGGCGGCCATTTCCCGTTCGCGCAGCAGCGATTCATTGGCTTCGGCACCCTGCTGGCGCGAGCGGCGGCGCTGGCCCAGCACCCCCATGCTGAACCCGACTGCCATGCCCAGGCTGATGGCCAGATACAGCAGCGGTTGCAGATTGAGGTCAGCCGCGCGCAGCTGGTAATCCACCCGGATCAGAAACGGCTGGGCGCTGCTGGGAATCGGCTGTTCAAAATGAAAACGCGGCAGCCAGGTGCTTTCCCAGGTGGGGATGGGATGCATGGGCGAACGGAAAAAGATATTGTCGAACGGGCGATCTACCCTGGGGTAAAACACCATGCTGACATCGTGGGCGGCGTTATTGGTCAGCGGCAGTTCGCCCAGCAGGCGGTCGTTGCGCACCAGAATGCCGACAAAAGCCTTGCGCGGGGTGTTTTCTGTGCCGCCATGTTGCTGCACGGACTTCACCAGCAAGTACGCCCGCCCGCCTTCAGGCAGGGCAAACGGCGCGGTGGATTCCATATGGCCAAACTGCTCGGCCGCACGCAGGGTTTCGGTGTGCTGGCCGGCGGCGTTGATATCCATGCCCAGCGCATTGGGCGAGCCATCCAGCTGGGGCTCCACCATCACGATGGGGTGATAATTGCCGCGCGGGCGCACTGCACGCCAGCCGCCCTGGCTGGCCGGGGCGGGTTCTTTCAGTTGAAAGTCGGGAAAGCCGCGCTGACGCATTTTTTGTGTGAAGCTCGCCACATGGTCGCGCGGCACTTCTTCAAAAAACTGAATGCTGTACATATGCGGGTAGCGCTGCATCAGCTGCTGGGTAAAGCGCTGCACGTCGGACAGCCCCAACTGGGACTGGGTGCGCATCAGCAGCTCCAGCGACAGCATCACCGACTCGTTTTGTTCCATGCGCTGGGACACGCTCTGAAAAAAGCCTTCTGCCCGCTGGCGAAACAGCGTTTGCTGCCGGGCATATTCGCTGTTCAACCAGAACAGGGTCATCAGCACAAATCCGACGCACCACACCATCCCGCCCAGTTGCAGCAGGCTGATTGAGCGGGAGGTCGAATGGGTGCCTGCAGTGTGTTTCATCCAGTCAATCGTCAAGGGGGCCTGGGTTCAGGCAAACATGTCCTTATCCTGTGGTGCGCCATGCGCCGCGCGCATGCACCCCAACAGGAACAGCAATATGCCAGTATGTTGGCATGTCTGGGGAGAGGCGACAAGAGGCACGCGGTTTGCCAGACGGCATGAACCGGTTTTTTGCGCGACTTATCCGCCCATTTGGCAAAAACATGCAGTTTTCAAGCCGATGTGCTGTCTGGCATGCCAGTGCGTTCAGTTATCCCGGCGCAGCAGCACCAGCAAGGCCCCGGCCCCACCCCGGGCTTCGTCGGCCTCGCAAAACGCCAGCACATGCGGATGATGGCGCAGCCAGGTGCGGATGACCTGCTTGAGCACCGGCAGCCCCTCGCGCGAGCCCAGGCCCTTGCCGTGGATCACCCGTACGCACTGTCCCAGCTGGCGGGCGCGGTGCAGCAGCACGGCCAGATGCTGCTGGGCGTCAAAGCGCGACAGCCCGTGCAAATCCAGCTCGGCCACCTGCGGCCAATGGCCCTGGCGCAGTTTTTTCAGGGTATGCCGCTGCATGCCGGGGCGGACAAAGCTGGCATCCAGCGTGGCCGGCTCAAACCAGCCCACCATGCTGTCGGTGATCTGGCCATGGCTGGAAGACGCCGTTGCCGGATGAGGGGGGTGATGGGCGGTGCTGTGTCGCGGCCAGTGCGGCGGTGGCGCGGGCCGGTGTGGGTAGCGCTGGTCGGCCTTGAGCGGGCGCACGTCGGCAAACAGCTCGGCAAACACTGGTTCAGGCGCAACCACTGGCGCAGGCGCAACGGCGGGCCGCGCCGATGGCAGGGCCCGCCGCAAGGGACGCAGCGCATCTTTAAGCGGTTTGCCCGCCATGACTGACAGCCGGCCTGACCGGATCAGTGGTCGAGGTAACGCTCGGCGTCCAGGGCCGCCTGGCAGCCAGAGGCCGCGCTGGTGACCGCCTGGCGGTAGATATGGTCTTGCACATCGCCAGCGGCAAACACGCCAGGAATATTGGTGGCGGTGGCATTGCCGGCGTGGCCGCCGCGCGTCACCAGATAACCGTTTTCCATGTCCAGCTGGCCCACAAACAAATCGGTGTTCGGCTTGTGGCCAATCGCCACAAACACCCCGGCCAGTTCGATATCACGGGAGGTGCCTGTTTCCGTGGACTGAATGCGCATGCCGGTGACGCCGCTGGCGTCGCCCAGCACTTCGTCCAGCGTGTGGTTCATCGCCAGGGTCACCTTGCCTTCTTTCACCTTGTCGGCCAGCTTGTCGGCCAGGATTTTTTCGCTGCGGAACTTGTCGCGGCGATGCACCACGGTGACATGGCGGGCAATATTGGCCAGATACAGCGCTTCTTCCACGGCGGTATTGCCGCCGCCAATGACTGCCACATCTTTGTTGCGGTAGAAAAACCCATCGCAGGTGGCGCAGGCCGACACGCCCCGGCCCATGAAGGCTTCTTCCGACGGCAGCCCCAGATACTGGGCGGAGGCCCCTGTGGCAATAATCAGCGCATCGCAGGTGTATTCGCCGGAATCGCCCACCAGGCGAATCGGTTTTTCCGTCAGCGCCGCCGTGTGGATATGGTCAAAGATCATCTCGGTGCCAAAGCGCTCGGCGTGCTGCTGAAAGCGGCTCATCAGGTCTGGGCCCATCACCCCTTGCGGGTCGGCTGGCCAGTTGTCAACTTCGGTGGTGGTCATCAGTTGGCCACCCTGGGCCATGCCGGTGATGATCACCGGATTGAGGTTGGCGCGGGCCGCGTACACCGCAGCGGTGTAACCCGCCGGGCCGGAGCCCAGAATCAGAAGTCGGCAATGGCGAGGGGTGCTCATGATCGGTCAATCCTGTATTCAGTAAGGGAGTCAACATGCGCTGGCCACTCAGGTCAGCCGCGCAAGCAGAATGATAGTAGTTTATTGGGACAATCGCAGCGTTTCAATGGATAGAATTTATCTATCAGCTGGATTGAATGGCTGTATTGAAGCGGGTTAATGCCAGGGAAACGGCTCGTCGTCATCGGCCATCCGGCGGTCGTGGCTGGGGTCGTACACCTGCAGCTGGTCACGTCCGGACGCCTTGCAGCGGTAAAGCGCCAGGTCAGCGCGGGCCATCAGTTCGGCCAGGCTGTGCAGCCGGGCTTCACCGCTGGCCACGCCCACGCTCAGGGTGCAGGCCGACGCGGTTTTAAGCTGGGCGGTGCGGCGGGCAAAACGGCGGCGGATGCGTTCGCCCACGTCTTTGGCGGTGTGGGGCGAGCGGTCATGCATCACCACGCAGAATTCCTCACCGCCCAGCCGGGCAAAAATATCGCTGGCGCGCAGCGCATCACGCAGGATATCGCCCATGCACACCAGCACCTGGTCGCCGGCGGCGTGGCCAAACTGGTCGTTCACCCGCTTGAAGTGGTCGATGTCGAGCATCATCACCGTCAGGGTATTGGGCTGGCGGGCCAGCAGTTGATCCACCGTGCGCTGAAAACCGCGCCGGTTAAAAATGCCGGTCAGCGGGTCGCGCTCGGCAATCTGGCGCAGGGCGTACACCATGCGGTCGGTAATCAGCAGCCAGAAACTCATGGCCATGCCAATGCCGCCAATCATCACCACCAGCAGCCCGGTCAGGTTGGACAGATAGTACCAGCCTTCCTCATGGGTCTCGCTGAACAGGCTGAGCAACAAGAACCCAATACGCAGCAGCAGGCCCAGGCAGATGCCGGAGATGGAAGCCAGGGTGGGCCACAAAATCAACCGGCGCAAATGGCTGCGTTGCCGCCATATCACCTGCAGATTGCCCAGCATCAGGAACGTCACCACGCAGGCGCTCCACAAGCCGGCCATGGGGATGGTGGGCCACAGCACACCGGCCAGCACCAGCCCGGCCAGGCTGAACAGATACGCCACTTTCAGCCCCAGCGGCAGCGGGCGCAGGCCAAAAAAATGGCGCAGGCCGGCCAGCACCAGCAACTGCCCGGAAATCACCAGCATGCTGATGACCAGGCGCTGGGGCGGCCAGCTGGGCAGCAGCTGGCTCATCGCCACCATCAGGCTCAGCCCGAGCGTCATCAGGCCATAGGCGCGCATCCACAGCCGGATGGCCAGAATGTCTGGTGCCAGCCGGCTGGTGATGCCCAGCGCCAGGGTGAGCGCCAGGTAGACCAGTGCATTGCTGATAAACAGGGTGAGGGGATCAAGTAAGATGGGCACAAACATTCCGGGCCGCACGCAGCCAGCTGGCGTGAACAGAGGGAAAACGTGTCGTTATAAAACAAAAACGCGCCGACCGAAACCCCTGGCGGATGCCAGCCGGCGGACGGTTTGCTAAACTTGGCAGATTATTTGCCGCAAAATTCCCGACGTGAGCACGCCGCGCCGCCCGTTTTACCAGGCCCCGCGCCCCGCCTGCCCACGCCGTTTTTATTGACCGCATCCTGACTGAAACTGGAAATATGGCCCAATACGTCATGTCCATGCTCCGCGTGAGCAAAATTGTGCCGCCCAAGCGGCAGATCATCAAAAACATCTCGCTGTCGTTCTTTCCCGGTGCCAAGATTGGCCTCCTGGGCCTGAACGGTTCGGGGAAATCCACCGTGCTCAAGATCATGGCCGGGGTGGACAAGGAATACGACGGCGAAGTGCAGCATCTGGCCGGCGTCAAAATCGGCTACCTGCCGCAGGAACCACAGCTCGACCCGGACAAAACCGTGCGCGAAGAAGTGGAAAGCGGCATGGGCGATGTGATGGGCGCACAAAAGCGCCTGGAAGAAGTGTACGCCGCCTACGCCGAGCCGGACGCCGATTTTGACGCGCTGGCCGAAGAACAAGCCAAACTGGAAGCCATCATCTCCGCTGGCGCGGGCGATAACGTGGCCCTGCAGCTGGAACTGGCCGCCGACGCGCTGCGCCTGCCGCCGTGGGACGCCAAAATCGGCCCGCTGTCTGGCGGTGAAAAACGCCGGGTAGCGCTGTGCAAGCTGCTGCTGTCCAAACCCGACATGCTGCTGCTGGACGAACCCACCAACCACCTGGACGCTGAATCAGTGGAATGGCTGGAACAGTTTCTGGTGCGCTTCCCCGGCACCGTGGTGGCGGTCACCCATGATCGCTACTTCCTGGATAACGCCGCCGAATGGATTCTGGAACTCGACCGTGGCGAGGGCATTCCCTGGAAGGGCAATTACTCCAGCTGGCTGGAGCAAAAAGAAGAGCGTCTGGCCAAGGAATCCAAGTCTGAAGCCGCGCGCATGAAGGCGATGAAGCAGGAACTGGAATGGGTACGACAAAACCCCAAGGGCCGCCAGGCCAAGTCCAAGGCGCGTTTGGCCAAGTTTGAAGAGCTGTCCAGCTTTGAATACCAGAAGCGCAACGAAACCCAGGAAATCTTTATTCCGGTGGCCGAGCGGCTGGGTAATGAAGTGATTGAGTTTGACGGCGTAAGCAAAGCCTTTGGCGACCGCCTGCTGATTGACAACCTCAGCTTCAAGGCTCCGCCTGGTGCCATTGTCGGCATCATCGGCCCCAACGGTGCCGGTAAATCCACCCTGTTCAAGATGATTGCCGGCCAGGAACAGCCAGACAGCGGTGAAGTAAAAATCGGCCAGACCGTGCAAATGGCCTTTGTCGAACAAAGCCGCGAAGGGCTGGACGGCGAAAAAACCGTATTTGAAGACGTGTCCAACGGTGCCGACATTCTCAGCGTGGGCCGCTTTGAAATGCCCAGCCGCGCCTACCTGGGCCGCTTTAACTTCAAGGGCGGCGACCAGCAAAAGAAAGTCGGCATGCTCTCCGGTGGCGAACGTGGCCGCCTGCATCTGGCCAAAACCCTGCTCAAGGGCGGCAATGTGCTGCTGCTGGATGAACCGTCCAACGATCTGGACGTGGAAACCCTGCGCGCGCTGGAAGACGCCCTGCTGGAATTTGCCGGCACGGTGTTTGTGATCAGCCATGACCGCTGGTTCCTCGACCGGATTGCCACCCATATTCTGGCGGCAGAAGGCGAATCGCAGTGGGTGTTTTTTGACGGCAACTATCAGGAATACGAAGCCGACAAGAAAAAACGCCTGGGTGAAGAAGGTGCCAAGCCCAAGCGCTTGCGCTACAAGCCAATCACCCGCTGATTCACTCACTGAAACCAGTCAACGTGGCCAAGTGTTGCGCCTGGCCACGTTTCTGATGCAATCAGTGAATTTTTCTGGCCTGATGGGTAGCCCGTGCTACCCATCAGGCATTTTCAGCCAGATGGAGCACGATCATGTCCGCCCCGCAGCCCCTCTCCGAGATCAAGCCCGGCCAGTCGCTGGAACTGCTGAAAGAACTGCATATCCTCACCCGTGACGGCAAGCTTAACCAAGACAGCCGGCGCAAGCTCAAGCAGGTGTACCACCTTTATCAGTTTATCGAACCGCTGCTGCAAGAAGTGCTCGACGCCGGCGGCGAGCTGACCCTGGCCGACCACGGTGCCGGCAAATCCTACCTGGGCTTTATCCTGTACGATCTGTTTTTCAAATCACGCGACGCCGGCCATATTTATGGCATCGAAACCCGCGAAGAACTGGTCAGCCGCTCGGTCGAACTGGCCGAACGGCTGGGGTTTGCCCGCATGCACTTTTTGAATATGTCGGTGGATGAATCCCGGCGCATGGCCGAACTGCCCGAACGCTTTGATGTGGTCACCGCGCTGCACGCCTGCAACACCGCCACCGACGACGCCATCCGCTTTGCCCTGGACAAACAGGCCCGCTTTATCGTGCTGGCCCCGTGCTGTCAGGCCGAAGTGGCCAGCGTACTGCGCCAGCATAAAAACCGCGCACTGAGCAAAGGCCCGCTGGCGGAAATCTACCGCCACCCGATCCACACCCGCGAATTTGGCAGCCAGCTGACCAATGTGCTGCGCTGCCTGCAGCTGGAAGCCCACGGCTACCAGCTGACCGTCACCGAACTGGTGGGCTGGGAACACTCGATGAAAAACGAACTGATCATCGCCCGCCACACCGGCCAACCGCGTGGCAACGCCCGCGAGCGCCTGAACGCCCTGCTGGAAGAATTCAACCTGGAAAGCCTCGCCGAGCGCTTTGCCTGAAAGCCCAACCATGAGCACCATCGACACCCGCCCCGACGACCAAACCGTGATCAACGCCACCCGCATCTGGCTGGAAAAAGCCGTGATCGGCCTGAACCTGTGCCCGTTTGCCAAGGCGGTATACGTCAAAGACCAGATCCGCTACGTGGTCAGCCACGCCCGCCATACCGACCAGTTTCTGGAAGAACTGGACCAGGAACTGGAACACCTGGCCAACATCGACCCGGAAGTGACTGACACCACCCTGCTGATCCACCCCACCCTGTTCCCCGAGTTTGGCGTGTTCAATGACTTTCTCGAACTGGCCGAAGGCGCACCACAGGCGCTGGGGCTGGACGAAGCTCTGCAAGTGGCCAGCTTCCACCCAGATTTCCAGTTTGCCGACACCCAGCCGGACGACATGAGCAACTACACCAACCGCGCCCCTTACCCCACCCTGCACCTGATCCGCCAGGCCAGCATTGATCGGGCAGTGGAAAGTTTTCCGGACCCGGCAGCGATTTTTGAGCGGAATATTGAAGTGGTGAACGAGCTGGGGCCAGAGGGGTGGAAGGGGTTGGGGATTCCGTATGGGGGGAAAGCGTGAGCGCAGAAAAGGTGATTTAGCGCCGCTAAGGAAACGCTGAAAAACCGTCATTCCCGCGAAGGCGGGAATCCAGGATTTTGATTTTGCAGGGTTTTGCTTTTGGCAAAGACGATGCTTCTGAATAAATCAGTGTGCCCTTGGTTTGGCCGACAATACGCGGTAAGGCGAGCAGTCGCACAAAAGGAGCCTGGAAGTGCTCAAGCAATTAAAGATTACCAATATAGGCCCTGCCAATGTCGAGCTGGAATTTGCTGATCGGCTGAATTTGATTACAGGCGATAATGGATTAGGCAAGAGTTTTTTGCTCGATATTGCCTGGTGGGCAATGACCCGAAAATGGCCGGCTGAAGTCAACCCAAAACTCACCGCAGGTAAGATTGCACTGCCTACCGATAAAAAACAGAAAGCTGAGATTGGTTTTTCGTTTACCGGTGTCTCGAAAACCAAAGCCAATAGCATTGACTTTGACCCTCGCCTGCAAAACTGGAACCTCCCCCGGGGCAGGCCCGCCAACCCCGGCATGGTTTTTTATGCCATGGCGGATGGCAGCTTTGCCGTTTGGGACCCCGCGCGCAACTACTGGAAAAACAAAACTGAAGAACGATCAGACCGCCCGCCGGCTTATGTATTCAGCCCGAAAGAAGTTTGGGATGGCTTGCAACGCGATGATGGTGCCTGGCTGTGCAACGGCCTGATCCGCGACTGGGCAGGCTGGCAAAAAGAAAAAGGCCGTGCTTTTGACTATCTGCTTGCCGTGTTGTCTGCGCTGTCGCCATCCGCAACAGAGCAATTGCAGCCAGGGGCGTTGACACGCATTAGCCTGGATGATGTGCGTGACATGCCAACACTGAAAATGCCCTACGGGCAGGATGTGGCCGTAGTACATGCATCGTCTGGCATGCGGCGGATCATTTCTCTTGCTTATTTTTTGGTGTGGTGTTGGGAAGAACACCTGAAAGCCAAAGAACTGCTGGGCGAAGAGCCGGAAACGAAAGCCACTTTCTTGATTGATGAAGTGGAATCGCACCTTCACCCAAGATGGCAGCGAACCGTCATCCCTGCGCTGATGCAAGTGATGGCCAAACTCACCACCTCGGCAGAAGTCCAGCTGATTGCCGTGACCCATTCCCCATTGGTGATGGCATCCGTCGAACCCCAATTTGACCCGCAAAAAGACGCCTGGTGGGATCTTGATTTAATCTGCTCCGCACATCGCGAAGCCTCAGTCACGTTCACCAAACGCCAATTTGTGCGCCTGGGCGATGTTTCCCGCTGGCTGGTGAGCGACGCTTTTGACATGGATAGCGCACGATCTCTGGAAGCTGAAGTGTTGTTGCAGCAAGCTGGCAAAATTCTGTCTGAAGAAGTGATTGACGCCGCACAGGCAAAAGCCTTGGATGCAGCATTACGCACCGTGTTAGGTGATACAGACCCATTCTGGATTCGCTGGCGCTACGTTGGCGAAAAACAGGGATGGTTAAAATGATCCCTGTGACAGCACAACCCGAACCCGCTGATTTTGATGCCAAGGTCCGCAAAAAAGGCTTGGTGTATCTGAACAAGAAGGGGATTCTGCTGGATCAACCGCTACCGGAAAAAACAGCGATTGAACCCTATTGGCGCGACTGCTTGACCGACCTGCATCAAGCGTATGGCGGGGTTTGTGCTTATCTTGGGGTATTTTTCGAGCGCGTGATGGGGGCTGGCAGTGTGGATCATTTCATTGCCAAATCCACCCTTGCGGGTCAGGCCTACGAATGGAGCAACTATCGCTTAGCCTGCTCGACCATGAACAGTCGAAAACGCGAGTACAACGATGTGCTGGATCCATTCTTTCTTGCGCCCAATTCATTCTGGCTGCAACTGTCTACTGGGCATATTTATCCAAATCCGCACTTGGCCGCACAGCCAAGACGTATTGTTGAGCAAACCATTGAACGGCTTGGCCTGGATGACCCTGCATGTCGGGAATTACGAGCGCGCTTGTATCAGGAGTATCTGGAGTATCAACTTCCCTCAGACTACCTGAGGAAATTGTCACCTTTTATCTGGTGCGAAGCAAACCGTCAGGGGGTGTTATGACAGAGTACCAAGGAAGATCATGTTTAATACTTTTGGCTGGAGGGTGACATGGTTTACCTGAGCCAATGTAGTGCTTGGTTATTAAAAAATAATGTCGAAGATGAAAATTTTTACAAAAGATTTATAAGCACGCTATAATTCATGGTTTATGTAAATAAACTTGGATAAATCGTGCAGCTTCACTGTTAAAGACTTGACGCTGACCCACTTCCCTCTCTGGGCAGATCGTGCAAACACGCTTCCAATAATGTTCGCGTGCTTTGCCGGCTAAATGATTAAAGTGGATTTTTATATAAATTAAATAAAAAATCATGTACTAAGAATTAAAAAATTCTATTTTCACGAGTTAAGAAGTATTTTTCGCCTGTGTGTGCATTAAAAATAATGACAAAGGAGGATGGTATAATGCCCCCCGTTACTGAGAAGTCATGGCTAAGTGAGTTTTTATTTTGCCGGGAAATATTCAAAGGCCCGGACGGTAGGCCATTGTACAAATACCAAGTTGCCGAGTCGGAATACCAAACATTAACTGACATGCTTTGCTCTAGCCTTGGGTTTCGCTTGGATACGGCTAACCCACATTTCGCAGCATGCTTTTGTCTTTTTGTTAGTGAGCAATATCGTAGAAATTATAACGGAATATGGTCTTGGGCGGGTGCAGAAGGGGCATTAGGCGTAAGCTTAAGCCAATTGCAGCATGCTCAATTGACTGATGCTGGGCTGAAGTATTGGAAAAGGCCTATACGCTCTCGGGAACATGGCCGAGATTGGCTGGGTTCGTTGTTTGCAGAAGGCGGTTTGCCATGGCCATTGGTCCAAAGTGAATCCCATGGCTTTGGGAAAGCTGTACGTCGAGGTATCAAGCACTATTATCGGACCGAAGGCAATCGTAGAACCACGGCAGATTTAATGGCTGACTTTGAAGAAGGGCTGCCTATTCCTTTTCGTAGCCTAGAGACGCGCCAGCTGCTGGCAGGCATCGTTGATCAACTTATGTATCTGGTTGGACATTACCCACTCAAGGATCAACCGGATCCAGCTAGTTATCTTAATCAGCAAGACCCCGGCTGGACAGCGGCTTTTCCAATTCCTTTAGATGAAAATAATTCCCGATCATTGGTCAATGATTGGCTACGTGATGCTGACCAGAAACACAGAGAGCGCAAGGAGGCACGCGAGAAAGCTCAGGCGTTTACCTGCGAGCACTTTCTACATGGAGAGTTGCCCCAATGGTCGATACGCACAGATTTGACCCTACCTTTCGAAACAACTTTTGCAATAGACCAGACGACTCTTGGCAGTACTCGCTTGGAGTTGGCTTATTACGAAGGCGACCGGCTACTGGCTCGTGGTGCCGCTATTTATGGCCAGCTCACCGCAGAGGGCATCAAGGTCCGTTTCGCCAACCCTCAGGTCACGGTGGAGCGATGCACGCTCGACGAACCGCTGAGCTTGTGCCTGCTGGATAACGGGCGCACGGTATATCGCCGGTTCTTCGACGGCAGCGCACTCGATTACCGGGAAGCGCCCTTAGTTTTCGAGAATCGCTCCGAGCGCTGGCAACTGGTGGCCACGTCCAGCTGCTCGGTGGCATCTGGACTGGCTCGGCTTCGCATCCCTCAGGACTTTTCCATCACCAGTGAAGGTGCAGCTCCAGACGCCTTGGCGCAGGATGCGGAGCATGGTCGCTGGGTAAAGATACACTCGGACCTGTCTCTGGCCAAGGGGGCCGACCACTACCAAATCGAGCTGAACCAGGCTGGCGGCGACGACCGCAAACCCACCCTGACGGGCGTTTTCGCACTCTACGAAAGCGCTCCCTCGCTCGTCTTCCTGGGTTGGCCACGCCTTGAGCTACCTGAAGACTATCCTCACCCCCAGGATGAACTGCTCGAGTTCGTAAACGGTGAGTTGCTGGACCGTCAGCGCAACAGCAGCTATGGTTTCGTTCGCTACACACTGCGCCACCGCTCGGGCAAAACGCTGCTGCAGCGCCGCTTTGGCGTCCTACCCAGGGAATTCAGTCTATCCCTGTTTCCTGAACAGGGACAGCAACCCGCACGCCTTCTCCCCAAAGGCACACACCAGCTTGATCTGCAGGTCGTCAGCAATAGCCTGGCTGCGGAGCAATCCGAACATGCTTTGCACTTGCATCATAAAGGGAATCATCCCCCTGCAACCTTTATTCTGGAGGCCGGTCACGGCCTACCACCCATTCAACTTCGCCTACCCTACCCCTGCCAGGGCGCTCGTCTCCTGGATCAGCATGGAAACCCATCTCGGATCCGCGAACTGACACTGGCGGAACTGACGGGCTACCGCATCGTACTGACCTCCGATCTTCCGCAGGGCCAGACGTTCTACATGGGGTTGGAGCTGATCTGTCTGGAACAACCGCACCCGAAACACAACTTTGACATCCGGGTAGGCTGTGCGCCAGTCATGCTCAGCCTATTCAGTTACTTGAGCAATATGCTGAACATGCTTGGCGCGGTTGATGAACAAGATGCTTATATCAGGCTTTCCCTGGAAACTGAGCAGCCGCTGCTGAGGCTCGATATCCGACGCTATGGGGGGCGACTCCAGTGGGAGGGGCGGCATGCTTTTTATATCTGCAACTCCTCACATGTTGCCATGTTGGAGGGTATTCGGGCCGAGGCAATGCTCCTTTCCGACCCCAAGCGCACACCGCTGAAGCTGATAGAGAAGACCAGTGAGACCGTGGGTACTGGCTACTTCGAAATTCCGCAGGCAATGCAGTCTCAGGGGCCATGGCTGATCTACCCGGGTGAACAGTCGAGCGTTCATTTCCGTCCGAGCCTATATATCAGGCCGGATAACAGTCTCGACTCCGAGTTCGAAGTGCATTCGCTGCATCGCGCCGCCGAGCTTTTCCATCCTCAGCACAATCCACATGTCATCGAGCGGCAGATTGCCGCCATGGCGACCGACTTCAACCACAGTGGCTGGCAGTATCTGGCCGACTTGAAGCAGTACTATCGCCACCTGCCGCTGTCATCCTTCGAGACATGGAAAGCCCTGTCGCGCAATCAGGAAGCACTGAGCTTCGCGGTATTCCGGCTGGAAATGGACGAATCGTTCTGCGCACGTATACGCGACGAGCTTGCTGTCATCTGGGAGGCTGTCCCGCTTCCGCTATGGGTACAGGCCTACCAGCTATTTCACGACAGCATGCGCCTGATCGGGCTTCCCGAAGCGCTGGTCAACAATCTCGTCTCGAACCGGACCAACGTGCTGCGTTGCATCGTTTCCGGCTTCGACTATCTGGGAAACTATCTGAGCACCGGCAATCGCAGTTCGCTGACCAAGCTGCCGCCGGGAAGTGTTCTGCCTATCTGGTACCAGGATCTGCGGCGTCTTCACGAGTCCAATCGGAACTGGCCCACCCTGCTCGGCAGCGAGCTTTCCAGATGGATCGACAGGCAGCGGCTCCCTCCTCTGGTGAAAGCCCTTTCGCTGGTGGAGTTCACCGACGCAGTGGCTTACCTGCCGATCTTCATGGCCTTCGTCACTTCTGGCAAAGCTAGAATCACCGATCTGCCGGCGACACCGGCCTATCTGAAATTTGCCATTCGCCTAGTTTCCGATTTTGACCGTCAGGGCTGGTTTGTACCTGTCCACGCCCTGATGGTGTCTTATCTGCTTGCCTCGCAGGATGAGGCATAAGGAGTTGTAATGCGCTTTTTTAAGAACCTGATTGAGCAGAGCCTTGAGCGCACCCGTGAGGCAACGCTCGGTGTCCTGGGCATCAACCATCCGGGTCTGCGTCGTCACCTGAGCGAAAGCATGGTGAACACATTGGGGGCTGAGGGCTGCTTCCTTGCCCCGCCAGTATTCGAGCATACCTTCGGCTGGAAGGAAGCCAAGCTACGCCTACAGGACTTGTCAGCAGAGGGCTTGCTATCCTCCAGCCTGCTCGACACGCTAGCTAGCGCACCAGCTTACCGTTTCCTGAAAACGACGCACCCCTATGTGCATCAGTTGCAGGCCTGGCGCGCCCTGCTCGACGACACACCACGCTCGGCGGTCATCACCACTGGCACTGGTTCGGGGAAGAGCGAATGCTTCATGGTGCCAATTCTTGAGGATTTAATCCGTGAGCATAAGCGGAATGAAACTGCACTGGTGGGTGTCCGCGCTCTGTTTCTCTACCCGCTCAATGCACTGATTAACTCCCAGCAGGAGCGTCTTGACGCCTGGACCCAAAAATACGGCAGCAACATCCGCTTCTGCCTGTACAACGGCAAGACCGAAGAACGCGCCGACAAGATCCGCAAGGAACAGCAACAGAAGCCCAACCAGATCCTGTCTCGGGAACGGCTGCGCAAGGAGCCTGCCCCGATCCTGATGACCAACGCCACGATGCTGGAGTACATGCTGGTGCGCCAGGTCGATAGCCCGATCTTGGAAATCTCGCGCCAGCAACAGTCGTTACGCTGGATTGTTCTTGATGAGGCACACACTTATGTGGGCTCGCAGGCAGCGGAAATATCTCTGTTACTACGCCGGGTGGTCCAGTCCTTCGGCAGGCAGTCCACGCAGATCCGCTTTATCGCCACCTCGGCCACCATCGCCGGCGCAGATGCGCAAGAGCGACTGAAACGCTACCTAGCCAGCCTAGCGAACGTACCGCTCGATCAGGTTGAAGTGATTGGCGGCTCGCGTGTCTGGCCCGATCTGGCCTTCGACTCTGCCGGCAACGATATCGGCCTGCAGGCCATCCGGGATATCGAACCGGGAACGACAGTATCCGCTACACGCTTCAAGGCTCTGTGCGACAGCTCCATCGCCAGAAGCCTGCGCCATGCGGTGGTCAGCTCCGACAAGCCCCTTGACCTGCATGACCTGATTGGTACAGTTTCCGACCAGTTGCAGGGGGGCAGCCTCCTCGAACAGCAGCGAGAGGTGCTCGACTGGCTCGACATCATGACTGGCACACACCCGGACGCAGGCCAACTGCCATTCCTCAAGCTACGCATCCACCTATTCCAGCGCATGCTGCATGGTCTCTGGGCCTGCGTCGATCCGCAGTGCAGCGCCAAATCCAGCCACCTGCAGGACTGGCCCTTCGGCAATGTCTATGTGACCCAGCGCACACGTTGCGAGTGCCATGCACCGGTATACGAGCTGGGCTTCTGCGACGACTGCAAGACGCCGCACCTGCTGGCAGAGGATCGCAATGGCGAACTGCACCAGCCCAGCCCTTACGCCGGCGATGAGTTCGCGCTCAATCATGAAAACGGTGGCGAGGATGCGCCAGCCGAACTATTGACGGCGAATGCCGCCAGTACACACCTGATCATTGCTGGATTGCCGGCGGCGCATGAGCCCTACTTCCCGATCACTCTCGATCTGGAAAGCCAGAAGCTGGGCGCAGTGAACGCCACCCACAACATCGACATTGTACTTACCATAGAAAATGACAGCTGCTGCAGCCACTGCGACAACTCATCACTTGGCACCAGCGACTTTCTGAGAAAAGCCTACCTTGGTGCGCCGTTCTACATTGCCAACGCCGTGCCGACCATCCTGGAATTCTGTCCCGATCCTGACAAGGCGGATTGCGAAGGCCGCTCTCCCGAAGAGCTACCGGGACGCGGACGCAAGCTGATCACTTTCACCGACAGCCGCCAGGGCACCGCACGCATGGCAGTGAGGATGCAGCAGGAGGCCGAGCGCTCGCGGCTACGCGGGCTGGTGTTTGAAACGCTCAGGAATGCACAGGCTAAGGCCGATGCAGCACCCAAGGACACTCCTAGCGGCAATCCCGCCGAGCTTCTTGCCCAGGCAGAAAACCTGGAAAAAATAGGCATGGCTGGCATGGCGGCAGAACTGCGCAAACAAGTTGAACTTTTGCAGTGCGGCGCAGCGCCTGCCAATCAGGCCGAAATCATTCCTTGGCCGCAGATGGCCGACACCATTGCGGCAGCCAGGGATATCGACAAGTTCATCCTGCACTACAACCGCTATGCTAACCCAGCGCTGTTCGATGGCTACGAAGGCGGTCTGACTATGGCGCGTCTGCTGCTGGCCCGCGAGTTCTCCCGGCGCCCCAAGAATCAGAACAGCACGGAAACGCTGGGACTAATCAAGGTTGGCTACCAGGGATTGGAGAAGGTGATGACGCCTCCAGCCCTGTGGGTCGATACCCGAGCCATCTCTGTGACCGACGATGCTCATGCCTCTAGAAGCGCTCTGACGCTGGGTGACTGGCGTGACTTCCTCCAGGTTGCACTCGACTTCTACGTCAGGGAGAACACCTTCATCCCGATGGAAAACAAGATGCGCCGCTGGATGGGCAGCCGCTTCAGCCCCAAAGCGCTTTATTCACCCAAGAGCGATATACAGGAAAGCAGTAGCACCAAAAAGTGGCCGCAGATCAAGCCTGGCATCCCCCACCGCCTGATCAAGCTGCTTGAACTGGCAACAGGACTGGATCGCACCATGAATGCCGATGCCGACAAGATCAACAGCTGGCTTGAAGCGGCCTGGCTGGCGCTGGTCAATACTGGCATTCTGGAGTCCTCCGATGCCGGCCATCGTTTGCGCCTAGAAACCCTTACCTTCTCGCTACCGACAGAGGGGTGGGTATGCCCTTTGACCCGGCGGGTCTTTAATACTACCTTCCGTGGTCTGACACCCTATCTCCCGCGAAAACTGCTGAGCCAAGACTACCGCTGCCAGAAGATCCAGCTTCCCGTCCTGAGCAGCCTGATGCCGGATGGTTCCCCGGTACCCAAGCAGGTGCAAATCCGCCAGTTGATCGCGAAAGATCCCGTGATTACTCAACTGCGCAAGGAAAACCTGTGGACGAACATCAGTGATCGCACGGTCGAGGGCGGCTTCTACTATCGGACCGCAGAGCACTCGGCGCAGCAGTCAGCAAAACGGCTGGATGACTATGTCGAGGAGTTCAAGCGCGGCGATATCAACGTCCTGAACTGCTCCACTACCATGGAGATGGGCGTAGATATCGGCGGCATTTCCGCTGTGGTGATGAACAACCTGCCGCCACATCCGGCCAACTATCTGCAGCGCGCTGGCCGAGCTGGACGGCGCAACGAGGCACGGGCCATCGCCTATACGCTATGCAAAGCTGATCCGCATAACCAGCGTGCCTTCGCCAAGCCAAAATGGCCATTCGTGACTGCCATTCCGGCACCGAACATCACCCTCAGCTCTGCACGGATCGTACAAAGACACGTCAACTCGCTGTTGCTGGCGCTATTCCTGCGCATGCACAGCAGCAATGATGGTGACCGCACCAAGCTGACCTTGCATTGGTTCTTCGCTCCAAACAACTCACCCGCTCAGCAGTTTATGGCCTGGCTTACGGCCAGCCCCGATGAATTTGACCGTGCCGTGAAGCAGCTGGTGTGCGGCACCTGCCTGGAAAGTCGCTTGCTCAGCTCAATCACTGGCGAGACCCAACTGGGATTGCGTGAACTTGAGGAACGTTGGCTGAGCGAGTATCGCAACATCAACCATAAGCTACAGGCCGCCAACGACGGGCCGTACAAGGAAGCCCTGAAGCTCGAGAAGCAGCGCCATGAAAACGAGTACCTGCTTCGCTATTTGGCATCGTCCGCATTCCTGCCAGGCTATGGCTTCCCGACTGATGTCGTAAACCTCAAAACCTATAACGTCGAGGACTTTCTACATCAGCAGCGAAAAAGTGATGCCAGTCGCGAAGACAGCATCTTCGACAACAAGGAAATGCCCTCACGCAGCCTGAACATCGCCATTCGCGAATATGCCCCCGGCGCTCAGGTGGTAATCGATGGCCGCGTCTACCGTTCTGCCGGTGTCAGCCTGCAGTGGCATGCCGACGGGCAGGTCAACGAAGCACAGAAATTCGACATCGCCTGGCGCTGCCCTGAATGCGGGAACGCGGGGGTGATCGAAAACGCCTATGCAAATAACGAGGGACTGTGCTGCGCGCATTGTACGACCCCGATTCCACCCAGCGAGCGCCGCATGGTGCTGCGTCCGGGTGGCTTCTTGACCGACTTCTACGAAGAAACCACCAACGACGTCACTTCGCAGAAGTTCATTCGCGTCGAGCGACCGCGCATCCAGCTGAATGGCGAAAGCATCGCCCTACCCGACCAGCGTTGCGGCTTTGTGCGCTTCGGCCATGACGGCAGCGTCTTCCATCACTCGTCCGGCGAACATGAAAAGGGTTATGCCGTCTGCCTGACCTGTGGACGCGCGGAATCCATGCTCGCCTCGGGCGAAGTGCCCAAGGATCTGCTGCCCGATCAAGCTCACCGCCCGGTTGGTGGAGTGGCAGGAAGTCGCAAAGAGCGTGACTGCTCGGGCGAAGCGGTCAAGGCCGATTTGCACCTGGGCTACCAGATCCGTACCGATGTACTGGAGGTTTTCCTTAGGAATCCGCAGACAGGAGAATGGCTCTCCGATACCCCTGAAGGTCGTCTGATTGCGACAACACTCGCTGTTGCACTGCGCGACGTGATCGCCGACCGGCTCGGTATCGCCAGTAGCGAAATGGGCTTTGGCCATCGCCTCGACAGGGAGCTCGACACGCGGCAAGGCCGCTCAGTTATCCAACTGTTCGATGAAGCCAGCGGTGGAGCCGGCTTTGTGCTAGCTCGCCTGAACGAAATTGCGTTGCTGCTGGGCAAGACTTTGGAACGTCTGCACTGTCCGGTCAGTTGCGAGAATGTCTGCTCGCACTGCCTGGCCAGTCAAGACAGTCGAGTCGAGCGTGAAGAACTGGATCGCAAGCTGGCGCTACAGTGGCTGAGTAAATCCCGGTTGGTGGAGCATTTGGTAGCTCAGTCACGTTGAAACGCGCGCGTATGTGCGCAAATTTACGCCGTTGTATTGATCAAGTTTTTTTCGAAGACTCCGATAAGGCTAGCCGCTCAAGCCTGCATTCGTGCAGGCTTGAGTCGGCATAGTCTTTTAAACTCTGCCTGGCTTATGCGACACCATACTACTGGTGTCACCCCACCCTCACCCCACCACCCCCACCT
>ERZ724524.494-NODE-494-length-25847-cov-9.731661_pt1 | contig 25847 bp, 27 predicted proteins | sample MGYA00376057_ERZ724524 | MGnify/ENA primary metagenome ERZ724524 (study PRJEB28724, sample SAMN07190888) | wastewater metagenome | isolation source: influent of sewage treatment plant in Hong Hong | place: USA: Christiansburg, Virginia | collected 2016-03-01 ...
GCGGCCGGCGTGCTGGCCCTGGGCATCACCTACGGCGGCATGCTCGGCAAGGTGTACGGCGAAATCCTCGAATCCGGCGACGCCCGTCCGGTGCGCACCCTGCTCGAAGCCGGCAGCGGCCGCCTGGCTGCGCTGTGCTACGGCCTGTTGCCCAATGCGGCGCGGGAGCTGGTGTCCTACACCGTGTATCGCTGGGAATGCGCGGTGCGTGCCTCGGTGGTGATGGGTTTTGTCGGCGCCGGCGGGCTTGGCCAGTTGATGGACCAGTCGATGAAGATGCTCAACGGCGGCGAGGCGGCGAGCATTCTGGCGACCTTCCTGGTACTGGTGCTGGCGGCAGACGCCCTCAGCGAATTGCTGCGCCGGAGGCTGGCATGAGCCCCCGTGGGTCGGACTTCAGTCCGACAAGAGCCTTCGATGACGCGTATTGTCGGACTGAAGTCCGACCCACGGGGGCGATGCGATGAGGGCGGGCGTTTCGCTTGGCGCGCTGTTTGCCGTTGCCCTGGTGCTGGCGGCGGTGGGGGCGAGCTTCGCCTACCTCGACATGCCTCTCGGGGCGCTGTTTTCGGGCTCGGCGGTGGACGAGGCGGTGAGCTTCGTGAAGCGCTTCTTTCCGCCCGATCTGTCGCCGGACTTTCTCGCCAAGGTGGGTTTTGCGACGCTGGAAACCCTCGCCATCTCGCTGCTCAGCACGCTGCTGGCGGCGCTGGTCGGGGCGCTGCTGGCCTTGCCGGCGGCCGGACGGCACGGTGTTGCGGCGCGGATGGGCGCGCGCTTCATTCTCAACCTGCTGCGTTCGGTGCCGGAACTGGTGTGGGCCACGCTGATGGTGCTGGCCGCCGGCCTCGGGCCCTTTGCCGGCACGCTGGCGCTGGCCCTGCACACCACCGGCGTGCTTGGCCGCCTGTTTGCCGAAGCCCTTGAAAATACCCCGCCGGCCCCTGCCGAAGCCTTGGTCGGTGGCGGTGCGCCGGCACTGGCGAGCTTCTTCTACGGCACCCTGCCGCTGGTGGCATCGCAGTGGCTGGCCTACGGCCTGTATCGCTGGGAGATGAACATCCGCATGGCGGCGATTCTCGGCTTTGTCGGTGCCGGTGGTCTTGGCGCCCTGCTCTACTACAGCCTGTCCCTGTTCCACGAAGCCCAGGCGAGCACGGTGATCCTGGCCATGCTGGCGATGGCCATTGCGGTGGATGGGGCGAGTGCGTGGCTGCGGCGGGCCGCCGCTTGAGGATGACCCGCCGACGCGCTTAGGCGCTGGCGAGTGCCTTGGTGATCAGTTCGGTCATGAGGGCGTTCATTCCGCCTTCGTGGGCAGCGCCACGTTCCTGGAGTTGTTTCACCAGATCCATCGGCAGCTTGCAGGCAAAGGGAACCTGGCCCAGGGCCCGTTCCTGCTGGCGTTGTTCGCGCTTGTCGGACGCGCTGGCTGCGCCTGTGCCGAAGCGGTTGGGAACGCCGGCCGCGCCCATTTTTCCATTGATTTTCAAACCCTTGTTTTTCTCCAGGTCGGTGCTTTTCATACTTGTGATTTCCTTTGCTTCGTCTTGCCGGCGAAATCGCCAGCGCTTCCGATTATCACCCAATGAAACGGCAGCAACGGGAAACGCCGGATTTATCTGCCAAACGGTGTGGTCGGCAGGCTCTGCCTTTCTCCGCGAATCGCGCTACGATTGGCGCCTGCCAACGATCCCACGACCACGAGAGCCCCGCCATGGAATACGAAGTCGTCGACGCACAAGTCTCCCCCACCGGTCGTCTGGAAGTGCTTTCCAGGAGCGAAGCGGCCAAGCTGTCCCACAAGGGCCATGGCAGCCTGCACGAGCTGTACCGCAACTGTTCGCTGGCGGTGCTCAACTGCGGCAACGAGCTGGATGACGGCAAGGAGCTGCTGGAACGCTACAAATCCTTCGATATCCGCATCCTCCAGCGGGAGCGCGGCATCAAGCTCGACATCACGGCAGCGCCGGCCAGTGCGTTTGTAGACGGCAAGATGATCAAGGGCATCCAGGAGCATCTGGTCACCGTATTGCGCGATATCGTCTATGTGAACAACGAGATCGGCGGCAACCCGAAGTTCGATTTCGGGAGCTCGGAAGGCCTTACCGACGCGGTGTTCCACATCCTGCGCAATGCCGGCATCCTGCAGCCGATGAACCAGCCGAACCTGGTGGTGTGCTGGGGCGGGCATTCGATCAGCCGCGAGGAATACGACTACACCAAGGTGGTCGGTCACCAGCTGGGCCTGCGTGGCCTCGACATCTGCACCGGCTGCGGGCCGGGCGCCATGAAGGGGCCGATGAAGGGCGCCGCTCTGGCCCACGCCAAGCAGCGCATCACGAACGGCCGCTACCTGGGCTTTACCGAGCCGGGCATCATCGCTGCCGAGGCACCCAACCCCATCGTCAGCGAACTGGTGATTTTTCCCGACGTCGAGAAGCGCCTGGAGGCTTTCGTGCGCACCTCCCACGGCATCGTGGTGTTTCCGGGTGGAGCCGGCACGGCGGAGGAAATTCTCTACATCCTCGGCATCCTGCTCCATCCCGACAACGCCGAGCTGCCCTTTCCGCTGGTGTTTACCGGCCCGAAGAGCGCGGCCGAGTATTTCGTGCAGATTGACCGCTTCATCGGCGAAACCCTCGGGGCCGAGGCGCAAAAGCGCTACAAGATCATCGTTGACGATCCGGCCGAGGTGGCGCGGGTCATGCAGGTTGGCATCGAGGAAGTGCGCGCCTTCCGCAAGGAAAAGCGCGATGCCTATTACTTCAACTGGCTGCTGCGCATCGAGCACGAATTTCAGAAGCCTTTCCGGCCGACCCACGAAAGGATGCGCACCCTCAAGCTGCACAAGAACCAGCCGACCCACCTGCTGGCGGCCAACCTGCGGCGCGCCTTTTCGGGGGTGGTGGCGGGCAATGTGAAGAACGAGGGCATCCGCGAGATCGAAAAGCACGGCAGTTTCGAGATCTACGGCGAACCGGCGATCATGGGGCCGATGGATGCGCTGCTGGCGTCCTTCGTGGCCCAGGGCCGCATGAAGCTGCCGGGCAAGAAATACAACCCGTGCTACCGCGTGCTGGCCGGCAACCCTCCCGACTGAAGCAAAAAAGTCGCGCTGCGTCAGCGTGTTAAAATCGCCGGCTGTCGATCTGCCGTGCTCCGTGGACATTAAATGAGAGATCCCTACGATATTCTGGGTGTTTCGCCGACCGCGCCGCTCGATGCCATTAAAACGGCCTATCGCAAGGCGGCGCGGCTGTACCACCCGGACAAGAATCCGTCACCGAATGCGGAAGCGCGCTTTCGCGAAGCGCAAATGGCCTACGACCTTCTCTCCGATGAAGGCAAACGGCAGGAACACGATTTGCAGCGCCGTCGCAATCTGATTGACGATCCGCTGGAGGAAGCCGCCTCCCTCTGGAACTCCTACATTGAAAAAGCTATTTCGTGACCTCTATTTATTTTGAAGATCTGGCCGAGCGCTATTCCAGCGAAATTGACGACCTGCGTTCCGATTCGGAAGGCAAGGATGTGCTCAAGAAGCGTCTGCAGGAAAAGCGTCAATCCTTTGAATACCTGATGCCGATGCTCGAAGAGGCGCCCGAAATGGTCGCCCCGGCCTTTCACGGCGCCTTCAAGCTCAATGACCGCAAGATGCTCGACAAGGCGTCCCGCAGCACGCCGGGGATGCCGGGTTTCCCGCGCTGGAAAGAGCTGGCCAAAACCCTCGTGATTGCTCCGTGGGCGCTGCCGCTGATCGATGCCTGCCTGAATGCCGACGAAGCCGATGGCGATGCCTTCCTCGTCACCACCGTGGTCCTCGAATGGCTGCTGACCGAAGACCTGCGCCGTCCGCAGGCTGCGTCCGCCGTGGACGACGAAGATGAAGACGATAGCGAAGACCTGAGTGAATCCGGTGAAGGCTGGATGTCCGAGCAGGGCTTCGATGCCATTGACCGATAAGCGAGATTGCCCATGACTCACCCCGTCATCCAACAGGCGAAAGCCCTGATCCTGTCCGGTGAAATTGCGGAGGCCGAATCCTTTCTGGTGGCCATCGCCGAGAAGGAAGGCGATCACGCGCTGGTCAGCGTGCTCGACGAAATGGCGCCGAAGGACGTGCTGGCGCTGATGCGCGAATTCGACACCAGCAAGGAATCGGTGATCAACCTGGTGGTCAGCCCCGAGCAGTTCGTCGAGGCGATTCTGCTCGAGCGCAAATACGGCGAGCCGATCGAGAAATACGTGCCGCGCCTGCGCAACACGATGAACTCGGTGATGCATCGCACCGGTCCGGCCTGCGCCGAGGTGCTCGAATGCCTGGCCGAGCACGACGAAGGCGTGCGCCTGCTGGCCGACTACTTCACCGACGAATACGACGCCCTGCAAACCCTGGCCTACCACGGTGTTTTCGAGAAGGACTCGGATGCCGAGCGTGCCTTTGCGCCCAAGCGCGTGTCCACCTGGGATGCCGAGCAGCGTGACGACCTCGACCAAGGTCTCGAAATCGGCGACGCCATCGAAATGGTGCGGGTGCGCATGTCGCGTTCCGAAGTCGCCGATTCCGACTGGATGGAAACGGCGTGGGTGCTGCGCCACGAATTCACCGATACCTTCGAACTGCTGATCATCGAGATCCGCGACCGCATCGCGCGGGCCAATGAAGCTGCCAACATGCCCGTAGCCGAATCCGGCGAACCCGGTGTGCCCAAGCTCGACGAAGACGACGACGAATCCGCGATCTGACGATGTTCAGTGAAACCGCCGTTGCCAAAGTTGATGCGCGTCCCTATTTCGAGCGGGTGCTGTGCCACGCCCTGAAGGAGGGTTTGGTCGACGAGGCACGTTTGGCGTCGATCAGGCGCGAAGGGGCCAAGGGAATCGTGCAGCTGGCCGGCTTCTTCGGCACGGCCAACCTGCGCCCCGAACTTGAAGCGGCGCGCACCCGGCTGGTCACGCTGGTCGGCCTGGCCCTCGAAGCGGAGGCCGGTGGGCAACTCGATGCCGCTGCCCGTCTGCTGCGCGACAAGAGCCTGCTGGCCCTGTCAAAGGCTGGCGCCGAACGTTTGCGCGGCCTGCTCAAGTTGCCCACCGACAGTTTTCTGGAGCCCCCCAACGCCCTCAACGAGGACGAAAAGGTGTTCCTGTCGCGGTGGACCTTCGACGAGCCGATGACGTTTGCGCGCTACCTGCTGGAGCGCAAGGCCCGCGAGAAGAACCACAACCTGCATGAATTGAGCTACTGGCTGGCCGGCAAGTTCGGCGTCAGCCGCGACGAGGTGCAGGGCTGGCATGTGTCCTGCGATTCGGTCGTCAATAGCGTCCTGCTGGTGCTGTTTGCCGAGAAGAATCCGAAAGGCTTTTTCAGCGGCGAGCGTTTTACCAAGTTGCACGAAGCCGCGCGCAAAAAGCGCAAACACGATTTCGCCCTGCTCGACGCGTGGCGCGAAGAAGCCCCGCCAGCGCTGCAGGCCCTGCTCGACCGGGCGCGGGAGCATTTTCTCAGCGACGTGCTGGCCCTCATCCGCGGTCATGAGGCCATCGACCTGTATCGCCGTCAGGAGCGCTTTTCCGGCCTGTTCTTCTTCGATGCCAGCGATGTGGATGAAGTCACCCACCACGACAAGGCGATGGAAGAGGAATGGCGGCGCATCACTGGCGGCCACGGTGACCACACCGACGTGCAATGCACGGCGCTGCTGATGGTCGCGACCGGCCTCGAGCCGACCCCGGTGCTGCGCAAGAAGGACGCCATCGCAATCTGGCAGCACTTTCGCGATGCCGGTTTCGATGACAAGGCCGTCGAAGCCTTCATCGAAACCGTGGTGCCCTTCGAATACCAGGCCGACGTGCTGCGCCTGTGGCAGGAAGACCTCGGCCCGGAAGCCGGCGTAAAGCTCGACGACGACATCCAGGCCCACGCCCTGACTTATCTGCACGAGGCGTGCCGGCCGGGCTGGAAGAAAAAGCCCTGACGCTGCCGCCCCGTAGCGGATGCATCCTTCGGAGGAGTCCCCGATGAGCAACAAGCCCCCCCTCGCCGACCTGCGTCAAAGCTACGACAAGGGCAGCCTCGACGACCATGAAGCCACCGACGACCCGTTGCATCAGTTTGGCGTCTGGCTCACCGAAGCCCTCGACAAGAAGCTGCCCGAACCCAACGCCATGACGGTGGCCACCGTTGGTGCCGACGGCCGCCCGTCCACCCGCGTGGTGCTGATCAAGGCTTACGACGAGCGCGGCATCGTCTGGTACACCAACTACGCCAGCCGCAAGGGCGAGGAGCTGGAAGCGCATCCCTTTGCCGCGCTGCAGTTCCACTGGGTCGAGCTGGAACGGGTGGTGCGCATCGAAGGTCGTGTCGAAAAGCTTGCGCCCGAAGAGTCCGACGCCTATTTCGCCAGCCGTCCCCTCAGCCACCGCATCGGCGCGTGGGCCTCGAACCAGAGCCAGCCCATCGCCGGTCGCGGCACCATCGTCGCCCGTGCCGCCGAATACGCCCTCAAGTTCGGACTCAACCCGCCCCGCCCGCCCCACTGGGGCGGCTACCGGCTGCACCCGGACTACTGGGAGTTCTGGCAGGGCCGGGCTTCCCGGCTGCACGACCGGATGGCCTACCGGCTGGCCGACGACGGTCTGTGGCACAGGGAACGCCTGTCGCCCTGAGCGCTGGCCGCCCGGGCCTTCAATGCGATAATGATCACCCGCCTGCCGAAGAGGTTAGAGATGTTGCGCCGTCTTGCTGTCACTTCCATGCTCATGCTGGGCTCCCTGCCTGCTTTTGCCGATGAGGCAAGCTATCGCTTCTCGCCGGTCAATCAATGGGACATCAACAAGACGGCGGCTTACTGGAACCCGATCATCCAGTACGTTTCGGACAAGAGCGGGGTCAAGCTGCAGCTTAAAATCGGGCGCACCTCGGCCGATACGACCAGCTACGTGCTGGCCCAGGAAGTCGAATTCGTATTCACCAACCACCTCTTCAGCCCCGAGCGCGAAACCCTCGGCTGGAAAGTCTTCGGCCGCCGCAACGCACCGCCGCTGCACGGCCAGATCGCCGTGCCGGCCGACTCGCCGATTACCCGCATCGATGAGCTGAAGGGCCAGGAAGTGGCCTTTGCCGGCCCCGAAGCCTTTATCGGCTACAAGGTGCCATCGGCCCACCTGCAGTCAAAAGGCGTCGACATCAAGGCTGTTTTCGGTGGTAACCAGAACGCCGCCATCGCCCAGATGTTTGCCGGCAAGGCCAAGGCCGTCGGCAGCAACTCGATGCTGATCGAGGGCTACACCGCCCGCGAGAACAAGAAGTTCCGCGTCCTGTGGACCTCCGAGCCCTACCACGACCTGGCCCTGATGGCCGCCGGCAAGGTGCCGGAGAAAGACCTGAAAGCCGTCGCCAGCGCCTTCCTGAGCATGCACAAGGATCCGCGCGGGCAGGAAATCCTGCACAAGGCCTCGCAGGAAGTCGGGCTCAGCAGCGACGCCTATTTCATCCCTGCCAGTAGCAGCGATTACGTCTCCTATCGCAAGTTCTACCAGAGCGCTCCGGCAGGTTTGCGCTGAGACCCCGGCCAGACGCTCGTGGGCAAGCTCATCAGGTTGTTGCCGCAGTCGCTGGTGGCGCGCATCTATGCGCTGTATTCGGCGACGCTGCTGATTTTTGTCGGCCTCGGCCTCGCCCTTTTTTACCAGTACCAGTTCGTTCAGGAGCTGGAGACGGCCCAGCAGTCGGCCACCATGCTGATCGAGGTGACGGCTCAGACGATCTCCGACAGCGCCGTCATTGGCGACTACGACACGATCAAGCGGACCCTCGAAAAATCCATACTCGGTTCGCAGTTCACCTCAGCCAACTTCATCGATCTGTCCGGTGGCGGCATGCACAGCGACAACCGCCTGATCCCCGAGGCCGAAGCGCCGGGCTGGCTGCGCGACAAGGTGGCGGAACGCCTTTACGAAGTTAACCGCGTCATCTCGGCGGGCGGGCGCGACTACGGTGTGCTGCGTCTGGCCTTTGACGTGGATTTCATTGCCGGCGGGTTGTGGAAGCTCTTTCGCTCGGCCCTGTTGCTGACCCTGGTCGGCTTCTCCGGTGGCCTGGCGCTGATCTGGTTTCCGCTCAAGCACTGGCTTGGCTCCCTCGACCGGGTTCGTCATTTCGAGCCCCATGAATCGGCCAGCCGGGCTAGCGACAATGCGCAACAGCTGGCCGATCTGCCGCTGGAGTTCCGGCCCATGTTCGACGTGCTCAACCAGACCGCCGCCCGCCTGCGCCAGGAACTGGCGAGCCGGGAACAGGCCCTGGTTTCCCTGCGTAAGCTGCTGGCCGATCTGCAAACGCTGCCGGCGGCGCCGGGGGCCACGCCGGAAGAAGACATCGGTGCGCTGTCCCTGGCCATCCGCCGCCTGGTGGACGAACGGGAGGCGAGCCGCATCGCGCTGGAGCAGGCGCGCGACACGGCCGAAGCAGCCAACCGCGCCAAGAGCGACTTTCTGGCCAACATGAGTCACGAGATCCGCACGCCGATGAACGGCATCATCGGCATGACCGAGCTGGCCCTGGACACAGCGCTCACCGACGAGCAGCGCGATTACCTCGACACCGTGCGTGCCTCGTCGAATTCGCTGCTCATCATCATCAACGACATCCTCGACTTCTCGAAGATCGAAGCCGGCAAGCTCGACATCGAAAGCGTCGGTTTCAATCTGCCCGGGCTGGTGCACGAGACCCTGCGTCCGATTGCCTTGCGCGGCACGGGCAAGGGCCTGAAGGTCGATTGCCTCATCGACGTCGGCGTTCCGCAGCAGGTAGCGGGCGACCCCGTCCGCATCCAGCAGATTCTCCTCAACCTGCTCAGCAATGCCGTCAAATTCACCGAGAAGGGCGAGGTGATGCTGACCGTGCAGCGGGAAGCGGATGACTGGGGGCAGGAATGGCTGCGCTTTGCCGTGCGGGACACCGGCATCGGCATCACCCCGGAGGCGCAAAAATACGTCTTCGACGCCTTCTCGCAGGAAGATACGTCCACCACCCGCAAGTTCGGCGGAACCGGGCTGGGCCTGTCGATCTCCAGTCGCCTCAGCACACTGATGGGCGGCAGGATCTGGCTGGACAGCGAACCGGGACGCGGCTCGACCTTCTACTTCATGCTGCCGTGCCGGCTTGCGGAAGCACCAGAGCAACTGCTGGGGCCCGAGCCAGCGGCACAACACCCGGGCAGCCAGGCCAGCGCAATGGACGATCCGGCATCAGGGCTGTGTGTTCTGCTGGTGGAAGACAACCCGGTCAACCAGCGGGTCGCCACGGTACTGCTGACGCGCCGAAACTATGCCGTCGAGATCGCCGGGAACGGGGCGCTGGCCCTCGAAGCCTTCCGCCACAAGCACTTCGACGTCGTGCTGATGGACATGCAGATGCCGGTCATGGACGGGCTGGAGGCCACGCGGCGTATCCGCGCGCAGGAAGCCGGGGCGACCCGGGTCCCGATCATCGCCATGACCGCCAACGCCATGACCGGCGACCGGGAGCGCTGCATCGACGCCGGCATGGACGACTACATCGCCAAGCCTATCAACGCGAACGAGTTGTTCGAGCGACTGGAGAAGTGGACGACTGCCAGGCAGTGTTGAGCGATTTTCGTCGAGGCCTGGGTGGCAATCACTCAGGCCTTCATGATTGCCGTGTAACCCTGGATGGTAATCATCAAGCGCCTGATGACGACCATCAGAGCGCTGACGACGCTCATCAACACCTGGGTGATGAGCATCAAGCACTCGATGAAAATCATCAGGCGGTGGATGATTTTCACGAGCGCTCTGATGATCCGACTCAGACCTCACACGGTTTTCGTGAAAACCGGCAAGGCTGCTACCAGCGTCACGTCCAATGGCAAAGACGGATTTGTCATCTGCAATTTGCGATTAGATAACAACACCCGGCCCGGTCCGGATTGAATGACGGCGAGCCAGGTACATACGTCGTACATCCTTTAATGGAGTTTCAAATGTCCAGCCCCATCCGCCGCGATCTGATGGACAAGTGCAACCCTTGCATGCCGAGCTACGCGGCCTGATCGCCACCAGCCGCCAGCGTCTGGCAACCGACGTGCGGGGCGGCGAGCGGGCGCAGTATGGAGCACCTTGGCGAGTGCCTGGCGCGGGAATTCGGCCATGGCTTCGAGGCCAAGAACCTGCGTCGCATGGTGCAGTTTGCCCAAGCCTTCCCGGATGCCGAAATTGTCGCATCACTGATGCGACAATTGAACTGGACCCACTTCCTGCAATTGCTACCGCTCAAGAGCGAGAGAGCCCAACCGCTACTTTTACGCCCGCCAGTCCATGGCCGAACGCTGGAGCGTGCGTGAACTGCACCGGCAGATCGAAGCCTTCGTCGAACGCCAGAAACGCATGGTCATCGACGGCGACGATTCCCGCTCGGAAGGTAGTCGACTCGACGCAGCTTGCCCGCATTCATCTGATGGAGACCGCGTTGCCGACGGCAGCCATTCCCTGAGTCAGACAAGATGGTGTGAGATACGTAAGTGCCGTGGAGGTTGGCAGGGCTCCCGCAGCTACGCATCTAACATCCCCGCAACAGAAATAGCGCTCACCGTCAGCCACTTGCCGCGACACTGTTCACAGCCCTCCGTTTTGTGTAGTTTCCTGCCTTTTTCGGCGGACGATGGAAACGGGCAAGCTGATGGACATGGTCAAGGTATTCGAAGGGCTTGAGGACTGGCGTAGCGCACAGCAAACGCGCCACCGCCTGAGCGAGATGCTGACCATTGCGGTCTGCGCGGTCCTCAGCGGCGCAGACGACTTCGAGGACACCAGCCAGTGGGCGCGTATCAGCTGCCATGGCAGCATCGCTTTCTGAGCCTAGATTACGGCATCGCCTCGCCCGACACCTTCGAGCGCGTCTTCGCCACACTGGATCCGACGGGCTTCGAACGGGCCTTTCGTGAGTGGGTGGCGGGTGTGATTCCGGCGCTGGATCATGAGCAGGTGATTGCCATCGACGGCAAAACAAGCCGGCGCACGACGAGCAAGGCGGCAGCCGCGCCGCTGCACATGGTCAGTGCCTTTGCCGCCGAACTCTGCCTGGTGCTCGGGCAAGTCGCCACCGACCAGAAATCCAACGAGATCAAGGCCATTCCGCGGCTCCTTCGCACCCTGAACCTAGCCGGCTGCATCGTCACCATTGATGCTATGGGCACCCAGACAGCCATCGCCAGCGAGATCCGCGAGCGTGGCGCCAACTATGTGCTGTGCGTAAAAGACAACCATCCGAAGCTGCTCGACGCAATCTTGCTGGCCTAGGCGGGTGTCGGCAGGGCCTTGCAGGCCGTCTCGAGTTGGGAGAGCCACAATCGGGGGCATGGTCGGGAGGAATGGCAACGTTGTTGGGCCTTCGAGGCCGGCGATCGGCTCTAGTGGCGCGACCTGAAGAGCTTTACCCTGGTCGAGCGTACTCGAAGCATCGGTGACAGGACGAGCGTCGAGCGCCGCTGCTACATCAGCAGCATGGCCCCCGACGCCGGGAAGTTCATGCGCGCGGTGTGCAGCCATTGGGAAATCGAGAACCGGTGGCACTGGTGCCTGGACGTTCAGTTTGGCGACGACTACGCCCGTGCCTGCAGCGGCCATGTCGCCCACAACCTGGCACTGGTGCGCCACATCGCCCTGAACCTCATCCGTCCCAACACCTCCGTCAAGACCAGCATCAAGACCAAGCGGCGGCTGGCTGCAACCTCGGATGAATTCCGGGCGGCGCCGCTTGGCTTCAAGACTGACGATGAGGATGACAATTGATGTCAAGTGCGTAGCTACGGGAGCCCTGCTCCTCCTCTGCCCACGACCCCACTTCCAACTGGACACCTGAATGCGTGCTCCTACCGCTGCGCTTGTCCATTACGTTGCCTCACAGGCTGACACTTGCCTGCGAAATATTAGCTGTAAGAAAGCACTATAACGCAATGAAAATTGTGGGTAATTGAAAGTCGGCTCGGACGCTTACGACTGAACTGGTGCTCGCGGCACTCAATATGGCCCTGGCAACGCGCAAGCCCGAGGGCGTGATTCACCACTCGGACCAAGGCAGTACGCGTCCCTCGCCTTCGGGCAGCGCTGCTAGACGATGGGCGTGCGCCCGTCGATGGAAAGCCGGGGCGACGCCTACAACAACGTGATGACTGAGAGTTTCTTTGCCAGCATGGAGTGCGAATTGATCGACGGGCTCAGCTTCAAGACCAAGACCGAAGACCGACTGGCGGCCTCTACCTGGATCAAAGGCCGGTAAAACCCACGCCGCCGCCATTCGGCTCTGAGATACCGCTCGCCGATGAACCTCGAGCAGCAAAACCATGACAAGGAGAATGCCCCAGCTACGACAATCGAGTAGGATCAGACCGCTTGAGTTTCAAGCCACAACCTGTCCGCGGGATGGAGGCAACTTCAGTCACTGAACGGCCACTATTTGGCCTTGCCGTCGCTCGCTTGCCAAACCAATTTGGTCACTAATAGGAATGGATAGCTACCGCACAAGAAATCCAAATAGACTACATCTAGGGGAAAAGTCGTATAAAGTTCAACTAATTGCTCACTTGCTACCCTTGGCAGCCCGATGCCCAATCTAGAACTGCACCACGCGGAACTGCCCAGTTCATAATAAATCCAGAAAATGTCATGAAAGTTGCACGACCTCCCTTACACGTACATCTGCTGGCCCATAAACGCTCTATTTCTGCGAATCAGATTGCCCAAGCATTGATGGTCCGATTGGTGGAGCCGCCAGCAAGTGGTGGCCTGCGCTTACCGGTGTTCTTTACGCCAGATTGGGGCGATAGCCAGCCCCCCAGACTTACCGGAAATAATGCCCTCAACCTGGAGGCGGCGGAACATACCCTCGTCGTCGTTCTGGCCGACGCACCGATGCTGCGCACCGTGCCCAACGGCACCGGCAATGAATGGAAGGATTTCGTGCAGCATGTCCGGGCTCTGACGCCACTCGACGCCAATCCCCATCATTTGTTGCCAGTGGCACTTGATCGAGTCGGTTTTGGCATCAATGACGAGTGCCATGTACTGCCAGTGTTCCTGGATGCCTCATTAGAGGAATGCTTGGCCAAGGAGCGGCAACTGGCCGAGTTGTCTTTCCACATAGCAGCCAGGGCCATCCAGCTGTTGGTACACGGAAAAATTCCCGCAATTGCCCCCGACCGTGTTCAGGCCCCAGTACGGATATTTCTTAGTCATGCTAAGACCGACCTAAGTCCAGCCCGCAATGATCCGGTACGCCACACGGCGGAGCTCTGCGCCAGCGAGGCCTTTCCCATCGAAGGGTGGTTTGACTCCAGAAATATCGCCACCAGTCAAGATTTTTGGAAAGCCATTTCTGCTGGCATTCGCGACTCCTCCATCATGCTAGCCTTCAAGACAGATCACTACAGTAGCCGCCCCTGGTGCCGACGCGAAGTGATGGAGGCTAAGCGCCTGGGCGCCCACATTTTGATGGTGAACGCCGTCGAATCGGGAGAGGCGCGCAGCTTTCCTTATGGCGGCAACGTGCCGGTTATTCGCTGGAACCTGGCCGGCGAACCGGAGGTGGAGGCTCGCCGCGTCATCGGTCGCGCAGTCCTCGAAGCGTTGCGCTTTCATCACAACCGGTCTTTGCTAGCAGCGCGGGTAGAGACTGGGGATGAGGTTTGGGCCTGCGCGCCGGAGGCGCTAACCCTTGCAGAGCTCCCCGATGACGCTACCGGCACCTGCATTCTCTATCCCGATCCCCCTTTGGGACGCGAAGAGCTGGAGGTGCTGCACAAATTGCGGCCGCGTGCCCACTTTATAACTCCCTTGACCCGTCTGGCTGCCAAATACAAGCCCAATGCGGTAAGCACCCTGTGCGTTAGCATTTCAGAGAGCGACGACGCCCACCATTACGGGTTATCCGATGCGCACTTTGCAACGCTCAGTGACGAAATCCATCTCTATTTGCTGTTGGCTGGCTTCAGGATCGCCTATGGTGGCGCTTTGTCGGGTAGCTTCGAGCAAGGCAACAACTTCACGCTGCGCCTTTTCGAATTGGTGCGCGGCTACTCTGGGCTGGCCGAAGGTGTGAATGCACCATCGCTCAAGAAGGCCATCCTCAATGTGGCCCCGTGGCCCCTGCGGCTTGGCTATGGCGAAAAGGAATGGGCACTGTTTGATGGCGACTGCGCTGAATACCAGCCAGGGCCGCGTCCCTACCTGCTTGAGAATGATGATAAGATATTTCCCGTCATCGACGGAAAGCGCTCCTTGGCTGCAGATACTCCAGATAAGCGCTACGCTTGGGCACGAGGCCTCACCGCAATGCGCCAAGCCATAACTAGCATGAGCGGCGCGCGCTTGGTGCTCGGCGGCAAGATGACCTGCCACACCGGTCTTGTGCCAGGTGTCATTGAGGAAGCTTGGCTATCGCTCTCCATGCGTCAGCCCCTCTACCTAGCCGGTGGCTATGGCGGGGCGGCAAGGGCGGTGTGTGACCTACTGCAAGGCATCCCCCGGGATGATTTCAGCGAATCTTGGGCTGTCGCGCACATTAAAGACTATCAAATGGCAATGGCCTGTCATCTCGATGGTAAGGAGCCATTACACCTGTTGCCTGCCATCGGTCAGGCGATCGCTAGTTTGACCGGACAGGATCTAGGCAAGGTGCTAAATAATGGTCTTGACGATCCCGAGAACCGGGAACTCATGATTTCCACAGATACGCAAAGAATCGCAGAATTGGTTTTGCATGGACTGGCACGGCTATAAAGAGCTTTTTTGAAATGCAAAGTCCAGGGATTTCCGGTGGTTTCGATGTGACATATTTTGTGCTGGCAATGTGAAAAACAAGATGTGTATATTTTCTTATCAGTAGCATAATAACCAAAGCTACCCAATAGTCAGGCTGCTACCAATAACGGATGCTGGCTTGAGCTAATGTTTTCTGGCTATATAAAAATTGGCTAACAGAGGCGATACTTAGCCTAGCCAGTGGCAAGGGGATTCAAGTGTCGCGTGATGTTGCGAACGTGTTTATTAGTCATGTACACGAAGATGATTCGCGGCTGGGTGCTCTCAAGAGCCTTATGGCGAATAATGGGCTTCATGTGCGCGATGGGTCGATCAATAGCGACAAGCCGAATGCTGCCAAGAGCAAAGCCTATATCAAGAGTGCAATACTTGCTCCGCGGATTCAGTGGGCAGGTACCCTCGTCGTGATCATTTCCCCCAAAACTAAGCACAGCGAGTGGGTCAACTGGGAGATTAAATATGCCCAGTCCCTCGGTAAGCGGATTGTCGGTGTTTGGGATCATGGGGCAGCAAATTGCGATGTCCCGGGCGCGCTTGATACTTATGCGGATGCTGTTATTGGCTGGCAAGGAGTGCGGGTAATCGACGCGATCGCTGGCAAGATCAATAATTGGGAAACGTCAGAAGGGGTTCTACGTGAGCCCCGGCAAATCCCTCGTTACGGTTGCTGAGCAAAAAAATATGCGGCTTTTTTCTTACGTGGTTGCCCGTGACTATGGTTTTGCACCCAATCCATTTTATGGCTTCTGCACGTTGGCGACATGCAAGCCTGGTATCAGGCAGTCGGCACGTGTCGGTGATTGGGTTGTTGGACTGACATGTGTCGGTGATCGTGCGTCGCGCGGACTTGTCTATGTCATGAAAGTGGCGGAGGTGTTGACCTATGATCATTACTGGCGCGATGCCCGATTTTCTGAAAAGCGTCCCGACCTGCGCAGCAGTTTGAAACGGGCTTTCGGGGACAATATTTATCACAGAGCCGATACACGGGGGCCCTGGTTGCAGGCTGACTCTCATCACAGTCTTGAAGATGGATCGTCCAATAGCGCTAATGTCGAAAACGATACCAAATCCGACAAGGTGCTAATTGCGACGAGATTCACATACTGGGGAAAATCTGCTCCCGATGTCCCCTGCCATTTGCGTGACTTCGAAGGGCATGATCTTGTTGTCGGTCGGGGTTATAAGAACAGTTACCCACTAGATTTTGTTCGGGCATTTGAGGCTTGGTATGACTCTTTGCATGTCGAAGGGTATCAAGGTTCGCCATATCGATGGTGAACGAGGAGAGTGGGCATATGGCATATCCTTGTAGCGTGGCTTATGGATTTCGTTGCGCATTCGCCAAGGTCAGTAAGCTTTCATCTGGCCTTTAATCGGTATTGTCTCGACACCAGAGTTGCCAGCCATTTAATCGTAAAGTCAGCATGAGATAATTTCAATTACGGTGCTTTCACCGTAATAAATTAAAACTTTGAATTTATTCGCCAGTCAAATTAATTTGATACATAAACCGTAATGGACCTAAATACAGTCAGAGAGACACTAACCTTTCTCCATGTAACGGATTGCCATCTTTCAGCCTCTGCGACGGTTCAAACCATTGATCGAAAAACCAAAGCGCGGGGAGTGGATCAGCCACAACGATCAAGAGTCCTTCAGGATGCGCTCCGCAAACTGGCTGAAGACTTCGAACAAAGAAGCATGACCATTGATGGTGTATTGTTTTCCGGTGATGGTACGCTCAAAGGTGATCCAAATGGTCAATTAGAACTACGCAAGATGCTTCTTGCCGAGCTAATCCGTATAGGGATCACTCCTGCCAACATCATTGCAACACCGGGCAATCACGACATTGTTGCGGGAACAGAGCCAAACAGTCCGGAAAGGTATGGTTTATTTCAGGAAGCTTGGCTCCAGCCGGATCCGGTTGTCGTGCCATTCCTCGATGGCATTCACGACATCGATGATCTCGATACATCATCGCATGTACTTAGGGACCCCCAAGGCAATTGGGCTGTATTTCCAATCAATACAGCGAATTGGTCGCAGTTAAGAATCTCCGATGACGATGATGCAGAGATCGCCGACATCAGGGCTCTCATCAAGGCAGATGGGAATGCCAAGCGTATTTCAACCTTGGATAGACTATGTGCTTACGATATTGCACGGGTGTCTGACGATCAGTTGGAAGCGCTCCGAAAAATGGTTAAGGAGATTGGTGATGTTCGCCTTCGAATCGCCGTTCTCCATCATCATTTGCTACCCGTTGATGGTCGGGAGGAATTTAAGTCATTCGAGAGCATTACCAATCTCGGGCAGCTACGGCAGGTGCTGCGTGATCTTGGATTTCACGTCGTCGTGCATGGACACAAACATGCCACCGCAGCGTACTACGATCACATTTACCCTGATCACTCTGCTCAACAGAGCGCACATCGGGTGCTGACTATATCTGGTGGCACCTTCGGACCGAGTGCGCAACATCCCGACACTCCGTTTCAGCTTATTAAGCTTGAGGGTATTCCTCACGCACCAAGATGCACGATTGAATCGCTGAGTTCTTCAACCGCTGGGCGCAGTCAAAAAACATCCACGTCTCCCACCTACAGGCTTTGGGAGGATGATCCGACGGCAAGCGGCCCAGCGACGGTCTATGGGACATCGATCGATGATGTCTATGTGCGGGCTATTCAAATGGTCAAGGATGCCCCCAATCGACCCATTATCTGCACCATAGATTTTTCTCCCGCAGATGAGCAGCTTCCTTTTCCCAAAGACTATCCTCGCGATGGAACCGAAGAGGAAAGACGCGAGTGGTTTGGCGAGACAGTTCAGTGGTGGCAACTACATGCTTCTCGAATCGAGGCCAGAATTCCCTACCTTCACGGCAGTCGTCTCAAGCGCTTCGGAGGGAGCTTTGATCAAATTAAGCGCGTGGTTGATCTGATCAAAGAGAAAAAGACGACCAGTAAAGCCATTGCCTTGGTTGTTGATCCGGGGCGGGACTTTGGTGGAGATAGCCCTTTCGCTTCATTCTGTTTCGTCCAATTTTGCCTTCGCCCAGACAAGACTCTGGACTGTATCGGCTATTACCGTGCCCAAGAGTTTCAGTCCTGGTGGCCCGTTAATGTTGCCGAGTTGCGCTACCTGCAATTGGAGGTCGCAAGAGAAGCAACAGTCATACCTGGGAAAATAACCACCATTTCCCCTTACCCCCGCCTTAGTATGGATCAGGAGGATATCCGGCAACCAACGAAGGTGGCGGTAGCATTGATTGATCAGTGGGTCGACAATCACCCGGTTCGGATAGCAAAAATTGCGTTGATGCTGACGAACAATACCGTCACGCCGGATCCAGAAGGTATTCTTTTTTGGAATCGTTGTCTTGCTGATCTGGAGCAAACCGCGAATACAAGATTTCATCAGGATGGTGTCCAGGTAGCTATCGACGGTATAGAGCTACTGTTGCACTGGCTCGAGGCGACAACTGCCACCAAAGAAATTGTCGATCCGATCCGGGGGGTGCTGGAGATCAACAAGCTCTATGATCGAGGCCAGAAGGAAAGTGCTGATTTCGCATCTTGGCAAAGAACGATGAGAGAGAAGTTGAGTTGCTTACGTGGCTTGCAAAAGCCCTTCCTTGGTATCGACGATGAAATTTCATCCTGAACGATCCTCTTCGCTGATATACGCTCAAACTGTTACTCAACAGAAATTGTTAACGGCGGCTATTGAACTCCTACCAAGTGCACCAGAAAACGGACTTTCCGAGTCCGCAAAGGAATAAGACTCATGATCCACCTGTTTGAAGGCAATACGGCTGATGAAATCTGGCGTCAAGCTGCAGATGACCTGATTCACATTGAGATGAACTCGCTTCAGGCAAGTCGTCTTGGACCCATGCGGGAACGCATGCACAGTGCTCTCCATTTGCGTGATCCGCGTCAGCGCTGGGTTTTGTCCCGCCGGCCAGCGATAAACCCTGCGTTTGCCATTGCTGAACTGGTGTGGATATTGCAAGGACGCAACGATGCCGCTTTCCTGAATTATTGGAACCCGGCCTTGCCCAATTTTGCAGGTCATGGTGATAGCTATCACGGTGCTTACGGATATCGCCTACGACGGCATTTAGGGGTAGATCAACTCGAACGGGCGTACCAGATATTGGCTAGCAATCCGGATAGCCGGCAGGTTGTGCTACAGATATGGGATACACGAATTGATCTCCCGAATCCGGATGGTACAGCCCGTAATGCAGACATCCCCTGCAATGTCATGGCTATGCCAAAAATTCGCGCCGGAAAGCTCGAGTGGTTGCAGGTCATGCGGAGCAATGACCTGTTTTTGGGCACCCCCCATAATTTCGTTCAGTTCACATCATTGCAAGAAATTATGGCCGGTTGGCTCGGCGTCGAAGTTGGTTCATTTGTCTTGATGGCAGATAGTCTGCATCTCTACGACAGTGATATTGAGAAACTGGCCGTTGCAGAGCGAACTCCATTGACGGCAAACAATGATCGCCTTGATCTGAAAAAAAATGAATTCGATAGAGTTTTGGCTCTGCTAGGCGAGGCTATGGATGAATTTCGCTCGGCCTCCTTGTTACCCATACGCTTTGTCCAATTGATTGAACGAAACGATCTGCCAATAGCTTGGCATAATCTTCTACGTATAGTTGCAGCAGATTCGGCGCGTCGTCGTAATTGGCGGGATGAAATAAAACTTGTCTCCAGTTCCAATACTAATCTGATGCTGGATGCCGCTTGGCGTGCTTGGGAAGAAAGATGCGAACCGTTCTCTGCAGGAGAAGCAAAGCTACTTAAATAGTTTTTCATTGTTCATGACGAAGAGACGATTTTTAATATCTCGTCCGCAACCAACTCAATCCGGTTTTCATTTTTGATCGAGACTACCGGGTACTTATCGGATTCCTGCTCAGCTAAGGTTAGATAGGTGTGCGCGATATCCTGAGGAACAGGCGCCGACGAACGGCTCATCATGAAAAGCTGTTTCGGCGTAACTTCCTGCCAGATTAAATGCTCGACGGCGAGCAGCTGATTAAGTTGCGCCACTGGCACCTTGGCCGTCATGCCATAGACCCATGTCGACCACCAGTATCGATCCAATAGGACTGTGTTCCCTTGGCGGAGCGATGGCAAAATGCGCCGCTCAATGAGATCGACATGCGCTGCGACATGGAGGACTTGCAGGCTCAGTGCTGACAAGTCTTTAACACCAAATTGGGCTGGCTGATGATGCAGCTCATAGATATGAGCCCCCAGTGTTCCAGATTCTCTGCCTGGAAATGAAAATCGTGAGCAGGCCTGACCACGTTCATGGAGGCGTTTTTCTACCGCGTTGATGATGGTTGTTTTTCCCACACCATCGGGTCCTTCAAATACGAATAGCCGGCCCATTAGCCGACTTTCGTATCAATGATGTCGCCACCATCACCAATTTTCAATAGCCTCATCTTATGTCGCATTTCAAACGCCTATATGCCATGAATGTAAAGTGGAGCACTCAGCTACGAACAGCAGTGGTTCCCAAGGATTGGCATCGGTGCTTGGGGTTGTCGTTCAACACTGCTATCAGCATGGTTGGTATTCTCAGTAACTGGTAGCAATCACGCTGGCGACTGCAACGGTGCTTGTATGGCTGACGCTGACGAGCCATCCAGCAACTGTCCGCTTCAGAGCCAGCTCGGATAGTTTTCGTTTGAGAACGACCGTTGGCGCTCCGGACTCCAAAGTGACGACTTCGACATCGGTAAATGCGATGCCATTTCCCCAACCTGTACCTAGAGCTTTCATGACAGCCTCTTTGACGGCAAAGCGTCCTGCCAAACGCTGTATCTGAGTCACCCCATTACCGGCAGCCGTCATTTCGGCTTTAGTGAAATACTTATCTAGGAAGTCTTTGGCCGGATCTCTGAAGAGTCGGGAAAATTCAGCGATATCAATGACATCAAGTCCGTGTCCGACTATAGAACCGCGGTTAGGGCAATCATCTTGCCTTGGCGTGAGTTTAGCTCGACTATCGGGCTCCGAACTCAAAGCGGATCACCTAAATCGAGTGTTGTTTGCCGGCCGGGTCTCGCCACAGGTATTTCTTGATCGGCTTGTCTTGTAATCTCTCCGGCAGAAAAGCTGGCAGCGATCTTTTCATTAATTCCCCATTTTGGTGGATACCAAGGGTCGACGAGAGCGCCGGTAGGTGAGAATCTCTGCTTTATCCTGGTCCGGCCTGAAATTCCTGAGATGTCTGGATGGGCTACGCGTGCATATTTGTCGACTTCACAGAACAGATTTTGGCAATCAATAAGCTGCAACCTGCGCCCCCAGAGCGACTGGAACGAGATGCCAAGGCGTTCGAATTCGCGCTCTTGATTATCGACCATTAAGCGAATGAGTTCCGCCTCGTTGAGTCCGGCACTATTAGTAAAGCACTTACGGATTCCATCCTTGGCACCAGGGCCTGGAATGACAAAATCCATCTCGGAAAAATTGGTGATCTCGCTGTAATTGATGTCGGTCACAAACTGATAGGCAAGAAAGTCGCCAATGGTTGGATAGCTTCGCAATAGCTCAAAAGCATGCTGCATTCTCTGCATCTTCTCGAGTTCTCCAGCCAGGTTGTCGGCCATCATTCGTTCGAGAAGACGAAGGTGATTTTGGTGCTTGGCACTATGCCCAAAGGCAGAACTTCCTGGAGGCATGATGTAAGCCGCAGAGTAGATGCGTTTACCGGCCCGCATCGCTTGACTCAAGACATGATCATAGTGCTCAAAGCGGTAATCCTTGAATGTGATGGCGCCGAATGTTTGCTCAAGCAGTTTCCAGGTTTCGATTTTGTTGAATAGTTTGAACAGGAGCGTTCGAAACAAGACTTCGGCGCCCGAGGTTGGGAGATCTTCTCGGTAGATGACATGGCGAACGAGATACTGGCTGACCCGGTCGGAAGCACGGTAAGCGTTCGTGAATTTATGTGCCAAAACGATCGGGTCCGTTGTCCACGGACCTTGCTCGCCAGCCAGGCGGCGGAAAAAAACGTTTTGTCGTTCCACCGCGAAGCGCCAGTAGCTATCAAAGACAGCGGTAAGCTTGAGGGGCGATAGGTGGGTTGGTTCTGTGCATGCCATTGCGGACGGCACTTTCGAGCTCTCCGCATTTTCGGCGAGAGCAGGGGGAGGGGCGAATCGGCGAATCACGTTGTGGTCTCTAGTTCCATTCTTGGTGAATGTGCAGCGGTGGATTCATACGATGCCGGGGACGCGCGATACAGGCCCGTGCTACGGCAATTAGAGGGTTCATCGATGTATCAGTTTTAGGGATTTCGTCAAGTTTCTCAATGCCCACCATGACATTCAGGCGAGCCAATGGCATTCCCATTTCATGAGCCATAAATGCGGCCAGCCGTGTGAGCCCAAGGTAATTGCCATACCCCTTCTTCAATATCAGCTGCGTCGCATAAAATGCATTTGCAACCAGTCCATCGTCCGTTGGCTCAAAGGTGACGTGCTGCAGACAAGGAAACCCAAGCTGCGATGAGGCAACATGATCACGCACAGGATCGAAAGTTGTCGCCTGAAACATCGATCGGCGGACACCTGCTCGGCTGTTGTGCTGCGAAATAATCCATTCGAGCTGGTTTCCTGCGCAAGGAGCGTCTTGGTTGTAGCTAGTCAGGCGCTCGAAGTACAGTCCGCGACCATTCAATTTTCGGTTCATCGCTTGATACCTTGGAAAAGCCAAGCGATAGTACTCGAATAATTTGGCACGATTGCCGGCTGACATCTGCCAAAGTCGCTCAGGAAAGATCGTGTAGGCAACGTCTTCGACGGTTTGCATATTTTTCAGGATGAGCAATTTGTCCAATGCGTGCCGGAGTGAGGCATCTTCTACGGCGACGCCTTTATCCTGAAAGCCGGTAATGCTGAGGACGAGGGGGGTGATTTCCTTTCCCGAGTTGTCGATGATATGCAGGAAGGCTTGCGCCCACGCCCTTGACAAGCAGGGTTCATTGACGACAAACGGTGCGGTGGTAGGATGCTTACTCATCAGTTGAATCCTCCAAGTGGCGATAGCGTGCCAAGCCTATGTATTGGCGTCTGGCAACTCGAACATAAGTTGCCCAGGGGGTTCCTGGAATTACGACACGTGTAATGCCTGGCTTCAGCGTTCGGAAAAGTCGCCCCTTGGCAAGGTCACGTTCAGGCATCAGGATGCCCGTATCGACAACGACCCCGGTCGGTAGCAGCAACAAGGCTCCTTCTTCAGCGTCAAGCGTCGGAGAGTTCCAGTATTGATCGGCAACGGTTAACGGTTCCGAAACGGTCTCGCCCAATAGTTCGGTTCTTATCATCTTGGGGGTAATGCGCCCAAGTGTTGCTCGCTGAACGGCAGTAATCATATCGATGCCATACGCCATATGATTAACTATGGTGGCTTGCCCAACACCAAAATTGCAGGCGACGGCATAGATGTCTGAAGCCGATGCAGTGTTGGGGTCAAGGCCGCGCCGGGTGAAGGCTTCACGAAGTCCTAGCGTTGGCATGAGAACGAAGGAGGCAAAGGCATCGGCAAGTACTTCGTTAGGGGGGCGATTTGAGTGCTTCGATTGTTCGTCTTGCAGTTCGTCAATGGTCGAACCGTGCCCCAATAGATGGTGACCCAATTCGTGAGCGCAGGTGAAATTCCGTCTGACCAAAGGTCTTAGTGCCGAGACATGGATGCGCGGCTTGGGCTTTTGGTCATACATGCCTTCCATATTTATGTCATTGAAACGGACTGCAACACCAAGTGTTTCGCATAGACTGTAGATACACGTCGGGCTCTTCAGGTCGATGCGCGCTTTTGTCCGCACCAACATCGACAATTGCATACCTTTCAGCACCAACGCTTTTTGAGCGCCAATAGGGGATGTGGTCATCGAGCGCGCAGTCATTTTGAGGGCTCCACACCGTCGGCATTTGAGTTTCTCATGGATGCTAAGAGTCGCAAGAGCCGGTCTAGATCATCTGGTTTAAGTTTGCTCAATTCGCGAGCAGCAAGTTGCAATCTGGGATCATCCGTTGTTAGTTGCTCCGCAGTTTCAGCAAGCAACCACGAGACGGTTACGTCATAGAGTTCGGCAAATTGGGAGAGCTCGTCAGCTGATACGCGTCGATTCCCTGCCTCAATTTCTGAGATGGTCGGGCGGTGTAATTCGAGAATTTTGGCCACCTGTCCTTGGGAAAGGCCAGCCATCTTACGAGCTTCGCGTAACCGGCACGCAACTAAGGCACGTTTGTTATCTTTTATTTCGTTCATTGTGCATTCGCCACTTTGGATGTTGCTAGTGTTTGGGCTATTGCAATATCAACAACCATTGCCACTGTTTCGTTAACTGTCAGGGCTAGGCAGCCTTTTTCACGACTAAAGATATTGACGTCGTCGGCAATGACTATACCTAGTTCCGCTGCCAGCATCCCGATCGCTACTGGCCAAATCTTACTGTCGAATTGTGGTAGTGCCTCAAGTGGCTTGGTTGCGCCCGTGATTTTGGGGCATTCCAAACCGCTTGAGGCCTGAATAATTTGAAGCACTTCCACCAGTTTGGATTGCACAAATACAGCGTTCATGAAATTCTCCATTGGGCCGTTACGGGTAGTAAGAATATCTTACTACTGGTAATGGATTTTGCAATGTTTTCTTTAGGCCTGCGACCAACAGCATTGCTGGCGTTTCTTTGGAGGGGGCTAACTCCCACTAAGGCTGAAGTCCAGACGTCTCCACAGCGAGATGCCCATGAAAAAAGCTCCCTCGGGAGCTTTTTTCATTATCTTGGCAAGAATTTCACTAACCGTGTCACCCGACAAACCTACACGTCCAGATTCCGCGCATACAGCGCGTTGGCTTCAATGAACGCCCGGCGCGGTTCGACGTTGTCGCCCATCAGGGTGGTGAAGATCTCGTCGGCGGTGATGGCGTCGTCGATCTGTACGCGCAGCAGGCGGCGCACGGCCGGGTCCATGGTGGTTTCCCAGAGTTGCTCGGGGTTCATTTCGCCCAGACCTTTGTAGCGCTGCTTGCTGATGCCGCGTTCGACGTCGGCGAGCATCCAGCGGATGGCGTCGGCGAAGCTGGTGACGGCTTGCTGCTTTTCGCCGCGGCGCATGATGGCGCCGGGCTGGATCAGGCCGGAGATGGATTCGGTGGCCAGGCGCACGGTGCGGTAGTCGCCGGAGCGCAGGAAGTCGGCGTCGATCTGGGTCAGCTTGCGGTTGCCGTGGTGCATGCGGGCAATGTCCAGCGTCCAGGCTTCGGTGCTTTCGTTGAAGATGGCCTCGATGCTGACTTCGCTGCCGACGGCGGCCTGCAGGCGGGCGGCGGAGTCGCGGGTCGCCGCTTCGTCGTCGAGTGACAGGGGCAGATCGTGGGCCAGCAGTGCGTGCAGGACGGCCGAATCGATCCAGTCGGCGAGGCGCCGGATGATGGCTTCGGCGAGCAGGTAGGTGCGCGCCAGGCCGCCGAGGGCGTCGGTGTCGATGGCGGCGAGGCCTTCACCGGGGGTGAGCGAGGCGCCTTCGAGGCCGAGCTTGAGCAGGTGGGCGTTGAGCTCGGTGTCGTCCTTGATGTACATCTCGTTCTTGCCGTGCTTGATCTTGTAGAGCGGCGGCTGGGCGATGTAGATGTGCCCGCGCTCGACGATTTCGCGCATCTGGCGGTAGAAGAAGGTGAGCAGCAGGGTGCGGATGTGCGCGCCGTCCACGTCCGCGTCGGTCATCAGGATGATGCGGTGGTAGCGCAGCTTTTCGGGCTTGAAGTCTTCGACGCCGATGCTGGTGCCGAGGGCGGTGATCAGTGTGGTGATCTGCTCGGAACTGATGAGTTTGTCGAAGCGCGCCCGTTCGACGTTGAGCACCTTGCCGCGCAGCGGCAGGATGGCCTGGAATTTACGGTCGCGACCCTGCTTGGCGGAGCCGCCGGCGGAGTCGCCCTCGACGATGTAGATTTCGCACA
>ERZ724524.497-NODE-497-length-25769-cov-9.619274_pt1 | contig 25769 bp, 21 predicted proteins | sample MGYA00376057_ERZ724524 | MGnify/ENA primary metagenome ERZ724524 (study PRJEB28724, sample SAMN07190888) | wastewater metagenome | isolation source: influent of sewage treatment plant in Hong Hong | place: USA: Christiansburg, Virginia | collected 2016-03-01 ...
CTTTATGGCTTGAGTAGTATTTTACCGGCTCTGAATTGATCAGAGCTTCCCTAGCGGTAACTCCTGCGCCGGCTCCAACACCAACACCAACACCGGCACCGACTACAGCGCCCCCCCCTAAAACTGCCTCGGCGACTTCCCATGCCGTTGCCCCACCGCTTGCCTCACAGCTGCAGAAATTTGGAAAATGGCTGATTCCGGCAGTTGTCATCGTGGCACTCGCAGTAGCCGCTTTGGTGACTTGGCAAATGCTGCGCCCCAAAGGCCCCGGCGAAGGTTTTGTCAGCGGCAATGGCCGCATCGAGGCAACCGATATCGACGTTGCCAGCAAATATGCCGGCCGTGTGGTCGAGATATCCGCCCGCGAAGGCGATTTCGTCAAGGCCGGTCAGGTGCTCGTGCAGATGCAGATCGATGTCCTCAATGCCCAGCGCGATGAGGCACGAGCCCAGCAACAGCAGGCGGTAACGGCCGTGGCCAGCGCTGAAGCCCAGGTCAAGATGCGCGAGAGCGATGCGGCTGCGGCCCAGGCAGTGGTCGTTCAGCGCGAGAGCGATCTCGATAACGCCAGGCGACGCCTGGCTCGTTCGCAAACCTTGTCGCGCGAAGGTGCCGCGTCCATCCAGCAACTCGACGATGATCGGGCCGCCGTACGCAATGCCGAAGCGGCCCTCGCCGCGGCGAAAGCGCAGGGGGCGGCAGCCCGGTCGGCAATCGTCGCGGCCAAGTCTCAGGTCACCGGGGCGTACGCCTCGGTGACAGCCATCGCGGCGACTGTTACCCGTATCGAAGCCGATATCGCGGATAGTCAACTCAAGGCACCGCGCGATGGCCGTGTCCAGTATCGTGTTGCGCAGCCCGGCGAGGTATTGGCCGGGGGTGGAAAGGTGCTCAACATGGTGGACCTGAGCGATGTCTACATGACCTTCTTCCTGCCGGAAACGGTGGCCGGCAAGGTCGCCATGGGGAGCGAGGTGCGTATCGTGCTCGATGCCGCACCTGACTACGTCATTCCGGCTCAGGTTTCTTTCGTGGCAAGTGTCGCGCAGTTCACGCCCAAGACGGTGGAAACCGCCAGCGAGCGACAGAAACTGATGTTCCGGGTGAAAGCACGCATCGACCCGGAACTGCTCAAGCAGCATCTGAAACAGATCAAGACCGGCCTACCCGGTATCGCCTGGCTGAAGCTGGATGCGCAGGCCGAGTGGCCACAATCGTTGACGACAAAGGTGCCTGAGTGACCATGGCCACCCATGACGACGGTCCGGTCGCCGATCTTGCCGGTGTCAGTTTGCGCTATGGCGATACCCTGGCGCTGGATACGATCAATCTGGCCGTCCCGGCCGGCTGCATGGTGGGCCTGATCGGGCCGGACGGCGTCGGCAAATCCAGCCTGCTGGCCTTGATCGCCGGTGCGCGCAAGGTGCAACAGGGGCAGGTGATGGTGCTGGGCGGGGATATGCGCGCAGTGCGTCACCGCAATCGGGTCTGTCCATCGATTGCCTACATGCCTCAGGGGCTCGGCAAGAATCTATACCCGGCATTGTCGGTCGAAGACAATCTGCAGTTTTTTGGTCGCCTGTTCGGCCATGATGCTGCGGAACGTCGGCGGCGTATTGACGACCTGACCAAGGCGACCGGTCTTTATCATTTTCTCGAACGCCCGGCCGGCAAACTCTCCGGCGGCATGAAGCAAAAACTCGGGCTTTGCTGCGCCCTGATTCATGACCCGAATCTATTGATCCTCGACGAACCGACGACCGGTGTCGATCCACTGGCTCGCAACCAGTTCTGGTCCTTGATTTCGCGTATTCGTCAGGAGCGTCCCGGCGTCAGCGTGATGGTGGCCACCGCCTACATGGAGGAGGCCGAACGCTTCGACTGGTTGGTGGCAATGGATGCAGGAAAGATCCTTGCCACCGGTACGCCTCAGGAATTGCACACCCGCACCGGCACCGCAACCCTTGAAGCAGCCTTCATTGCGCTGTTGCCGGAAGAAAAGAAGCGTGGCCACCGCACGGTCGAGGTACCGCCCTTCGTCGCGGTTGAGGACATCGCGATCGAGGCGCACGATCTGACCATGCACTTTGGCGACTTTACCGCTGTCGACCACGTGAATTTCCGCATCCACCGTGGCGAGATATTCGGCTTCCTGGGCTCCAACGGCTGCGGTAAGACCACCACGATGAAAATGCTCACCGGTCTCCTTGCACCGAGCGAGGGCGAGGCCAGGTTATTCGGGCAGATTGTGGATGCCCGCGACATCGCCACACGGCAGCGCGTCGGCTATATGTCGCAAGCCTTTTCGCTGTATGCCGAACTGACCGTCGAGCAAAACCTTGTACTCCATGCGCGCCTGTTCAACGTCCCAGAACCGTTGATCCCGGTACGCCTTGCCGAACTGACAAGTCGTTTTGGCCTGGCAGGGGATGTTGACTCCTTGCCCGACAAGCTGCCTCTCGGCATGCGTCAGCGTCTGTCATTGGCTGTGGCCATGGTCCATTCGCCGGAGTTGCTGATCCTCGACGAACCTACCTCGGGGGTCGATCCGGTGGCCCGGGATGCCTTCTGGCAGTTGCTCATCGATCTCTCGCGCAATGACAAGGTGACGATCTTCATCTCGACCCACTTCATGAACGAGGCCCAGCGCTGCGACCGCATCTCGTTGATGAATGCCGGTCGCGTACTGGTCAGCGATACGCCCGAAGAGATTGTCAAAATGCGCGGCGCAAAAACACTGGAAGAGGCCTTCATCGCCTATTTGCAGGAAGCCGGCCCGATCGATCAGGAGGCAATAACCGAAGGCCCTGCCCAGGTGCCGGAGTCCACGGTCGACAAAGGGGGAGCGGCCGCGCCGAGCGGGCGGCGTCGTCACTTCAGTTCGGCGCGGGCGCTCAGTTACACGCTGCGCGAAGGCCTGGAGTTGCGACGCGACCCGGTACGCATGGGGATGGCCTTGTTCGGCAGCCTGATTCTGATGCTTGTCATGGGTTACGGCATCACGATGGATGTGAACGATCTCAGCTATGCCGTACTCGATCGGGACCAGACCGTACTCAGTCAGAACTACACCTTGAACCTTTCCGGTTCGCGTTATTTCGTCGAGCACTCGCCGATCACCGACTATGCCGACCTCGACCGGCGCATGCGCAGCGGCGAACTGTCACTGGCGATCGAGATCCCGCCCGGTTTTGCGCGTGATATCGCCCGTGGCAGCCACGTCCAGATCGGCGCCTGGATCGACGGCGCGATGCCCTCGCGAGCGGAGACGGTACAAGGCTATGTTCAGGGCATGCATCAGAGTTGGCTGGTGGACATGGCGAAAAGACGGTTCGGCCAGGACATCAGTACCGGTGCCGCGACGATTGAGACCCGTTTTCGTTACAACCCGGATGTAAAAAGCCTGCCGGCCATGGTGCCGGCAGTGATTCCCCTGCTGCTGTTGATGATTCCAGGGATGTTGACTGCCTTGTCGGTGGTGCGCGAGAAGGAACTGGGATCGATCATCAACCTCTACGTCACGCCGGTAACACGCAGCGAGTTCCTGCTCGGCAAGCAACTGCCCTATATCTTGTTGGGGATGGTCAATTTCCTGCTGATGACCCTCCTTGCCGTCACGCTGTTCGGCGTCCCGGTCAAGGGCAGCTTTCCAACGCTGATGCTGGCGGCGCTGATCTTTACCGGTTTTTCCACCGGTTTCGGACTGTTCGCCTCGACCTTTACCCGCAGCCAGATTGCCGCCATGTTCGTCACCATGCTTGGCACCATATTGCCGGCCACCCAACTGGCCGGCATGATTAATCCGGTCTCATCCCTCGAGGGCATGGGCAGGATAATTGGAGAAATCTACCCGGCGACCCATTTCTTCATCATCAGCCGTGGCGTGTTCAGCAAGGCCTTGGGGCTGACCGACCTGTACGCCGCATTCCTCCCCATGCTGATCTCCGTACCCGTCATCATCGGGCTGGCGGTCGCCCTGCTGAAGAAACAGGAGGCTTGAGCATGAGCCGCGCCACCAACATCTACCGTCTCGGTATCAAGGAGCTGTGGAGCCTGCTGCGTGACCCAATGATGCTGGTCCTGATCGCCTGGTCCTTCACCGCATCAATTTACGTCGCAGCGACCGCAATGCCCGACTCCTTGAGCAAAGCGACGATCGCCATCGTCGATGAGGACGCTTCTGCATTGTCAGCGCGAATTGTCTCGGCTTTTCGCCCGCCCTATTTCATGAAACCGGAACAGGTGTCGTTGTCCGCTGTCGATTCGGGCATGGACGCAGGTCAGTACACCTTTGCCCTTAATATTCCGCCGGATTTCCAGCGTGATGTCCTCGCCGGGCGGGCGCCGGCGATACAGCTCAATGTGGACGCCACCCGCATGAGCCAGGCGTTCACCGGTAGCGGCTATATCCAGCAAATTGCCCTGGCCGAGGTCAATGAATTCGTCCAGCGCTACCGTGGCAGTGCAGCTCCGCCAGTGGAACTGGCCTTGCGGGCGCGTTTCAATCCATCACTCACCGCCTCCTGGTTCGGCTCGGTGATGGAGCTAGTCAATTCCGTCACCATGCTGTCGATCATTCTGACCGGCGCCGCCCTGATCCGGGAGCGCGAACATGGCACGATCGAGCATCTGTTGGTGATGCCGGTCACTCCCACAGAAATCATGCTGGCCAAAGTCTGGTCGATGGGAGTCGTGGTGCTGCTGGCGACGGCGGTTTCCGTCACGAGCATCTTGCAAGGGGCGTTGCACGTGCCGATCGAGGGCTCGGTATTGTTATTCCTCCTCTGCACGGCGTTACACCTGTTTGCCACAACCTCGATGGGGATATTTTTGGCGACCCTGGCACGCTCGATGCCGCAATTCGGCTTGTTGATGCTACTGATTCTGCTGCCGCTACAGATGTTGTCAGGCGGTATGACGCCCCGGGAGAGCATGCCGGAAATTGCCCAAGTCGTGATGCTGGCTGCGCCGACCACGCACTTCGTGTCGGCGGCCCAGGCCATTCTTTATCGCGGTGCCGGTCTGGATGTCGTGTGGCCACAATTGCTGGCCATCGTGGCAATCGGCGCAGCCTTCTTCTTGGTCGCGCTCTCTCAATTTCGCAAGACCATCAACCAGATGGCCTGACCATCCCATGCCTATATCCGACAAACCGGCCGACGAAGCAGAAACACGCACCCCGCGCCAACGTCTGTCGCCGGATACGCGCATCCAGCTGATTCTCGACGCGGCGCTGGTCGAGTTTTCAACGCATGGTTACAACGCCACGCGCATCGATGACATCGCGGCGCGGGCCGGCCTGTCCAAGGGCGGGCTCTACGCGCACTTCTCCGGCAAGGACAAGGTCTTCGAGGCCTTGCTCAAGCGCTCGCTGGTGGCCCCGGTGCTGGAGATCGAGTCGCTACTCGACCACTCCGCCGACATGCGTAGCCTCATCGAACATCTCGTCGATCTCCTTCATGCGCAACTGACCAATCCCGTGATGCGGGCCACCGCGCGCCTGCTGTTCTCCGAAGGCCATCGCCTGCCCGATGTGGTAGCGCTGTGGCGCCAAAACACCCTCGATGCCATGCACTTTCAGCTCGGTGTGCTGCTACGCCGCTGTGTCGCCCAGGGCTTGTGCAAAGACAGCGCAGTGGTCAGGCATCCGTGGCTGATCCTGTTGCCCGTCGCCCATACGCTTATCCAGCAGCTCGCCTTCGGCACACAACCGCCCAAGGAGCTTCGACAGGCCAGGGACGCCCACGTGGACATGCTTTGCGATCTGCTCCTTATGACGTGAAGACGGGGAACCCCCAAGAACAGAAAAAAAGAACACTTAATCTAAAAGTGTTCTTTTTTTACGTGTACATGAAGCATTTTCGGCGCTTTTTTCTCTCTCTTCGTAAATTCATAGCCAGTTGACCTAGGTCAAATCAACCATTCTGGCCGAAGGGGATACTTTCCTTAAGTTAAACATTTTTATTAAAAGTGTTTACTTTTAAGTAGTGTAATCCCAAAGGAGGAGAAGGCAATGCAGAAGAATTCACAGCGCACGCTGGCCGACGGGACCCGTATTTCAGATTTGATCAATCTGGAAACCCGAGAGGTCGCCATGCGGACCCTGTCGGACCCGGAGCTGTATGAACTGGAAATGGAGCGGATCTTCGCCAAGACCTGGGTCTTCCTGGGTCACGAGACCGAGATACCCAAGTCTGGCGATTTCATGGTGCGCGACCTGGGTTCGGATTCCGTGCTGGTGACGCGGGACAAAGACGGCATCAACGTTTCGCTGAACGTCTGTCCGCACCGGGGCATGAAAATTTCGACCCTCGACTGCGGCAACACCCAGGCCCACGTGTGTATCTACCACGGCTGGGCCTTCAAGCCGAACGGCGACTTCATCGGCGCGCCCGTCGAGAAGGAATCCATGCACGGCAAGCTGCTGACCAAGGAGCAACTCGGCCTCAAGAAGGCTCGCGTAGCCATCTATGGCGGCCTGATCTTTGCCACCTGGAACATCGACGGCCCGAGCTTCGATGAGTTCCTCGGCGACGCCAAGTGGTACTTCGACACGCTGTGGTGCCGCACTGACAAGGGTATGGAAGTACTCGGCCCCCCGCAGCGCTTCACCATCCGCGCCAACTGGAAAACCGCCTGCGAGCAGTCGGCCTCGGATGGCTTTCATGTGCTCACCCTGCACCGCTGGCTGTCTGAAGTCGGCCCCTACCGCAAGCCGGGTAGCGAAGGCGGCGGCGGCGACCTGACCCCGGAGATGTACGGCTCCGAGGTGTACACCGCCCACGCCCACACCATGCGCTGCATCGAACTGGACAGGAAGATCCGCCGCCTCACCGGCAAGGACCCGTCCGAGCTGTCGGTCAAGGAAAAGCTCGAAGCCCTGCCGCCGCCGGGTGTCACCCAGGAAATGATTCCGGAACTGCTGCGCAACCTGAGTGAAGATCAGTTGAAGGTCATCACCTGGCGTCCGCCGCAGGTCGGCAACTTTTTCCCCAACGGCCTGTTCGAGTTTGTTTACATCCCGACCCCCGATGGCGTGATCGGCGTGATGGCGCTGCATGCCTACGTGCCCAAGGGCCCGGACAAGCTGGAATTCGTTAACTGGATTCTCGCCGAGAAGGACACCCCGCCGGAACTCAAGGCCACCATGCTGCGCCTCGGTGTGCAGCTGCTGGGCACCTCCGGGATGGTTGAGCAGGACGACTCGGACACCTGGCCGCACCAGACCCTTGCCGCCAAGGGTGCGGTCAGCAAGCACATTACCCTCAAGTACCAAGCCATGTACGAGACCGGCAAGCCCGAAGGCTGGCCCGGCCCCGGCGATGTAGGCGACGGCTTCACCAAGGACGACACCCAGTGGCGCTGGTGGCAGTACTGGCACGAACTCATGACAGCCGAAAGCTGATCGACGCGCCAATCCAACCAGACCACATTCGGGAGACATCCATGCTGCAGAACCTTCTTGAACCCACCCCGCTGCCCCCGTCCGTGCGCGCCAACCGACTCGCCATCGGCAGCCCGGAATACAACGAGATTCTCGACTTCCTCTACGACGAGGCCGAGATGCTCGACAACCTGCGTCTTGCGGAATGGGGCGAGCTGCTGACCCAGGACCTGGAATACAACGCCCCGCTGCGTCACACCCGGTCCACCGCCCAGTTCGATCAGACCTACATCCGCACCGTCCAGCACCTTCACGAGAGCTACGGCTCGATGCTGATGCGGATCAAGCGCATCACCGACACCAAGAGCGCCTGGGGCGAAGACCCCCCGTCACGCGTCAAGCGCATGGTCAGCAACGTTCGCGTCTACAAGACCGACAAAGCCGACGAATACAAGGTGGAAAGCTACCTGCTGGTCACCCGCAGCCGCTTCGACTTCGACTACTTCGACCTGATTCCCTGCGTGCGCTACGACATCCTGCGCCGGATCGAGGGCAGCCTGAAGCTGGCCCGCCGGGAAATCCTGCTCGATCAGGTGGTCATCGGCACGCCCAATCTGGGCATCATTCTCTGATCACGGCATAGACCGGAAAACCGCACACGCCGTCCCTCCCGGCATTGGGGGGCGACGGTCAGGAGACAAGACATGAAACTCGAAGACCTCATCCTCGTCAGCATCGACGACCACGCCATTGAGCCGCCCAACGCCTTCGCCCGCCACATGCCGGCGAAATTCAAGGGCCGCGAGCCGCACATCGAATCCCGTGGCGGACGAGACGTGTGGGTGTTTGAAGAGCGCGCCACCGGTTACATGGGCCTCAATTCAGTGGTCGGCCGCCCCAAGGAAGAGTACGGCATGGAGCCCCTCGGCTACGAGCACATGCGCCGCGGCACCTGGGACATCCAGGCCCGCGTGGACGACATGAACGCCAACGGCGTGCTCGGCTCGATCTGCTTTCCGACCTTCCCCGGCTTTGCCGGCCAGCGCTTCCAGACCTACCCCGATCGCGCCGTCTCCCTCGCCGCGATCCAGGCCTACAACGACTGGCACCTGCATGACTGGTGTAACGCTGCACCGGGCCGCTTCATTCCGCTGGCCATCGTGCCCTGGTGGGATCCGGTCGCCGCCGCGGCAGAAATCAACCGCATGGCCAAGCTCGGCGTGCATGCCATCACCTTCTCCGACAACCCGGCCCTGCACGGTTTTCCGTCCATCCACGATCCTTACTGGGACCCGATGTGGAAGGCCTGCGCCGACAACAGCGTGGTGATCAACTGCCACATCGGCACCGGTGCCAAGGCCGACCACGCCTCCGACCTGTCACCGATCGACGCCTGGATCACCTCGATGCCGATCTCCATCGCCAATTCGGCGGCCGACTGGATCTGGGCACCCATGTGGAAGAAGTACCCGAACCTTAAGATGGCCCTGTCCGAGGGCGGCATCGGCTGGATTCCCTACCTGCTCGAACGCGCCGACTTCACCCATCGCCACCACAAGGCATGGACCAATGCCGACTTCGGCGGCCAGAAGCCCAGCGAAGTCTTCAAGAAGCACATCATCACCTGCTTCATCGAGGACGATTTCGGCCTGCAGAACCTCAAGCACATCGGCGAGGACATGGTCGGCTGGGAATGCGACTACCCCCACTCCGACTGCACCTGGCCGAACTCGCCCGAGGTCGTATGGGAAAGTTTCAAGCACCTGGCGGACGAGACCATCAACAAGGTCACCCACCTGAACGTGATGCGCGAATACAACTACGATCCCTTCGCCCTCCTCGGTCGAGAGAACTGCACCGTCGGCGCCCTGCGCGCCCAGGCCAAAGCCAAGGGTGTGAACACCGCGCCAGCCCTCGGCATGGGCGGTGCCGCACCGAAGCGCGAGGCCGGCAAGCCGGTCACGTCGGGCGACATTAACGCCATGTTCAAGCAGGCCGACGCCGAGACGGCACTCTAAGCCCCACCTTCGCAAGCCGCAGCCCCTTTCATGCCATCGGTGTCCCGCCGTGGCAGGGGCCAGCTTGCGCCCACGAATTGACCCGGGAGATTCCCAATCATGAGCGAAACATTCGATATCGTCGTGGCCGGTGGCGGCCATAATGGGCTGGTTGCCGCCTGCTACCTGCAAAAGGCCGGTCTCAAGGTGTGTGTTGTAGAGAAGAACGACAAGGTCGGCGGCGGCGTCATGACCCGCGAACTGACCGTACCGGGCTTCAAGCACGACGTCTGTTCAGTGGCCCACACCCTGCTGCAGGCCAACCCGCTGCTGCGCAACGACGAACTGGAACTCAAATCGAAGTTCGGGCTGAAGTACATCAACCCGGACAAGATGACCGCCATCTTTTACGACGACGGCACGACCCTCGAGTTCTACACCGACCTCGAACGCACCTGCCAGGCCATCGCCAAGTTCTCGGCCAAGGACGCCGAAGCCTACCGGCGCTTCAACCATCAGGTCTTCCAGAACCTCGACATGATGGTCATGGGCATGTTCCATTCGCCCCCCAGCGCCAGCACCCAGGCGGTGATGATGGAACAGAGCGCCGTCGGCCAGGACCTGATGCGCACCCAGGCCATGAGTGCCTGGGATGTCATCTGCGAATGGTTCGAGAACGACAAGGTCAAAATTGCCCTCGCCCGCTACGCCTCCGAAGCCATGATGAACCCGTTCAACAACGGAACCGGTTTCGGCTTCTACATCATCCTGCCCTTCATGCACCGCTACGGCGTGGGCATTCCGGTCGGTGGCTCGGGCGCCTTCGCCGACGCGCTGCGCACCTGCCTCGAATCCCACGGCGGCGTGGTCCGAACCTCGGCACCCGTGAAGCAGATGCGCATGCAGGGCAGCAAGGTGACCGGCGTGGTGCTGGAGTCCGGCGAGGAAATCGTTGCCACCCGCGCGGTGATCTCGACCATGCACGTCAAGCAGGTCTTCCCCGACATGGTGCCCGGTGCCAGCCTGCCGGAAGGCTTCGAGCCACGTATCCGCGGCCTCAAGCACAACAGTTTCCAGCCCTTCAACCTGCACCTGGCCTTGCATGAAGCGCCCCAGTACAAGGTTGGCCCGGCGGTGGACGACTTCTTCTGGGTCGAGCGCTCCCATTCCAACTGGGAGGACTTTGCCCGCGCCTTCTCCGACCTCGAGTTCGGCATCCCGCGCCGCGACTTCATCGCCTACGTCATGCAGGACGTCTACGACAAGACCCGCGCGCCGGACGGCAAGCGTGTGCTCAACATGTACGCCTTCGCCCCCTACAACGTGAAGGGCGGCCCGCAGAAATGGGATGAAATCGGCAAGGAAGTCGCCCACGGCTTCCTGGATGACCTGCGCAAGCTCACCACCAACATGAGTGACGACAACATCATCGGCTTCTCGTGGATGACACCGCTGGACATCGAGCGCCACAACAACGCCATGATCGGCGCCGACATCCTGCACTTCGGCTCCTACAACTGGCAGATCGGCGGCAACCGCCCGGCGCCCGGCTACGGCCAGTACAAGTCACCGGTCGATGGCCTCTACATGGCCGGCGCCAGCACTCACCCGGGCGGCGGCGTCACCGCATCATCGGGTCGCAACGTGGCGCGAGTGCTGATGGAGGAGTTCAACATGGATTTCGACAAGCTGGTCGACGCCTGACCAGCAGGGAGCTGCCAGACCATGAAGATGTTCAGCAAGGAAGGGATCGAGATGATGGAAGTCAAATCGATTCAGCAGGATGGCGACAATCTCGTCATGAAGGGCAAGGTCATGGGCTCAATGTCCACCGTGATCCTCATCAAGCCGGAGGACTGCTGGCAGGCCGTCAAGCTGCTCGGCTGGCGAACGCTGCTGCACATGCCGCTGATTCTGTTCAAAGGCTATTGGCAGGCGAAAAAGTCGGCGGCGGCCAAGGTGGCCAAGGCCTGATTCATCCTGCGCTGCTGGCGGCACGACCCCTCACTTCGAGAGTCGTGCCGCCAGCAGCACACCAAGCCCGGCACACAGGCACAGACCGGCGGCACCCAGAGCAAGGCTCAGCAGCGAACCCCACAACAATGGCGCCAGCACGGCGGCGATAAGCGCATTGAAGGCTGTCTGGACGAACAACTGCACCGACGACGCCATGCCCCGGCGCTCCGGCACGCAATCGAGCCCGCGTACGGTCAGGGTCGGGATGGCCAGCGACATGCCGAGGTTGAAGACGAAGATGTGGATCACGTACCAGGTGACGCCGGCAGGTGCGATGAAGCACACGACGATGTCGTAGCACATCGCACACCCCATGATCAGAAAGGCGCACTTGAGGGTGGTGGGCAGCGACCAGCGCTGGGCAACCCGCCCGGCCAGCGCGGAACCCAGCATCAGGCCGCCGGTAGCCGGGCCGAACAGCCACAGGAAATCCGTCTCTCCGAGGCCCAGGTGCTGCATCAGGAACACCGGCGCCGACAGCACATACACAAAGAAGCCGCCAAACATGCACGCGTAGGCCATTGCCCAGGTCATGAAAGGCAGACTGCCGAAGACCCCCGCATAGCCCCGCGCCAGCGCAGAAAAATTGAAAGGCTGGCGTTTTTCCGGCGGTAAGGTTTCCGGCAGTCTCACGGCCACGGCCACAAAGAGGCTAAGGGCCAGCAGGCACAGAAAGATGAACACGGAACGCCAGCCAAAAGCTGCCTGCAGCCAGCCCCCCACCAACGGCGCGATGGCCGGCGCCAACCCGAACATCATCACCACGTGGGACATCATGCGCTGGGCCAGCGGCCCCTCGTGCAAGTCACGCACCACAGCGCGGCCGATGACAATGCCGGCCCCCGCCGAAAAGCCCTGAAAGGCGCGCAGCACCCACAACTGCTCGACACGGGTGGCCAGCGCACAGCCAAGAGAGGCCAGTGCATACACGGCAAGGCCGACCAGTACCACCCGACGGCGCCCCAGCGAATCGGAAATCGACCCGTGCCACAGAGCCATGAAGGCGAAGGAGGCAAAATAGATCGACACCGTCTGCTGGAGGGCGGTCCGGTCGGTGCCCAGCACCACCGCCATCTCGCCGAAGGACGGCAGGTAGGTGTTGATCGAAAACGGCCCGACCATGGCCAGTCCGGCCAGAATCACCGTGGTACCGAGGTAGCCCGCCCGGGAAGGATGCCGCTGCGGCAGAAGCTCAGCCATCCATGCCGAGCACAGCCGAAATATCGGCACTCGGGTCGGCGGCGTCGAAGTAGCGCTCGTCTTGCGGGCGCAACACGGCATTGCCCCGGGGCTGGATCACGTAGGAAATGCGTGGCATCAGCCGTGGATTCGGGCCGTGATCTTGGCGTGCGGGCCATCCACCTGGGCGGCCCACGCATCGGCGGCCTGGTCGAGGCTGTAGTCCACGTAATCGACGACGATGTTCTGTTCGCGGGCGATGACTAGCAGACGCTCCCAGATGGCCCGGCGATCGGCCGGCGGACGCTGGCCGGTGCCCACGCAGGACAGGCTACGGAACAACAGATCAGCAATATCCAGGTTCAGCTGGCGGCCTGCTCCGGTGCCTATGGTCAGGATGCGAGCCCCCCAGCGGGTAGCCTTGAGGGCGTTGAGCATGGGCTGTCCGCACACCAGATCGAGCACCACGTCGAAGCCGTCGCCGGAGACCGCCTTGAGGGCCGCCACGTCGTCATCGCCACCGAGTTGCACCGTCGCATCGGCAATGCCGCGCTCGCTCAGCCGGGCCAACGCAGTGCCGTTGCGGGCAGCGGCGACCACCCGACCAGCGCCCAGGTAGCGGGCCAGTTGCAGGGCGATCTGGCCGAGGGTGCCGGTGGCCCCGAGGATCAGCACGTTCTCGCCCGCCTTGATGTTGGCCTGCTCCAGCGGCACCAGTGCACCGGTGGCGGCGATACCCATCGCAATCGCTGTCCGGTCGTCCACGCCGTCGGGCACGTCCCACACCTCCTCGGCCGGCACCAGGGTCTGCTCGGCCCAGGCGCCGTAGGGCAGCACCGAGCGCTCGCCGAAATACACCCGGCGTCCGTCCGGCGCCCGGCCGACACCCTCGCCGCGAATTACGCAGGGGTATTCCACCCCCAGACGATAGGCCCCGAGCACGTCCCAGCCACCCAGGCCGGCGGTGTACACATCGATCAGGATGCAAGCCTCCCGCGTCTGGGGCGCCGGAAAATCGCGGATGACCGGGGCCGCGCCCCGTTCGGTAATCACAGCTGCGCGCATGGCTCGTCCTTTACATCTTGTTGCTGCCGGACTGGGCGAACAGCGCTTTCATGCCCACCATCGACGGCGTATGGCTCCCGAAACCGCCATCGGCGACGATGGTCGTGCCGGTGATGAAGGACGACTCGTCCGAAGCCAGGAAGGCCACCACATCGGCGATCTGCCGCGGGGTGCCGAGTTCCGGTGTAAGGTGGTTCTCGCGGATGATGTTGAGCAGCGCGGCGGGCATTGTCTCGTGGGCGTTTTCTGCCGGAGCGAGGCCGATCTGCAGCGCGTTGGAACGCACGCCCTGCTTGCCGTACTGGGCTGCGACGGACTTGGCCAGCATCATCAGTCCAGCCTTGGAAGCGGCGTAGGCCGACAGGGTCACGTCGCCCTGGGCACCGAGGCCGGAGGTGGCGAAAATCACCGATCCACGGCCGAGCTTGAGCATCTCGGGAATGGCGTGCTTGCAGCACAGCATGGCGCCACGCAGATTCACCGCCATTGCCCGGTCCCAGGCGTCCACGTCCATGTTGATGACGTCCCGGTCCTTCTGGCGCTGCTCCATGTTGAGGATGGCCGCATTGTTGTGCAGCACGTCGATGCGCCCGAAGTGGGATACCACGGTCTCGACCATCGCCTTGACGTCGGCCTCCTGCGACACATCGGTGCTCACGCCAATGGCCTTTCCGCCGCTGGCGCGGATGCTCTCGGCCACGGCTTCGGCAGCCGCGCTGTTGATATCCACCACCGCCACGCCAGCCCCGTGGGAAGCCAGCACGCGCGCACATTCGGCGCCGAGTCCACCGCCTGCACCGGTAATGATCGCCACGCGCCCTTCAAGTTTTCCTGCCATGTCTGTTCTCCGTCCAATCCTGTTGTGATGAATATGCTCGGGCCTTAGCGGCCGGAGAAACGGGGTTCGCGTTTTTCGCGGAAGGCCTGGGCTGCCTCCTTGACGTCCGACGTCGGGGCCAGCATTGCAAACAGGTCCAGCTCCAGGTCAAGACCCTTCTTCAGGTCCAGGTCCAGCGCCGCCCGGGCCGCCCGCTTCACGTAAAGCGTGGCCAGCGGTGGTTTCACGGCGATGCGCGTGGCGAACTCGGCGACCTCCTGCAGCAGGGTTTCGGCACTGCTGGCAATGCGCGTCACCAGGCCGATATCCCTCGCCTGTTCGGCGGTATAGCGCTCGCCGGTGAGCAATGCGTCCATCGCCCTCCCTGGCCCGATCACCCGGGCCAGGCGCTGGGTACCGCCGCCGCCGGGAATCAGGCCAAGCCCGGTTTCCGGCAGGGCGAAAATGGCTTCCGGCGCGGCAAAGCGAATGTCGCAAGCCAGCGCCAGCTCCATGCCGCCGCCCATGCAGTAGCCGTGGAGGGCCGCGATGACGGGCTTCTCGATCCTGTCGAGGGCCTCGATCCAGCGCGCGCGCTCCATGCGCCGGCGTACTTCAATCGACGATTCGGGGCCCCGCGACTCCTTGATGTCGGCCCCGGCGCAAAAGCCCCGCAGGCCTTCACCGCGAAAGACGATCACGCGGATCTGGGGATCGGCGTCGAGAGCCGCCAGGGCTGTCGGCACGCCACTGCGGATGTCGTCGTTGATGGCGTTGATCTGCCCCGGCCGGTTGAGCACCACCCAGCCGATGCCGCCTTCCCGCACCAGCGTGACAGCGGGGTTGATCACCTCCGTCACTGCGGCGCCTACTGCAGTCGCTTCGCCCATTTCAGCACTCCTCGAATTCGAAGACCTGGCCGTTCAGTTCGGCAGGATCGATCTTGATCAGGGAACCGCCGCCAACCGCTTCCGATTCCTGCACCCAGGTGAATTTCACGCCGCGCGCGCGCAGGTCTTCCGCCTTGGCGGCGAGGCCGTTCACCGCAATCCGGATGTAGTACGGGCCAGGGCCCCAGCTGTTCAGATAGAGACCGGCCTCGCTATCCCAGCGGGTCGCTTCGATCACATCGAGGGACGCGCTGTTCTGCAGGGTCAGGCCCATGGTGGCGCGGCGGTAACCTTCCCGGTGCAGGGCCTCCACCTCGCCGACGGGCTCCCAGTCCAGATTGCTGGAGCAGCAGCGCAGGGTGTGGTCCAGATCGCGCACCAGGAAACCGCGGGCCGTCACGCGGACCATGTCGCCCGGCTTCGGGTCGCGGGGCTGCGGGGCGGGTGTAGCGAAGGTGTCGACGGGCATCTGCAGCGGCTCCATCGGCATCACCTCGATGCACAGACCACCATCCACCACCGGACGGTAACGCGGATCTTCCGGCGTCACGCCAAGCCACAGGCGGTCAAAGGGCATCTCGGGGGTGCGCTGGGCCATGCGGAACGGCAGGCGGCGACGCATCAGCTTGTCCACCAGGGCGTCGAACTTGGGGCCCTGGCAGGCCAGCACGATGGAGTGCGTCAGCATCGGGCGATGCCGACCCTGGTAGGCCATCAAGCTTTCGAGAAAGTCGTGGAACAGCGGGTCGCCGGGGTTTGGGCGGTCGAGGTGCCACTGGGGCTCGACCCGTGTCGGTGACACCGCCAGGGACTTGTGCACCCGCAGGAAGTGGGCGATGTAGGGATGGTTGTCAAAGGCCTGGCGCCAGTTCGGGTGAGAATGGATGCCCAGCTTTTTGACCAGTAGATCCGCCATCGCATCGGGATCCGGAACCATCATGTCGGCGCTCATCAACAGGTCGAACATTGCTTTTGTCTCCTTCTAATTGCGCGCACCGGTCCCTGGCCGGAACGAATCCGGCCGGTCGGCGTGCTTATCGGTAATCGGGTTGTGAGGGTTGGGGCGCGTCTCAGGCGGTGGCCAGGGCGACCCGGGGCTTCGGGTTGAGCAGGAAATGCGACAGGGCCGGGATCAGCACCAGGGCGCCGAGCATGTTCCACAGGAACATGAAGGTCAGCAGGATGCCCATGTCGGCCTGGAACTTGATGGGCGACCACGCCCAGGTGATCACCCCCGCGGCCATCGTCATGCCCACCAGGGCGACGACCTTGCCGGTAAAGTCCAGCGAGCGTCGGTAGGCCATGCGCAGGGTGTCACCGCGGCGCTGTACGGCGATCTGCACCGACAGCAGGTAGAGGGCGTAATCGACCCCCACCCCCACGCCGACAGCGATCACCGGCAGGGTGGCCACCTTCAGGCCGATGCCCAGCCACACCATCAGCGCCTTGCAGATGATGGTGGTCATCACCAACGGAATCAGCGCGACGATGGTGGCGCGAATGCTTCTGAAGGTGATCAGGCACAACAGCGCCGTGGCCCCGTACACCGCGAGGTACATGGTGACGATGCTCTTTTGAACCTCGATATTGGTGGCCGCCTCGATGCCGGCGCTACCCGCTGCGAGCAGGAACTCGACGGGCTGCTCGGTGCTGCCCGAGGCGGTCTGTTGCAGCTTGAAGTCCTCGGCGATCTTCAGCACCCGGCTCAGGGTGTCCGCCTTGTGGTCGGCCAGGTAGGCCACCAGCGGCGACACGGAGCAACCCTGGTTGGTGATGTCCGGCGTCGCAATCATCGCGGCCGACACCGATGCATCGACGATGGCCTGGTTGCGGCTCAGGGCCAGCCACTTGGGGCTGCCTTCAAACATCGCCGACGACACCGAGCGGACAGATTCAGCCAGTGAGGTAGTGGTCTGCACGCCCGGATCCTGGCGCAGCGCCCAGGCCAAGTCGTCCATCTGGCGCAGGGAATCGTAAAGTCGGCAGCCCTCGGCCCCTGTTTTCATGATGACCACGAACTGGTCGCTGGACAGGCCGTAGTTGGCAGTGATGTAGGCGTTGTCCTGGTTGTAGCGGGACTCGGGACGCAGTTCGGGGGCGCCGGAATCCAGGTCGCCAATGCGCAGATCCTTCATCACCACGGTGCTGACGGCGGTGATCAGCACGGCCACGGAGATCATGCCGATAGCCCAGTTGCGCTCGGTCAGCACGTCAAGCCGTGCCCACAGCCGGCCGATCACGGTGCGCGGCGCCACCGTGCCCGACTCTTCCTCGACAGCCCGACGAGCGGCCGATTCGCTGACGCCAATATAGGACAGGGTCACCGGAATCAGTACCAGCTTGGTAAACACCAGCACCGATACGCCAACGCAGGTGGTGATCGCCAGATCACGAATCACCGGAATGTCGATGATGACCAGCACCGCAAAGCCGACGATATTGGCCAACAGCGCAGTCAGCCCGGCCATGAACAGGCGCCGGAAGGTGTAGCGCGCCGCCACGTATTTATGGGTGCCACGGCCGATATCCTGGATGATGCCGTTCATCTTCTGGGCCCCGTGGGACAGGCCGATGGCAAAGATCAGGAAAGGCACCAGGATTGAATACGGATCGAGTTCGTAGCCCAGCAACTGCATGAGGCCGAGCAGCCAGACCACACCGATGACAGCCACCGTCACCAGCAGCACGGTGCTGCGCAGGCAGCGGGTGTAGAAGTAGACAAAGACAGCTGCCACGGCCACCGACACAGCGAAGAACATCATGACTTCGCGCAGACCGGCAATCAGGTCGCCGACCACCTTGGCGAAGCCGACGATGTGGATACCGATCCGGTCGTTCTCGAGCACACGGATCTTCTGTTCAAGATCGTCGGCAAAGGCGCCATAGTTCAGCGCCTCGCCGGTCTGGGGATTCACATCGAGCATCGGCGTGACGATCATGCTGGAGCGCAGATCCTTTGACACCAGCTTGCCGACGATACCGGCCTTGGCCACGTTGGCCCGCAGGGCCTCCACAGTTGCCGGGCTGCCGTTGTAGTTGGCAGGCATCACGGCGCCGCCGGTGATGCCGTCCTCGGTCACCTCACGCCAGCGCACGATGGGCATCCACAGGGACTTCATCCACGAGCGATCGACACCGGGAATCAGGTAAAGGGTGTCATTGACCTTGCGCAGCACCTCGAGGTATTCGGGGTCGTAGATATCACCCTTCTTGTTCTCGACGACGATGCGGATCGTGTTGCCCAGACCCGGCAGCTCCTTCTTGTTTTCCAGGTAGTTCTGGATGTAGGGGCTACCGAGGGGGATCATCCGCTCGAAGTTGGCATTGACGTGGATACGCGTCGCCGCAAAACCGAGAAAAACCGTGGCGATCAGGCAAGCCACGAGGAAGATCACCCGGTTGTTGAAGATGAAACGCTCGAGGATGTTCCCGGACTGCCGATCGAAATCGGCCGCGTCCCGGACCACGGGCATCGCACTGTTCTCTTTATGGCCGGCCATGGTTGTCTCTTGTCGTTGTTATGCGTGGCGCTGTCAGCGGGCAGCAGGCAGCGTGACCAGGTTGACCCCGCCATGCCGTGTCAGCGCCAGATCATTGGCGCCCACCAGCGCAGCGGCGAGCACTTCGCCCTGGCGTGGCACTTGCAGCGCCGCCAAAGTGCGGCCGCCGTCCGTGGTCGAAAAAACATGTCCGGCCTGCGAAACCAGAATCAGGCGCGCGCCACCGGCAGGCAGTACGGCGATGATGCTGGCCTCTACGCCGGTTTCAATCTTGCGCCAGCTGGCACCGCCATCTTCGCTGGCCCAGGCGTTGCCGCGCAGGCCATAGGCCAGCAGCAGGCCGGGTGCCGCATGCACGCCAAAGAAGGTGCCGTTGTAAGGCGTCTCGATGGTCGTGAAATGATCGGCGCCCTTGTCGAGGCGCCGCAGTAGCCCCTGCTCGCCGGCAAAATAGAGCGTTGCGCCGTCGGTTGCCGCTGCGTAGAAATGCAGGCGGCGGTCGTTCTCGGCCCGCTCGATCCACGGCTCCCAGCTCTTGCCGCCATCGCGGGTACGCAGAACAAGGCCAAAGGCACCGATCACGAAACCCTCACTGGCGTCACTGAAGAGCACGTCGAGAAAGGGGTTGGGCATCACGTCGGGGCTGGCCGACTGGGCCATCAGGCGCTCGATCTCGCCCTTCACGCGGGCCGCCACGGTGTCGCCAGCCGCTGCCCGTGTTTCATAGCTGCGATTGAGGATTTCCAGCACCGAACGGCCATCGAGGACGCGCGTCCAGCTTTCGCCACCGTTATCGGTGCGCAGCACTACCCCGTCATGCCCGACGGCCCAGCCGTTGCGCGCGTCCCGCAGGTGCACCGCGGTCAGGTCGGCACGCACCGGCACCGTGGCTTGGCGCCAGTCCTTGCCCCCATTGGACGAGAACAGGATGTAGCCTCGCGGCCCGACAGCAATAACACGCGCCCCCTGGCTGGCAATGCTGACCATCGGGCTGCGCAGGGCCAGCGAGGTAATCGGCGCACCGCTGGCGAGGGGGTCGGCTGACGCCCCGGCAACAGACGCAGAGGCAAGCGCCAGGACCACAGGCAGCGTGGCGACACGCGCCAGACCGGCCAGAATGGATCGTTTTTTCACAGCAAAGTCCCCAGTCACCATGGATCGTGGCCGCTGCCGGCACGCTCATCGCTGAGCGCACCGGCCCGGCTGGACCGCCAGCTCACCCGAAGGTCAGCGGGCGGTTTCCCGCGCCACGACCGCCTCGGGGTTCAAATCCCGGTTGGCCATCGGTTTGTCGAGCACGCCATAGCCGCCTTCGAGGCCGTCATTGACCAGGGCGTACATGCCCTTGTTGAAGTCATAGATGACGTTCTTGACGGTGTAGGGCGCTGTCACGTCATAGAACTGGACCATGGAGTTGAACAGGGAACGGTAAAGCTTGCCGCTCTGGTCGTAAGCGTCAAAGAGGCCGGCGCCGTAGGTGTCTTCGTCCAGGTAGTAAGTGCGCTTGGCATAGACGTGACGGTTACCCGGCTTGAGCGTCGCTTCCACCACCCACACCCGGTGCAGCTCCCAGCGCCAGCATTGCGGGTTGGCGTGGGACGGCATGAACTGCTCCTCGGTCTTGCAGCCGAAGTACAGCTTGTAGGCGTTGTAGGGAATGTACATTTCCTTCTTGCCGACCAGCTTGAAGTCGAAGCGATCCATCATCCCGGAGAACACGAACAGCTCGTCGAACAGCGTCACCCCGCCCATGCTCGACACCGGGGTGTCGTAGGAGAACTCCGGCGCCAGTTTCACGCGGCGCTGGCCAGGGGTGTAGCTCCAGGCACGCCGGGGCTTCTCGGTCGGATCGAGATAATCCACGATGCCCGTGGCTTCACCCGCCTTGCGCACCGGCGACTGGGTGATGGAATGGGTGCGCCAGTACATCAGCGGATCACGGCCATCCAGATCGGCGTGGTAGTACGGTGTTTCTTCCAGGGTCTGCTGCTGGGCGGTCATCACGGCCTTGCCGGACGAATCCACCACCCACGAACGGGACGACTTGGTGGTGGTGTCGGCCTTGTAGCGCAGCTGCAGGTTCCACATCACCTCGTAGCCCGTCTTGGGGATCGGGAAAGGCAGGCCACCGCGACAGTCGGCTTCCACGGCCAGGCCGTTCTTGAGCGTCTTGCAGGTGGTGGCATTGCGTACCGTGGCGTCCAGCACCTTGGCCGGAATGGCCGCCGTGCGGTGGCTGGGGTAGACGTCCATGTAGTAGGTCGGATACTTCTTCAGCAGGGTCTTCTGGCCCTCGCTGAGCTTGTCCGCGTACTGGTCGACGTTCTTGCCGTCGATGCGCAGAACGGCCTTTTCATCCTTGAAGGGGTCGGCCCAGAAGCCGCTCTTCGGCTTGAAGTCGGCCGGGGCCTTGGTCAGGCCACCGGTGTATTCGGGGATGGTGCCTTCCTTGTTGCCGGCCTTGATCGCGCCGTACTTGGTCAGTGACTTGCCGAGTTCCTTGGCCTCGTCCGCGCTGACCGCTGCCAGACCGTGGGCCGAAACGCTTGCCAGGGCCAAAAGTGCGATTGCGTGTTTTTTCATGTTCCTCGTCTCCTGGTTGCGGCCTTCAGAAGGCCGTCTTGAATGTGAAGGTAAGCCAGCCACGGTCCGTTGCGCCAATGGCGCTGCTCAGTCCGTTGCCGCCGAGTGCCGTGGTGCCGGCCGCGTTGTAGATCGTTGCGGCCGCCATGTCTGCGTACCGCAGGGTGAACTCGTAGCGTGAAGCGTAGGTCATCTTGACCCCCATCGACCAGCTCATAAGGCGTTCAAAACCGCCACCGCCGCTGGGCGCGTTGCCGCTCAGGCCGTAATTCACGGTCAGCGGAACATCCATGTCCCAGGACGGGAAAATGTTCAGGTACTGGGGTGTGAAGTTGATCGCGATCTGGGCAAAGTCATCGGTCGAACAACCATCCATCTTGTTGCCGAGCTTGTTGCCCGCCGCCCCGCCAACCTTGGCGCAGTTATAGCCGACAGCCTTGTACAGTTCCGGATTCTTGGTGACCTGATCGAGTCGGCTGTAGGCCAGTTCGGCAACCAGGGTGCCGGTATCCCAGAACGAGGTTTTGGGCAGCATGTAGACGCCGTTGACGATGGCGTGCCAGGTATCGCCACGGGCACCGGTGTTGTTCGCGGCGCTGACGCCGGTCGAGTTCAGGTGACCGTTCTTGCGTATCGACAACTCGGAACCGAAGCTCACCGGGCCGATCACCCGTGCAAAGCTCAAGCCCAGTAGTCGCACACCTTCGGGATAGACGAAGCGGAAGGGGCCGGCGGCACCGAGGTACTGCACGCCGGTTTCCGGCGCGTAGTCGTTGAACTCCCGGTAATAAGCGCCGAAGGTCGATTCGATTTCCTCGACGTTCAGCTTGGCCGCAACGCCCCAGTTGCCGTCACCGCCGGGCTTCTTCGATTGGGCACGGGCCCAGTTGTTCGGCAGGCGGTCCACCGTCGGTACCGTATCGGCACCCATCAGATAGGTACCGGCATGGGGAACGCGGGTGGGTTCCCATTCGTAGAAATACTGGCCGGCGATGGACAGCCGGTCGGTAACCTGGGCCTTGCCGGACACCTGGCCGACAGGGAGAAAGACTTCCTTGGTCTCGATGCCCGGGCTGGTTACGGCCTTCACACCATCGACAGGCGACTGCGAATACGAAATGGCGTGACCGCCGATCAGCAGGCCTTCACCCCAGATGTTGGTGTGGCGGCCGACCTTGACGTTGAGCGGCACCGCACCGATGTCCATGTTGGCCCACACAAAGGCGTCGAGCAGCTCGCCGGACGGACCATTGACGTAGCGCTTTACGGTCGAGCTGTACTCGCTGTTGTTATAGCTGGTGAGCGCGCCGCCGGGGGCGGTGGTGTGCACCGAGTGATCGTCGTAGGCGTTGTCGTACCACGCAGCGCCGGTCACCCGGGCACCGAACTGGCCGCGATAGCTCAGATCGAGTTCGCTCAGCCAGTCGACCCGGTTGGTGACGACGCTACCCTTGCCGAACTTGCTGTCCGACTCGTCATAGTTGGGATTGTTCAGGAGCCGGCGATCCTGCCCTTCCATGCGCATCCCGAGGTTGTAGCGCACGGTGTTGTCCCAGCGCATTCGCAGATCGGGGTTGCCCGTATCCAGCTCGATCGCCATGGCACTGCCAGCCCAGCCAATTGCAAGGGCTGCTGCCACACCGTGCAGCGGGAACCGTGCACGACCCAATCCATTGTTTCTAATCATTTATTGTGTCTCCTCAGATACGACGATGACGATCATGGCCACCCATGATCCCGATGCTCCGGTCCCCTGCCCTGCGGAATTCCGAAACACCATCGACTCCTCATCCTTCGAAGCGCTGCAGGACTTTTCTGTCCTATCGACGCTCACTGCATTGTACTGAGCATTTCTTTAAAATTCTATAGTCCGATTGAAGTTCTATATACAGAATTAAACTAGCTTCCATCGCTCCTCCCCAAAGCTTGCTCAGCCGGCCCGGCCCGCATCCGCAGGGCGGGCACCACAGCCAGCAGGAAAACCAGACCGACAACCATGAAGCACACGCTGAATGCCTTTTCCATGGCAGTTGTCGGATCGAGCCCCTCCTCCCGCCCTCCCGCATCCAGCCAGCTGAAAAAAATCGTCAGCACGTTCACGCCGATCGCCCCACCCAGCTGGCGAATGAAATTCAGCGTTCCGGAGGCCTGGGCCAGTTGAGGCGATTCAACCAGCTGCAACGCCCCCAGGTTGAGTGACGGAATCGTCATCCCCAAGCCGATGCGTCCCAGGGCAATCAGAACGGCCAGTACGGCAAATGAACGCACCACCACACCCGACCCGATGAGCAGGAAGGAAACCGCAAAACACAGCAGGCCAACGACGATCAAGCGGTGTGCAGCAAAGTGGTCGAGCAGACGGCCGGCCGCGGTAATGCTCAGCGCCATCGCCAGCCCTCCGGGCAGCAGCAGGAGCCCCGACAGACCGGCGTCGTAGTTCAGAACGGTCTGCACATAGAGCGGCAGCAGGTAGGTGGAACCGTAAAGGCCTAGTCCGTAGGCAAAGGCCACCATCGCCGAGGCGGCAAAGCGTCGGTTGTAAAACAGTCGCAACTGCAGCAGCGGATGGGGAATCCGCATCTCCCAAATAACCAGCGCCACCGTAACGGCCAGCCCGACGCCAAGACGCAACAGAAAGGCCGGCGCCGTCCAGCCGTCAGAATGCCCAACCGCAAAACCGGTCAGCAGACAGAAGATAAACAGCGCCATCAGCATCAGGCCGGGCACATCGAAGCTTTGCTGCGGGCTGCTGGTGTCTCGCTCGGGGAGGTAGCGCAGACTCAGGAAGACGCCGGCCACGCACAGGGGCAGGGTGACGAAGAAGATCGCCCGCCAGCTTGCCAGATCGACCAGATAGCCCCCCAGTGTCGGTCCGATGGCCGGTGCCAGCACGACACCCAGCCCAAAGGCCGACATGGCTCGCCCCCGTTCGGAGGGCGCGAAAACACGGAAAATCACCACCAGGCCCAGCGGCTGGATCAGACCCGATATCGCGCCCTGGGCAATACGTGCGGCGATCAGCAGCGGCATGCTGTCGGCCAGGCCACCGGCCAGCGAGGCCAGGCTGAACAGCACCAACGCTCCGGCATAGGTGAGCCGCGGACCGAAGCGCCGCTCGAACCACGCGGCCAGCAGCATGGTGGTGACCATCGCCCCGAGAAAGCCGGTGGACAACCACTGGGCGTCCTCGGTACTGATGGCAAACTGCCGCATAATGGCGGGGATGGCCACATTGATGATGGTCGCCTCGACCACCATTGAGCCGGTCGCCAGCACCACGGTCAGGATCACCAGCAGGCGATAGCGGGCAGAGGAAATGCCGTCGTTCACGATGGCAGGGCCACAGGGCAGCCGACAGATGTCCGTCGCCACGCTATGCCCTCCTTCCACACGCTCAGACTGCCCCGTCGGTCGCGGCAGCGCGCGCCCGGACCGAGGCTTCGAAATCGCGCTTCAGCGTGGGGTAATAGGCAATCTGCCCGCCCATTCCCCCGGCGATATCGATGGACGCGGCACTAATGAAGCTGGCGTAATCGCTGGCCAGGAACAAGGCCATGCCGGCCACGTCCTCGGGCTTGCCGTAGCGGCCTACCGGCACCACCTTCATCACCATCGCGTCAAACTCCTCGCGGCTCACGCCCGGCCCCATTTCCTTGTAATGGCGGTCCCACTGGCCAGTGTCGATCCAGCCCATGTTCAGCGTATTGACCAGGATGTTGTCCTTGGCCAGCGACATGCCCAGGGACTTGGCCAGGGCAATGCACGAAGCCCGGTTGATCACCGACGGAATGCCGTCCGGCGTGGGAATGGTGCCGGCCAGCGCGTTGATTTCGATGATTCGGCCCCAGCGCTGCTTGCGCATGTGCGGCACCACTGCCTGGATGAAGCGGAAGTGGCCCATCTGCAGAATATTGGCGTGCTCAAGGATGGCTTCCGGGGTCAGTGTGTCCAGATTGCCGCCCTTGCCCTGCCCGGCGTTGTTCACCAGTACATCCACGCCGCCCCACGCGGCAGCGACGTCGTCGACGAATTTGCGCACACCTGCGGTGTCGGTGACATCCACGGCGCGGGCGATTACCGCGCTGGCGGTCTTTGCCAGCTCGGTGCCGGTTGCTTCCACGGCCTCGGCCGTGCGGGCGCAGATGGCAACCCGGGCACCTTCAGCCGCAAAAGCCCGGGCAATTGCACGACCGATACCCCGGGACGCCCCGGTGACGATGACGCGCTTGTTGCTCAGATCGATATTCATGCTGTCCCCGCCTTCTCTGTTGGTACTTCAGCCCGCTTGTTTCACAAGCGCTCGATGATCGTTGCGGTACCCATCCCGCCCGCACAGCA
>ERZ724524.499-NODE-499-length-25688-cov-5.778801_pt1 | contig 25688 bp, 21 predicted proteins | sample MGYA00376057_ERZ724524 | MGnify/ENA primary metagenome ERZ724524 (study PRJEB28724, sample SAMN07190888) | wastewater metagenome | isolation source: influent of sewage treatment plant in Hong Hong | place: USA: Christiansburg, Virginia | collected 2016-03-01 ...
TGATGGTGAAGCTGCGCGGCACGCCTTCGGACAGGTTGCGGCCCTTGACTTCCATCTCGATCACTTCGGAGCCGGGGAAGGCGGAACCGATTTTCTTCTTGATGGCTTCGGCGGTGGGCTCACCAATCAACATGCCGTAGTTGCGGCGGATGTAGTTGACGATGGCTTCGTCAAACTTGTCACCGCCCACGCGCACCGAGCCTTTGTAGACCATGCCGCCCAGCGAGATCACGCCCACCTCAGTGGTGCCACCGCCGATATCGACGACCATCGAGCCCGAGGCTTCGGACACTGGCAGACCAGCACCAATGGCAGCAGCCATCGGCTCTTCAATCAGGTACACCTCGGAAGCGCCCGCACCCAGTGCGGATTCGCGGATGGCGCGGCGTTCGACCTGGGTCGAACCACAGGGCACGCAGATGATGATGCGGGGGCTGGGGCGGAACATCTTGGTGTCGTGCACCATCTTGATGAACTGCTTGAGCATTTGCTCGGTGACGGTGAAGTCGGCGATCACGCCGTCTTTCATGGGGCGGATGGCTTCAATGTTGCCGGGGACTTTGCCCAGCATGGCCTTGGCTTCGCGGCCTACAGCCTGAATCGTCTTTTTACCTTGGGGGCCGCCTTCGTGGCGGATGGCAACCACTGAGGGTTCATCCAGCACAATGCCCCGGTCGCGCATCACAATCAGTGTGTTGGCTGTGCCCAAGTCAATGGCCAAGTCGGTAGAGAAGTACCGACGAAAAGTTCCAAACATTGCAGTATTCCTTGAGGCATGACAGGCGCTTCGGCCCGGCATCGCCCTGTTGTATCGGTCTAAAAAATCACTTTTCTCTGCAAATAGCACCGCTTTCGCGGGCGTTGCGTCAAAGGCGGGATAATACCGTATCGCCTGTGTGCAAGCGGGTGCGCCGCCTGCGTAGCCTCACCTTTACTCCGAGTTTCCTTTCTCTATGTCCTTGAATTTGAACGACATTGCCCGGATCGCCAATTTGGCCCGACTTGAGTTGCAATCAGATGAAAGCACGCGGTTGCTGACGCAATTGAATGGCTTTTTCAGCATCGTCGAGACCATGCGCGCGGTAGATACCACCGGCATCGTGCCTTTGTCGCACCCTGTGGCTGCGATTGCGGACATCGCCCTGCGCCTGCGCGACGACGTGGCCAGCGAGCCCAACCAACGCGAGGCCAACCAACAAAGCGCCCCCGCTGTCGAACGCGGTCTGTTCTTGGTGCCCAAGGTGATTGAGTAAAGAGTTGTCATGACCACTGCATTGCACGATTTGAGCGTGGCCGCCCTGGCCGCCAGCCTGCGCCGCCGCGAAGTCTCTGCTGTCGAAGTCGCCCAGCACTTCTTGGCCCGCGCCCACAGCCACCAAGACTTGGGCGCTTACCTCGCCCTGAATGAAGACGCCACCTTGGCCCAAGCCCGCGCCGCCGATGCCCAGTTGGCCGACGGCAGCGCCGGGCCGCTGGCCGGTGTGCCGCTGGCGCACAAGGACATCTTTGTCACCAAGGACTTCCCCAGCACCGCCGGTTCCAAGATGCTGGACGGCTACCGCTCGCCGTTTGACGCCACCGTGGTGCGCAAGCTGGCCGAAGCGGGCATGGTCACCACCGGCAAGCTCAATTGCGACGAGTTCGCAATGGGCTCGGCCAACGTCAACTCGGCCTACGGCAAGGTGCTGAACCCCTGGGATCGCAGCCGGGTGCCCGGCGGCTCGTCGGGTGGTTCTGCCGCTGCTGTCGCCGCACGTTTGGTACCTGCGGCCACCGGCACCGACACCGGGGGTTCCATTCGCCAGCCCGCCTCGTTTTGCGGCATCACCGGCATCAAGCCCACTTATGGCCGGGCCTCGCGCTACGGCATGATCGCTTTTGCTTCCAGCCTGGATCAAGCCGGGCCGATGGCGCGCTCTGCCGAAGACTGCGCCCTGCTGCTGTCAGCCATGTGCGGCCCCGATCTTGATCGGGATTCCACCTCGCTGGACATGCCCGCCGAGGACTACAGCCACCACCTGAACGACAGTCTGGACGGCCTGCGCATCGGCATCCCCAAGGAATTCTTCGGCCCCGGCCTGTCGGACGACGTGCGTGCAGCCGTGGACGGCGCGCTCAAGACCTACGAGCAGCTGGGGGCCAAACTGGTCGAGATCAGCCTGCCGCGCACCGAGCTGTCGATTCCGGTGTACTACATCATCGCCCCCGCCGAAGCCAGCTCTAACCTGTCGCGCTTTGATGGTGTCAAGTTCGGCCACCGTGCCCAGAACTACACCGACTTGGTCGATATGTACAAAAAGACCCGGGCTGAGGGTTTTGGCGACGAGGTCAAGCGCCGCATCATGATCGGCACCTACGTGCTGAGCCACGGCTACTACGACGCCTATTACCTGCAAGCGCAAAAAATCCGCCGCATGATCGCCGACGACTTCCAGCAAGCTTTCCAGCAGTGCGACGTGATCGCCGGGCCAGTGGCCCCCACGGTGGCTTGGACGCTGGGCGGTCACGGCAACGACCCGCTGGCCGACTATCTGGCCGACATCTTCACCCTGCCCGCCAGCTTGGCCGGTCTGCCCGGCATGAGCGTGCCTGCTGGTTTTGGTGCAGGCGGCCTGCCCGTGGGCCTGCAACTGATCGGCAACTACTTCTCCGAAAGCCGCTTGCTGAACATGGCGCACCGCTTGCAGCAAGTCACCGATTTCCACTCCCGCCAACCTGAGGGAGTCTGAGCATGAGCACACCCAAATTGATCCAGGGCTACGAAGTCGTCATCGGCTTTGAAACGCACGCCCAACTCTCCACCCAGTCCAAAATCTTCAGCCGCGCGCCTATCGCCTTTGGTGCGGAGCCCAACACCCAGGCCTGTGCCGTGGACTTGGCGCTGCCCGGCACGCTGCCGGTGATGAACAAAGGCGCGGTCGAGCGCGCCATCGAACTGGGGCTGGCGGTTGGCGCGCACATCGCCGAGCGCAGCATCTTTGCCCGCAAAAACTACTTCTACCCCGACCTGCCCAAGGGCTACCAGATCAGCCAGTTTGAGATTCCGGTGGTGCAAGGCGGCTCGGTTGAGTTCTACTTGGGCGACGAGAAAAAGTCTGTGCGACTGGTACGCGCCCACCTGGAAGAAGACGCGGGCAAGTCGCTGCACGAAGATTTCATCGGTCAGTCCGGCATCGACCTGAACCGCGCAGGCACGCCCCTCTTAGAAATCGTGACCGAGCCCGACATGCGCTCGTCCGAAGAAGCCGTGGCCTACGCCAAGGAGTTGCACAAGATCGTCACCTGGATCGGCATCTGCGACGGCAACATGCAAGAAGGCTCCTTCCGCTGCGATGCCAACGTCTCGGTGCGCAAACCGGGCGAACCGCTGGGCACGCGGCGCGAGATCAAGAACTTGAACAGCTTCAAGTTCATGCAGCAAGCCATCGACTTTGAGATTCGCTGGCAAATCGAGCAAATCGAAGACGGCTACGCCATCCAGCAAGCCACGGTGCTGTTCGACCCCGACACGGGCGAAACCCGCGCCATGCGCTCCAAGGAAGACGCCGCCGACTACCGCTACTTCCCCGATCCCGATCTGCCGCCGCTGGTGATTGCCCCCGAGTGGATCGAGCGCGTGCGCTCTGAAATGGCCGAGCTGCCGCGCGTGATGGCCGCCCGCTTTGTGGCCGACTACGGCCTGCCCGAGTACGACGCCACCACGCTGACCCAAAGCAAGGCGATGGCCGCTTACTTTGAAGCCACGGCCCAGGCCTGCAAGCAGCCCAAACTGGCCAGCAACTGGATCATGGGCGAGATGAGTAAGCGGCTGAATGAGCAAGGCATAAACATCGAAGAAGCAACTGTGAGTCCATGGGAGCTTGCTGGGATCATCACACGTATTAAAGGTGGAATACTGAGTGACAAGTTAGCAAGGCAGCTCTACGACTCTCTGTGGACTCGCACAGGTTCGCAACTTTGGCGAGTAACTGTGGCTGCTGGTCATCGCGACGATCTGGAAGTAATGACGCGTGCACTTATCGAAATCGATAACGAAATCGAAGCCAAGGGCCTCAAGCAGATGAACGACAGCGGCGCGCTGGAAAAGATCATTGATGAGGTGATCGCCGCCAACGCCAAGAATGTCGAAGAGTTCCGTACGGGCAAAGAGAAAGCCTTTAACGCTCTGGTCGGTCAAATCATGAAGGCCAGCAAGGGCAAGGCCAACCCGCAACAGGTTAACGACTTGCTGCGCAGCAAATTGGCTTGATGGCGTGGCGTGTGGTGCGCTGGGGTGAGTTGCCTCAGCGCGTCCAGATGCATTAGCGCGAAGCGGGGCGGGCGGCGCTGGGTGTCGCCAAGCTCGGTGGTGAATTCACTGCGGCCCACAGCTTTTCTAGCTTGGCCAGTTCAGCATCAAAGCGCGCATTGACGCGCTTTTTTTCTTCCTCTTGACCGCCGATGAAGCGTTGCTGACCGGTGGTGGTTTGGTTGTTTTCATCCACTTGCCGTTTCAGTCGTGCGGGGGCTTTGTTGGGGTCTTTTTTGTAGAACTCCATCTCCGCATCAATTTTTTGCCGCTGTTCGCGCAAATCGCTCATGCGCTTTTGAGCCGTCTTGATGACCTCGTCGATTTGGACGAGTGCTTCATGGCGTTCACTGTCATGCATGCTGCGCGAGGGGTAGCGCGTGAGCAGTGCATGGTCTCGGCGTTTTTCTTCGCGGATGCGCGCTTGTTCTTCGGCCAGTTGCCGGTCTTTGGCTTCTTGAGCGGCCAATTCGGGAGCGGTGAGTGCGGGGCCAATTTTGCGGCGCAAGGTGCCGCTGGGGTTGAGCTCCATTTGCTCGCGGTCAGTGCACTCGGGGATGGGGCGGTCGGAGGTGAGCTTGCGACCATTGCCGTCAACGCAGGTAAAAATGCCGCTGTTGGCCTGAATCGGCAGGCCGCCGCCCGTCAGCAACGCGATGATGACCAACCGTTGAGCTCCAGCCCGCACAAAAATCCTTATTCCACGCCGTAGCGCTGTCTGTAAGCTAAAACCCGCTCGTGATGACCCGCAACTCCCGTGTTGCGGCGCAGCGTCAGATATTGCAGTAAATCCGACAGTCTGGCAATGGCGCACACTTGCATGCCCAATTGGTTGCGGACATATTGCACGGCGCTGTGATCCACGTCTTTGCCGTCTTCGGTGGCTTTTTCTTGGCGATCGAGCGCGATGGCCACTGCGTGCGGTGTGGCACCTGCGGCTTTGATCAAGGCGATAGATTCACGCACCGCCGTGCCCGCTGACATGACATCGTCCACGATCAGCACTCGGCCTTGGAGGGGCGCACCGACCAGCGAGCCACCTTCGCCGTGATTCTTAGCTTCTTTGCGGTTGTACGCGAAGGGCACGTTGCGGCCCAAGCGCGCCAGCTCAATTGCCACCGCCGCGCCCAGCGGAATGCCTTTGTAGGCGGGGCCAAAAATCATGTCGAATTCGATGCCGCTGGCGACCAAGGCCTGTGCATAAAACTGCGCCAGTTGGCCCAGCTTGGCCCCGTCGTCGAACAGCCCTGCGTTGAAAAAATAGGGCGATGTCCGACCGGATTTCAGCTTGAACTCACCGAACCGCAGCACGCCAGCATCCACTGCAAACTGCACAAAATCTTGCGCCAGCGCATCGCTCGCGGCCACGTTCGCATCAACCACCATGAAACATATCCTTGTTCAAATTAACCAGCCTGAACCGCTCCAGCCGCCGCTTTGCGTGCAGCAAAGACGGGGCAGGTGGGACAGGCACAGCAAGTTGTCCATTGTATTTGTGCGCTACAGGCCGGCGCTGCTGGAACTTCAGAGACGACTTCGCGCGCTGCCGTGATATGGTTCCCTGCGCTGCTGCCGAAGCGTTCTTTTCACATTCTTTGGGAATCCCATCATGGACACTTCATTTCCCGTTCTGAAGACCTTGTTTTTGCAACTCGGCTTGCCAGCCTCAGAAGCTGAGATTGCGAAGTTCATCACCACCCATGCGCCGCTCGCGCCGGGTGTGGCCTTATGCGATGCCCCGTTTTGGAGTCCAGCCCAAGCCCAGTTTTTGCGCGAAGCGATTGCGCAAGATGCCACATGGTCTGAAGCCGCTGAAACCTTGGCGCTGAGCCTGAGCCGCTAAAGGCGACAATCCGGCCCCGTCATTCACAACTTGGGGACACCTGCGCCCCGCGCCTTTCCATGTTCAGCGTCATCTCGGCCAACCTCAATGGCATCCGGTCTGCCACCACCAAAGGTCTCGAATCGTGGCTCGAAACGGCTCGCCCCGATTGCCTTTGCGTGCAAGAAGTCAAAGCCCAAGCCGCCGATGTACACGGTCGTTTTGAGACCTTGGCCGGCCTGCACGGCCACTTCCAGTTTGCCGAGAAAAAAGGCTATTCCGGCGTCGGCATCTACACCCGGCACGAGCCCAGTGACGTGGTTGTCGGCTACGGCACGCCCGAGTTCGACGCCGAAGGCCGCTACGTCGAACTGCGGTTTGACACCCCAGCGCGCAAGCTGGCTATCGTGAGTTGCTACTTTCCCAGCGGCTCGTCCGGCCCCGAGCGGCAAGAGGCCAAATACCGCTTTTTGGCCAGCATCCAGCCGCAGCTCATGGCGCTCAAAGCACGCGGCGACTTCATCCTGTGCGGTGATGTGAACATCGCCCACCAAGCCATCGACCTGAAAAACTGGCGCGGCAACCAAAAAAACAGCGGCTTTTTGCCCGAAGAACGCGCCTGGATGACCCAGTTGCTGGCCCCTGACGCGGGCGGCTTGGTCGATGTCTACCGCCAACTCGAACCCACCGCCACCGACGCCGCCTACACGTGGTGGAGCAACCGGGGCCAAGCTTGGGCCAACAACGTGGGTTGGCGCATCGACTAGCTGATGCGTCAAAAAACCCACGATTAGCAGGGCTTTGAACCACTCCGCAATCCTTGCAAAGAATGCGAACGTAATGTTAAAATTTGGAGATGGCTGAAACTGGACTACACCGCCCCAAACAACCGCAGGTCATCAGGGAGCGGCTTTTATCCGCATGCGTGGAGTTGTTGGCCGAGGGCGTGCCACTTTCCATTGGCGAGGTTGCAACGCTTGCAGGAGTGACGAAAGGAGCCGTGCAGCACCACTTTGGAACGCGTGAGGCCCTGCTTATGGCTCTTTACGATGAACTCGAAAGGCAGTTTGTCCAACAAGTCCAGACGGCTGGCAGCGGATTGTCGGCGGCAGGAGCGTACGTCGTTGCAACGGTAAATGCTCGCTCAGATGCCGAACTGTCGCGTAGCTGGCGCGCCCTGCTGGTCGCTTGCGTCATCGACCGGGCCTTGGCCACAAGGTGGAGCACCTGGACGCAAGCCAATAGGCAGCTGGACGGCGATGGGGTCAACGGAAAGATGGTCGCACGTCTAGCCGCCGATGGCCTTTGGCTGTCAGACATGCTGGGCACCAATGAGCTAACGGCAACGGAGCGCGAGAGCCTCCGCACACAACTTCTTCAACTATCAGAAAAAGAACCGGGATGAACTCGTACATATTTCTTGGCGGTGCAATCGCCTTCGAGGTGATTGGCACAACGCTGATGAAGACATCAGAGGGTTTCACGCGGCTATGGCCCAGCGTGGCCGCTGTGGCCTCTTACGCTGTTTGCTTCTTCTTGCTCTCGCAGACCTTGAAGCAAATCCCGACCGGCGTCGCATACGCAATCTGGTCAGGATGTGGGATTGTCCTTATCTCCCTGGTTGCATGGCTGCTGCACGGTCAAAAATTGGACGTTCCGGCCATGGCTGGAATTGGCTTGATCGTCGCTGGCGTCATTGTTCTAAACCTCTTCTCAAAAAGCGCAGCGCATTGACTTGCATGGCGGCCCGGGTGCCCGCAGCACCTTAGATAGCCATGTCGTAGTCAACGATGAGTGGGGCGTGGTCGCTGAACTTCTGGGCCTTGTAGACGGTTGCGCTTCGTGCGAGTTCAGCGATGCCAGGGGTCGCGATTTGGTAATCCAATCTCCATCCGACGTTGTTGGCATAGGCTTGGCCACGGTTGCTCCACCACGTGTAGCAAGTCTCCGTTGTGTCTGAGTGCAAACGGCGATACACGTCCACTAGCCCGCCTTCACTCAGCACTTTCGTCATCCATTCGCGCTCTTCGGGCAAGAAGCCGCTGTTCTTCTGGTTGCTTCGCCAGTTCTTTAGATCGGCGTTCTGGTGCGCAATGTTCACATCCCCCATCAAGATGAACTCGCGCTCCTCCCGTAGGGCCAGCAACTTCGGATAGAGCAAGGCGAGGAAGCGGAACTTGGCCTGTTGACGCTCTTCGCCCGAAGACCCGCTGGGGAAGTAGCAGCTGATGATGCTGAGCTTGCGCCCGGGCTTATCGAAGCGCGCTTCGACCCATCGCCCCTCGTTATCGAACTCGTTGTCGCCCAAACCGACAACTACGTCGGATGGCTCGGCATGCATGTAGATGCCAACGCCCGAGTAGCCACGCTTTTGCGCGTAGTGAAATTGGCCGGCCATGGCACCAATGTGGCAATGGATGCCCGTTACCTGCTCGCTCTGGGCCTTGACCTCCTGAACGCCAATAACGTCGGCCTGCTGCTCGCCAGCCCATTCAAAAAAGCCTTTGCTTGCCGCTGAGCGGATGCCGTTAAGGTTGGCGGTAATGATGCGCATGCTTGTCCTAGTTCGATTTACAACTGCGCACCGTCTTGGACAACCGAGACGCAACGCCCTTAGCGCATTGTCGCAGGCGTGGAGGCGTGAATCTGGTCGGGGATGCTGGCATCTTCAAACGCCCGGGGCTTGTCCTTTACTCCCATCGCCCACGCCCTTTTTAAGACCGCGTACGCCTCCGGGTCTGAGGTCGCCAGTTTCAATAGCGCGCCGCCAAGGGAATATTTACGGGCATCTGAATTTTTTCTCGCAGTTACCGAAACCCTGGCGAGAAGCGCCGCTTTTTCCGCATCGAGCTGGCTCATTCTCTTTTTAAGTGCATTTATACTGGACATAATATATCTCTCCAATTCTTCCTATCAAATTAACACTTAATTTTTTATTGTGCTAATTTAATAGGGTGAATATCCCAAGTCCGTTAATCAGTCCCAGCCCCCGAGTAGCCCCCTGCAAGGGCTCACTTATGCAAACTCTACGAGTTTGCGTTCGCCATGGGCTGCGCCCCTGGACCCCGTTGCTTCGCAATCGCCTTCGGGGGTGCTGTGCCTAGCCTCGCCACTTGGTTTACACCCTCGCTGCAAGTTTTGCAGCGCTCCAAAGGCCGTAACGCCGTCGCGGCGGCTGCATACCGTTCTTGCACCCTCTTGCACGAAGAGCAGCTGGGCACATCGTCCGATTACCGTCCCAAGACCGGCCACGTCTCCACGGAGTTATTCGGGGTGGAGGGGCTAAAACTGGGCTTCGACGATATCGGCACCCTGTGGAATAAAGCAGAACGGTCAGAGACACGGAAGAATTCGGCGGTCGCCCGCGAGCTGATGGTGCCTCTGCCGCACGAATGGACGGACGAGCAGCGCCGTCTTTGCGTGCGTGGTTTATCCGAAATGCTGGTGGCCCGCTACGGGGTTGCGGTAATGGCTTCCATCCATCGCCCAGCCAATGGACAAAACGACCATGTCCATATCTTGTTCACCACCAGAGAGGTGGACGCACAAATGAACTTTGGGAAGAAAACCCGCATTCTGGACGACATGAAAACCGGCGAGGTGAAGAACATGCGGGAAGAGATTTGCCGCGTGATGAACGAGCATGCCCGGGCCAACGGCGACGACTGGTATGTCTACGCCGGGAAGTTTGCGGAGGTGGAGGAATGGCACATCCCCACAGCGCATATCCCGGTCAACGCACCCCGGGAACTGCGCGAGGCGATGGAGGCAGAGAACCGCACCATTGTGGAACTGCGCCCAGAGCTAAAACGCATCATGGAGGAATCGAAAGAAACATCTGCCCAGGCCAAAGCCGTCTTGCAGTTTGCTGCGAGTGCTGCCACCCAAGAGCAGCAGATCGCCGAAGTGGATGTATCCCAAGAGGCCGCAGCAAATTCGGCACCTGCTACGCCTGCCAAGTCGCAGCCCAAAGAGGAAAAAACGCGTGCGTCTGCCTTATCAGTCGCCCTGGACATTCGGCATGCCTATCGAGAAGTCCGGCAGGCCCATACCCGACGGAAAGAGGGGCGCGAAGTAGCCAGTAAATGGCGGGCGCATCTCCGGGAACTTGAAGCGGACCCGCCCGGCCCATTGGATTCCATGATGGCCAAGATGGTTCGTGCCTTGGGAGTGCGAGACACCGTGACGATTTACGAGGAAAAGATAGCCAAGGCGCGTAAGGCCATCGACCAAAGCCGCAAAAATGATGAGCGGCTGACCGCGTACATCAATGACCCGGAGCGCAAGCGAAAATATCAAGAGTGGCAGCAATGGCCAGAGCATCGAAAACGGGTGGCAGAGTACGAGGCGACATTGCCCGATGCCCATCGTACTAACCCCCAACCTGTGGCCAATAATTGGGATGGCCCCTATACGGTGTCGCCTCAGCCGATGCCTACGGTTCCTGAGCCTTGGAATTACTGATTGGTGGAAGTTAAAGCGATAAGAGCATCAATCGCTTCTTTTGCTGCTTGTGTTTTCGCCCATGCTTCCTGATATTCAGGACTATCGGTCTTGTGAAACTTTGCAAGTTCCTGAGAACCTGCAATGAAGTCAAGTGTGTGCTTTTCGAAATCGGCAGCTTGTTGAGGTGTAAACATACTTGCTAAGGTGCCACGCATCTGCGGAAAAAACAAGTATGGAGCCTCGCAGGGGCGACCTCATTTATTTTCTATGAAAAATAGATGAGGCTGAGTGGAAGGGGTGATATCAAATATGTGGCGAGAAAATGTGATATCACTGAGTATCAAACCCCCAGCCTTGGGAAGAATAGGGATACTCCGACACATGGCTTCAAGCTGATATCGAAATAACGGCCCGCTCCCTAATCACTTGACCCCACCCGCCAGCAATTGGTAACTTGATTGGACAAAAAAGGCCCGCACGGGGCGGGCCTTTTTGTACTGCATCATTCTTTTCGCCAGGAAATGCAGTACCGGGGAACAATTCCATGATACTAATTCATCGTTCATTGTCAAGTAAACAAGTCGGCGCGGAAGCCGGCAATGTCGCTTGACCAAAATAAACCACCAAAATCGAGCCCTAACCGGTCGTATATCCGTGTTTCAACCGCTTCGCGGCTGATGACAGGTTACTACCATCTCAACGGGAAAAATCTCAGGGGGTCATCGGTTGCCGGCTGTGGGCGCTGGCGCGCTTTCGGATTTGACTCAACTCAGGCCGAAATCGAAGTGGGTCCAGACGGCGCGAAGCTCCACGGCCATTTCAGGTGCGGCAACGTCTGGACTTGCGACCAGTGCGGCCATGCCCGGGTCTCGCAGGCCCGCTCATGGATTCGTGCCGCCCTCATTCCGGCATTGGAGGCCCATGGATTGGGGGCGGCCATGATGACATTCACCATGGCCCACAGCTACGACGGCAACTGGAAAGACTCCATCGACCTTCTGCACGCCGCATACAAGCTCTTCGACAAGAACATGGCACGCCGTTACAAGGCCATCGGCTGCCTGGGCAAGCTGAAAAGCCTCGAAGCGCCGGTAGGCGTCCATGGTATCCATGGGCACTTCCACGTCCTTCTAAGCCACCTTCGCGGAGCAGATTTGACCGCTTTCGAGGGGCTTGCCCGTGCCGAGTGGGAGAAGGCAGTGGCGCAGGTGGGTGGCAAGTGCAACGACCACGGCTTTGACCTGAAACTCAACGCCATGGCGGACTACCTCGCTAAGCAGGAGCTGTCTCACGAAATGTCCAACCACGACACCAAGAAGGCGCGCAAAAAAGGGCTGCTGCTGGGGCAGCTGCTGGACCGCGCTGGCCGTGGCGATACCAAGGCGTCGGCGGAATGGCTCAGGGCCATTGAGGCGTTGCAGGGCCGTAGCCGCTTCCACGCGGGCGACATTGCCAAAAAGTTGGGAATCACCACCTGCACATCGTGGGCAGATGAGGAACGCCAAGAAGAGAGAGAAGCCCTCTCGGCTGACGCGCCCGAGCCAGTGCGAATCACTTACCCGATGCGCGACCACCTCACGGCGACCCGCACGGACTCCCCGCGCCCTGGCTTGGCCATGATTCTCCGAGCCGCCCGGGATGGTGATACCGCTAAGGTGCTGCAAATGGTTGCAGCGCTATGCGCAGAGGCGAGGGCGCGCGACCGGCTTACGCCGAGCGATTTGCCATGCTCATTCTGGGATTGGCCGGACGACTTTTTCGAGCGACTCTTGGCGGAGCCTCTTCAAACCTGAGCTATTTGCCCCGGCCCTTGTCGCGCCGCACAGCCCTGTCCAGTTCGCCCGGCTGAAAGAGGTACGTTGCCATCCCTCCGTCACGGGTGTACATCAGCAGTGCGCCGAGCGACTGGTGCCACACTATTTTGGTTAGAAGGCGATTCAGCGCTGTGGCAATGCGGTGGCGCTCCTTCACCGCATCGCTGTCCACAACTGCCGCCCGAACGTCGCTAGCGAATAGCGCACCAAAATCCACGCCGGCCTTTGGCGCAGCGGCAAGGTCTGCTCGACGTTGGTTAAGTACAGCGTGCAATGCATCCTGCTGGGCCTCAATCTCTCGCAGACGCTGCGTTATCAGACGGCTGCCCTGCCCATCGCCTTGCTCGATGGCATCCACGTACCGCGTGGCGCGCTCATCGAGTTCCGCCAGCTTGGCCGTGGCGTCGTCAATCGCCTCCCGAGCAAGCCGCAGCGCGTCGGTCTCTTGAAACTGGCCGTTTTCCAGTGTTCCCAAGAATGAAAAGCCGTGTTCGATGATTGCCGCCTCACCGATTGCCCGGCACTCACTCTTGCCAGCAATTTGCCCAAGGCAGTAGTAACGCGAATAACCTCTCTTCCAAGGGGCCTTTCGCTGCATCTTCTCACCGCATGAGCAGTAGAAGAGGCCCGCCAGCACATCCGCCTTGACACCACGTATGCGAGGTATCCCGGTCCGGCCATTGAGCGCGGCGTGGACTTTTGCCCATAGCTCATCGGTGATCACCCGTGGGAAATAGTCGGGCACAGGGTCGCCCAGCGGTATCAGAGCGCCATCGGCCATCTGTTTGGGCTGCCACTCTCCCAGCACGCGCCGGTCGCGGACTAGCCTACTGACCTGGGTATGCTCCCATCGCGTGTTCGTGTTAGCCCTGTTGCGCCATGGAAGGGGCCAACCTTCTGCGTTGGCAAGTCGGGCGATAGCGATGCCTCCCAGCCCCCCGGCCACATGGTCGAAGACCATGCGCACCGACTCGGCCTTTGTTTCGTCCAATTCCCACCCTTGACGATCCTCCCGTGGGTACGCCCATCCCGGCCCATGGCCATGGGAGACAACTGGCAAGCCAGCATCGCGTTTTTTTGCAAATGCCGCGCGTACCCGCTTGGCTTTTGTGGCGCTCTCCTCGTGCGCCCGGGCGAACAAAAGCACGGACATCATGAAGTTCATGGTGTCATTGATGTTTTCCTGATTCCACTCCTTCCCGTCTAGCAACGAAACTACCCTCACGCCCGTGCGCACAATCGAGGTGAGCAAGGCAATAGCATCCGTGAGGTGATTCCGAGAGAGGCGGTCCAGGCTTTCGACCAGTAGGATGGAGCCGCTAGGGACTTTGCCATCATTAGCCGCCAGCAGGAAGGCAGCGAGCGCGCCGTCCGTAGCGTTTTTCCCCGTGTACGCCGATGTAGCTATGTCCGATATCTCGAACTCCTCGTCGAGTTCGTAGCCGTGCTCAGCGCACCACGCGCGCGCAGACGCAGTTTGTCGTTCCAGGCTGTGGCCGTGAGCTTGACGACCAGATGAGAAGCGGCGATATGAGTAGACGCGAGTAGAGGTCATGCCTGAATTTTGCGGGTTTTTTGACGTACTAGCTACCAACTCGCCACCCCGGCCCTGGCCGCCACGGCGCGCCGCGCAGCCATCTACAAAGACCAGCGCTTCAGCGACCACGCGCCGCTGACCATCGACTACGACTTTGTGTTGTGAGGCTCCTGCTTCAGGCCGTCCGTTCGTAGATCGGTACCTCGGTGGCGTAGACGAAGAACGACTGTGCTGGCTGGAAGAAGGCCGAGGCCGGATCGTTGTTGATCGCCAGCAGCGCCTGCTCGTACTCGCGGAACAGGCCGATGCAGCCGAGGTTGTCGAACCACAGCGACATGACGCCCTCGTAGGCTGAAATGCCATCAGCGTTGAAGTACCGCAGCATTTCGTTGCAGGCTGGCAGTTGCCGGTTCTGCACACAGCGGCGCAGCCACTGCGCAGTACCGTTGGTTTGCGCCAGCGCACGGTGGTGGGCGTTGGTCCAGCGCTCGAAGAAGGTCTCCAGCGTCAGCCCTTCGGCGGCCCGCACGAATTGCATGACCTTGGCACCCTGACGTCTGCCTGCATGCGGCACCGGCATCTCCACCTCGGTGGCCACCAAGCTCAGGGCGACGCTGACGTCAGCGAAGTTCTGGCCGTCCGGGCCCACCCGTGTGCGCACATGTTCGTGGCCGAACGTGGCGACCATGTCTTGCTCGTTGTCCCACGCCAGTTCGGTGATCGAGTCGCGTCCCACCCGTTGCTGGTGGCTCGGTTCGGCTGCCGAGCCAAATGCGCTGTCGAACACGTGGTTTTGCACATAGCGGCGCAGCGCCACGGGGTTTTCGTTGGACAACGCGCCATGAACATGCTGGATGTAAGCCAGGTATTCGGCATGCGTCATGCCGGGGCGTCGACACACTGCGGCAATCATCTTGATCATTCCACTGTCTCCATAGGTTGGGCGAACTGAATCGCTGTTAAAAATTTTTTAACAGCATACGGCGACCCACATCTGATGTCAAAATCTTTTTAATGACACGTCCCACACCCCGCCGCGCCGCCGCTTCCTCTGTCGCCATTCCCGAAGCCGGTGCGCCGGCCGACGCCCGCGAGCGCCTGTTGCAAGCCGCGATCGAGATCCTCGCCACTGACGGTGACCGTGGCTTCAAGGTACTGGAGGTCGCGCGCCGCGCTGGCACCAACGTCGCACTGATCAACTACCACTTCGGCGGTCGCGCAGGACTGGTGGCCGAGGCTGTGCGGCGCACCGGGATCGAACTGGCGCAAGTGCGGGCCATGCGGCTGGAGGCCTTGCTCGCGGCCGCAGCGCCAGCCGCTCCGGCGTTGCCTGCCCTGGTGCGCTGCTGGCTGGAGCCGGTGTTTGATTCGGTATGCCGACAAGACCGCGCCGGGCTGCTGATGCTGACAGCCCACCTGGCCTTCGCCGCCGAGCTGGATGCCCCGGCGAAAGAGGACATGGTTCGCGACATCTTGGCCGTCGACCGGCTGTTTGTGGATGAGCTGGCGCGCTGCCTGCCAGCCCTGTCCCGCAGCGCCATCGCCTGGCGGCTTTCTGCTGCGGTGGGCAGTTACTGCTTCGTGCTCGGGGAGCGCGAGGCGATTTCCTGGCGCTCCAGCACAGGCGGACGCCCGCCGGACTTTGCCGAAGCGTACGAAGAGCTGGTCGTATTCGTGATCGGTGGGCTGATGGCGCCTGCCGCGATGAGTTGTGGCTCGTTCTAGTCCTGCGTCGTCTGCCTTGGCGCGGTATCAGCCTTGCTGCGGGCTACAGGTGCTGTCCGGCATAATTTCTGAGACCACCCCGGATACGTCACCGTCATGCCCTTGCCCCTTGGCCACAAGCCCCTTTTTGCTCTGCTGGCCGCCGCCCTGACCGGGGTACTGCCTTGCACGGCAGCGCTGGCCCAAAGCAGCCCGCCGTCCCCATCCAGCCCCGCTGCCCTGAGCGACGCCCAGGCCCGCCCCGTGGTGCAGCATTACGCCCAACTGGTGCAAGCCGGTTATGAAGACACGCTGGCCGCCGCGTTGGCCCTGCACCAAGCCGTTCAAGCCTTGGTGGCCCAGCCGTCTGCCGAGCGCTTGCAAGCGGCCCGCCGCGCCTGGCTGGAGGCGCGCGAGTGGTACGGCCAGACCGAGGCATTTCGCTTCTACGCCGGGCCGATTGACGACGAGCATGGCCCCGAAGGGCGGATGAATGGCTGGCCGCTGGACGAGTCCTACATCGATAGCGTCGTAGGCAAGCCGGGCGGCGGGCTCATCAACGACCCGCAGTTCACCATCACCCCAGCCGCGCTGATCCAGGCCAACCAGAAGGATGGCGAGGAGAACATCAGCGCGGGCTGGCACGCCATCGAATTTTTGCTCTGGGGGCAAGACCAAAGCACCACCGGCCCGGGCGACCGTCCATTTGGGGACTTTGTGGACGGCCAAGCGCCCCACGCCGACCGCCGTCGCCAGTACCTGAGCGTGGTCACCGAGCTGCTGACCGACGACCTGCGCGGGCTGGTGCAAGCCTGGGCCCCGGCCAGCGCCAACTACCGGGCGGCTTTTGAGCAGGGCGGCCCGGAGTCGGTGCGCAAGATCTTCATCGGGTTGGGTTCGTTGTCACGCGGCGAGCTGGCGGGCGAGCGGCTGGAAGTGGCGCTGAGCACCCAGAACCAGGAGGACGAGCAGTCGTGCTTTTCGGACAACACCCACCGCGACGTGGTGGCCGATGCCTTGGGCATCCAAAACGTCTGGCTGGCCCGCTACCGGCGGCGCGATGGTTCAGTGCTGCAAGGCCCAGCTTTGCGCGACTTGGTGGCCGCACGCCAGCCCGCCCTGGCCGATAAAACCTCCGCCCAAATCGCCGAGTCGCTGGCCTGGGCCGAACGCATTCCCGCTCCGTTCGACCAAGCCATCCTGCACGGCGCACCTGGCCGCCCGGTGATTGAGCACACCGTCCAGAGCCTGACGGTGCAGGCACGGCTGCTGGCGCAAGCGGCGGCGGCGCTGGGCATCACCCGGCTGACCATGTCGCGCCACTGAGTTGCCATGTCGCTTGCCACACCTCGCCCCCCAACTTGGCTGCTGATGGTCGCGCTGCTGCTGGCCGCCTGTACCAGCTTGGGCTTGCATGCGAGCGCCCACGACGACGATCCGCTGGGCGAACAAGTCGCTGGAGCCGCCACGGTCTACACCACGGGGCGCAACGCCTTCTCGTTCCCGCTGGCGACGCTGGACGATGCTGAGCGCACGCGCTTTGTCATCGGCAACTCGTTTTTCAAGCGCAATTGGGTGCAGGCCCCGGCCTCGACCACGGCGCGCGACGGCCTGGGGCCGCTGTACATCGCCCGCGCTTGCGCCAGTTGCCATGTGATGGACGGGCGCGGCGCACCGCCCCTGGGCCCGGACGAGCGAACGGTGGCGCTGCTGCTGCGCCTGTCGGTGCCCGGCGTGCCCGACCCACACCTAGGCGTGGTGCCGGAACCGATCTACGGTGACCAGTTCCACAACGCCGCCGTGCCCGGTGTGCCGCCCGAAGGGCAGGTGGAAATCACCCACACGCCCGTGCCCGGCCAGTTTGCCGATGGCACTCCGTACACCTTGCAACAGCCCCACTACCAACTGACCCAATTGGGCTACGGCCCGCTGGCGGCAGACGTGAGGATCAGCCCGCGCATCGCCCCGCAGTTGATCGGCTTGGGCCTGCTGGAGGCGATAGCAGACGCCGACATCCTGGCCAACGTCCGCACCCAGGCCGCGCTGCCCGGCCCGATCAAGGGCCAAGCCAATCGGGTGTGGGATGCCTATGCGCAAAAGACCGTGCTGGGCCGCTTCGGCTGGAAGGCCAACACCGGCAGCGTGGCGCACCAAAGCGCCGCCGCTTTCAATGGCGATATGGGCATCACCAGCCGGGTGTTCTGGCGCGAGAACTGCACCCCGGCCCAAAGTGCCTGTCTGGCCGCCGCCCACGGCGGCGGCGCTCAGCCCGGCACGGTGCTGACGGCGGCCCAGGCCCGACCCCAAGCCTCGGAGATTGCAGACGCCGTGCTCCATCAGGTCATCTTCTATGCCGCCACCCTGGCCCCCGTTGCCCGGCGCGAACCGGCTGACGCGCAAGTGCTGCGCGGTCAGGCGCTGTTTCACCAAGCGCAGTGCGCGGTGTGCCACCGGCCCAGCTACGTGACGGGCTCGCCGCCGTTTCCGCACCTGAGCAGCCCCAGCGTCAGCGGTCAGCGCATCTGGCCCTATACCGATCTGCTGCTGCACGACCTGGGGCCGGGTCTGGCCGATGGCCGCCCTGACTTTGGGGCGCAGGGGGCGCAGTGGAAAACCCCGCCGCTGTGGGGCGTGGGCCTGATCCGCGAGGTCAACGGCCATCAGCGCCTGCTGCACGATGGCCGGGCCGACGGGGTTCTGGAAGCCATCCTCTGGCACGGCGGCGAGGCCGAGCCCAGCCGCCAGCAGGTGCTGCGCTGGAGCGCGGAAGACCGGGCTGCGTTGGTTCGTTTTGTGGAGTCGTTGTGATGCACGGATTGTTTGACGCCTGGATCAGACCTGGGCTGGTAGGACTGGGCTTGTGGTTGGTCTGCTCGGTCGGACAGGCGCAGACGCCCACCCCCACGCCACCCCCGGCCTGGGCCAGCCCGGTGCTGCGCGGGCTGTACGCGCGCTACCTGCCCGATCTGGCGCATGGCTTTGCCGAACAGGCTGATCGGCTGGTCAGCCAAACCCGCCAGCATTGCGCCGATCCCGCCGCCAGCGCCAAGCTGCGTGAGGCTTGGCAACAGACGCTGCTGGCGTGGAGCAGTTTGTCGTCACCGGCCATCGGGCCTGTGGTCACGCGCCAGACGCAGCGCATGATCGATTTCTGGCCCGCTTTGCCCTCGTTGATAGATGCCAGCATCATCAAAGCGCCCCAAACCGTGGCCGACTTGGTGCGGATCGGCACCCCAGCCAAGGGCTTGCCCGCGATGGACGATTTGCTGCTGCGCGACGTGCATGACGAAGTCACCTGCCATTACCTGGAGTTGCTGACCCAAGACATCGCCGCCGAGGCCCAAGGGTTGGAGCGTGAACTGCGGCAAATGGCCGCCCAAGACTGGCCGCTCCAAGACGAGGCCACCGCCGAAGCCTTCACCGAATGGGGCAACCAGTGGCTGGGCGGGCTCGATCGTCTGCGCTGGATGCAGATTGAGCAGCCCGTGCAACGTGCCCGCACCCGGCCACAGCAGTTCAACGGCAAGCCGCCGTTTCCCCGCTTGCAAGCGCAAGACAACCGCGTGGAATGGCGCGCTCGCTGGCAGGCGCTGCTGGCGCAGGCGCGCACGTCTGCGCAGGTTCGAAACGGCCCGATCCCCATCGAAACCCTTTTGCGCCAGCAAGGCCACGCCGCCTTGGCCGACCGTTGGGCAGCAGCCCTGGATGCGAGTACCCAAGAACTCGACCAACTGCCCACCCCAGTAGATGACGCCAGCCTGATGCACTTGTCGCGCACCATGAAGGTGGCCTCGCAGATGTATTTGGACGAAGTGGCCCAGGCGCTGGGCATCCTGATCGACTTTTCGGGGAAAGACGGTGACTGAGCTGCACCGACGCGCTTTTTTGCTGGCGCTGGGTGGCGCGGGGCTGCCTTGCGCGTGGGGGCAACCGACGACCCAACCGCAACTGCTGGCGACGTGGCAACAGGAACAAGATCAAATCATTGGGCTGTGGACGCTGGACGGCTCCACCTTGCGCCCCGGCCCGACCCTGACTGTGCCCACCCGCGCCCACGGGCTGTGGGCCGAGCCCGGCGGCACCGTGCTGGCCGTGGCCCGCCGCCCGGGCGATTGGCTGCTGCGCTGGCACCCCACCACCGGGCAGACCCAGTGGTACTGGACGCCGGGGGACTGGCGCTTTAACGGCCATGTTGCCGTCAGTGCCGATGGGCAGCGGCTGTGGACCACCGAAACCGACCAAGGCACAGGGCAAGGCCAGATCAGCCTGCGCGATCCGGCGCAACTGGAAACCCGGCAAGTCTGGCCCACCCACGGGCTGGATCCGCACCAGATCGTGGTGCTGCCCACGCCTGTGAATCAACTGCCTGCGGGAACCTTGATGGTGGCCAACGGCGGCATCCCGACGCGGGCCGAAACCGGGCGACTCAAGCAACGGGGCCAGCAGCGCATGGATCCGTCGCTGGTCGCGCTGGATTCAGCCACCGGGCAACTGCTGGGGCAATGGCGCTTGGACGACGCTGACCTGAGCATCCGCCACATGGTTTGGCAGCCGCAAAGCCGCACTTTGGGCATTGCGCTGCAAGCCGAGCACCCCGCAGCCGAGTGGCAGATCAGCGCCCCGGTGTTGGCGGTCTGGGACGGGCAGCGTTTGCAGGCCGCTACCGGGCAGCCGCCGATGCAGGGCTACGGCGGGGACATTTGCGCGGGCCCGCAGGGCGGATTCATCGTCAGTTGCCCCCGCGCCAACGCACTGGCCTGCTTTGATGCGCAAGGGCGCTGGCAACAGACGATTCCCCTGGAACTGGCCTACGCCCTGGCTGGGCGGGGCGATGGGCAGTGGTGGGCTAGCGGGCGTTCAGCCCTGCTGGGCAGCGCCGCCCCGCAGACGCCGCAGCCCTATCCCCGGCCTATGGCCTTTGACAACCACTGGGTGGTCTGGCCCGACGCCTGAGCACCGAACAGCTCAGGTTGCAGGAAAAACCGCCTGCCACAGCGCCATCACCACCGCTTGCTCTGCAACGCAGGTGGCCGGATCGACTTGTGGCGTGACCTCGTTCAGCCGGGCGTGGTGTTGCAAGCGGCGCAGTTCGCGGTAGGCGTCGGCGGCGGCCAGTCCCACGCCTTGCGGCAGCAGACCAGCGACCTCGGCACGCTGCATCAGGGCGATGTTGCCGACGTTGTCGGCCAGCGCGGGGTGGGCGGCGGATTGCGACAGCACCAAATACTGCACGGCAAATTCGGCATCGACCATGCCGCCGGGGCTGTGCTTGACATCGAAACGACCGGCAGGCACGGCGTGGGCGCTGCGCACGCGCTCGCGCATGGTGCGGATTTCGTCCTTCAGGCTGGCGGCATCGCGTGGGGCGCTGATCACGGCGGCGCGCACCGCGTCAAAGCGTTGGCGCAGCGCCTCGCTGCCCAACACGAAGCGGGCGCGGGTCATGGCTTGGTGTTCCCACGTCCAAGCGGTGTTGCTGCCGCGCTGCTGCTGGTAGTCGGCGTAGGCCTGGAAGGTGGTGATGAGCAAGCCGGAGTTGCCGTTGGGCCGCAGCGCGGTGTCGATCTCGAACAGGTCGCCTTCGCTGGTTTTGACGGTGAGCCAGTTCACCAGCTTGCGCACCAAGGCGGCGTAGCCTTCGGCGGCGCGCTCGTCGCTGTCTTCGTAGACGAAGACGATGTCGAGGTCGCTGCCGTAACTCAGCTCTTTGCCGCCCAATTTGCCGTAGCCGATGATGGCAAATTGCGGCTCGCTGCGGTGGCGGTTGCGCAGCCGCTCCCAGCACCATTGGGCGGTGACGCGCAGCACCACGTCGGCCATCGCGCTCAGGTCGTCAGAGACTTGTTCGACGGTGAGCACGTTTTCCACGTCACGCGCCAGGGTGCGAAACACTTCGGCGTGGTGGGCGCGGCGCAACAGATTCAGCAGGTTTTCTTCGTCGTCTTCGTTGGTGCTGGCCAGCGCGGCGCGGCGTGCGTGCAGTTCGCGTTCAAAGCTGGCGGCGTCGAAGCGTTCTTGCAGCAGGGCGGGGCTGGCCAGTTCGTCGATCACGCCGGGGTGGCGCAGCAAGTAGCGCGCAGGCCAGCGCGCCGTGCCCAGCAAGCGCAGCAGGCGCTCGTGAACGGAGGGGCGCTCAATCAGCATGGCCAAGTAGCTTTCGCGGCGCAGCAGGGGTTCGATCCAGTCGGCCAGCCGCAGCGCGGCTTCTTCGTCTACCCGGCCATCGCGCAGCCATTGGGCGGTGCGCTGCATCAGGCGCAGCAGGCGTTCGCGGGCTTCGTCGCGCAGGGCTTGCACTTTGGGGTGCTCGCGCCACAGCGCCAGGCGGTCGTGGAAAGGGCCGCTCAGTTGCGCCAGCAGCGCGTCCAAGTCGGGCGGGTTGCTTTTGGGGTTGGCTCCGTTGCAGCTTTTGCACGGGCGGCCTTCGCCCAGCAGCTTGTCGAATTCTTGCGCCACCAGTTCGCGGTGCGTGTCCAGCTCGGTCAAGAACTGGCAGCAGTCGGCCAAGCCCATCGTGCGGGCAATCCACGCCAAGTCGGCGTCGGCGGTGGGCAGGATGTGGGTTTGCTGGTCGTCCAGGTACTGAATGCGGTGTTCGACCCGGCGCAAAAACAGGTAGGCGGCGGCCAGCGCGTCGGCGGTGGCTTGCGGCATCAGGTTGGCGCGGGTCAGGCGCTGCAAGGCATCAAGCGTGGGGCGGGTACGCAGCTCAGGAAACTGGCCGCCGCGCACCACTTGCAGCAGTTGCACGGTGAATTCAATTTCGCGGATGCCGCCGCGTGACAGCTTCACGTCGTTGGCGCGCTCGGGGTGTCCGGCGCTGCGCCGGGCGGCGTGTTCGCGGATTTGCCGGTGCAGCGTGCGCAGCGCGGCAAACACGTTGTAGTCCAAGTAGCGGCGGAACACGAATGGCAGCACAGTCGGCCTGAGCAACTGCGCCGAGCCGCTGTCAATGGCGTTGCGCGGCGCAATCACCCGGCTCTTGAGCCAGGCAAAGCGTTCCCACTCGCGGCCTTGGACTTGGAAGTACTCCTCCAGCGCCGCCAGCGAGACGGCGGGCGGGCCGGAGTTGCCGTTGGGGCGCAGCGCCAAATCCACCCGGAACACGAAGCCGTGTTCGGTGGTGTCGCCGATCAAGGTGTAGATCTGGCGCACGGCGCGGGCAAAGTAGTCGTGGTTGCTGATGCGGCCCCGGCCTTCGGCGTTGCCGGTGGTGTCGCCGTCTTCGTCGTAGACGTAGATCAGGTCGATGTCGCTAGAGACGTTGAGTTCGCGTGCGCCCAGCTTGCCCATGCCGATCACCCACAGTTGGGCGCGCTGGCCGCTGGCGGTTTGCGGTGCGCCGTGGCGGGCATCAAGCTCGGCAAAGGCGGCGGTGCAGGCCACGTCGAGGGCAAATTCGGCCAGCTCGGTCACGCCTTGAGTGACCACCGCCAGCGAAGCGTGCTGCTCACAGTCCAGCGCGATCAGCCGGTGCAACACCAATTGGCGCAACATGCGCAGCGCTGCGCTGGTGTCCGCGCCAGTGGCGCGCAATGCGGCATAAGCCGGGGCCAGCGTGGCGTGAGTGGGTGGGCCGGGGGGCAGTAGCGACAATTGCGCCGCGTAACGGCGGGCAATGCGCTGAAAAAACCGCGACTCTTCGGCCTGAGGGCCGCTGATTGCGGTGGTGTTTTGCGTCGAACCTTCGCCAGCACAGCGGGTCATAATTCCTGCCACTTCCAAGTCACCAATGAACGAACCGACTGCACACCCCTCACGTTTGCTACGAGCCTCAGCTTGGGCGATGCGATGGCTGCTGCGATTTTTGCTGGCAGTGCTGCTGGTCTTTGGGGCGGTGGGGGGGGCGCTCCATTTTTGGATTGTGCCGCGAATCGCAGATTTCCGTCCGCAGCTCGAATCCTTGTCCAGCCGAGCGCTGGGGGTGCCGGTGCGGGTCGGCGACATCACCGCGCAGTCCAATGGTTGGATCCCCTCACTGGAGTTGAGCGAGGTGCAACTGCTTGACGCGCAAGGCCACACCGCACTGAGCTTGCCGCGTGTGTTGGTGGCCTTGTCGGTGTCGTCGCTGCTGCGGCGTGGTTTTGAGCAGCTCTACATCGACCAGCCTTTGCTGGAAGTGCGCCGTACCGCCAAGGGCAAGCTGCTGGTGGCGGGGCTGGATTTTTCAGCGGCGGAGTCGGGCGGCGACTCGGCGGCGGCAGACTGGTTTTTTGCGCAGCGCGAGTTTGTGATTCGGGGCGGCACCGTGCGCTGGGTGGACGAGCTGCGTCGCCCCAACGCCAGCGCGCCGCCCGCGCCGCTGGAGCTGAGCCAAGTCGATGTGGTGCTGCGCAACCGCCTGCGCCGCCATGAGATGCGCCTGGATGCCACGCCGCCGCCCGGTTGGGGTCAGCGGTTTCAGGTGCAAGGGCAGTTTCGCAGGCCGCTGCTGTCAGGCCACGCCGGGCGCTTTGACGATTGGAGCGGCCAGCTCTTTGCCGACTTGGCGCAGGTCGATGTGTCGGCGCTGCGCCGCTACGTCAACTTGGGCACCGGGGTGAATTTGAGCGCCGGGCGCGGTGCGCTGCGGGCGTGGGTCGATATCAAGCGGGGAGACTTCACGGGCGGCGTGCTGGATGTGGCGCTCACCCAAGTCACCGCCACGCTGGGGCCGGGGTTGAATCCGCTGGGTTTGCAGTCGCTGACCGGGCGCATCAGCGGGCAGGAGCAAGGCGATGGCTTGGCGCTGCAAACCGAGCGCCTGCAATTCCAAACCCCGGCAGGCTTGCGCTGGCCGGGCGGCAACGTGGCGCTGACCACCACGCCCGGCGCAGCGGGCGCACCCGCTCGCGGCGAGTTGCTGGCCGACAAACTGGACTTGGCCGCGCTGGCGCAAATCGCCAGCAGCTTGCCACTGGGCAGCACCACCCACAGCTTGCTGGTCGATCACCCGGTGCAAGGCTTGGTCGAAAAGCTGCAAGCGCGCTGGCAAGGCCCAGTGCAAGCACCGCAGCGTTACGAGTTGAGCGCACGTGTCAGTGGTTTGGCCGTGGCTTCGCAACCCGCGCCGCCGCTGCCCGCCCACAGTCCGCCGCCCATTGATCCGCCTTTGGGCACGCCGGGCGTGCGCGGTGCCACGGTGGACGTGAACTTGAACCAAGACGGCGGCAAGCTGCAATTGAACATCGCCCACGGCGCGTTGGAATTTCCCGGCGTGTTTGAAGACCCCAACTTGCTGTTTGACCGCCTGAGCCTGGACGCGCAGTGGCAAATCCAAGGCCAGAACATCGTGGTGCCCAAGTTCAGCACCCGCTTTGCCAATGCCGACACCGAAGGCGAACTCAGCGGCAGTTGGCGCACCAGCGACCCCGCCCGCGCCGCCAGTGGCTCGCGCTTTCCTGGCGAAATCGACGCCCAAGGCCGCCTGAGCCGTGGCGACGGCGCACGGGTTTACCGCTATCTGCCGCTGACCATTCCCGCTGACACCCGCCACTACCTGCGCGACGCGGTCAGCAAAGGCCAAATCAGCGACATGACGGTGCGACTCAAAGGCGATTTGTACAAAGTGCCCTACGCGCCACCGTTTCAGGGCGAATTTCGGTTTTCGGGCAAGGTGCGCAACGCCACCTATGCCTACGTGCCGCCCAGCATCCAGCCCCCCGGCCAGCCGCCGTGGCCGGTGCTGACCGATCTGAGCGGCGAGCTGCTGATTGACCGCGCCACCCTCAAAGTCACCGGTGCCAGCGCCAAGTTGCAAGGCGTGCCCGGTGTGGTGATCAGCCGCGCCGACGCGCAAATCCCCGATCTGATGAGCAACACCACGGTGCGCGTGCAAGTCGATGCCAAAGGCCCGCTGGCCCAAGTGCTGGGCGTGGTCAACCAGTCGCCGCTGGGCGCGATGATTGGTGGCGCGCTGACCACCGCGACAGCGACTGGCGATGCCAGCTACCGCCTCGGGCTGAACCTGCCGCTGCACGACATCAACACTTCCAAGGTGCAAGGCAGCGTGCAGTTGATGGGCAATGACATTCGCATCACCCCGGCGGCTCCGCTGCTGGCGCAATCACGCGGGGTGGTGACGTTCACCGAATCGGG
>ERZ724524.502-NODE-502-length-25612-cov-7.594632_pt1 | contig 25612 bp, 22 predicted proteins | sample MGYA00376057_ERZ724524 | MGnify/ENA primary metagenome ERZ724524 (study PRJEB28724, sample SAMN07190888) | wastewater metagenome | isolation source: influent of sewage treatment plant in Hong Hong | place: USA: Christiansburg, Virginia | collected 2016-03-01 ...
AAGCCGACGTGGTGAAATTGGTAGACACGCTATCTTGAGGGGGTAGTGGCGAAAGCCGTATGAGTTCGAGTCTCATCGTCGGCACCATAAAATAAGCAAGCCGCCCGCACTCAGCGGGCGTTTGCTTGCAGGCAGCGCTAATAACTGCTATCGGTTGCGGGAGCTCAAGTGATGTTGGAAGTTTATTTTCCAGTTCTTGTCTTTATCCTGTTTGCGGCTGCTTTCGGTTTTATTCCAATAATTGCAGGCTGGGTCTTGGGGCCCAACAAGCCTGACGCCGAAAAGCTTTCCCCGTTTGAGTGTGGTTTCGAGCCATTCGAAGATGCGCGCATCAAGTTCGATGTTCGCTACTACCTGCTCGCCATTCTGTTTATCCTTTTTGATCTGGAAATCGCATTTCTGTTTCCCTGGGCAACTATTCTTCGGGAAATTGCAGCCAATGAGTCCATCCGGCTTTTTGGTTTCTTTGAAATGATTGTCTTTCTCGGCATTCTTCTGCTTGGTTATATTTACGTGTGGAAGAAAGGCGCGCTCGACTGGGAGTGATCTGTCGAGTTCCTCTGGCGAGTGAATTGTTGCTTGAAGGGTGTCTATGAGCATCGAAGGTGTTTTCAAGGAAGGGTTTGTCACTACTTCGCTTGATACGGTAATTAACTGGACTCGCACTGGTTCGCTGTGGCCCATGACTTTTGGTCTTGCGTGCTGTGCGGTCGAGATGATTCACGCCGGTTGTTCGCGTTACGACCTGGATCGATTCGGTGTTGTTTTTCGTCCGAGTCCGCGGCAATCCGATCTGATGATTGTTGCTGGCACCTTGTGCAACAAAATGGCCCCGGCTTTGCGCAAGGTTTATGATCAGATGTCGGAGCCGCGCTGGGTGATATCAATGGGGTCTTGCGCGAACGGTGGTGGGTATTACCACTATTCGTACTCTGTTGTGCGTGGGTGTGACCGTATCGTTCCGGTGGATGTTTATGTTCCCGGTTGCCCCCCCACAGCAGAAGCTCTGCTATATGGCATTGTTCAATTGCAGAACAAGATCAAACGTGACTGTACGATTGCTCGCTGATTCCCGACTATCATGAGTGAGAAACTTGACCGTCTCAGCCAGTCTTTGGCGGACAAATTTGGTGATCGACTGCGGAGTACGGTCGTTGCATGTGACGAGGTGACTGTGGTCGTCTCGGCCTCCGACTATTTGTCGGTAGCCCGCACTCTTCGGGACGACCCCGAGTTCCGTTTTGAGCAGCTTGTTGATCTTACCGGACTTGATTATTCGGGGTTTGCTGGTGAAGCAACTGAATTCCGCTTCGCGGTATCTGCTCATCTGCTTTCCGTTAGTAATAATCTGCGCCTGAGGCTTCGGGCGTTTGCGGAAGATGACTCATTTCCGATTCTTGATTCCTTGTGCGAACTCTGGCCCAGTGCCAACTGGTTTGAGCGCGAGGCCTTCGATCTTTTCGGTGTCATGTTTGTTGGGCATCCGGATTTGCGTCGGATTCTTACCGATTATGGTTTTGTTGGTTATCCGTTCCGCAAAGATTTTCCGATTTCGGGGTATGTGGAAATGCGGTATGACCAAGATTTGGGTCGCGTAATTTATCAGCCAGTTACCATCGAACCACGGGAAAATACACCCCGTATCGTGCGTGACGAAAATTATGGGAATGTCGGCCATGGCTGAGATCCGTAATTACACCATTAACTTTGGCCCCCAGCATCCCGCGGCGCACGGGGTCTTGCGTTTGGTTCTCGAGTTGGACGGCGAAGTGGTTGAGCGGGCTGATCCGCACATCGGGCTGCTTCACAGGGGTACAGAGAAGCTGGCTGAGACACGAACCTGGGTACAGTCTGTACCCTATATGGATCGTCTTGACTACGTTTCAATGATGTGCAATGAGCACGCTTATTGTCTGGCGATTGAACGGCTCTTGGGGGTCGATGTTCCAATTCGTGCCCAGTACATCCGTGTCTTGTACGATGAAATTACACGCATTCTGAATCACCTGCTTGCTGTCGGGACCCACGCACTTGATATCGGCGCCATGACTATGGTGCTTTATACCTTCCGTGAGCGGGAGGATTTGATGGATGCTTATGAGGCTGTGTCGGGAGCGCGGATGCACGCTGCTTACTACCGGCCTGGTGGCGTTTATCGCGATCTTCCGGATCGCATGCCGCAGTACGAAGTCTCAAAGTGGAAAAACGCTAAGACAGTTTCCCAATTGAATGAAAATCGGCAAGGCTCCCTGCTTGATTTTCTCGAAGACTTCACTAGCAGATTCCCGCGTTATGTTGATGAGTACGAGACGCTACTCACCGATAACCGTATCTGGAAGCAGCGAACTGTAGGTATTGGCGTTGTTTCGCCCGAGCGCGCACTAGCCCTTGGTTTTTCCGGTGTCATGCTGCGTGGATCGGGTGTTGAGTGGGATATCCGCAGAAAACAGCCCTACGAAGTTTATGATCAGCTTGATTTCGACATTCCGGTTGGCGTGGAGGGTGACTGTTATGACCGTTATCTCTGTCGGATTGAAGAGATGCGTCAATCAAATCGAATCGTCAAGCAGTGTATTGACTGGTTGAGAAAAAATCCGGGCCCCGTGATTTCCAGCAACCATAAAGTTGCACCTCCTTCCAGAGAGCGGATGAAGGGGAACATGGAAGAGCTGATTCACCACTTCAAGTTGTTCACCGAAGGCATGCACGTACCACCTGGTGAAGTTTACGCGCCGGTTGAGCATCCCAAGGGTGAGTTTGGTGTCTACGCGGTTTCCGATGGGGCAAACAAGCCCTATCGGATTAAATTGCGATCACCTGGTTTTACGCATCTCTCGGCCATTGATGAAATGTCGCGCGGGCACATGATTGCTGACGTGGTAGCCATCATTGGAACAATGGATATCGTGTTCGGAGACGTGGATCGCTGAAGTGCCTATTTAAAAAGCCTCAACGATTTCCCCTATCGACATTCTGCAGGCAGTAGAGACGAAAATGCTGAGTTCCGAATCACTGAAGAAAATTGATCAAGAGATAGCGAAATATCCGCTTGATCAAAAACAGTCCGCTTCGATGTCCGCCCTCCGAATTGCGCAGGAGGAGAAAGGCTGGCTTGCAAACGAGACCATTGAGTTCGTTGCAAAGTATCTCGAAATGCCAGCGATTGCCGTCTTTGAGGTGGCAAGCTTCTATAATATGTATGACTTGGCTCCTGTTGGAGCCAAGAAAATTACCGTCTGCACCAATCTCCCTTGTGCTCTTTCGGGTGGGGTTGATGCAGCCGAATATGTCAAGAAGAAGTTGGGCATTGACTTTAACGAGACGACGGCGGACGGACAATTCACCCTCAAAGAGGGTGAGTGCATGGGCGCTTGCGGCGATGCCCCGGTGCTGCTGGTGAATAATCACCAGATGTGCAGTTGGATGACCGAGGAAAAAATCGATCAACTGTTGGCTGATCTGAAAAAATGACTTCTAAAGGGATTATTCTTTCCGGCCTCGAGGGCGACCGCACCTGGCGGCTTGCTGACTATGTTCAGCGAGGCGGATATGCAGCGCTGAAGAAGATCATCGCGGAGAATATTTCCGCCGATCAGGTCATCAGCGAAGTCAAGAAATCAGCACTCCGTGGGCGTGGTGGTGCGGGTTTTCCGACGGGGCTCAAGTGGAGCTTCATGCCCCGGGCGTTCCCCGGTGCCAAGTATCTGGCCTGCAACTCCGATGAGGGGGAGCCCGGCACATTCAAGGATCGGGATATCCTTCGGTATAACCCCCACTCTGTTATAGAGGGGATGATCATTGCTGGCTATGCAATGGGATGTGAGCGTGGTTATAACTACATTCACGGGGAAATATTCGAAGTTTACGATCGTTTTGAAGAAGCTCTCCAAGAGGCACGTGACGCCGGATTGCTGGGCAAGAATATTCTCGGTTCAGATTTCAGCTTTGACCTTTTTGCCCATCACGGTTACGGCGCGTACATATGCGGCGAAGAAACTGCACTGCTTGAGTCCATCGAAGGGAAGAAAGGGCAGCCACGTTTCAAGCCACCGTTCCCAGCGAGCTTCGGTCTCTACGGTAAACCAACGACCATCAACAATACAGAGACGTTTGCATCAATCCCTTACATTATCCGTGAAGGGGGGGATGCGTTCCTAGCTCTTGGCAAGCCGAATAACGGCGGTACCAAGCTGTTCTCGGTGTCTGGTCATGTAAATAAGCCTGGCAATTACGAAATCCCGATGGGGACTCCGTTTTCCGAGTTGCTCGAATTGGCTGGCGGCGTTCGTGGCGGTCGAAAGCTGAAGGCTGTGATTCCTGGTGGATCATCTGCGCCGGTTTTGCCGGGCTCTGTGATGATGGATTGCACCATGGACTACGATTCGATCTCCAAGGCCGGTTCCATGCTGGGTTCCGGTGCAGTGATCGTAATGGACGAATCTACCTGCATGGTCAAAGCCTTGGAGCGTTTGTCGTACTTTTATTTCGAAGAGTCCTGCGGTCAATGCACTCCTTGCCGTGAAGGTACCGGCTGGTTGTATCGTGTGATACATCGCATTGAAAACGGACTTGGGCGTTCCGACGACTTGGACTTGTTGAACAGCATTACGACCAACATCATGGGGCGTACCATCTGTGCGCTGGGCGATGCGGCCTCTATGCCTGTCCAGAGTTTCATCAAGCACTTCGGTGATGAGTTCGCATTCCATATTGAACACAAGAAGTGCCTCGTGCCGAAGGATGTTCAGCGCGAAGGCAGTAAGATTTACGTAGCGTAGGCTCGACATGCTAGAAATCGAAATTGACGGAAAGCAGTTGCAGGTTCCTGACGGTATTACCGTCATGGAGGCCGCCAATACAGTTGGCGCCTATGTGCCGCATTTCTGCTACCACAAAAAGCTCTCAATCGCGGCTAACTGCCGCATGTGTCTTGTCCAGGTAGAAAAGGCGCCGAAGCCTTTGCCGGCTTGTGCGACGCCTGTGACAAACGGGATGAAAGTGTGGACTCATTCTGAGCAGGCAGTGAAGGCTCAGAAGGGTGTGATGGAGTTCCTCCTGATCAATCATCCGCTTGATTGCCCCATTTGCGATCAGGGCGGTGAGTGTCAGTTGCAGGATCTCTCCGTCGGCTATGGTGGTGTTGAGTCACGCTATCAGGAAGAGAAGCGGGTTGTCGGCAACAAGGATCTCGGTCCGCTTGTTTCAACTGATATGACGCGCTGCATTAATTGCACCCGCTGTGTTCGATTTACCACTGAAATTGCAGGACTCATGGAATTGGGTCAGGCATTTCGTGGAGAGCATGCCGAAATCATGCCCTTCGTCGAGAAAACCATTGACTCGGAGTTGTCGGGCAACATTATTGATCTCTGTCCGGTTGGCGCCCTCACTTCAAAGCCTTTCCGTTTTGGTGCCCGTGCTTGGGAAATGTCGAGGCGCAAGTCAGTAAGTCCTCACGACTCGCTCGGAAGCAATCTTGTTGTTCAAGTCAAGAATGATGCTGTAAAGCGCGTTCTTCCCCTGGAAAACGAGGCGCTGAATGAGTGCTGGCTGTCTGACAAGGACAGGTTTTCCTATGAGGCGCTCAATAGCGAGGAGAGGCTCGCTCGACCCATGCTGAAGCAGGGTGGTCGCTGGATTGAAACTGACTGGCAAACGGCCATTGAATATGTTGCGAATGGTCTCAAATCGATAAAGGCCGAAAGTGGTGCAGATACGATTGGTGCATTGGCATCTCCGCATAGCACTCTCGAGGAGCTTTATCTTCTCCGGAAACTAGTCCAGGGGCTTGGGTCGGGTAACGTTGACTTCCGTTTGCGCCAGTCGGATTTTTCTGCTGATGGAAAAATGAGTGGCGCTCCGTGGCTTGGGATGCCGGTGGCGGATATAGCCAATCTCGATCGTTTGTTTGTTGTGGGCAGTTTTTTCCGGAAAGATCATCCGCTGGTTGCCCAGCGTGTTCGACAGGCAGCAAAGCGCGGCTTGAAGGTCAGCGCACTTAATCCCGCGTTTGATGACTGGCAGTTGCCTGTTGCAAATCGTGTTTGTGTTTCGCCGCAAGAAATGATTGTTGCTTTGGCCAAGATCGCCAAAGCCCTTTCCGAACAGACCGGGCGTGAGTTGTCGGTTCAGGTTGCCGCCGCATGTGCAGGCCTGGTGGTCGATGAAGCTTCTCTCGCGATTGCGAACAGTCTTGGCTCTGGTCGTCGTTCTGCTGTCTGGCTTGGTAACTACGCCGTCCAGCATGAGCATGCTGTAGAAATTCACGTTTTTGCTCAGGAAATCGCAAGATTGAGTGATGCCAGTTTCGGCTTTTTGGGAGAGGCTGCGAACAGTGTTGGTGGTTATATTGCCGGGGCAGTACCGTTTGCGGGCGTTCCCGGGAAAAATGTGACGGAAATGTTGTCGGCACCGTTGAAGGCTTACGTGCTGCTTGGACTGGATCCCGCATTCGATTTGGGCAACAGTGCAGCTGCTGCCGGGGCACTCAAGGGTGCTGAGATGGTCGTTATGTTATCCGCCTTCAAATCGGACAGCGCGCTTGAGTTCGCAGACGTGATGCTTCCCATCGCGCCATTTACAGAAACTGCAGGTGTTTTTGTCAATTGCGAAGGACGTGCCCAGAGTTTCTTCCCCGTGGTCAAGAGCCGCGGAGAGTCACGTCCCGGCTGGAAGGTACTTAAGGTTCTTGGGGAAACATCTGGTCTTGACGGCTTCGGGTTTGAAAAGATCGAGGATGTCCGTGCTGAGGTGCTTGAGTCTGACGGAACAGTTAATCCGGCCAAACTTGGTAATTCTGTTGCACTTAATGTAGAGTCCCTCCGTGCTGTGGAGGTAGCTGTTCAACGCATTGCAGATATTCCGATTTATTCGGCAGATCCCATTGCTCGTCGTTCTCCCCCATTGCAGCAAACTCAGGATGGAGTGGCGCCAAGCGCCCGGCTGAGTGCGGCAACCATAACCCGTTTGGGTGTGCAGGCCGGCTTGGCGGTGCGTATCAAATCTGCATATGGTGAGGTGTCGGCAGTTGTTGCTGAAGACGATGGTGTCGCTGATGGTTGTGTGCGCTTGGCTGGTGCTCATCCGATGACGGCAGCGCTGGGTTCTCTGCATGGTGAAATCAGCTTGGAGCGCATGTGATGGAAGCCTACATTGAGCCAGTAGCCATGTTCTTTGGCGAGGCCTGGCCCCTGGTTTGGTCCTTGCTTAAAATTGTTGGCATCGTAGCCCCGCTGTTTCTGTGTGTGGCCTATTTGACTCTGGCCGAACGTAAGGTTATCGGCTACATGCAGGTGCGTATTGGCCCAAATCGTGTGGGGCCAATGGGTTTGCTGCAGCCGATCGCTGATGGTGTAAAGCTTTTGCTTAAAGAAGTGATTATTCCTTCCGGCGCAAACAAAGGGCTTTTCATTATTGGACCCGTTCTTGCCCTAGGTCCTGCTCTGGCTGCCTGGGCTGTTGTGCCGTTCAACGAGGGATGGGTTGTCGGGAACGTAGATGCTGGCCTTTTGTTCCTCTTGGCGGTGACCTCCATTGAAGTCTATGGGGTCATCATTGCCGCATGGGCGTCTAACTCCAAATATGCCTTTCTCGGAGGCATGCGTGCTGCAGCCCAAATGGTTTCGTATGAAATCGCCATGGGTTTCGCTCTTGTATGTGTTTTGATGACATCCTCCAGTCTCAATCTGACAGATATCGTCATGAGTCAGGGCAAAGGGCAGGCAGCAGACATGGGCTTAGGTTTCCTTAGTTGGAACTGGTTGCCGCTTTTTCCAATGTTCATCGTTTACCTGATTTCCGGCATTGCTGAAACCAATCGTGCGCCTTTCGACGTTGTCGAAGGGGAGTCTGAAATCGTTGCTGGCCACATGGTGGAATATTCGGGTATGGCGTTTGCGCTGTTCTTCCTTGGGGAATACGCAAACATGATTCTGGTTTCTGCGCTGACATCCATCCTTTTTCTCGGTGGTTGGCTCTCGCCCGTCGGTTTTCTTGGTGACGGGTTTTTCTGGTTGGCGATCAAGACCGCTTTCATTCTCTTTTTGTTCCTGTGGTTCCGTGCAACTTTCCCGCGGTTCAGGTACGACCACATCATGCGATTGGGGTGGAAGGTTTTCATTCCCCTGACCTTGTTCTGGGTGGTTGTTGTTGCCGTCTGGGTCATGTCTCCGTTGTCGATCTGGAAGTGAGGCCGTGAAATGGGTGCTATAAAAGAATACGTAGGAAGCCTCTTCCTGAAAGAACTGGTGAAGGGACTGGCTCTTACCGGCCGTCACCTTTTTGCCAGGAAGATTACGGTACAGTTCCCGGAGGAGAAAACGCCGCAAAGTCCGCGCTTCCGAGGCTTGCACGCTTTGCGTCGCTATCCCAATGGGGAGGAGCGTTGCATTGCATGCAAACTGTGCGAGGCAATTTGTCCGGCCATGGCGATTACGATCGAATCCGAGCAACGGGCTGATGGTTCCCGGCGCACGAGTCGATACGATATAGATCTGACGAAGTGTATTTTTTGCGGCTTCTGTGAGGAGGCTTGCCCGGTAGATGCAGTTGTTGAGACGCGCGTGTTTGAGTATCACGGCGAGAAACGGGGCGATCTCTACTACACGAAGCAGATGCTTTTGGCCGTTGGGGACCGCTACGAATCGCAAATCGCGAAGGATCGAGAAGTCGAATCCAAGTACCGGTAAGGTTAGCGAAAGCGGACAGAAACATACTTACGGAATACGCTCATGGACTTCCAGTCGGTCATTTTTTATTTCTTTTCTACAGTGCTTGTACTAGCTTCCTTGGCGGTTATCACCTCCAAGAACCCGGTCCATGCAGCTCTTTTTCTTGTTTTGGCGTTTTTTACGGCTGGCGGCATCTGGATGTTGTTGCACGCCGAGTTTTTGGCGATAGCGCTGGTCATGGTCTATGTCGGGGCCGTCATGGTGCTCTTCCTGTTTGTTGTGATGATGCTTGATATCAATATCGAGCGGATTCGTCAGGGTTTCTGGAGTTATTTGCCTGTAGGTGCGCTGATCGGTGTCCTTATGGTGATCGAAATGGTCATGGTGCTCGGTGGGCGCAACTTCGGGCTCGAAGAGATGCCTCATCCCGCTGAAGTTCAGCAGGGGTACAGCAACACAAAGGAGCTCGGACGACTGCTTTACACGGATTACGTATATCCCTTCGAACTTGCTTCCATTGTGCTGCTGGTTGCAATGGTTGCGGCAGTTGCTCTCACGCTCCGCAAACGAAAGAATGTGAGGAAAATTGATCCGGCGGAGCAGATTTCCGTCAAGCGTGATGATCGGGTGCGGATCGTTTCGATGCGCTCAGAAAAAGATTGAATTCGGTGACGATCGTCAGGGAGGACAGTAGATGCTTTCGTTGTCTCATTACTTGATATTGGGTGCGATTCTCTTCGCCATCAGCGTTGTAGGAATTTTTCTCAATCGCAAAAATTTGATTGTTCTGTTGATGGCTATCGAGCTCATGTTGCTTGCGGTCAATCTTAATTTTGTTGCTTTCTCGTATTATTTGGGGGACGCAGCGGGCCAGATTTTTGTTTTCTTCATATTGACTGTAGCGGCAGCTGAGTCAGCTATCGGTTTGGCTATTCTCGTGGCGTTGTTCCGTAATTTGCGGACTATTCACGTTGATGACCTGGACAGCCTCAAGGGATAAGGAAGCGTTTCGATGACGGAGATGCAGAAGCTCTATCTGTTGGTTCCGCTTGCGCCTTTGTTTGGTGCGATTGCAGCGGGGCTGTTTGGGAAGGTCATAGGACGGGCTGGCGCCCACACCGTGACCATTCTCGGTGTCGCCATTGCGTTCTTTACGTCGCTTGTCATCTTTCAAGATGTACAGGCGGGGAATGTGTTCAATGGCACCCTTTACACGTGGGCCAGTAGTGGTGCATTGACATTCGAAGTGGGATTCCTCATCGACTCATTGACGGTAATGATGATGCTTGTCGTTACTTTCGTGTCCTTGATGGTGCATATCTACACCATTGGATACATGTCTGAAGACCCTGGTTACCAGCGCTTCTTCAGCTATATCTCATTGTTTACTTTTTCGATGCTGATGCTGGTCATGTCGAACAACTTCCTGCAGCTGTTCTTTGGCTGGGAGGCTGTTGGTCTAGTGTCCTATCTGCTGATTGGTTTTTGGTACACCAGGCCGTCCGCAATTTTTGCGAACATGAAAGCCTTTCTGGTGAATCGGGTTGGTGACTTTGGCTTTTTGCTTGGTATCGGTCTTGTTGCAGCCTATTCGGGCTCGCTCAACTATGCTGAAGTGTTTGCCAAGGCGCCCGAACTTGTCGCCATGACAGTTCCTGAGACCGGGTGGCCGCTTGTTACTGCCATCTGTATCGGACTCTTCATCGGTGCAATGGGTAAGTCTGCACAGGTACCCCTGCATGTATGGCTGCCTGACTCCATGGAAGGTCCCACGCCTATTTCGGCCCTTATTCATGCGGCAACCATGGTTACAGCAGGTATCTTCATGGTTGCCCGGATGTCACCCCTTTTTGAACTGTCCGAGACCGCTCTTTCTTTTGTTCTTGTCATTGGCGCTACCACGGCCTTGTTCATGGGTTTTCTTGGCATTGTCCAGAACGACATCAAGCGTGTCGTTGCGTATTCCACGCTGTCGCAACTTGGTTACATGACTGTTGCGCTCGGTGTTTCTGCCTATTCGGCGGCTGTTTTCCATCTGATGACGCATGCCTTCTTCAAGGCCCTGTTGTTCTTGGGGGCAGGCTCGGTCATCATCGGTATGCATCACGATCAGGATATGCGGAACATGGGCGGGCTTTGGAAGTACATGCCCATCACCTGGTTTACGTCTTTGATCGGCTCGCTTGCCCTGATCGGTTTTCCGTTCATGTCGGGTTTCTATTCAAAAGATACGATCATCGAAGCTGTGCAACTGTCGCACCTGCCGGGTTCGGACTATGCTTACTTTTGTGTCATCGCTGGTGTTTTCGTAACTGCTTTCTATTCTTTCCGCATGTATTTCCTTGTTTTTCACGGCAAGGAAAGGTTTGGGCATGCTGCAGAGCATTCTCACGTAGAGGAGGCTCATGGGAGTGACGAGCATGCCGACGAACATCACGCTGATGAGCACCATCACGGTTTGGCCCCTGGGCAGAAGCCGCATGAGTCTCCTTGGGTTGTTACGGTTCCGCTTGTTTTGCTTGCGATTCCGTCGATGTTGGTTGGCTACCTCACGATCAGCCCCATGCTGTTTGGTGACTTCTTCAAGGGTGTAATCCATTTTTCCGAGAATCACCATGCGATGGCAGAGTTGGCGGAGGAGTTTCATGGCGCGACAGCAATGGCCATACACGGGTTCACCTCTTTGCCGTTCATTTTGGCGATGTCTGGGGTAATTCTGGCTTGGTTCTTCTACATGATTGCGCCTGCAATCCCTGCTGCGATCATGCGGACGTTCAAGCCGATCCATACACTGCTCGAAAACAAGTATTACTTTGACAAGTTCAATGAAATTGTTTTTGCGGGAGGAGCCCGTCTTCTGGGCCGCGGACTGTGGAAAGTGGGCGACCAGACAATCATCGACGGTATGATTGTGAATGGTTCCGCCAAAGTCGTCGGCTTGATCGCCCAGCTTTCTCGGCTCTTCCAGACTGGTCATATTTATCAGTACGCGTTTTCGATGATTATTGGGGTGTTCATCCTGCTGACCTTCTGGTTCAACCGCGGATAACTTCGTGATGTTGTCGATTTGAGGAAAGTTACAAGATTTAGGACTTGCGCGCCGCATCGTGGCGCATAGAACGGAAAGTAGAGATGACGGGTATTCCATTCCTCAGCCTAGCGATTTGGGTTCCGATCGCTGGTGGATTATTAGCACTCGCTACGGGGTCTGACCGTAATGCGTCGGTCGCCAGATTCGTGGCGCTTCTTTCTGCTCTTGCGGGTTTGGCGGTCAGTATTCCGCTCTATACCGGTTTCGATGTGACGCAGAGTGCCATGCAGTTCGTGGAGTCCTACCCATGGATTCCTCGATTCAACATCAATTACACGCTTGGTGTTGATGGCATTTCGGTCCTCTTTGTTCTGCTGAACAGCTTCATCACGGTGATTGTTGTTGTTGCTGGCTGGGAAGTGATCAAGGAGAAAGTCGCGCAGTACATGGCCGGCTTCCTGATCATGTCCGGGCTGATCAATGGAATCTTCAGTGCGCTGGATGGTTTGCTGTTTTATGTTTTCTTCGAGGCATCCCTTATTCCACTGTTCATCATTATCGGTGTCTGGGGCGGCCCGAACAGGGTTTACGCAGCGATTAAGTTCTTTCTGTATACGCTCGCCGGCTCTTTGCTGATGCTTGTGGCTCTTCTTTACCTGTTTATGGAGTCGGGCGGTAGTTTCAGCATTCTTGACTGGCATCAACTGAAGCTGGGCATGGACGTTCAGAGTCTTCTGTTCTGGGCTTTTCTCGTATCGTTTGCCGTAAAGGTGCCGATGTTTCCGGTTCATACCTGGTTGCCGGATGCTCACGTGGAGGCACCGACAGGTGGCTCGATTGTACTTGCTGCAATCGGTTTGAAGCTTGGTGCCTACGGTTTTCTGCGTTTCTCACTTCCGATTGCTCCGGATGCGAGCCATGCTTTTGCTCCGCTGATCATTACCTTGTCGTTGATTGCGGTGGTGTACATCGGCTTTATCGCACTAGTCCAGACGGACATGAAGAAGTTGGTGGCGTATTCGTCAATTGCACACATGGGTTTTGTGACCCTGGGCTTCTTCATCTTTAATCCGGTTGGGATTGAAGGTGCCTTGGTGCAGATGATTTCCCATGGGTTCGTTTCCGGAGCAATGTTTGCCTGTATAGGTGTCCTGTATGACCGCATGCATTCGCGTCAGATCGCCGATTACGGTGGTGTGGTCAACGTAATGCCGAAGTTCGCAGCGTTGTTCATGCTGTTCTCCATGGCAAACGCAGGCTTGCCGGCGACCTCGGGTTTTGTTGGCGAGTTCATGGTCGTGCTTGGTGCTGTTCAGTTCAATTTCTGGGTGGGTTTTGCGGCTGCGACTACTCTGATTGTGGGGGCGGCATATACTCTCTGGATGTACAAGAGAGTCGTGTTCGGTGCCATTACCAATCATCACGTGTCTGAGCTTACTGACCTCAATAACAGGGAGTTTGCTTTCCTGTCTATTCTTGCTGTGTGCGTCCTGGCGATGGGTATTTACCCGTTCCCGGTGACGGAGGTGATGCACGCGTCGGTGAATGATCTGCTCAAGCATGTTGCGGTGAGCAAGCTTTAACTTCATGTAACCGAGATAAAAACTTGCGGACTGTGGCCTGAAGATGAACTTTGTTATCCCCGATTTTTACCCTGCGGCAGCGGAGCTTTTTGTGGTCGCGATGTCCTTTGTGATTCTTATGGCAGGTACATTTGCCAAGGATTCACGAGGTTTGACATATGTGTTGACTCAGCTGACGCTGTTCGGTGCGGCCGCGATTACATTGCTAACAATGGATGGGCAGGTCAATTTCACGTTCAGTAATATGTACGTGGATGACTTGATGGGCGATTTTCTCAAGCTGGTTCTGTACTTTTCCGTTGCCATCGTGCTGCTGTATTCCCGCGGCTACATGAACGACAGAAAGATGGAGACCACTGAATATTACGTCCTTGCGGTCTATGCCACGCTCGGGATGATGGTCATGATTACGGCCAATCACTTTTTGACCCTTTACCTGGGTCTTGAGCTTCTGTCCCTGGCTTTGTACGCGATGGTTGCATTGCAGCGTGACTCTGCCCGCGCAACTGAAGCTGCGATGAAGTATTTCGTTCTCGGTGCCCTTGCTTCCGGGCTTTTGCTTTACGGCATTTCAATGTTGTACGGTGCGACCGGGACTCTCGAAATTTCAGGTGTTGCGCAGGCAATTTATCACCAGGCTGGAAACAAGACCGTCTTGATGTTCGGGTTGGTCTTCATTGTTGCTGGCCTCGCATTCAAGCTTGGTGTCGTTCCGTTTCACATGTGGATTCCTGACGTCTATCATGGTGCACCGACGGCAATTACGCTGTTTATTGCGTCTGCGCCCAAGCTGGCTGCGTTTGCGATGGCGATGCGCCTGTTGGTTAACGGCTTGTTTGAATTGGCCGACCAATGGCAGTCGATGCTGATGTTTCTCGCCATTCTGTCCATCGTGCTGGGTAACTTTGCGGCAATCGCACAGCCCAACATCAAGCGCATGCTTGGCTATTCCGGCATCTCTCACATGGGGTTCATGTTGTTGGGTCTGATGTCGGGAGTTGTCGGCGGAGATCGGCACTTCGCTCTGAACGCATACAGTTCTTCAATGTTCTATGTGATCTCGTATGTACTGATGAGCATGGCGTCGTTTGGTGTTGTTCTGCTTCTTTCTCGAGTGGGAGTCGAGGCCGAGACCCTGGACGATTTCAAGGGTTTGAACAAGCGCAGCTCCTGGTTCGCCGGTGTGATGGCTATGGTCATGTTCTCGATGGCAGGTATTCCGTTCTTTGTCGGTTTCTTTGCTAAGTTCTCTGTCCTGCAGGCGGTCGTTGCAGCCGGCTATATCTGGATTGCTGTACTGGCCGTGATTATGTCCTTGATCGGCGCGTTTTATTATCTTCGGGTCGTTAAGGTCATGTTTTTTGACGAGCCGGTCGACAACACGCCTTTGGTCGCAACGTCTGATATGCGAGTATTGTTGTCAATGAATGGCTTGGCTATTGCCGGACTTGGATTGGCACCGCAGGCTTTGATGTCGCTCTGCGCTTATTCTCTTCTCGGGTCGCTGTAAGCCCTAAGGCGTTTGTGAATTGCTATTTTGAAAACAGGATAGCCAGTTGAAGTAATATAAACCCGGGATTAATCCCGGGTTTATTTTTTCTTGAATATTGTTGCCGCTAGCTGTTGTTGTCAGGAGCTACAGGTTTGCGCAGCCTCGCCGATGACGCTTGCGGCCCGGGTTTCCTGATAGAATTGGATAGTCGCAGGGTTGTAAGTAAAATGTGTGCGGCGTCTGTCTTCGCGGCGCTGGTTTGTCGGTCCCCAAATTTTCAGTTATCGCACATGATTCAAAAAGTCGAAAACTTCGTGATTGTTGGCCGTACCAGTGATGGTAAGACTTTTCGCCCCAGCGATTGGGCAGATCGTCTTTGCGGGATTATGTCTGCTTTCGGTTCGGATAACCGAAATCGAATGACTTATTCTCCCCATGTGCGGCCGGCCTGTAATCTGAGAGGGGACAAGACCGTTCTTGTGGATGCCCGTATCCATGACATTGAACCCCTTGCTTATAATTTCCTGAAAAACTTTGCCAAGGATAATGATCTGCAGATCGAAACTCTGCCTGATGATCATTTTGGTTAGATTGGAGATTGTTCGGCAGGCGTAAAAAAGAGGAGGAAATTTCCTCCTCTTTTTTTGTGCTCAAATAATGTTTCTGTAGTCTTTTAAGGCGGCTTATCTAGCGCTGTCGTATCGCCAGTCCGGCGCGTGTGCCTGGAGCCATTGCTCAAGCATCATGATGATCCAGACCATCTCGCCGTAATACCCCGGGTGTTCGGGTAGCCATTTTTCGTGGAGTTCGCGAAGGAAAGCCGGACGAATTACGCCTCGTTCTCCGAAGGCTTCCAAAGTTTCCGTTGCGAGTTTGCGCAGCCCAGGATGCTTTACCGCCCATACGCCGAAGGGGAGACCGAAGCCATGTTTTTTCTTGGTTATGATTTCGTCGGGAAGGAATCCGCGCAAAGCTTCCTTGAATAGCCAGCGAAGTTTCAGACCCTTGAGTTTCCAGTCGGTGGGTAGGGTGAGCGAGAAGTCCAGCAACTCGTCAGACAGCAAAGGAAAGCCTACGTCTACGCCTGCAAGTCGAGTTGTTCCGATAACCTTTGGCAGGTCGTTATCTGCAAGGGTGTATTTCCAGTCGAAAGCGAGCATCCGGTTGATCAAGCCGGCATCGTTAACTTCGGACCAGGTTGCTTTTTGTAGTTCGGTGGGTTCGGCCAGATTTATTTTCGCCTTGAACGCGGGCTCGAAGACGGTGTCGATACCGAGGCGAAGCAGCAGGTTGTACATCTCCATCCGGTCTGGCATGGGGACGGAAGCCTGTTCCACATAGCTGACGCCTTTTTTTATCAGGGGAATGCGATCAAGGCCGGGTATGCCGGAAATCGGTTCCACAACGCTAGTGCGCAGCAAGGCCGGAATGGTATCGTACCAGCCAAATACACGCTGTTTTGCGTAGCGCGAATTGCCACCGAAGAGTTCATCTCCGCCATCGCCGGCAAGCAGCTTTGTAATACCGTCAGCTTTTGCCCGACTGGCGCAAATCCAGGCTGGTACTGCCGAGGAGTTGCCAAAGGGTTGATCATAAAATCTGGCGACGAGAGGAATACCTTCCAGCAGATCTTCCGGGGTCACGTAGTATTCGTGATGGTCGGTCTTGAAATGGCGGGCAGCGAGCCGGGCGTATTCCATTTCGTCGTAGCCGGTAGCATCGAACCCCATCGAGTAGGTCTTTGCCGGTGCGCCGCTTATCTGGCAGAGCATGCCGGAGACGGTGGAGCTGTCGGTTCCGCCAGACAGGAATGCTCCTGTGCCGGAGCCGCTGTATTCGTTCCTTACGGATTCGCGAACGATGTCCAGGAAGCGGCCCTTGGTTTCATTCAGATTCAGGCGCGGGTTCTCGTTGAAGACCGGTAGCCAGTGCTTGGAAATCCGCGATTGTCCTTTTTTCCATTCCAGCATGCTGGCCGGCGCCAGGCGCTTTACTTCCCGGAAAATAGTAACCGGCGAAGGAATCATGTGGAAATACAGATAATCGAAAATTGCCTGTGGATTGATGGTTCGGCTGTCAAGCGGAACGCTGTCGGCACGATCAGAAAAGCTCAGTTCGCCTTTTTCTTCGGCATAGCACCAGGGTTGGGTGTCGAAGCGGTCCGTGAGCAGAGTGGCGCTGTTCTGGTTGGTGTCTATGAAAGCGACGGCGAAACGACCTTTTACTTCTTTGGCCGCATCGACTCCCTTGCTTTCAAACAGGGCAAGCCAGGATTGCGCCTGATTGTTGCCACCATTGGGGAAGCGTGGGCTGCCGAGGCTGATGCACAGAATGCCTTCATGTTCGGCAATATCGGCCGGCTTTTGCGCAGTCAGATGGCCGCCATTCCAGTTGCAGGTCCATTGATTGCCTGTGAGTTGAATCTCAAGCTTGGTGGCTGTTCCGGTCTGGGGCGTTTTCAGACGCGCGTGGATCAAGGTTCTGTTTTCCAAATCCGACTCCATTAATTATAGACAATCAGGGCGCGTCGTTACGCTGCACGGGCTGCAGAAAACGACCCAGTTTGAGTTTTGAGAGAATGTAGGCTTCGGCGCCATAGGGTCGGCCGCTGGCGTACCAAAGACCGAGAAGTATCGTTGTATAGGATAGGGCGCCGAGCAGGACTTCGAGCAGGAAGGCCAGCATCAGGGGCAGGGTGTCGGGAGGCGTGACCAATAGATCAATGGTGGCCATGGAGGCTGCCGCTGCTACTGGGCGCCAGGCGACACGAATGAGATCTGCGAGGCGTAATTCGCGTACCTCGTGCAGGATGACGGCCATGAAAAAGATCAGGCCGACGGCCGCGACCACCAGACGAATCCGTGCAATGTCGATGGCGCCGGCCGACGAGAAGATGAGTCCGGCGACTACGAGGAACAGAATGTTCTGGACCCATATGAAAATGCCGAGCGTCCGAATCTTGCCGATGGTTACCAGCAGATAGCCTGCTGCGTGTGAAATGGCACCGAGGGAAAAAACGAGGGCGAGCGTTTGCACGAAGGGGATGGCGGCAAGCCATTGCTCGCCGAGCAGAACCAATACAGCGCGATCCGCAACAGATGCCAGCCCTACGCCAGCGGGAATCGCGAGCATGGTCTGGACGGCAAGGGCCAGCAGATAGGCATCTCGCAGGCGTTGTGCGTCGTGTTTGGCCGCGACGAAGGCGGGGAACAGCACACGCCCGAGGGGCTGCAGAAGTTCGGTCGATGGCATGGCCGATATTTCGTCGGCGAGGGTGTAGGCTCCGACGGTCGATGCGTCGGACAGGCGACCAACGAGAAACCGGTCGAACTGCGTCTCAAAGTAGATTCCGATGGAGCGCAGCAAGGCCCATTGGGAGAATGACCATAGTTTTGCAAAACGCGACAGGGAAAATCGCGGCCGGAACGGATGCATGATGTAGCTGAGGACGACGCCGGTCGTGCGGCCCGCCAGAGCCCCCAGGGGCATGGCCCAGTAGGATTCGAGCTGGATGGCGAGGGTGACTGTGACCAGGAAACCTGCCAGCCGGCGGATGAAAAAGAAGCGGAAGTCCCGGGAGAAATCCATGTTTTTCTGGAAGTTGACGATCCCTATATTCTCGAAGCCTCCGATGAACATGCCCAGGGCCATCAGGCGGGTGACATCACAGACGCGGGGGTCCCGATAGTAGTCTGCTGCCAGCGGAGCGAGCAGAAAGATGATGATGGTGACCGCTGTGGCCTGGATCAGGCGGATGGTCCACGCGGTATTGTAGTCATCGTCGTCGGCGTTCCTGTTCTGGATGAGGGCCATGTTGACGCCGAGGTCGAGCAACACGTCCACGAGTCCGACCAGTACCGATGCCATGGCGATGATGCCAAAGTCTGCCGGAGTCAGTATCCGGGCGAGAATCAATGTGCTCAGAAGACCGATCAGGCGATCGGTCCAGCGCATGGCAACGACAATCAGTGCGCTGGCGAAAATGCTCTTCTTCTTTGGTGGCGTGGTCATTGATCAGGCTTGTCGGTATGCGGTTGCTTTGACAGAGGGGGTTTTCACCGCAGGGGCGAATTCGTGACCTGGCGTGCGAGATCCGCCAGGGCTTGTTCCAGAATTTCTGTTTCCATTTGATTGTCCCGACTTCCAGCATTGAAGCTGCGGCGTACGTGCAGTCCAAATGGACGCCCTTGCCAGAGTGATTCTTCCCATCTATTGGGGAGCGGAGAGGCGAGCCAGTTGTGCTCAACAAAACCGCTTTGGGTGAACGTATTGCGACGCTTGGGGATATAGCAATAACGTTCGGGCAACAGTGCTTCGACGAGCCGGTGTTTCCAGTTGCGGGCATCGAATTCAGGGAAATTGTGGGCGTCGAGTCTGAACACCGGTTGGGTGCACTCGCTGGAAATAAGTGGCTGATTGGCGAAACGCTCGAATACGCGCACACCTGTATCCCAGGGAATGCGGCGTCGATTTGCGAAATAGCTGATTCTGTCGAGGAGTGTATTGGTGGACTTTCCCGGCATCTTGATCCGGTTCAGTTCCGGCAGGAAATCGAGTTGCAGCTTGCCGACTTTTTCCAGGTCGATGAACATGCAATGTACCGCCGGGAAATAGCGATAGTTTCGGTTGTAGCGGGGGTGCCACGGTGTTCCGAAAAAGGCCAGTCCGTGTCGTTCCATATAATCTGGAATGGTGGCGACCCAATCCGGACTGAGGATGTAGAAATCCGGGTCGAGCACCAGCAGAAAACGCGTCCGGGTTGTGTGTATGAGCCGGTTCAATGCGTCGGCATGGTGGTAGCTGGCGCCGCGTGAGGTTTCGTTCGACCCGTGTTCTATGGCGAATGGTCCGTGCTCACTGGTAATGCAGTCCTCGGTATTGGCCGGAGCATTTTCTGCTACACGCCAGATCACGCGTTGCTCGAAGTCCCGGTTCAGTTGCGCGCTGAGCTGGGCATTAAGCCTTAGCAGGTGCCCGTGTCCAAACGAGACAGAGCAGATGGTGAGTCGCGTGTCCATGCGCGGGAGGGTCGGGCCGTAGCCTAGACCAGAACCTCGACGACCCTGGGTTGGTCGAGAAATGCCTGCGGGCTGGCGCTGGCGCCATAGGCGCCGGATTGAAAGATCACGACCAGGTTGCCGGGGTGCGCTTCAGGCAGGGCCATCCGGTCGGCCAGAATGTCCAGCGGCGTGCACAGCGGGCCGACAACGGAAACCGCTTCGCCTGCGGGGGCGTCGCTCCGGTCACCGATGGTCACCGGATAGTTCTTGCGGATCACCTGGCCGAAGTTTCCCGAGGCCGAAAGATGGTGGTGCAGGCCACCGTCGGCAACCAGGAAGGTGTGGCCGCGGGACACCTTGCGATCGAGGATCTTGCAGACGTAAATGCCGGCCTCGCCGACAAGATAGCGTCCCAGTTCGATGACGATCTCGGCTTCAGGTAGTTTCTCCCTGGCTTCCGTTGCGATGGCCGCGAGGTTTGCAGAAATGCTGCTCAAGTCCAGGCGTTGCTCGCCCGGGAAGTAGGGAATGCCGAATCCGCCTCCGAGGTTGAGAAATTTGACGGCTGACGGCGCGCTTTCGGCCAGGCGCAGGGCCAGATCAAAACACTTGCGCTGGGCTTCGACGATGGCTTCGGGGCGCAGGTTCTGGGAGCCGGCAAAGAGGTGGAAGCCTTCGAAGGCAAGGCCAGCCTGGCCGATTTCGGCGAGCAGGGCCGGGACCTGTTCGGCGTCGACACCGAACTGCTTGGGGCCGCCGCCCATTTTCATGCCGGAACTCTTCAGTTCGAAGTCCGGATTGACGCGCACGGCTACGCGTACCGGCCAGCCGGTAGCCTGGCGGATGGCAGCCAGTTCGGAGACTTCACGGAAGGATTCGATGTTGATCAGGATGCCGGCTGCGACGGCCTGACGCAGCTCTTCATGGCGTTTGCCAGGACCGGCAAAGCTGATTTCATGTGGATTGGCGCCACTGTCGAGGGCAACCTTCAGTTCGCGCCCCGATGCGACATCGATGCCATCCACGAGCCGGGCCATGTGGTCGACCACGGCGGGCATCGGATTCGCCTTCATGGCGTAGTGGATCTTGATGCCGGCAGGCAGGGCCGCACGCAGTTCGGCGACCCGGCGTGTCAGCAGTTCGCGGTCATAGGCATAAAAGGGCGTCTGGCCTATGCGTTCGGCCAGGCGACGCAGGGGGATGCCGCCGACCATCAGCTCGCCACCTTCGGACTGGAACTGGTCCATTGGGGCGTGTACCGGTTTCTCGCGGGTCACTTCACTCATCGCGGCACCTTGTTTGCGTTTTCGAATTCGGTGGAAAGGGTCTTGCGATCGATCTTGCCGTTGGGATTGCGGGGCAGGGGGCCGTCGCGGGCCTCGATGACCGAGGGCACCATGTAGGCCGGCATGCGCTGGCGACATTCTGCGAGCAGTGCCGTGGCATCCAGGGGCGCACCGTCCTTGCCGGTGGCAATCACGCAAATGGCGTGGCCAAGGGATGGGTGGGGGACGCCAAAGGCGACGCATTCGCCGACCAAGTGGGTGGAGTAGAGCACTTCTTCGACTTCGGTCGGGCTGACCCGATAGCCGGAAGTCTTCATCATCTCGTCGCGGCGGCCGATGAAATACAGGTAGCCGTCCTCGTCGCGGCGCACCGTGTCGCCCGAAAAAACGGCGATTTCAGGCAGCACGAAGCCCGCCTGGCGGCCGGGTGCCGTGACCGGCAGGGGCTTGAAGCGCTCGGCGGTTTTTTCGGGATCGTTCCAGTAGCCCATGGCCACGTGAGCACCACGCTGTACCAGTTCGCCCGGTTCGTTCGGACCACATTCGCTGCCGTCGTCCCGCAGAACCATCACTTCGGCGTTGGGGATGGCCTTGCCGATGGAGTCAGGACGAATGTCGGCCTGTTCGGGCGGCAGGTAGGTAGCGCGGAAGGCTTCGGTAAGCCCGTACATCAGGAAGGGCTGGGTGCGTGGCAGGTGGGTGCGCAGGGCCTTGAGGGTTTCGAGGGGCATCCGCCCACCGGTGTTGGCGAAGTAGCGCAGGTGATCGGTGACTGTTTCCGGCCACTTGAGCTGGGCTAGCTGGATGTACAGCGGGGGGACGGCAGTCAGACCTGTGACTTTCTCTTTGACCATCGCCTTGAGCACATCCTGCGGGAGCAGGTAGTTCAGCAGCACAACCCGGGCTCCGCTGTGGAAGGCGGTGGTGAGTTGAGAGAAGCCGGCATCGAAGGACAGCGGCAGGGCTGCCAGCAGGGTGTCGTCGGCGGTGTTGCCGAGGTAGCTGGCGACGCTCTTGGCGCCGGCCACCATGTTGCGGTGGGACAGCACCACGCCCTTCGGCCGGCCGGTGCTGCCGGAGGTGTACAGGATGGACAGCATGTCCGTGTCGACGACCCGGTGTCCGGGGCGGGGCGGCAAAGCCAGCAGGTCGGCCCACTGGTGGATGCCGATGGCCTGCAGACTGACCGGCTTGGTGCTCGGTGCTGTCAGGATGACATGGCGCAGGTCATGGCAGTTTTCGAGGGTGCTGGCGATGAGCGGCAGGCGTTCGGGTGAGGTGATCAATACCCGGGCGTTGCAGTCGCGCAGGATGTGGCCGACCTGTTCTGCCTTGAGGATCGGATTGACCGGTACGAAGGCGCCGCCGGCTCGTGCCGCGCCAAAGCTGGCGACAACGGTCTCAATGCGCTTGTCCAGGAAGATGCCGACTCGCTCACCCCGGTCGAGGCCGAGCCCGATCAGCCCGGAGGCCATCCCGGCAACCTGATCGTCGAGTTCGCGATAGCTGAGGGTGCGTGCGCCTGCGGTCAGGGCTGACGAGTCGGGAGCCCGACTGGCAGAGGCAGTGATGAGTTCGTGGAGAAGAGTCGTAGTGAACATCGTTCTGGAGCAGGTTTGTCGAACCAATCGTCAGGCAAGTCCGCCGCGCATCTGCGGCGTCTTGAGTTTACAGCAGGTCTGTGACGTGCCATGCCAGCTTGCTCACGGGCAGTGCAAAGTTGCAACTTGCCAATCCGGCATGGGCACGGCAGGCTTTTGCGCATGCGGGAGCGCTGGTTGTGGCTGTGTGCGGGGGCTGCAGGCGCCTGGCTGGCGACAGCCAAATAATCCACTTTGGATCAAGGATTGAAAGTGTAACCGAGCCTGTGTTTGAACTTTGCGAAATACTGCATCGCAGCAGCGGTCCGCCCGGTTTGCGCTGACCTCAATCTTCAGGTGATCTGTTCGAGCAGGCGGGCCAGTTCGTCTGAGCGGGAGCGACGGGAGCAGGTCTCGGCGACTTCGCGGCGGACGCCATGAAGTTGGCCGCTACGCCAGCTTGCCAGGCAGTCGAGCAGGACGGTGCGGATCGAATCCGCGTCGGCGATATTGGCGATGAGCGGGCTGCCCAGCTTGCCCAGCAACTCGGCGGTGTTACCGGCAAAGTCGGTCAGTGCGACGATGGGGCGACCTGCCCGCGCGTATTCGTAGAGCTTGGCAGGGATCTGGTGATTGCAGTCGCCGCCCTGCATGAGCAGGAGGCCGTCGGCGCGCATCATTTCCTGTAGCGCCGTTTTGTAGGCAACCATGGGCTCGACGGTGACGATGTCATCGATGCCGAACTTGGCCAGCATGTCCCGGTAGGCGTCGTCGCTGCCGGTGGCGCGCAGGATGACCTTGAGTTGCGCGGCAGACACCTGGCCTTCGCTCTTCAGGCGCTGGAGGGCCGTGAAGAATGGCCGCGGATCGCGCTCCTTGGGATACAGGATGCCACTATGGACGAGCACCATCTGGCCTGCCGGGCCCAGGCGGTTGGTGTTCAGGCCTGCTTCAGCGTCGCGGAAGTTTTCTTCGTCGAAGCCGTTTTCGATGACCGTCCAGCGTTCGGCCGGGATTTCCGGGTAGCGTTCGGCGTACATCTGGCGGGCGCCCGGCGTGGTGAACACGACTCGCGTGGAGTGCTTGACCAGCGCGCGCTCAAGGCGCGTCCAGATCTTCCAGGTGAGCGGGTCGGCGGGATAGCCCGGTTCCGTCATCGAATCGCGAAAGTCGGTGATCAGCGGCAAGCCGGTGAGACGCTGGAGGGTCAGGCCGATGAGGGGCGAGGTGGCGATCGGAAAGGTGGCGAAAATGGCCTTGGGCCGATAGCGGCGGATCAGGCTCAGTCCCTTGATGACGCCCATTGGCCACCAGCTTACCCAGCGGTCCGGCAGGGACATCCAGCGCAGGTAACGCCCCTTGAACGACAGTTGGCGCGCCGTGTCGAGTCCGAAGGCGCGTTCCACCACCATGCCGGTAGGGATTTCTCCCATCTGGTCATCGCTGACCTTTTCGTAGGCGCGCGGCGAGATGGTCAGCACCATCGGTTCCCAGGCGTGGTCCCGCAAATAGGCCGAGAACTTGAGGGTTCTCTGGATACCACTGCTGGCCCGCACCGGCGGGTAGTGGTAGGCGATCATCAGAACGCGTTTGTTGGTCATGGAAAATTCGTTCAGCTGGATGTCAGTCGTGGTGCCGGATTGCGCGCTTGTGGCGGCTTCAGGTCGTGGTGGAGGCTTCGGCGGGCGCCGCTTCTGCCTTTTCGGCTTGTTGTTCCTGGCGCCGCTCGGCAAGCGTCTTGATGAAGGGCCAGCGGTAACAGGTCAGATGGTAGATCGTGCGCTTCTGCTCGGTCCAGCGCGTATGCCATTCCATCATGCGCCCGTAAAACTCGACACGGCTCCAGCGTGCCTCGGCGTGCATCTCTTCGAGAATGTCCTGCAGCAGCAGGAAGGCCGGGGAGAACGGATGGGTGGACTCGTCGTAGGTGGTTTTGAGGATGGTGATGACCTTGTCGCGGCCTACGCAAAGGTTGATCGCCACGCAACGGTCGTTGAAATAGTACTCGTAGGCGATCGCTTCCCCTTTGGCGGCCCGTTCGGACATCAGTTCGATGTAGAAGCGGCCCTGGGCGTTGTCGGGGTGGATGGCGGTGCCGGAGGCGGCTTTCCAGCCGGCGCTTTCCAGTGCGCCATAGCGCTCGATGACGCCGGCCATGGCGGCAGGGTCGGTGATCTTGCGCATCTGCCCCTTGATGCCTTCTGTTTCCAGTTTGTTGCGCTGCTTGCGCATGTTCTGGCGCAGGTTCTTGCCGCGGGCGTTCCAGTAGTCCTCGAAGCTTCCGGCGATATCGACCCAGCCGGTTTCGATGTAGTCGGTGCCGCGTGTGGTGGCGCTGTCGGTGCTGCGCTGGGCGAAGCGCGGGTCGGTCTGGGTGAAGGAAAACACCAGGCAGATGCCGAGGCCGCCCTTGTTGAGGCTGGCGCCGAGCGCTTCCGGCGTGATGGATGGCTCTGCAACCCATGCGCCGAGGGGCATTTGCGACGGCTGGAAGGTCATCCAGCGGAAGCGTCCCGCCGGGGCGGCAAGCACCATGGCCACGATGCCCGCTGTGCCCGTGGCGACGAGCAGGCGTTCGTTACCGGTTCCGAACACGTTCAGTGCGTTGCTGACGGGTTCGGCATCCAGGAAGGAGACGTTGCAACGAAGCGTGTTGAGCCGGTTCCAGGCGTCGCGCAGGGAAACATCCCGGTTCAGCTCTGTGGCAGGCAGATTCTTCCAGGCGTACTTCGTGGTCGTCATGGGTTGCTCGGGGGGCATGGGTGTTGGGAAAAATTGAACGTCATTCCTGTGGGGTGTCCTGGTGGCGTTCGAATTGAAGGCTGGATAATAGCAAAGTTGATGTTACGGTCGTCGCTGCGGCATGTCGTTTGAGAGGTGTTCAGTGTCATTCTTCACATTTGCTCCAGGGCTTGCGGGAGTGTCAGAAATTTTGTGTTCGAGGCGGTTTTAGGGATTCTTGCCCTGCCGC
>ERZ724524.503-NODE-503-length-25611-cov-5.419158_pt1 | contig 25611 bp, 23 predicted proteins | sample MGYA00376057_ERZ724524 | MGnify/ENA primary metagenome ERZ724524 (study PRJEB28724, sample SAMN07190888) | wastewater metagenome | isolation source: influent of sewage treatment plant in Hong Hong | place: USA: Christiansburg, Virginia | collected 2016-03-01 ...
ACCTTGCTGTAGCGGCGCTGTAGCACTTGGCGCATGACAGCGTAATCATCGGCGCCGGTAATACCGTCGATGTTGAAACGGCGGTATTCGCTGGCCTGCATTTTGTGGTGGTGGAACACCACGCACGAGGCCTGCGTGGCCTCGCCCGCCGTGTGCGAGATGTCAAAGCACTCGATGCTCAGGCTGTCGAGGTCGTCTTGCGGCAAATCCAGCGCCTGTGCCAGCGCACGGGTACGCGCCTGCTGGGAACCCTCCTCGGCCAGCAGGCGGGCCAGTTGCAAATCGGCGTTTTTTTGCGCCATCTCCAGCCAGGCGCGGCGCTGTTCGCGCGGCTGCTGCACCAGGTTAATGCGCACGCCCTGTTGCGCACTCAGCGCGTCCAGCAGGGCTTTGCTGACGGGCGCGCTGGCCACCAGCACCGGCGGCACTGGCACGCCCAAATAGTGCTGGGCGATAAAGGCCTCCAGCACCCGGGCTTCTATGGCCGGGGCGGGCAGCGCCGGGTGGCCTGCGCGGTCAAGCCCCTCAGCGCCTTCACTTTCGCTGTCACTGTGGCCTGGACCCGCATCCGCAGCGTCGCCCTGCCCCGCCTCCGCGCCGTCGGCCTCGGGCTGAAACAGGGCCTGGGCGTCTTCGATGTGTACCGGGAAGTACGCCCGGTCGCCCAAATGGCGCCCGCCGCGCACCATGGCCAGGTTGACGCAGGCGCGCCCGCCCTGCACCTTGACGGCCAGGATGTCCACATCCTTGTCCGACACCGTTTCTATCGATTGCTGGTGCAGCACACGCGCCAGCGCCGTGATCTGGTTGCGCAGCTCGGCCGCCTGCTCAAACTCCAGCCGCTCGGAGTGCGCCATCATCCGCGCCTCCAGCTCTTTGAGCAGGTCTTGGGTTTCGCCGCGCAGCAGGGCCTGCGCGTGCGCCACATCCTGCGCATAGGCGGGCCCGGAAATCAGCCCCACACAAGGCGCCGTGCAGCGCTTGATCTGGTAGAGCAGGCAGGGCCGTGTGCGGTTGGCAAACACCGTGTCTTCGCAGGTACGCAGGCGAAACACTTTTTGCAGCAGCAAAATCGTCTCTTTCACCGCCCAACCGCTGGGGTAAGGGCCGAAGTAGCGGTGGCTTTTGTCCACTGCGCCCCGGTAGTACGCCAGGCGCGCAAAAGCCTGCGCTGGCACCTCGCTGACGCCATCCTTGGCCGCCAGACCGGTGATTTTCAGGTAGGGATAGCTCTTGTCGTCGCGGAACAGGATGTTGTATTTGGGCTGCAACGACTTGATGAGGTTGTTCTCCAGCAGCAGCGCCTCGGCCTCTGATCGCACCACCGTGGTCTCCAGCCGGGCGATTTTGCTGACCATGTGGCCAATGCGGGTGCCGCCGTGGTTTTTCTGGAAGTAACTGGACACGCGCCGCTTGAGGTGCAGCGCCTTGCCCACGTACAACAGCGCGCCCTGGGCGTCAAAGTAGCGGTAAACGCCGGGCAGCGCGGGCAACGCAGCCACTTGGGCGAGCAATTCTTCAGAGTGCGATTCAGACATGGCGCTATTGTGCAAATTTGCGCGCCTGCACCGTGCCAGTGCCCCGGCAGCGGGGTGGCGCATCGACACGGCAGCGGCATGGACAATCCGCGCATGAGCACTGTACCCACTGCACCTTCCACACCTTTGGCTATTGCCAGCGCCAGCGCACCCACCCCGATTCCGCCCTGCCAATGGGACATTTTTTGCCGCGTGATCGACAACTATGGCGACATCGGCGTGTGCTGGCGCCTGGCACAGGACTTGGCCCAGCGCGGCCAGCAGGTGCGCCTGTGGACTGACGACGCCTCTGCACTGCACTGGATGGCGCCGCAAGGCTGCCCGGGCGTGCAGGTGCGCGCCTGGGGCGGCGCTCTGGCAGCGCACGATGCCCCCACCGACGTGCTGGTCGAAGCCTTTGGCTGCGAAATTACTCCTGATTTCATAGCTGCTTGCGCAATACAGGCGGGCGTCAGAGGCCAAAAACCTGTATGGATCAACCTGGAATACCTGTCCGCCGAACCGTATGTCGAGCGCTGCCATGCCCTGCCCTCGCCCGTGCTGCACGGCCCGGCGGCGGGCTGGACGAAGTGGTTTTTCTACCCCGGCTTCACCCCGGCCACGGGGGGTCTGCTGCGCGAGACCGATCTGCTGGCGCGCCAGGCGCAGTTTGACCGCAGCGCCTGGCGGCGCGCGCACCTGGCCGAGCGCAGCACAGCGGCCAACCCAGCGCCAGCGCATGGGCGCTGGATTTCGCTGTTCTGCTACGAGCCACCGGCCCTGCCCGCGCTGCTGGCCCAATGCGCACAGGCCGACCACCCCACCCGCCTGCTGGTCACGCCCGGTCGGGCCACAGCAGCCACGCAAGCCGCGTTAGCGCAAATAAAGCACCAAAACAGCCTCCAGGCCCCGCCAGACAAGCGCAACCAGCTATCAATTTCATATCTACCACCCGTGCCACACAGCGCATTCGACGAGATGCTCTGGGCCTGTGACCTGAACCTGGTGCGCGGCGAGGACTCGCTCGTGCGCGCACTGTGGGCCGGGCAAGCGCTGGTCTGGCAGATTTACCCGCAAGACGACAACGCCCACCACGACAAGCTGCAAGCGTTTCTCGACTGGTTGCAGGCACCGCCCTCGCTGCGCCAGTTCCACGCCGCCTGGAACGGCATAGAAGCCCTGCCACTGCCATCGCTGGACGACGCCACGCTGCACGAATGGGCCGTTTGCATACAGGCGGCACGCACCCGGCTGCTGGCGCAAAGCGATTTGGTCAGCCAGCTCATGGGGTGGTGCGAGCAGAAACGCTAAAATGGCGGGCTTTGCGCAAAAGCGCCGATTGCAATGTTTGCACCGGCAGCGCGCATCCCTGCCGCGGAACATGCACCGGCACAGGTCGCCCACCGGCGTCCCGCCCTCGCATAGAGCGGCCCAACCCCCAGCAAATGCTATGAAAATCGCTCAAGAAATCCGCGCCGGCAACGTCATCATGCACGGCAAAGACCCCATGGTCGTCCTGAAGACCGAATACGCCCGTGGTGGCCGCGGCGCCGCCACCGTGCGCATGAAGCTGAAAAGCCTGATCGGCAACTTCGGCACCGAAGTCGTGTTCAAGGCCGACGACAAGATCGACAACGTGATCCTCGACAAGAAAGAGTGCACCTACTCTTACTTTGCCGACCCGATGTATGTCTGCATGGACACCGAGTACAACCAGTACGAAGTCGAAGCCGAAAACATGGGCGACTCGCTGAACTACCTCGAAGACGGCATGACCGTGGAAGTGGTGTTCTACGACGGCAAGGCCATCTCGGTCGAACTGCCCACCAGCGTGGAGCGCGAAATCACCTGGACTGAACCCGCCGTCAAGGGCGACACGTCCGGCAAGGTGCTCAAGCCCGCCAAGATCGCTACCGGCTTTGAAGTGCCCGTGCCCCTGTTCGTCAGCCAAGGCGACAAGATCGAAATCGACACCCGCACCGGCGAATACCGCAAGCGCGTGTAATGCCCACGGGCCGCGTGCCGCTGGCTGCGGTGCAGACACCCCCAGCAAAAAGGCTTCCCCAGGGAAGCCTTTTTTTGTGGGCGCGGCGCCCGTTGTATCGCACGGTGCTCTCGGCGGACGGTATCAAAAAGATAGCTGCTCGCGCTGACTGCGAAAGGATTTCAGTATCAAAACACTGTAAAAACTGCGCCCCATGTGCGCAAGCAGCTCACTTTTTTGAAGCACCTGAAGCACCGAGCGCGCCTCAAATGGGCTGCGCCACCAGATCGTGGCCGCGCACGCCGACGATGCGCGCCCGGGTGAACTCGCCCACCTTGAGCTGCTTGCTGATTTTCTCGGGTGGCAGCAGTTGCACGGTGCCGTCAATCTCGGGGGCATCGGCGTAACTGCGGCCCACGCCGCCCTTGCGCCCCAGGCCGGGGGCCGAGTCGATCAGCACCTGCATGGTGGCGCCCACGCGGCGTTGCAGCTTGGCAATCGACACCTCTTCGGCCACGGCCATGAAGCGCGCGCGGCGCTCCTCACGCACTTCCAGGGGCAGCATGCCGGGCAGCTCGTTGGCAGCGGCGCCGTTGACATCGCTGTAGGCAAAGCAGCCTGCGCGGTCGATTTGCGCCTCGCGCAGGAAGTCGAGCAGGTGCTGGAATTCTTCTTCCGTCTCGCCCGGAAAGCCGGCGATGAAGGTGCTGCGGATGACGATGTCGGGGCAGGCCTCGCGCCAGCGCTGGATGCGCTCCAGGTTCTTTTCGCCGCTGGCCGGGCGCTTCATGCGCTTCAACACATCGGGGTGGCTGTGCTGGAACGGCACGTCCAGGTAGGGCAGCACCAGGCCCTGGGCCATCAACGGAATCACCTCGTCCACGCTGGGGTACGGGTACACGTAGTGCAGGCGCACCCAGGCGCCGTAGGGTGCGGCGATTTCGCCCAGCGTCTGCACCAGTTCGAGCATGCGCGTCTTGACGGGTTTGCCGTCCCAGAAGCCGGTGCGGTACTTCACGTCCACGCCATAGGCCGAGGTGTCCTGGCTGATCACCAGCAGCTCTTTGACGCCGCCCTCGAACAGCGCCTTGGCCTCGGAGAGCACATCGCCCACCGGGCGCGATACCAGATCGCCGCGCATGGACGGGATGATGCAGAAGGTGCAGCGGTGGTTGCAGCCCTCGCTGATTTTCAGGTAGGCGTAGTGCTTGGGCGTGAGCTTGATACCGGCCACGCCAAAGCTGCCGGGCACCAGGTCGATGAAGGGATCGTGCGGCTTGGGCAGGTTCTGGTGGACGGCGTCCATCACTTCTTGCGTGGCGTGCGGCCCGGTGACGGCAAGCACGCTGGGGTGCATCTCACGCACCAGGTTGCCACCGCCCTCGCCCGCGCGCGCGCCCAGGCAGCCGGTGACGATGACCTTGCCGTTTTCGGCCAGGGCCTCGCCGATGGTGTCCAGGCTTTCGCGCACGGCGTCGTCGATGAAGCCGCAGGTATTGACGATGACCAAATCGGCACCGTCAAAGGTTTTGGAGGTTTGGTAACCCTCGGCGCTGAGCTGCGTGAGGATCAATTCGGAGTCGGTGAGCGCCTTGGGGCATCCAAGTGACACGAACCCGATTTTGGGTATTTTGGTGGGAGTGGGGGCTTCAATCATGGGCGTATTGTCCCAGCATTGGCCCCCCGGGGCACGCGCAGGGTCAGCGCTTGAGGCCCAGCACACCCAGCATCTGCTCGGTTTGCTTTTGCATTTTTTCCTGCATCTGGGTCACCATGCTGCGCGACTGCTCGGCGTAGTTGCCCATCAGACCTTGCAGCATGGGCGACTGAGCGCTCATGAACTGGGCCCAGATTTCGGGGGTCATGGTTTGCGATTGCTCAGCCAACTTGGTTTGCATGTCGGTGAAGACCTGCACGTTTTTTTCCAGGTAGTTGCCCATGAAGCCCTGCATGGCGTGGCCATAGGCGCGGATGATGTTGGCCAGCACCGCCTCGGTGAACAGTGGCGCGCCGCCGGCCTCCTCTTCCAGAATGATTTGCAGCAAGATGCTGCGCGTGATGTCTTCGCCAGTTTTGGCATCGCGTACCACCAGCGGCTGGCGCTCCATGACCAGTTGCTTGACCTGGGACAAGGTGATGTACGTCGATGTCGCGGTGTCGTAGAGGCGGCGGTTGGGGTATTTCTTGATCACACGCTGCGCCGCTTTGGTCACGGGCACCGTTTGGGGGTCTTGCACTACTGGCTCCTCGGGCAGTGGCCCATTCATTGATTGCGTCGCAGCTGATTTTAGGTGGCCCGCCTTGGGCACAGGCACGGAATTACCCTCCAGCGCAACGAGCCGCCAAGCCGCACCCCACAAGCCTGCACCCCGACAGACACGTTCTGAAAGACAATGCAGGCGCTGTGACTACCCGGTAAATCAATGCCCCCCCACCTGCACTGGCTGGAGCCCCAAGACCCGTTTCCATCCGCCACATTGGCCTGGGGCCCGGAAGATCCCGCACCGGGCCTGCTCGCAGCGGGCCATCACCTGGATGCAGAACACCTGCAACGTGCCTACAGCGAGGGGATTTTTCCGTGGTTTGGCCCAGGCCAGCCGGTTTTATGGTGGAGCCCCGACCCGCGTATGGTGCTGCGCCCTCAGGAGTTTCGATTGCACCGCTCTTTGCGCCGCACGCTGCTGAAGTTTCGCGCCCAGCGTGGTTGCGAAATCCGCGTGGACAGTGCCTTTGAGGAGGTGATGCGTGCCTGTGCCAACACCGCTCGCCCAGGCCAGGACGGCACCTGGATTGTTCCCGGCGTTATCCAGGCTTACGCCGCATTCCATGCCGCAGGCCATGCCCACAGCGTGGAAACCTGGATCGATGGCCGTTTGGTGGGCGGGTTGTATTGCGTGGGAATAGGCCGGGCAGTATTTGGCGAATCCATGTTCGCGCACCAGACCGATGCTTCCAAGATTGCGCTGGCCGCGCTGGTGTGTCTGTGCCGACAGCAGGGCGTCACACTCATCGATTGCCAGCAAAACACACGGCATCTGGCGTCTCTGGGCGCCCGTGAAATTGCGCGCGACCTCTTTTTGCAGCATGTGCGGCAAACGCGCAGCCAGCCACCACTGCGGTGGCAATTTGACCCCGTATACTGGAACGCGCTTTTGCCTCCTGAAGCCATTGCGGCATGACGCAACTCAACGACCTCCCCCCCCAAAAACTCCAGTTTTACGCCACCGCCCCCTACCAGTGCAGCTACCTCCCGGAGCGCCAGGCCCGCTCACAGGTGGCAACGCCAGGGCATCTGGTGTGCAGCGATAACTTCACCAGCCTGGTACAGCAGGGCTTTCGGCGCAGTGGCATGTTCACGTACCGTCCTTATTGCGACGGCTGTGATGCCTGCACACCGCTGCGCGTATTGGCGCAAGAGTTCACACCAGACCGCAGCCAGCGGCGCGCCTGGGCACGCCACAACACCTTGCAAACCCGGGTGATGAACCCTTGCTTTGTGCCAGAGCATTACCAGCTGTATCTGCGCTACCAGAACGGTCGCCATGCAGGCGGCGGCATGGACCACGACAGCATTGACCAATACACGCAGTTTTTATTGCAAAGCCGGGTCAATACACGGTTGGTGGAGTTTCGCCAGCCCAGCGACAACCACCCTCACGGCATCCTCAAAATGGTTTCCATCCTTGATTTGCTGGACGACGGGCTGTCTGCGGTCTATACCTTTTACGAGCCTGAAACCCACTGTAGCTATGGCACCTACGGCGTGCTGTGGCAAATTGAGCAGGTGCGTGCGCTGGGCCTGGCGCATGTGTACCTGGGCTACTGGATACAGGCCAGCCCCAAAATGAGCTACAAGGCCTCTTACCTCCCGCATGAAGTGCTGCACCAGCAGCAATGGAAACGGGTTTCCCACGCTACCGGCTTTTAGCCCACCCCATGCAATTTCACTCTATAAAATGCACGAACGCTGTGCGAGTTCGTTGCCCATGAAAAAAACAGATCCCGGAATTCACCATAAACCCAGCGTTCAGGTCATTGAACGTATCTTTGCACTGATCGATGTGCTGGCCTCCAAGGAAGAAGCGGTATCGCTGAAAGAAATCAGCGAAAGAACAGGCCTGCACCCCTCGACCACCCACCGCATCCTCAACGATTTGGCCACAGGGCGCTTTGTGGACAGGCCGGAAGCCGGCAGCTACCGACTGGGCATGCGCCTGCTGGAACTGGGCAATTTGGTCAAAGCGCGGCTGAGCGTGCGCGATGCGGCCCTGGCGCCCATGCGCGATCTGCACAAACTGATACAGCAGCCCGTTAACCTGAGCATGCGCCAGGGCGATGAAATTATCTATGTCGAACGCGCTTACAGCGAGCGATCTGGCATGCAGGTGGTGCGCGCCATTGGTGGCCGTGCACCACTGCACCTGACCTCCACCGGCAAGCTTTTTCTGGCAGCAGACGACCCCCAACATGTGCGCAATTACGCCATGCGCACCGGCCTCGCAGGCCACACCCGCAACAGCATCACACAATTGCCGACACTGGAGCGCGAACTGGCCAAGGCACGCCAACATGGCGTAGCCCGGGACAACGAGGAGCTTGAGCTGGGTGTTCGTTGTATGGCTGCGGGCGTTTACGACGACCAAGGCAAGCTGGTGGCAGGACTCTCGATCTCAGCCCCTGCAGACAGGCTGGACGAAGGCTGGCTCTCTAAACTACAGGCAACAGCCAACGAAATTTCACTGGCACTGGGCTATCCCGGCCCTGGCGCCCCCACCCAATTGCGATAAACCAAAGCTGCGGCACAGCGCAGCTTTGGTCTTGTGTCAGTTGGCGCTGCGCATCTGCGCTTGAGACACGGTGGAGCGCAGTGCGGGCATGGACTCCACCCAATTACGTACTCGCTCAGCATCTCCCAGACGGCTGAATTTTCCAGCAGAGTCCAAGAACACCATGATCAGCTTGCGCCCGGAAATTTGCGTCTGCATCACCAGGCAACGTCCTGCCTCAGAGATATAGCCGGTTTTCTGCAAGCCAATGTCCCACGAAGGGCTCTTTACCAAACGGTTGGTGTTGTTGTATTGCAATGTTCTGCTGCCCACCGCCACCTCGTAGCCGGGTGAAGTGGAAAACTCACGCAATATAGGATCGCTGTGCGCAACGTTCACCAGCACAGCCAGATCACGCGCACTGGACTGGTTGTTGCTGGACAGTCCGGTAGGCTCCACAAAACGGGTGTCCATCATGCCCAAAGCGCGCGCCTTGGCATTCATCTGGTTGACAAATACGGCCAACCCGCCAGGATAGGTGCGCCCCAGCGCATGGGCAGCACGGTTTTCACTCGACATCAGCGCAAGATGCAGCATCTCCCGGCGGGTCAGCGTAGTTCCTACCATCAGGCGTGACCGACTGCCTTTTTCTGTATCAACGTCATCCTGGGTAATGGTGATGTGCTCATCCATCGACAAACGCGCTTGCATGATGAGCAACCCCGTCATGAGCTTGGTCAGCGACGCAATGGGCAAGACCGCATGGTCGTTTTTGCTGAGCAGAACTTCGTGTGTATCCTGATCAATCACCAAGGCCACACTGGATTTGAGATCAAGCGGATCACTGACCTTGTGCAAACCTGCCAGCTCACCAAACGAAAGCCGGGCTGGCTCCACCGCCGCCGCAGCAGCCACCGCACGCACGGGGGTTCTGGCACTGGCCGCAGCAACACGCGAAGCCTTGACACCAACAGCGGCTTTACGCGCAACCACACGCACGGGCGTGCGCTTGGCTTGCTTGGCCGCAGCAGAACTGACCTGTTGTTTCTTGGAAGGCGATTTTTTGCGCTCTGCCGCATGCGCAGTGGGCAGCGAAATCGCCAAACCCAGCACACCGATGGTCAACGCTTGAAAGAAAGAACGCAGCACTGCGTTAGGACGGCGGAGCATCACGACGTGTCTCCAAACGGCAAAATGTGTCAATGTATTGCAATCAAAAAGTCAGGTGAGGCTTATGCCTCACCTGACTTTTGAATCGATTGTGTCAAATTATAGGGCTGAAACCCCGATTGACACGACACTTACTGTAGTGACCTAAGCGCTTTCAACCCTGCGCGGCCACACGATCGGCCTTGCTGTGCAGCTTGTTGAGCGCACTGAGGTAAGCCTTGGCCGAGGCCACCACGATATCGGGATCAGCGCCCACACCATTGACCACCCGACCGCTGTTTTGCAAGCGCACGGTCACTTCCCCTTGGCTCTCCGTGGAGCCACTGATAGCGTTGACCGAATACAGCGCCATTTCGGCGCCGCTTTGCACATGGGATTCAATGGCTTTGAGGGATGCATCCACCGGCCCATTGCCAACCGACTCCGCTTTCACCTCTTTACCACCCACGGTGAAAACCACACAGGCGTGCGGCATCTCGCCCGTTTCGCTGTGCTGCGACAACGAAACAAAACCGTACTGCTCCTTCTCCGCGCTCACACTCTCGTCATTGACCAACGCCAGAATGTCTTCGTCAAAAATGTCGCTTTTACGATCGGCCAGCTCTTTGAAACGTGCGAAGGCAGAGTTGATTTCAGCCTCGCTGTCCAGACTCACCCCCAGCTCTTGCAAGCGCTGCTTGAACGCATTGCGACCGCTGAGCTTGCCCAGCACAATCTTGTTGTTGCTCCAACCCACATCCTCGGCGCGCATGATTTCGTAGGTGTCGCGCGCCTTGAGCACGCCGTCCTGGTGAATACCGCTGGCATGGGCAAAGGCGTTGGCTCCCACCACCGCTTTGTTGGGCTGCACCACAAACCCGGTGATCTGGCTGACCATGCGGCTGGCAGCAACGATGTGCTGGGGGTCAATATTCAGATCAAGGTTGAAATAATCGCGCCGCGTTTTGACAGCCATGACCACTTCTTCCAGAGCGCAATTGCCAGCGCGCTCACCCAGACCATTGATCGTGCATTCAATTTGGCGCGCACCTCCAATCTTGACCCCAGCCAACGAGTTGGCCACCGCCATGCCCAAGTCGTTGTGGCAATGCACCGACCAGATGGCCTTGTCGCTGTTGGGCACACGTTCACGCAAAGTTTTGATGAAATTGCCGTACAACTCGGGAACGGCGTAACCCACCGTGTCGGGCACGTTGATGGTGGTGGCGCCTTCGGCAATCACCGCCTCGATCACGCGGCACAAAAAATCCGGATCGCTGCGGTAGCCATCTTCAGGGCTGAACTCAATATCGCCACAGAGGTTGCGGGCAAAACGTACCGATTGCTTGGCTTGCTCCAGCACCTGTTCGGGCGTCATGCGCAGCTTTTTCTCCATGTGCAACGCCGAGGTGGCAATGAAAGTGTGGATGCGTGCCCGGTTGGCACCTTGCAAAGCCTCGGCAGCACGTGCAATGTCGCGGTCGTTGGCGCGCGACAGCGAGCAGATGGTGGAATCCTTGATGTGGTTGGCAATCAACTGCACGGCATCAAAGTCGCCGTTGGAGCTGGCAGCAAAACCTGCCTCGATCACGTCCACCTTCAAGCGTTCCAACTGGCGGGCAATGCGCAACTTCTCGTCTTTGGTCATCGACGCACCGGGTGACTGCTCGCCATCGCGCAAGGTGGTATCGAAAATGATCAATTGGTCGGCCATGTGTTTTCTCCTGGTGTTTTGTTAACGGGTTGCCCGCAAGGTCAAAAATTCTGGTGCCCAAAACAAAAAGGCCCGTTGCGGGTGCATACGGGCCTTTGAGGAAAAAGTGTGCGCACGCGCCTTACTGCCTCCGCCCGAAGGAAGATAGCAGTAGGGCCAGAGCAAACGTTTTCATGCGTTCCAATGTAGCACAGTTGCTGCAGTGCCGCACTGCTTACTTGTGCAGCCCCCGCTCGTCGGGTTCATCCGTGGACGTACTGATGACGCTGGTTTGCACCCCCTTGGCCTTGCGCCAGGCGTACACGCCGTAACCACTGAGGCCGTACAGCACAAACACCCCGAACAAGGCAATCGGCGGATGGATGTTGATCACCGCAATACCCAGTGCGATCAGCACAATCACGACAAAAGGCACGCTTTTCTTCATCTGCACATCCTTGAAGCTGTAAAACGGCACATTGGTCACCATGGTCAGGCCGGCGTACAGCGTAAAGCCGAACATGACCCAGGCAATCTGCCGCCACGTCAGCCAGGCGGCATCAGCCCCCCGGTGCACGCCCAGTTCGCTCATGAGCCAGATCAAACCAGCCACCAGCGCAGCCGCCGCCGGCGATGGCAACCCCTGAAAGTAACGCTTGTCCACCACCCCGGTGTTGACGTTGAAGCGCGCCAGACGCAGCGCCGCGCAGGCGCAATAGACAAACGCGGCAATCCAGCCCCAGCGCCCCAAATCCTTGAGCGCCCAGACGTAAGCGATGAGCGCAGGCGCCGCGCCAAAAGACACCATATCGGACAGTGAGTCCATTTGCTCGCCAAAAGCGCTTTGCGTGTTGGTCATGCGGGCCACGCGGCCATCGAGGCTGTCGAGCACCATGGCACAAAACACACCGATAGCAGCCATGTCAAAACGCCCGTCGACGGCCATGACAATCGCATAAAACCCCCCAAACAGCGCCGCCAGGGTGAACAGGTTGGGCAAGATGTAAATCCCTTTGCGGCGCTTGCGCACCAGAACCTCAGGGACGTCTTTGGCTCCATTGCCGTCATGCATCAAATTGACCTCCAGCGCACGTCCATCGTGCGCGAGCAGCTATAAAAATCATAGTATCTTAACCCACCAGTCGGTGCTGGAGGCAGATCGCAGTGTAGCGCCGCGCAAGGGCACGTCGGCCAATGAAAAAGGCCACCGAAGTGGCCTTTGGCAATCAGGACAGCAAGCGGCCCGGATCAGTTGCGGGTTTGGTCCACCAGCTTGTTCTTGGCGATCCAGGGCATCATGGCGCGCAGCTTCTCGCCCACCACTTCGATCTGGTGCTCGGCGTTCAGGCGGCGGCGGGCCGTCATGCTCGGGTAGTTGGTCTTACCTTCCAAGATGAACATCTTGGCGTATTCGCCGGTCTGGATGCGCTTCAGGGCAGCGCGCATGGCTTCGCGCGATTTGTCGTTGATGACTTCAGTGCCGGTCACGTACTCGCCATACTCCGCGTTGTTGGAGATGGAGTAGTTCATGTTGGCAATGCCGCCTTCGTACATCAGGTCAACAATCAGCTTCAGCTCGTGCAGGCATTCGAAGTAGGCCATTTCAGGGGCGTAGCCAGCTTCGGTCAGGGTCTCGAAACCCATCTTCACCAGCTCGACGGCACCGCCGCACAGCACGGCTTGTTCGCCGAACAGGTCGGTTTCGGTTTCTTCCTTGAAGTTGGTTTCGATGATGCCGCCCTTGCCGCCGCCGTTGGCCGAAGCGTAGGACAGGGCCAGGTCACGGGCCTTGCCGGACTTGTCCTGGTACACCGCGATCAGCGTGGGCACGCCGCCGCCTTTGAGGTATTCGGAACGCACGGTGTGACCAGGGCCCTTGGGGGCGACCATGACCACGTCCAGATCGGCGCGGGGCACCACCTGGTTGTAGTGCACGTTGAAGCCGTGGGCAAAAGCCAGCGTAGCGCCTTGCTTGATGTTCGGGGCGACGTTGTTGTTGTACACCTCGGGGATGTTCTCATCGGGCAAGAGGATCATGACCAGGTCAGCGGCTTTGACGGCATCGTTGACTTCCATCACGGTCAGGCCAGCCTTGGCGACCTTGTCCCAGGAAGCGCCACCTTTGCGCAGACCGACCACGACTTTCACGCCGCTTTCGTTCAGGTTCTGGGCGTGGGCATGGCCTTGGCTGCCGTAACCGATGATGGCCACGGTCTTGCCCTTGATCAGGCTCAGGTCACAGTCTTTATCGTAGAAAACTTTCATGTTGGCTCCAGGGGGTTAAATCGTTAAAAACGGAAAGTCAAAACAGGCACAACTCACACGCGCAGGATGCGCTCGCCACGGCCAATGCCGCTGGCGCCGGTGCGCACGGTTTCCAGAATGGCGGTGCGGTCCAGCGCTTGCAGGAAAGCATCGTTTTTGCTCTGGTCGCCGGTCAATTCGACGGTGTAGCTCTTGTCGGTCACGTCGATGATGCGGCCACGGAAAATGTCGGCCATGCGCTTCATCTCTTCGCGCTCCTTGCCCACGGCGCGCACCTTGACCATCATCAGCTCGCGCTCGGTGTAGGCGCCTTCGGTCAGATCGACCACCTTGACCACTTCGATCAGGCGGTTGAGGTGCTTGGTGATCTGTTCGATCACGTCATCCGAGCCAGTGGTCTGGATGGTCATGCGCGACAGCGAGGGGTCTTCGGTGGGCGCAACGGTCAGCGACTCGATGTTGTAACCACGGGCCGAAAACAGGCCCACCACGCGCGACAGCGCGCCAGGTTCGTTTTCGAGCAGGACGGCAATGATGTGTTTCATGGCAATGGATTCCTCTTTTTGCTGCCCTCCCCCGCTGCCGGTAAACAGCGGGCTTGGCAGGCAATAGATTCGTCTAAAAAATAACTATCAAAATGATAGCTGCTAGCGCTTACTGGATAAGCGCTGGAGGCCGATTTAGCTTAAAGCTCTTCCGAGCCCAGCAGCATTTCGGTGATGCCCTTGCCCGCCTCCACCATGGGCCAGACGTTTTCGGTCGGGTCGGTGCGGAAGTCCATGAACACGGTGCGGTCCTTGATGGCACGGGCCTCGCGCAGGGCGGGCTCCACGTCTTCAGGGCGCTCAATCAGCATGCCGACGTGGCCGTAGGCCTCGGCCAGTTTGACGAAGTTGGGCAGCGCATCCATGTAGCTGTGGCTGTAGCGGCCTTGGTAGATCAGCTCTTGCCACTGGCGCACCATGCCCAGGTAGCGGTTATTCAGCGAAATCACTTTGACGTGCGTACCGTACTGCTGGCAGGTGGACAGCTCCTGGATGTTCATCTGGATGGAGCCTTCGCCGGTGATACACCAGCAATCGGCCTGCGGCTTGGCCAGCTTGATGCCCATCGCATACGGCAGGCCCACGCCCATGGTGCCCAGGCCACCCGAGTTGATCCAGCGGCGCGGCTCGTTGAACTTGTAGAACTGCGCGGCAAACATCTGGTGCTGGCCCACGTCCGAGGTGATGTAGCAGTCATCGTCCTTGGTCATGTTCCACAGGGTTTCAACCACAGCTTGCGGCTTGATGACCTCAGTGTTGGCGCGGTCGTAAGCCAGGCAATCCTTGACGCGCCAGCCTTCGATGGTGTCCCACCAGGCACCCAGAGCCTGGGCATCAGGGCGCTGCTGGCCCTCCTTGATCATGGCGATCAGTTCGGTCAGCACGTCTTTCACGTCGCCCACAATCGGCACATCCACCTTCACGCGCTTGGCGATGCTGGAGGGGTCGATATCGATGTGGATGATCTTGCGCTCCACCGAGGCAAAGTGCTTGGGGTTGCCAATCACGCGGTCGTCAAAGCGGGCGCCCACGGCCAACAGCACATCGCAATGCTGCATGGCGTAGTTGGCCTCGACGGTGCCGTGCATGCCCAGCATGCCCAGGAACTTCTTGTCGGTGGCGGGGTAAGCACCCAGCCCCATCAAGGTGTTCGTGACCGGGTAGCCCAGCATATCGACCAGCGTGCGCAGTTCGTTGCAGGCATTGCCCAGCAACACACCACCGCCGGTGTAAATGTAGGGGCGCTTGGCATTCAGCAGCAATTGCAGTGCCTTGCGAATCTGGCCACCGTGCCCCTTGCGCACCGGGTTGTACGAGCGCATGGCGACCGATTCCGGGTAACCATGGTAGGCGGTCTTGTTGAACGACACATCCTTGGGCACATCCACCACCACCGGGCCGGGGCGACCGGTGCGGGCAATGTGGAAGGCTTTTTTCATGATGTCGGCCATGTCACGCACATCCTTGACCAGGAAGTTGTGCTTGACGATGGGGCGGGTGATGCCCACGGTATCGCACTCCTGGAAGGCATCGGAGCCAATGGCTGCCGTGGCCACCTGGCCCGAGATGATGACCATCGGGATGCTGTCGCTGTAAGCGGTGGCTATGCCGGTGACGGCGTTGGTCAGGCCGGGGCCAGAAGTCACCAGGGCCACGCCCACCTCGCCAGTGGCGCGGGCAAAACCATCGGCAGCATGCACCGCTGCCTGCTCGTGGCGCACCAGCACGTGCTGGATGGTGTCTTGCTTATAAATGGCGTCGTAGATGTAGAGGACTGCGCCGCCGGGGTAACCCCAGATGTACTGCACGCCTTCGGCCTGCAACGACTTGACGAGAATCTCGGAGCCCATGAGCTCGGGGGTATTGGATGCGTTTTGAGCAGCAGCCGCGGAAGAGATTTCCGCTTTGGTGATTTCCATGATGAACCTTTGTGAATTTCTCTAACGAAAAACCTTCGGTGCTCCTTGCGCGAACTCTTGTGAAGCCGGCTTGGAACTTGAGACCAAGGCCATGGACGAGAAGAGTGCCCCGCCGGACCGTGACCCGTTTGCTTTTTTGATGTACGGCGCGGATTATCGCACTGCAACATACGAATATGGGACGGGCGCCAAAAAAAGCCATCCCGGTGCGATAATCCCGTGCTTGTGCGCCCCAGGCCCGCCGCGCGCCAGACGACCTCTTTCAGCGACACCTCTTGGCTACCGAACAAGAACTTTCCGATTTCCTTAAAAGCGTGGAAAAACGCGCGTTCAAGCGTTCGTATTACCACGTGCGCAACGAGGAAGCGGCTTTGGACATCGTGCAGGAAAGCATGATGAAACTGTCGGAGCATTACGGCGACAAACCCGCCAACGAGCTGCCAATGCTGTTTCAGCGCATTTTGTCCAACTGCACGCTGGACTGGTTTAGGCGCCAAAAAAGGCACAACGCCCTGTTTTCCCACCTCAGTGACTTTGAAGCGCCCGGTGACGATGCCGGCGACTTCGACCTGCTGGAAGCATGGGCAGGGCCTGACGATGGCGAGCGCGCCCAAAGCGCTGAAGACTTGGCCCGGCGCAGTCAAACGTTGCGCGATATTGAAATAGAAATCCAGGCACTGCCTCCACGTCAACGGGAGGCGTTTTTGATGCGTTATTGGGAAGAGATGGACGTGGCTGAAACCGCAGCCGCCATGGGTTGCTCTGAGGGCAGTGTCAAAACCCATTGCTTTCGCGCCGTCCAAGCCCTCAGCAAAGCCCTGAAGGCCAAAGGAATAGAACCATGAACACTTTGCAATCGCACCCCCACGAATCTGCCTGCGACGTCTATGCACGCCGCTTGGCTGCGCGCCTGGACGACAGCACAGGAGAGCTACCCCACGATATTTCGGAGCGCCTGCGGGCGGCGCGCGTACAGGCACTGGCCCAACGCAAAAAAGCCGTTCCAGTACACCAGACGGCACCTACAGTGGTGCAAACAGGCGCCAGCGCCGCGCTGGGCTGGCTGGGCGGTGGCAGTGGCTGGTGGCGCTCCCTGCTGGGCGCAGTTCCGGCCATGGCACTGATGGTGGGTCTGGTGGTCATCAACTTTTCGCAAGACGCATACAGCACGGCAGAAGTAGCCGAAGTGGATGCCGCCTTGCTCACCGATGATTTGCCGCCCGCAGCCTACGCAGACCCTGGATTTGTGCAATTCCTCAAAGCAGGCGGCACACAAAACCACTGACAACTGCGCACGCCTGCATGCACGTACTGGACTCCGCCCCCTCCCGCTTTAGCCCCAGCATCTGCGCAGCCTTGGTGCTGCTGGGTGCGCTGACCCTGTGTGGCTGGCAAGTCTTGCAGCAAGTACGCATGGCCCCTGGCACCGTGCTGCCTGTAGGGGCCCTGACCAGCAAGCAAGCCACCAACGATATGCGTCCCACAGATGCAGCCGTCCCCGCCTCTGGGCCCGGCTGGATGGAACTCACGGCGGCACAAAAACTGGCGCTGCGCCCATTGGCAGAGCGCTGGTCTTTTCTGAGTGAGCTGCAAAAACGCCGTTGGCTGGTGTTGGCACAAAGTTTCGCCAGTTTGCCTGCCCCCGAGCAAGCCAAGCTGCATGAGCGCATGACCGAATGGGCCAATCTCAGTGCGCAGCAGCGCAACCAGGCGCGTCTGAATTTCGCAACCGCCAACAAACTGGCTCCCGACAACAAACGTGCGCAGTGGGAGGCTTACCAAGCCTTGAGCAGCGAAGAAAAAAAGCGTTTGGCTGCGGGCGCTACCCCCCGTCCTACGGGGGCTGCCACAGCGCTGCGACCTGTGCCTGCACGCAAACTGGCCCAGGTGCCCGCGGCCACTGCCAGCGATGCCAATCCGCTGAACCCCCCCAAAATTCCTCCCCCGCCCAATCGTATAGCGCGCCCTGCACCATCCCAGCCAGCCACGGACACACGCACACACACGGCAGAACCCATCGTGGTTGAAACCGTACCGATTTCTGTCCCTATCGCTACGCCACTGCCACTGCCCCCATTACCATCGGGTTCTGCCCCTGCGGAGCTACCGCCTCCCTCCGAGCCCGATTCGCCTAATTTCCACTGACTTTCTGAATGCACGCCTCGCCATCGCGCCCATCCCGGCAGCACCACCAGGCTGGGCCGACAGCCCCTGAATCCACCTTGCTGCAAGCTCCGCCCCTGCCACGGCGCATGGCATGCTGGCTCTACGAGGGGCTGCTGATGTTTGGCGTGGTGTTCATTGCGGGCTATTTGTTCAGCACCCTCAGCCAAACGCGCCACGCGCTGGACAACCGGCACGCACTGCAAGGCTTCTTGTTTGTGGTGTTTGGCATTTACTTCACCTGGTTTTGGGCCAAAGGGCAAACACTGGCCATGAAAACCTGGCACATCCGCGCAGTTGATGCACAAGGCCAACCCCTGAGCCAAGGGCGCGCACTGTGGCGCTACGTCTTGAGCTGGCTGTGGTTTCTGCCACCCTTGCTGGGCGTTGCGCCCTTTGCGCTTTCAGGCCCGGAAATCACGGTCATCGTATTGGGCTGGGTAGCGGTTTGGGCCATTCTGAGCCGCTTTCATCCGCAGCGCCAGTTTTTGCACGATGCACTGGCAGGCACCCGGCTGGTGCATTTCGATGCGGCCCGAAGAAACAAACCCGTCTGAAAACACCTTCACGGCCTCCAGCACCTTCAGGCAGCTGGCGCAAAACTCCGCCCATGTCGCACCCCCCTCCCGCTCCACACGAACCCACCAACGCCCAGAAAAACCGCACCGGCCTGCACCGCCTGTGGCATGCCACACGCTATTCGCTGGACGGGCTGCGCGCTGGCTGGGGTGAAGCGGCCTTTCGCCAAGAGGCCAGCGCAGCGCTGGTGCTGTTGCCCTTGTCGGTGTGGCTGGGTCGTGGCTGGACTGAAGTGGCCCTGCTGGCAGGCTCGGTCGTGCTGCTGATGGTGGTAGAGCTGCTCAACAGTGGCATTGAAGCGGCCATTGACCGCATCGGGCCCGAATGGCACGCACTGTCCAAACGGGCCAAGGACATGGGAAGCGCCGCCGTTTTACTCAGTTTGTTGCTGTGCGTGGGCATTTGGGCCAGCGCGATTTACCAGAGGTTTCTCCATGGCTGAACCGGCTTTTTCGATTTGTGTTTATTGCGGCTCGCGCCCTGGCGAGAACGCACTGTTTGCCCAAACGGCGCGCGCTGTTGGCACCTGGATAGGTGCCAACGGTGGGCAACTGGTGTATGGCGGCGGGCGCAGCGGGCTGATGGGCACCGTGGCCGATGCCACCCAGGCCGCTGGTGGCCGCGTGGTGGGCGTGATCCCGCAATCGCTGGTGGACAAAGAACATGCGCGCCACGCCTGCGACGAGTTGCACATCGTGCGCACCATGCACGAACGCAAAGCCTTGATGGCCGAGCGCAGCAATGCCTTTCTGGCCCTGCCCGGCGGGATAGGCACCTTTGAAGAACTGTTTGAAGTCTGGACCTGGCGCCAATTGGGCTACCACGACAAGCCTATCGGGCTGCTGAACGTGGCGGGCTATTACGACGCCATGCTGGCCTTTTTGCAGCACAGCGTTGCCAGCGGCTTCATCGGTGAATGGCAAATGGGACTGGTACAAACCGGCCAGGAAACCGATGTCCTGCTGCGCTCTCTGGTGCAAGACATACGCACCGATGCACCAGAGACAGCGCTGCAAGCAGTGATTTGAGGGCTTAAATCGCCGATTCGTCGAGGTCGCCGGTACGGATGCGCACCACGCGCTCCACCTGGGTAATGAAAATCTTGCCGTCGCCGATTTTGCCGGTGCGGGCCACATTCACGATGGCGTCCACGCAGCGATCCAGGTCCTCGCTCTTGACCACCACTTCAATTTTTACCTTGGGCAAAAAGTCCACCACGTATTCCGCACCCCGGTACAGCTCGGTGTGGCCTTTTTGCCGGCCAAAGCCTTTGACTTCCGTGACCGTCAGGCCCGTGACGCCGCAATCGGCCAATGCCTCACGGACTTCCTCCAGTTTGAAGGGCTTGATGACGGCGGTGATCATTTTCATAGTGAGAACTCCTGGGAACATGTAATTCGGTGCAGCGCCACAGGCTGCGTGCGCTCAGGCGCGAAAGCGGTTGGTAACGGGGTAGCGCCAGTCTTTGCCAAAACTGCGCTGCGTCACCCGGGGCCCCAGCGGCGCCTGGCGGCGTTTGTATTCATTCACCTGAATCAGGCGCGTGACACGCTCGACATCGGCGGACGCAAATCCGGCAGCAATGATGGCCGCTATGGGCTCGTCATTTTCCATATAACGCTCCACGATGGCGTCGAGCACTTCATAAGGCGGCAGACTGTCTTGGTCTTTCTGGTCGGGACGCAACTCGGCGCTGGGGGGCCGGGTGATGATGCGCTCGGGGATGGGGTTGTGGCCGGTGCCGTAGGGGTCGTTGAGGTTGCGCCAGCGTGCCAGCGCATACACCATGGTCTTGGGCACGTCTTTGATGACGGCAAAACCACCGGCCATGTCGCCGTACAAGGTGCAGTAGCCCGTGGCCAACTCGCTTTTGTTGCCGGTGGTCAGCACCACGGCGCCGAACTTGTTCGACAAGGCCATGAGCAGCGTGCCCCGAATGCGCGCTTGCAGGTTTTCTTCGGTGGTGTCTTCAGCGCGTCCGGCAAAGTCAGCGGCCAGCGCCGCTTTGAAGGCTTCAAACTGCGGCGCAATGGCGATTTCTTCGTAGTGCACACCCAGGCGCTGCGCCATCTCGCTGGCATCCATGCCGCTGATGTCCGCTGTGTAGGGCGACGGCATCATCACCGTGCGCACACGCTGCGGCCCCAGCGCATCGACCGCAATGGCCAGCACCAGCGCCGAGTCCATGCCGCCCGACAAGCCCAGCAGCACGCCCGGAAAGCGGTTTTTGCCGACATAGTCGCGCACAGCCAGCACCAGCGCGTCCCACAGCTCGGCGTGCAGCGTGGCTTGGGGTGCCACATCCGCTTCTATTTTGATAGCTGCTTGCGCGCGCTGCGCCTGCGTAAACACCAGTTTTTCTATAAATCCGGGGGCACGGCCTGCCACGCTGCCATCGGCGTTCAGGGCAAAAGAGCGGCCATCGAACACCAACTCGTCCTGGCCGCCCACCATATGGGCATAGACCAGTGGCAGCCCGGTTTGCAGCACGCGCTCGCGCATGATCTGCTCACGCTCGGCGGCTTTGCCCGCATGGAAGGGCGAGGCGTTGATGACCGCCAGCAGCTCGGCCCCAGCCTGTGCCGCAGCGCGCGCAGGCGCCTCCAGCCAGGCGTCTTCGCAAATCAGCAAGCCCACACGCACACCCGCCACCTCGAAAACGCAGGGCTGGCGCAGCGGTGTGAAATGGCGGCGTTCGTCAAAAACGCTGTAATTGGGCAGCTCCCACTTGGCGTAGGTGTGCTCGACCAGGCCATGGCGCAGTACGCTGGCCGCGTTGTGGCAAGACGGACGGGCGCTGGCATGGCCGGTAACGCGTTGGGGGTGGCCCAGCACGATGGCCAGGCCGTTCAACCCTGCGGTCTCGCGGGCCACGGTTTTCACGGCATCATCGCAAGCGGCCAGAAAGGCCGGGCGCAAGAACAGGTCTTCAGCGGCGTAACCGCAGATGGCCAGCTCGGGCGTCAGCAACAGCTGTGCGCCAGCCGCATGGGCCTGGCGGGCAGCGTCAATGATTTTTTGGGCATTGCCGGGCATATCGCCCACGACAAAATTAAGCTGCGCAGTGCAAATGGAGAGCGTCATGGAATGGAAAACGGTCGCCGTGGCCGAAATGGATAGTGCCTTGCCCACCGGGCCTGGTCAGGTGGCAGACTGCCGCTACAGGAGCGGCCGTGGCTGAAGGCGCAATTATCACCCGCGTGTTCAACACCGTGCTGGACATTGACGCCAGCGCCTGGAACCAGCTGCTGGCAGCACAGCCACACGCCACGCCCTTCATGCGCCATGAATACCTGGCGGCCCTGCACACCAGCGCCAGCGCCACTGCGGCCACGGGCTGGGCGCCGCAGTTTTTCACCCTCTGGCAGGCGGGTGTGCTGGTGGCAGCGTGCCCGGTGTATATCAAAGACCATTCGTATGGCGAATACGTGTTCGACCATGCCTGGGCCAACGCCTACCACGCGCACGGTCTGGTGTATTACCCCAAGGCCGTGGTGGCCGTGCCTTTCACTCCCGTGCCCGGTGCGCGGCTGTTGGCACGCGATGCCACCCTGCGCCGCGCTCTGGTGGCGGCCCTGCGCGACTGGTGCGCAGGCCAGGGCCTGTCATCGCTGCACGTGCTGTTTGCCAGCGATGGCGATCTGATCGCCTGCACTGCCGAGGGGCTGCTGCAACGCCACACGGTGCAGTTTCACTGGCGCAACGCCGACTACACCGACTTTGAGCATTTCCTGGCCAGCCTGACCCAGGAAAAGCGCAAAAAAATCCGCCAGGAGCGCCGCCGTGTGACCGAAGCGGGCGTCACTTTCCGCTGGCTGCGCGGTGCCGACATCACGCCCGCCGACTGGGATTTCTTTTACCGCTGCTACGAGCGCACCTACCTGGAGCACGGCAATCTGCCCTACCTGTCACGCGCGTTCTTTGCGCACATGCACAGCGACATGGCAGAGACTTGGGTGCTGTTCATTGCCGAGCGGGCGGGTCGTGCCATTGCTAGCAGTTTGATAGCTGTTAGCGCACACCCAGCAAGCGCTGGAGGCCAAAATGACCTCAAATCACCTGCCCCCATCGCTTATGGCCGCTATTGGGGCGCCCTGGAGCGCGTGGACTGCCTGCACTTTGAGGCCTGCTACTACCAGCCCTTGCAGTGGTGCATCGCGCACGGGATACAGCGTTTTGAAGGCGGCGCCCAGGGCGAACACAAAATGGCCCGCGCCCTGCTCCCAGTGCCCGCCCACAGCGCACACTGGCTGGCACATCCGGCCTTCGCCGACGCGGTGGATCGCTTTCTGGAGCGCGAAAGCACCGGCGTTGCGCAGTACCTGGAGCATTTGCAATCGCGCAGCCCGCTGAAACAGCCATAACCCGCCCCGCCCGTACCGGCCTGCACCCATGAAAAAAAGCCTGCGGGCACAGGCCGGCAGGCTTTTTTGGGGGATGTGGCGGGCAGTCTGCGCCGCCCAGGATCAGGCTTGGGACTGCTGGTAGTTGGCCAGACCGTCTGTGATTTCTTTGTGGGCGGCCTCAATGCCTTCCCAGCCCAGCACCTTGACCCACTTGCCTTCTTCCAGGTCTTTGTAATGCTCGAAGAAATGGCTGATGGCTTTGAGGCACATGGGGTTCACATCGCCGATGTCTTTCCAGGCCGAGTACATGGCCAGCACCTTGTTGGTGGGCACGGCCAGCACTTTGCCGTCGATACCGGCTTCGTCTTCCATCTTCAGGATGCCCAGCGCACGGCAGGGCACCACCACGCCGGGCAACAGCGGGTAGGGGGTAATGACCAGCACGTCCACCGGGTCGCCGTCGCCGCTGAGGGTCTGGGGCACGTAGCCGTAGTTGGAGGGGTAGTACATGGCCGTGGTCATGAAACGGTCCACGAAAATAGCGCCCGATTCCTTGTCCACTTCGTACTTGATCGGATCAGAATCCATAGGGATTTCAATGACCACGTTAAAAGACTCGGGAATGTTTTTGCCGGGAGTGACGTTGTTGAGGGACATGGTTGTCGGTCGTGTGGTTGATAAAGGCCAGGAATCCCCGTCGGGATTAACCCTGATTTTACCGGCTCGCCCCTTTCAGCCCGCTTGCAAAGCCCGATTTCAACGGTAAATTGGCCCGGTTGGCCAATCGCCCCCCGGCATGGTGGGCGAGGAAGCAACGCAGCGGAGGCATAACCCGTGCGTTGTGGCTCCCGCCTCGCGGTTCCCGCGATACCACCGGAGCAAAGCATGGCCGCCACGACAGCGTTGACTTCCCCCCTTCTCCTGGCCCTGGTGTGTGGGCTGATCGCGGTGGCCTACGGCATCTGGGCCCGTGGCTGGATTGTGGCCAAAGACCTCGGCAACGCCCGCATGCAAGAGATTGCCGCAGCCATCCAGGCGGGTGCTGCGGCCTACCTGGCGCGCCAGTACAAAACCATTGCGATGGTCGGCGTGGTGCTGGCGCTGCTGATCGCCATTTTTCTGGACGGAAAAACCGCCGCCGGTTTCATCATGGGCGCCGTGCTCTCAGGCGCCTGCGGCTTTATCGGCATGAACATCTCGGTGCGCGCCAACGTGCGCACCGCACAGGCGGCCACGCAAGGCATAGGCCCAGCGCTGGACATGGCGTTTCGCGGCGGCGCCATCACTGGCATGCTGGTCGTGGGCCTAGGGCTGCTGGGCGTGACCGGGTTTTACTGGTATCTGGTGGGCAGCCACCCGGTGGCCGATGCCACGCTGGCCAGCCAACTCAACCCGTTGATTGGTTTTGCCTTCGGCTCGTCGCTGATTTCCATCTTTGCCCGACTGGGCGGCGGCATCTTCACCAAGGGCGCCGACGTGGGCGCCGACCTGGTGGGCAAGGTTGAGGCGGGCATCCCCGAGGACGACCCGCGCAACCCCGCCGTGATCGCCGACAACGTGGGCGACAACGTGGGCGACTGCGCCGGCATGGCGGCCGACCTGTTCGAGACCTACGCCGTCACCCTGATCGCCACCATGGTGCTGGGCGCGCTAATGGTGGCCAGCGCCCCGGTCAGCGCCGTGCTCTACCCGCTGGCGCTGGGCGCCGTGTCCATCGTCGCGTCGATCATCGGCTGCTTTTTCGTCAAGGCCTCGCCCGGCATGAAAAACGTCATGCCCGCGCTGTACCGAGGCCTGGCCGTGGCCGGCGTGCTCTCGCTGATCGCCTTCTGGTTCGTCACCGCGTTGGTCATGCCCGACAACGCGCTGGGCGGCAGCGGCACGCAGCTGCGGTTGTTTGGCGCCTGCACCACTGGCCTGCTACTGACGGCCGCGCTGGTCTGGATCACCGAGTTCTATACCGGCACGCAATACCCCCCGGTGCAGCACATCGCGCAGGCCTCGACCACCGGCCACGGCACCAACATCATTGCGGGCCTGGGCGTGTCGATGCGCTCTACTGCCTGGCCGGTGATTTTTGTCTGCATCGCCATCCTGGTGTCGTACCAGTTGGCGGGCCTGTATGGCATTGCCGTCGCCGCCACCGCCATGCTCTCCATGGCCGGCATCGTGGTGGCACTGGACGCCTACGGCCCGATCACCGACAACGCCGGCGGCATTGCCGAAATGGCCGACATGCCGCCCGAGGTGCGCGCCGTGACCGACCCGCTGGACGCCGTCGGCAACACCACCAAGGCCGTCACCAAGGGCTACGCCATCGGCTCGGCGGGTCTGGCGTCGCTGGTGCTGTTTGCCGACTACACGCACAAGCTCGAGAGCTACGGCCAGGCCATCAGCTTCAACCTGAGTGACCCGATGGTCATCGTCGGCCTGTTCATCGGGGGGCTGATTCCGTACCTGTTTGGCGCCATGGCCATGGAAGCGGTGGGCCGCGCGGCTGGCGCCGTGGTGGTCGAAGTGCGCCGCCAGTTCCGCGACATCCCCGGCATCATGGAAGGCACGGCCAAGCCTGAATATGGCCGTGCGGTGGACATGCTGACCAGCGCTGCCATCAAGGAAATGGTCGTCCCCAGCCTGCTGCCCGTAGTGGTGCCGATTGCCGTCGGCCTGCTGCTGGGCCCGAAA